>ERZ779654.102-NODE-102-length-60433-cov-2.410530_pt1 | contig 60433 bp, 66 predicted proteins | sample MGYA00511075_ERZ779654 | MGnify/ENA primary metagenome ERZ779654 (study PRJEB29588, sample SAMEA2155636) | human gut metagenome | biome: human gut; feature: human-associated habitat; material: faeces | place: Denmark | collected 2008/2010 ...
TCTCCTGCAAGGAGAACTTTTCCACTATATAAAAAAGCTAATATATATTAGCCTTTATTAACTCCTATTATTCCCCCAAACATCCCACATATCATGCCTGATATTATCATTATTGTTGATTGTAATGTTAATGTGAAATTTTTACTGATAAGTCCTGATATTAAATATAATGTTGTTAAATATATTCCTCCTATTAATGCTCCATTTAATAACCCGTTTTTCCTCATTTTTAAATTTCCTATGGAGCTTCCTACAAATATACTTATTGCTGTAACTATAATTATTACTGGTGCAGTAAATGATTCACTTACATTTGTGTATGCCAACACTAGTGAAAATATTAATAAACATATCAATGTAAATATAATTGATATAGTAACTCCTTTTATAATACTTATTATTCCATCCATATTAGCCTCCTGATATATTCTATTCATCATTTTATAAATTATAACTCGTTTATTGCATTTATTATATTTACTATTATCTCTTCTCTATCAAATTCTTTTTTATATTCGTTCTTTAATGATGTAGCAATCTCGATTAATTCTTTACTAAATTCTTCTTCATTTACATTAAAGCCAATACTTATTAATAAATATTCTATTTTTTCTCCCTGAGTATGAACTTCTGTTAAAATTCCACATATCTTTTTTCCATTTAAAATTAAATCATTCGGCATTTTTATTTTTAATTCATATCCATACAATTCTTTTATTACTTCTTGTATTTTTTCTGCTATTTGTATCGTAAGACCTTTTAATTCTGCTACCTTACATTCAGGATGTTTTATTATTGTCATTGCTATATTATTTTCTTTTCCTGTATGCCATATTCTTCCTTTAGTTCCAATTCCGTTTGTTTGTATTTCTGCAATTAAGACACAATCACCATCTTGTTGAATTTCTTTTGCGTGAATATGTGTTGAATCTATTTCTTTATAATATTTTATTTTCGTTTTTGTACCTTTTCCTATTCTTTCTATATCCATTTTCTCACCCGAGCAATTTTATCATATCTTTTCTTTATTATCAATCACATGAATACTTAGTCATTTTACTAAAGCATTTCTAGTCCACCATATAAATTATATACATTGTTATATCCTATTTTTCTCATCAGTCTGCATACGTTTCTACTTCTACCACCATATTGACAATAAATTAATATTAATTGATTTTTATTTAATATTTCTTTTGTTATTCTATTTCTTGCTTCGAATTCAGGTATATTTATTGCGCCTTCTAAATGCCCTTCTCTATATTCTTGTCTACTTCTAACATCTATTATAACTGCTCCTTGCATGATTTTTATTCTAAATTCTTCTGCTGTAATATCCCAATTTTGCATATTTCTATAACATCTTCTGCAAAACATTTTTATCCCCCTTTATATAATATACAAAGGAGGATATTTTTGTGAATTTATTTTCTATTCTTCGATTGGAGCTTCAACTGGGCAAACTCCTGCACATGTTCCACAACTTATACATGCTGATGCATCTATTTCAAAACAGTTTTCGCCTTGTGATATGCACCCTACTGGACATGAAGCTGCACATGCACCACAACTAATACATTTGTCACATTGAATTTTATATGCCATCTTTTTCACCACCTCTCATTTAGTTTTCTTTTAACTTTGAATCTTTTCTTTCTAAATTTTCTAATTCCTTCAGTTCTTTTTGAAATTCTTTTTCCTCTTCTGCTTTTTTTTCTCTCGTAACATCTTTTATAACTTTTATATCTTTAGTTTCAAATCTTTTGAACTTGTATATTTCTCCATCTTTTATTTTCACTTTTACAATTTCTTTTAAAGTTTCTACTCCATCAACTTCGCCTTGACCTTCTGGTGTTTTTACAATTGCTCCTATATTAGGTAATTTCTTTAATTTTTCTTCATATGCTTCTTGTTCATATTTTAGACAACACATTAATCTTCCGCAATTTCCTGAAATTTTTGATGGATTTAATGAGATATTTTGTTCTTTTGCCATTTTTATTGAAACAGTTTCAAAATCATTTAAAAATGAACAACAACATAATTCTCTTCCACAAACTCCATTACCACCGATTCTTTTTACTTCGTCTCTTACTCCTATTTGTCTTAATTCAATTCTTGTTTTATACACAGCTGCTAAATCTTTTACTAACTCTCTAAAATCTATTCTTCCATCAGCAGTGAAATAAAATAATATTTTGCTATTATCAAATTTATATTCTACATCTGTTAGCGTCATTTCTAATTTATGTTCTTTTATTTTTTTATTACATAATTCAAATGCTTCTTTTTCTTTTTTTCTACAGTCTTCTGCATGTTTTAAGTCTCTAGTAGATGCTAACCTTAAAACTTTTTTTAGAGGATTTGCTAATTTCTCTTCGTCTATCATTCTATTAGGAATAACTACTTCTGCAATTTCTTCTCCTTGTGCTGTCTCTACAACTACGTTTTCACCTTTCTTTACTTCTAGCCATTTAGGGTCAAAGAAATATATTTTTCCTAATCTTTTGAATCTAACTCCTATTATTCTTTTCATATATTTGTCCTTTCTATAAGCCATTTATTTTCTCATTAAGTTTTGCCACATTGTAAATATCATATAATCAATACACATATCATAATTACTATTAGCCTTTAGTCTTCTTTTAGTTTCTTCAACAGTTTCTATACATTTTATATATTTTATATTTTGCTTGCTTAATTTTAATAATAGTACATTTATATATTCCAGTATTGAGTTTATTTCCTCTTTAGATTTATATATTATTTCTGACATTTGTACAATATCTATTAAATCTTTAGTTTGCATATTTAATAAAATTTTCTCTATGTTTTCATATATTTCCTTTTTTTCGTTTAAGTGTATAGCTTTTCCAATGCTTCCTTGTGATAATTCTACAATATTATCACTTATTTGTTGTCCTTGTTGTTCTATATAATGTTTTATTTCGTTATTTGATATTGGCTCAAATTGTATTCTGGTACATCTAGATTTTATTGTACTTAACAAATTTCCGTCATTTGAGCATACTAATATTATAGTTATATATTCTGGTGGTTCTTCCAATGTTTTTAATAGACAATTTTGTGCTTCTGTTGTCATTGTATCTGCATCATTTATTATATATACTTTATTTTTAGATATTATAGGTTTTTCTGCAACTTTTCTTTGCATTTGCCTTATTTTCTCTATTTTTATTTTTCCATCTTCTGATTCTATTAACTGAAAGTCAGGATTGTTATCAGAATCAAATTCAATGCAAGATTTACAATTGCATTCATCTTTTTTGTCATCTAAACATAATATCTTTTTTGAAAATCCTTTTGCTATTAACTTTTTTCCAATTCCTTCAGCTCCACTAAATATATAGCTATGTGATGTTTTTCTTAATTCTACTGCTTTTTCTAATATTTTTTTATTTCTATCATTTCCTAATATGTTATTAAACAATTTTTATTTTACTCCTCCGAATTTTGAAAATGGCCAAAACCTAAATAATACTTTTCCTTCTATTTTTTCTAGTGGAATACATCCAAATGACCTACAATCTATGCTTCCTGTTCTATTATCTCCTAATGCAAAAACACAATTTTCTGGAACTGTAAATTTGTTGTATGCTCCTTCTTCTCTTCCTCCTTGTATCATGTCTGTTACTACTCCACTTTTTAAATAATCTTCTTCTAATTTATCGCCATTTATATAAACTCCGCCATTTTTTATTTCAACATAATCTCCTGGCAATCCTACTACTCTTTTTATATAGCTCTTTTTTCCATTTTCTAATACATAATATGTGAATTTATTTAATATTCCTTGTGGTTCATTTTCATATTGTGCTTTTGGATTTTTTAAATCTACACTTTCACTTGCTGTTTTTATTACACTTGGTGCTTCAAATGTTATAATATCACCTCTTTTAGGCATTTCTTTAATTGTTCTTACCCATCTATTTAACCACAGTCTTTCATTTTCTTTTAAAGTCGGAGTCATCGATGTTTGTTGTACTATTGTTGGTGTTCCAATATAATATCTTACTAATAGTGCTAATACTACTGCTATTATTATACATATTAACCATTCTATAATTTCTCTTAAAGTTGATTTCATTTTTCTTCCCTTCTTAATCTTACGTTTTTTATTTAAAATATTATACCTTATTTTAAACCTTTTTTCAACAGCCTTTTAAAAGTTTTATCTTTCTGCATTTATTTTTTCCGTTTTTGTTTTTGTTGGAATTTTTATTACAACTTCTGTGCCTTTTCCTACCTCACTTCTAATATCTATACTTCCACCATTTCTATCTAGTAAATCTTTTGCAATAGAAAGTCCTAGACCGGTTCCGCCCATTTCTCTGCTACGAGCCTTGTCCACTCTATAAAATCTTTCAAATATTCTATTTAGGTCTTCTTCCGGAATTCCAATCCCATTATCAAAAATTTTTATATATGCGTCATTATACACAAAACCAACATATATTTTAATTTCTCCATTCTCCTTTGTATATTTTATGCTATTTGTTAGAATATTTAAAACGATTCTTTCTATATCGTCTTTATCTGCATAAACAGGTGGTACATCTGCCGTAACAAAAGATTTGACTTCATGGTTTTTCTTCTTTATTTCTATTGCTAATTTATCTTGGCATTTCTTTACTAGTTCTCCTAAATCAAATTGTTCTTTTTTTACTACTGTTCTATTACTATCGTTTCTTGAAAGTGTTAATAGGTCTGTTACTAGTTTTGCCATTCTTCTTGCTTCTGAAGCTATAACGTTTAAGAATTTACTTTGTGTTTCTTTATCATATTCCTCTTCTAGTAATGTATCTGCATATCCCATAATTGATGTGATTGGTGTTTTTAATTCATGTGATACATCTGCTATAAATTCTTTTCTCATATTATCTAATTTTACATGTTCTGTTATGTCCTGTATAACCGCAATTACACCAACTGTTCTGTCATTTTCTTTTTTAAATGGTGCAAAATAAGTATTAACAAATCTGTCTTCAATTTGAAATCTTTCTTCTGTGTTTGTCCAATTTTCTAAATAAATAATTTTTTCTAAGTTTATATTTAAATGAAGTCTTCCAAAAATGTCATCAAATGTAGTATGTTCTGGTAAGACATTCATTAATTTCTTAGCCGCTGGATTTATTAGTATTATTTTTCCATCTCTATCAAAGGCAATTATTCCATCAGTCATATGTAAAAACACACTATTATTAATGTCTAAATCATCATTTGTTACTCCTGAACTTTTAATTAATCTAGTTTTTGGAAACATTACTTTTTTCTTTAGATATTTCTTCATTAATATTTCACTGATTATTAAAATTATTACATCAATTAGTATTAAGAATATTATTGTATTCTGAATTTCCATGTTGCTTCCTTTCTAGGCTTTTTACCTTACTAATTTTTCTATTTCTTTATATATTTTTTCTTGTACATTTTTTACTGATTTAGAAAGCGCTTTTTCTTCCATATCTTGCATCAATTTAGGTGTTTTTATTATTTTTTCAATTTCTTCTTCTAAGTTTTCTTTTTTTAGTTCATTATTTAATATAATTTTAGCTGCTCCAACATTTTCTAATACTTTAGCATTATATAGTTGATGATCTTGACTAACATTTGGTAATGGAATTAATATAGAAGGTTTTCCTAAATTTGATATTTCTGTTATTGTCATTGCTCCACTTCGTGCAACTATTATATTAGAAATATTCATTATTTCTTCCATATTATATATGTATGGCAAAATTTTTGCGTTTTTTACATTTTCTATATCTATTTTTTTATCTGATAATTTCTTTTTTATTATTTCGAATTGTTTTGGCCCTGTTGCCCAAATAATTTGATAGTCTTTATTCATTTGATTCTCTAATATTCCAATAACTGCTTCATTTATTTTTTGAGCTCCTTGGCTTCCTCCAAATATCAATACAATTGGTAAATCTTCTTTTATTTTTAGACTATTTAATATCTTATTTTTCTCATCAACAGTATACTCTTTTTTTGATATTTTTACAGGAGTTCCTGTACATACTATATTTCTAGCCTTGGGTATTCTTGAACGTGCTTCTTCAAAAGATATTAAAACTGTATTAACTTTAGGTGCTAACATTTTTACTGCTTTGCCAGGAAATGCATTGCTTTCGTGCAATACAACTGGTATCTTCTCTTTATTAGCTGCCCATACCACTGGTCCACAAATATATCCTCCTGCTCCAACAATTATATCTGGTTTAAATTCTTTTATTATTTTTCTAGCCTTTCCTGTTGCCATTAAAGTTGCATACATTTTTTTGAAATTTTCTATCGAAATCTTTTTGCTTAATCCATATGCTTCAATTGTTTTTAATTCATATCCTGCTCTCGGAACCAAATCATTTTCTAATCCTCTTTTTGTTCCTATAAATATTATTTCTGAATCTGGTTCTTCTTCTTTTATTTTATTTGCTATTGCTAATCCTGGATTTATATGTCCTGCAGTTCCTGCCGCTGCAACTATAACTCTCATTTTTTTCATTCCTTTCTCAAACTACAACCCTTTTATTTATTTCCAGCTCTAGATATACTAAGCAATACCCCAACTTCACAGAGCAATATAAATAATGCCGTTCCACCATAACTAAAGAATGGTAATTGCATTCCTGTAACAGGCATTGAAGATGTAACAACTGCCACATTTATAATAGCCTGCACACCAACTAATGATGTAATTCCAACTGCAACTAAACTCCCAAACATATCTGGTGCCTTCATTGCAATTAGCACTCCTCTCCATATAAATACTGCAAATAGTACAAATACCAGAATACATCCAACAAATCCTAATTCTTCTGCTATTATAGAAAATATAAAGTCATTGTGTGGTTCTGATAAATATAAATATTTTTGTTTGCTTTCTCCTAATCCTGCTCCAAATAATCCTCCTGAACCTATAGCATATAAACTTTGTATTATTTGCCATCCATCTCCTGTTGCATCTTTCCATGGGTCTGTAAATGTTATAAATCTTGTTACAATATATTGAAATTTTTCTTGAAATTTAGCACTTGCCATATACAATACTGTTGCAATAGAACCAATGCCTCCTACCGCTACTATTCCTGAAACTAGGAACTGCCAGAATTTGCATCCTGCCATTATCATCATAATGCAACATGTAATTATTATTACCATTGATGTACTTACATGTGGCTCTAATAATAGTAAAGCTATTATTGGTACTAAAAACAAAATATGTTTTACTAATCCTTTCCAAAACTTTCCTAAATCATCTCTATCTTTTACAAGTATTCCTCCATAAAATATTATTATTAAAAATTTTACTATCTCTGAAGGTTGAAAAGAAAGCGATTTTGTAATATATATCCATCTTTTTGCACCATGGCTATCACTACCAAATGCAAAAACAGATATCAATAATATTATAGAAAGAATCCATGCATGTTTATAAAACTTTTGATAAATTCTATAATCTATTTTAGATATGAAATACATTCCAAACAATCCAAGTACAGCAAAAATCAACTGTCTTACAAAAAAGTAATAGCTTTTATCATATTTTTGTAATGCTGTGGGTGAACTTGCTGATAATACCATAACTAATCCTAATGATAATAGCAATAATACCGTTATTACCAGTGTGAAGTCAACTGAATTATTTAAGAACTTAGAAAAGCCTTCCATTTTATTCTTTTTCTTAGCCATTTCTTCTCCTTTTCTTATACTATCTTAAGCCCTACAACACACACAATCAAAGTGATAACACTAAATAGCATTACAACTTGATTTTCTCTCCATCCTGATAATTCTAAATGATGGTGTATTGGTGCCATTTTAAATACTCTTTTTCCTGTTTTCTTAAAGTAAGTAACCTGTATTATTACTGAAAGTGTTTCAATTACTGGTATTAATGCTATAAGTAATAATATAAGTGGCATTTTTAAATATAGTGCAATTCCAGATATTACACCTCCTAAGAATAATGAACCTGTATCTCCCATAAATACTTTAGCTGGGTGAATATTAAACATTAAAAATCCTAAAACTGCTCCTATTACTATTGCTCCAAATATCACTATTTCTTTTACTCCAAGTGTTGTTGCAATTATAGTTAAACATGTAATTATTATTGTACATACACTTGAAGAAAGTCCATCAATTCCATCTGTCAAATTTACTGCATTTGTTGTTGCAAGTATTACTAATATTGCAAATGGTATATATGCATAAATAGGTATATTTATATATTCTTTTAAAATAGGTATATATGTATCTGTTCCTAAATTTAATCCTTTTATTAAATATATTATATATACTACTGATATTATTAATAATCCTAACATCTTTAGACTTGGTTTTAATCCTTTAGTATTTTTTAATACTAATTTTTTAAAATCATCAATGAATCCAATAGCTCCAAATCCTATTGTTAACCCTAATATTGGTAATAAATTTCTAGCTAATTCTACATCTACAGTTCTATAATAAATATATGCTGCTATTGTTACTATTCCTATTCCTAGCATTATTATTATTCCACCCATTGTTGGTGTTCCTTGTTTCTTTAAATGGCTCTCTGGTCCATCATCTCTTTCTATTTGACCTACTTTTAATTTTTTTAATATTGGTACTATTATAAATCCTAATACTATTGTTATTGCAAATGATAACAATAATGTTTTTGTTTGAAATCCCAATTTTATCAACCTTTCTGTGTTAACTTTTGTATTTTATTATCCTATTATTTCTTTTACTATAATTCTTTCATCATAAGGATATTTTTTTCCATTTATTTCTTGATATGGCTCATGTCCTTTTCCTGCTAAAACTATAATATCAAGTTTTGTTGCCATTTCAATTGCTTCTTTTATTGCTTCTGTTCTATCTACTACTACTTTGTAATTTCCTTTTGTCTTTTTTATCCCTGCTTCTATTTCGTTTACAATTTCTTCTGGTTTTTCTGTACGTGGATTATCTGATGTGATAAATGTAAAATCAGCAATTCTTCCAGATATTTCGCCCATTATAGGTCTTTTAGTTTTGTCTCTATCTCCTCCACAGCCAAATACTGATATTACTTTTCCTCTTGTATAACTCTTAACAGCAGATAGAATGTTTTGTAAGCTTTCTGGTGAATGTGCATAATCTATCATTATAGGTATTTCTTTTTTATTTGGTACCATTTCTGATCTACCTGGCACTTTTATTTCTGCTAGTGCTTCTATTACCTTATCTGATGGAATTCCAAGTTTTTTAGCTACACATATTGCTGCTAATGCATTATATACACTAAATCTTCCCGGAATGTCTACTTTTACTCTTTCATTTCTATCTGATATTTTGACTCTAAAGTCCACATATGAATTTGTTATTGTTATATCTTTAGCTAGTACTTCACAATAATTATCTATTCCATATGTCATTATTTTACTTTCAGGAAATAATTTTGGAATCTTTGCTACTTGTATATCATCTACGTTTATTATTCCATTATCACACATCTTAAATAATTTTAATTTTGATTCAAAATAATCCTGCATATTTGGATGTTCTTTTTCGCTTATGTGATCTTCTGAGAAATTAGTAAATAATACTATATCAAAAGCACATCCATCTACTCTGTGTAATTTTAAACTTTGTGATGATACTTCCATAACTACATATTCTACACCATCTTCTACCATTTGTGCAAATGTTTTTTGAAGCTCTATGCTTTCTGGTGTTGTTCTACTACTTTCTGAAACCATTCTACCATTTATGTATGTAGCAATTGTACCAATTAAGCCTACTTTATGTCCTGCTTTTTCTAAAATTTCTTTTATCATAAATGTTGTAGTTGTTTTTCCTTTAGTTCCTGTTACTCCTATTAGTTTGAATTTTTTTGATGGATTTTCGTAAAAATTACAACTACAAATTGCAAGTGCTTCTCTTGTATCTTTTGCCATAATTAATGTAACATCATCAGGTAATTCTATTGAACTTAAGTCAGCTCCTTCTTCTACCATAACAACTTTCGCTCCTGCTTTTATTGCATTATTTATGTATTTATGTCCATCTGTACTAAATCCTTTTATTGCAACAAACATATCTCCTTCTTTTATATTTTTTGAATTACTGTCTAAGTTATTAATTTCAACATCTAAGTTTCCTTTTGCTTTTAGCCCTTCTAATCCTATTAATACTTTCTTTAATTCCATATTTTTTCTCTCCTTCAATTTATACACTTTTTTGTGTTCAATCATTTATTAAGTTTTAAGCATTTGCTTGCAAACTTGCCTACATTATATAACTATTTTTCTTTTTTGTATAGTAAAAAAAGTAAAAAAAATCACTTAATTATATTTATTAAGTGATTCTTATTTTTATGATTTATTTAAGAGTTTCATTAAGCATCCATATTTTTTTAGAATAGTTCGTCAGATAATCGTCCATAAGTGTAGATGTCTCGTAATTACATTTATTTTCCGCTTCTTGCTTTATTTGAATTGATTTTTGTTTTAATATTTGTAAGTCATGAATTAATTCTTCTACAATATTTAAAGTTTTAATCTTTTCATTTCCGGCTTCTTGTATAGATGAATTTTCTATAAATTCTTTCATTGTTCCTACTGGTTGATATCCTAATATCAAAATATGTTCTGCTATTTCATCTATTTGCTCTCTTATTTCATTATAATATTCTTCAAGTTTCTCATGTGTTGTAAAAAAGCCTTTTCCAACAACATTCCAGTGATAATTTTGCAATTTGATATTAAACATTTCCAAATCGCTTAAAAATTCATTTAGCTGTGTAATCATTTTTTCCATAACATACCTCTCTTTCAGGTACATTATTCACATTTTTATTATTTTTTATTCAAACATACTTCCAACTTTAATTTGGTTTCCTCTTAAAAAGTCTTTAATATTCATTCTTTTAGCATTTTCACCTTGAATTTCTAAAACTGATATAATTCCTTCTTTTGCTTTTATATATAGTCCTTCTTTCGCATCAGCTTTTATAACTGTTCCATTTTCAATATCATAATTCTCTTCTGGCAAAACTTCTACTTTCCAAATTTTAATTTTTTTGCCATCAAAGAATGAATATGTTCCCATTATTGGATTTAATCCTCTTACAAGATTTTTTATTTCTTTTGCTGATTTTTCTTTCCAATTTATTTTTGACATTTCTTTTTCAAGCATAGGAGCAATTGTAAATTCTTCTCCTTGCTTAATTCGTGGTGCTGTCCCTGCTTCTATTTGTTTTAATGTTTCTACTAAAAGTTTTGCTCCAATTCCAGATAGTCTATCCCATAATTCACCAGTTGTTTCATTTTCACCAATTTCTGTTTTTTCTTGTAAAATCATATCTCCACTATCCATTCCTGCATCCATGTACATTGTTGTAATACCTGTTACTTTGTCTCCATTTATAATAGACCATTGTATTGGTGCTGCACCTCTATATTGTGGCAATAAGGAACCATGAACATTTATACAACCTAACTTAGGAATCTCTAAGATTTCTTTTGGTAAGATTTTTCCATATGCAACTACACATATAACATCCGGTTTTAACGCTTTTATTGTATTAATAAATTCTTCATTTTTTCTAATCTTCTCTGGTTGATATATTGTCAAATTCTTTAATACTGCAAATTCTTTTACAGGTGATGCTACCATTTTCATTCCTCTGCCTTTTGGTCTATCAGGATTTGTTACTACTGCTATTATTTCATGTTTAGCATTATATATAGCTTCTAATGATTTTTCTGCAAAATTAGGTGTTCCCATAAATATTATTCTCATTTTAATTATCTTCCTTTCTATCTCACAATACTTTTTGCAATATTAGCAAAATCTTGAATAGATAATTCTTCTGCTCTAACATTTTCATTTAGTTTTACTTTTTTCAATATTTTTAAACCTTCTTCTTTATTTAGAAAAACTTTGGTATTTGTTAATGCATTTAATAATGTTTTTCTTCTTTGCATAAAAGCACTTTTTATTATCATAAACATTGCCTTAGGTTTTTCAATTTCTACTGCTGGTTTGTCTCTTAACTTCAATTTAATTACTTCTGAAGTCACTTCTGGTTCTGGAATAAATGAACTATTAGGTACTTCCATTATTTTTTCTGATTCACAATAATAATATACTGTATGTGTTATTGCTCCTGTATTTTTTCCACCAGGTATTTCAATTAATCTATCTGCAACTTCTTTTTGTATCATTACAGTTATACTTTGAATATCTAGTTTTTCTTCTAACAATTTCATTATTATTGGTGTTGTAATATAATATGGTAAATTTGCTACAACTTTAACATCTTTTATTTTTCCTGTTCTTTTATTTTCACAAATTATTTCATTCAAATCAACTTTTAATATATCTGCATTTATCAATTCAAAATTTTCATATTGAGAAAATCTATCTTGTAAAATTCTTATCATTTTACTATCTAATTCTACACACAAAACTTTTCCTGCTTTTTCTAATAAATATCTAGTTAATGTTCCTAGACCTGGTCCAATTTCAATTACCATATCTTTATCAGATATTTCACTACTCTCAATTATTTTTTCTACAACTTCACTATTTATTAAGAAGTTCTGTCCTAAACTTTTATTAGCTTTTATATTATATTTTCTCATTATATTTTTTGTTTCTTCAAATATATTCATTTCAGCTTCCTTTCATTGCCTATTATACCCAACTTTCAAGCATCTTGTCAAGTTTAGTTAAATTATTCCTTCCATGTGGTTTATTTTGCATTTACCATTTTTGATAATAATTTCTATAACATCAAATCTAATATCATAATTATATAAATCTTTAAGGCATATATATATTTTGGCAGCACTTTTTATATTTTTCTTTTTAACTCCATTAACAGCCATCGCAGGAGAACCATATTCAAGATTATTTCTTGTTTTTACCTCTACAAAACTTATAGTATTATTTATTTTTGCAATAATATCTATTTCTCCTCTTCTTGTATAATAATTGTTTTCAAGTATTTCATACCCTTTATTAATTAGATATCCTTGAGCTATCTTTTCTCCTATTATTCCGAATTTTCTAGTATTCATTTTAGTCTTCACCTTCATTTCTTATATATCTTTGTCCTGGTAACTCTATTACTTTATTATCTATTTGTAACATCATAATCTTATAATTTGCTTCACTTACAGGAATTCTAGTTCTTCGCGCTATTTGATTAATATCTTTAGGTTCATTATTTATAATTTGAAAAACTTTTTGCAGTTCTGGTTCTACATTAAGAAAATTTTTAGCACTTTTATTTTCCATTTTTATAAATCTTATATTAGGATTAGTTCTAGAAAGTTCTGTTATAATATCTTCTGCTGAAATCACTAATTTAGCACCTTGTTGTATCAATAAATTAGTAGTCTTTCCTTTTATATTTTCTAAACTACTTGGTATGCAAAACAATGAGTTACCATTTTCTACTGTAAATCTTGCAGTAACACTTGTCCCGCTTCTATATCCAGCCTCTACAACAAGAGTTCCTAATCCAAGGCCAGCAACAATTCTATTTCTTTCCAAAAACTTTTTTGAATCCGCACTAACATTGTTTTCATATTCTGATATAATAAGTCCTTTATTTTGTAATATCTCATTGAATATTTCTTTATTTGTAAGTCTACAAATATTTTCTAATCCAGATGGCAATACTGCTATCGTTTTTCCGAAATTTTCCAAGCATTTCTTATGTGCTATACTATCTATCCCATAAGCAAGTCCACTTATTATATTAATATTGTATTCTATTAATTTTTTTACAAACCTTTTGCACATCTTCTCACCATATTGTGTATTTGTTCTTGAGCCAACTACTGCAATTCCTATTTCATCTAAAAGTTTTATATTCCCTAATGCATATAGTCTTGAAGGTGGATTTTGAATCTTTCTTAATCTCTCCGGATATTCATTACTTGAGTATTCAATTATTATTGGTTTCATTATGGCTTGCCACCTTCTTCTATCGCATTATATCTATCTAAAGACCTATATTGAATTGCTTCTGCAACATGATTAAATTCTATCTTTTCTTTTCCTTCTAAATCAGCTATAGTTCTTGCTACTTTCAATATTTTCTCATATGCTCTTACACTAAGCTTGAATTTCAAAAACGCATTTTGGAGCAATTCTTCTCCTTTTGAGTCAAGCCTACAAAATTCAGCTATCATGCGGCTATTAACTTCAGAGTTTGAATATATATGATATTTTTTATATCTTTCTATTTGTATATTTCTTGCTTTATTTACTCTTTCTCTTATAGAACTGGAGCTTTCTTCTTTTCCTTTAGACTTTATTTTTTCAAATTTAGGTCTTTTTACTTCTATTTGAATATCTATTCTGTCCATTAATGGACCACTTATTTTTCTTAAATATCTATGTTTTTCTTGTTCTGTACATTTACACTCTTTTTCTATATCACCGTAATATCCACATGGGCATGGATTCATACTTGCTATCAACATAAAATTACATGGATATATGTAATTTCCACTTAATCTATTAATAATTATTTCTCTATTTTCCAATGGTTCACGTAATGATTCTAAAATATTTCTATTAAACTCAGTCAACTCATCTAGAAATAATACTCCATCATGTGCCAAACTTATTTCTCCAGGTCTTGGAACTTTCCCTCCTCCAACCATTGTACTTATCGGTACTGTATGATGTGGCATTCTAAACGGTCGATTCATTATTATTCCATCATTTTCTAGCATTCCTGCGATACTGTGAATTTTGGTAATTTCCATTGCTTCATCTATCGTAAGTTTTGGCAATATTGTTACAATTCTTTTTGCTAACATTGTTTTACCTGAACCAGGACTTCCTATCATAACACAATTGTGACCACCAGCAGCAGTTATTTCTAATGCTCTTTTAACATTTTCTTGACCTTTTACTTCTGCAAAATCTATATTATATCTCTCTTGAAAATCAGTATTTGTAGTTTTATATTTCTCAATCTTATATTCATTGTTTAAATATCTGATTACATCTTCAATAGTATTTACCGGAATTATATCCAATTCAGCAATAATCGCTGCTTCATTTGCATTCGCATTTGGTAATATTACCGTTTTTATTCCAAGTTCTTTTGCTTCAATACACATTGGAAGCACTCCATTTATTCTATTTATTTTTCCGTCTAATGAGAGTTCTCCAAGAAATATTGTATTTGCAATTTTATCTATTTCAAATTTTGTAATTTTCCCCATAGCAACTAATATTCCGAACCGCCATTGCTAAATCAAAACAGCTGCCTTCTTTTCTTATATTAGCTGGTGCTAAATTTATTAAGATTTTTTTATTAGGAAACTCTATTCCTGAGTTTTTTATAGCTGTTTTTATTCTTTTTTTTGCTTCTTTCATAGTTGTATCAGGTAATCCTACAATATCAAAGTCTGGCAATCCACTTCCTATATCTGTTTGAATTTCAATCAAATTTCCGTCTAATCCATTTAAAGCTATTGATTTTATTTTTGATAACATGTTTTTCCTCCTTAAATTTTGGTTTTTTATTGATTTTTATAAGGTTTTATTATAAAATAATATAAAATTTTACAAAAGAATGGTGATAATATGAAAAAGAAAAAAAATATAAAAGCAAAAAGTAATATAAATGTTGCAAATAAAATTTCTCCAAAGAAAATTGGTTTAATTTTATTTATTTCATTATTTTTAATGATAGCTTTACTTTTGCGTGTTGCATATCTTCAATTTGTTGATGGCAATCGTTTGCAAAAACTAGCTACATCACAACAAACATTGACTGAAACAATATCAGCTAAGCGTGGTACTATATACGATTCTACTGGAAATGCTTTAGCTATAAGCTATGAAACAGATAAAATTTATCTAACACCTTCACTTATAAAAACTGATGCAAATAAAACTGCAGTCGCTCAAAGTTTAGCGTCAATTTTAGAGCTTGATTATAATGATTTATTAACAAAAATCTTGAATACTACTGATAAATTTCTTGTAGCATCTGAAGTTGAACAAGATAAAGTAGATGCAATAAATAATTGGAAAAAAGATTTAAAATATTCTACTGGAATAAGTTTTGAAGAAACAACTTCACGTTCTTACCCATACAAGACTCTAGCCTCTACTATAATTGGATTTGTAGGTGCAGATAATCAAGGTTCAACTGGTATTGAAGCTTCTTGGAACTCTTTTTTAAGTGGTACTGCTGGAAAATCAGTAAGTCTAAAGGATGCTAGCCAATCAGAAATTGCAAATTCCAACCAATCATATATTGCAGCTGAAAATGGTTATGATGTTTCTTTAACAATTGACTCTAATATTCAAAGTATTGTTGAAAAGCAACTTTCTCAAGCAGTTGATGAGTATAAGTGTGAAAGTGGTATTACAATTGCAATGAATCCTTCTACCGGAAAAATTTTAGCTATGGCTGATTATCCTAGTTATGATTGCAATAATCAAAACCAACCAAATTCATATTTAGCAAAAACTTGGGATTCGCTTTCATCTGAAAAAAAGAATGAAGCTCTTTACAGAATGTGGACCCCTAAAGCTGTTACTGATGAATATGAACCTGGTTCTGTATTTAAAATTGTTACATCATCAATAGCCCTTGAAGAAAATGTTGTTGATACAGACACTGTAAACTTTAATTGTACAGGTGCTTATTATGTACCTGGTGAATCAAGACCAATCAAATGTCATAAATATCCAAACTCACATGGTTTACAAAGCTTACGACAAGCATTAGAAAACTCTTGTAACCCTGCATTTGTTGATTTAGGATTAAGAATTGGCAAAAATCGTACTTATAAATATTATGAAGCATATGGCTTCTTTGAAAAAACCGGAATCTCTCTTTCAGGCGAACCAAAAAGTGGTATATTTTATGACATAAATAAAATTAATGACCATGAATTAGGAACTATGTCTTTTGGACAACGTTTCACTATCACACCATTGCAAATGATAACAGCTGCTTCTGCTATTGCAAATGATGGAGTTTTACTTCAACCTCAAATAGTTGACCATATTACAAATACAGACACAGGTGAAGTTACAACATTTACTCCAAACGAAGTTCGTAAAGTAATTTCAAAAGAAACTGCCGATAAAGTTGCTTCTATGATGGAATCTGTTGTTGAAATTGGTACAGGAAAAAAAGTCAAATATGATGATAGTATAAAAGATAGTATGTCTGGATATTCAATTGGTGGTAAAACAGGTACCTCCGAACCTATAAATGGTTCTTATGATGGTTATGTTGCTTCATTCTTAGCTATATCACCTGTTGAGAATACAAAAATTGTTTTACTAGTTATTTTGAAAAATCCAGGCGAAGGTGTTAACCACAATGGTGGTCAAATCGCAGCACCTACTGCTGGAAAAATGCTTTCTGAAATTTTACCTTATTTAGGAATAGATAATGGAAATAAAGATTCTGAAAATAATTCGAATATATCTGAAAAAGATTTATATTAATATATTGTAGATGCACTATCAAAAAGTAGTGCATCTATTATTTTTTAATGATTTTCTTTATATTCTTCTAGAGCTTCTGCCACTTGGTCTGGACAAGATGTTCCTTTGTTACCGCATTGTATACCTTTTAGCATTTCTATTACTTCATCTACACTTTTTCCAGCAACTAATCTTGCTACACCTACAGTATTTCCTGGACATCCTCCAACTATTTCTAAGCTTTTTATTATATTGTTTTCTATATCAAAAATCATTTCCATTGAACAGACTCCTTGTGGTATGTATTTGTATTGCATTTTGATTTCTCCTTTCAAATTATTTTGGTTTTCTACATTTTTATTATACTATACCTTATATCAAAAATCAATATCTGTTCATTTTTATGCCTACTAGCAAAACCTCCTCATCTTCTATTTTAAAATATTGAGATAATTTCTTAATTTCTTCTTTTGTATTCTTTTTTTCATTTATATAATCTGCTATTTCTATGAAATTAACTTCTGTTCCTGATTCTAAAATTTTTCTTCTGTTGTTTTCTATTGTCAAAAAAACTCTCTTCTGAAATTTCGTTTTTGTCAAATCTGAAATTGCTACTTTGTTTATTATTACATCTTCTTCATTTTCTGTTTTCAATAATTCTTCTTCATAAATTGTACACCAATAGCAAAATATTGATTCTTTTATTTTACTATTTTTTATCATCTTTAAGTACATCTCAACCTCATCATTTGATTCTAAAATTACTTTAACCTTTACTAATTCAAACTCATATTCTGACATGTTAGACAAACTTATATTTTTATCATATTTAATCTCTTTTATATTTAGATCTAATATATCATTAATAATATCTTTTATAATTTCTTTCTTATCACTATTCATTAGTTTTTTTAATTTTAATACTTTTTCTTCTATAATGACTCCTCCTTTTTGAATATAATAAATAAAAAATAATAATTTTATTTAAATAATAAGATTCTAAGTTATAACTTTTAGAAAAAATGTAACTGATTTAATTTTTTTGATAAAATTATGTTACTGAAATTATATAATTCCTTAAAATTATATTTTCTTTTTGCATTATTGTCAATATGTATATTTCATTTTTCGATTTTTGTTTCGACTATTTTCGACAATTTTACACAAAATAATCATTTTTTGCACATTTCAGATCGCTTTTTTTCCGTGCATTATTTTCTTTCATATTCTTCTTCTATATGCCTCTTGGCCATTTCATACATTTCAGAAACATGCTCATCATCTAGTGAATAATATACTATTTTTCCTTCTTTTCTGAATTTTACTAATTTTGCCTGTTTTAATACTCTTAATTGATGTGATATTGCTGATTGCGTTGAATTTGTGATTTCTGCTATATCTCCTACACATAATTCTGCTTCTAATAATGCACTTATTATTTTCATTCTTGTTGTATCTCCAAATACCTTAAATACTTCTGCTATATCAAATAATAAGTCATCACTTGGCATTATCTTTTTTATTTTTTTTACTTTTTCTATATCTACTATTCCGTCTTCCATACTTCCTCCTTTTTATTCTTTTGTTTTCGTATGAATAGTTGTTCATATGTTTATATCTTCATACTATCATTATTATATGTCTTTGTCAATAGGTATGTTAAAGTTTTTTATAACAAACAATTAACTAAATACTGTAGTGTTACAATTGATGTGAAACAAAAATAATATAGAAAAAAAGTGATTCAAGTAGTATAATTGAATTGTCTAAAAACAAATTATACGAAAGGACTTGAATCACTTATGGATAATAGTATACCACAAAATCAAAAAAATATAAAGAGGTATTTACCACATAAATTAGAAACAAGAGTATATGCAGTGGAAATGTACAGAAAATGTGGAGATATTGAATATGTATGTAGAAAATATCATATATCAAGAACATCATTATGGAGATGGAATAAAAAATATGATGGTCAAAAAGAAAGTCTAGCAGATAAAAGTCACAGACCATTAAGAAAACATCCAACAGCACATACAGAGCAAGAAATGAAATGGATAAGAGACTTAATAAAAAGAAATCCACATATAACATTAAATGAAATATGGTATAAATTGAAAATAAACAAAGGATATACAAGAAAACCAGTATCATTATATAGGATATTAAGAAAAATAGGATATTATAATAATCCAGAAATAAAAGGAACAAGTAAAAAACACAATAAAGAATATTACACCCCAAAGCAAATAGGTGAAAAATGGCAAATAGACGTAAAATATGTACCAATGGAATGTAAGGTAAAAGGATTACCCAAAGATATAAGATACTATCAATATACATGTATAGATGAAGCAAGTAGAGAAAGATATTTGTATTGGTATGAAGAGCATACACCAACGAATACAGTAGACTTTGTAAAGAGATGTATTAAATACTATGGATATAAAGCTAAAGAAATACAAACAGATAATGGAATAGAATTTACATATAATCAAGCAGAAATAAAGAAAGAACATCCAATGGATACATTATTAAATAGCTTAAATATAAAGCATCATAAAATAAGACCAAGAACACCTGAACATAATGGGAAAGTAGAAAGAAGTCATAGAAACGATAATGAAAGATTTTATAGTTGGCTTACATTTTATAGTTTAGAAGATTTAAGAAAACAAGGAGCAGTATATTTAAAGAGATCTAATAGAATACCAATGGCTATATTAGGGTATTTAACGCCCAAAGAAAAAAGAACAGAATTAATGTGTGCATAAAATAAAAAACAAATTCAATATATTACGAGAATAATATATTAATTTGTTTCACATCATTGACTAACATACACATTTCTTAAATTTTTTGAGGAAATACCTTGCTCAATTTATAAATTGGTAGTATAATTATTTTACAAATATATCAAACAGGGTATTTCCTGTTTACTAGAAGATTTAATGTGCTAGATTAAGTCTTCTTTCTTTTTATTCTGCCATAATTCGTTTATGGCTTAAAAATTCGTTTAGGCAGTCAGCTTTTATCCAAAATTTTCTGCCTATCTTTATGCTTGGAAAATCTTCTTGATGAAATAACTTCAAGCATTTCTGTTTTCCAATATGCAATAATTTGCATACGTCATCCGTTGAGTATAATTTGATGTTGATGTCTTCTAAATTCTGCATATTTTTTATCTCCTTTCCTTGACAACATTTACTTAATATAGTATAACTATATTGTGAGAGATTTGTCAAAACTATTTAAAATTGTAAATTGATTATATAATCATATTTTATATTTGTCAACATATTTATAAAAATATTTTGAAATATTTCACATTTTATTTTTAGGGGGATTAAAAAATGCGTAAATTACCTCAATATTCTTTTAATGAAGGATTTTATATATGGTTTGATATAAACTCTAAGGAGGAGTATTATTCAACACCATTATATATGTATAAAACCGATTTTAATGATGATTTATCTAATTATAAAAGGGTAATTATACAAGAAAAAGACTTTTATAAAAAAAAGCCAAGCAAAAAAAATTCTGCTCCAAAACATCCTGCAACTATTCTTTATCCTTTTGCTGAGCAATTTGGAAGACTTTTGATAAATTTATTAAATGCAGACTTTTCAAACTTTAATAAAGCATATAATACATTTTTCTATTTGTATGGATTTGAATTATTAAGAGAATATGTACCAGATAAGGAATTAATAAATACATATAAGTCTGAAGAAGAATTAACAAAAATAATGAAAAGAGTATATGAAGATAGTTATGGATATGTATCAGATATGCAATATAATTTTAGAAAATGTGTAGATTTTGTATATAATTTAAATGGAAATGAAGAACTAAAAAATAGCAAACCAGGTTCAAAATTTATTGCATCTTTAGTAACACATCATAATGATGTATATTCATATTCAAGTGATATAGAAGTTATTTTAGATACATATTCAGATAAATATTTAAAATATGGTAATCAATCATTAAATAAACTAACAGAAGAACTTGATCAAGACGATTCTTTTATACCAATGACTAATGTTTATACAAGTGAAAAATTAAGTAATATTGTTTTTGTTGTATTAGAACAATTTGTAAAAAATTCTAGTTTACCAATAAAACAATGTCAGCATTGCAATAGATATTTTATTCCAAAAATTAGACAGGATGAAATATATTGTGATTTGCCAAATGAAGATGGAAAGAGCTGTAGAGAAAAAGGTGCAAAACAAACATATAAACAAAATTTAGAAAAGATTCCTGCTTTACTTGAATATAGAAAGGCTTATCAAAAGAAGTTTATGGAAGTTGCTAGAAATAATAATAATAAACAATTAAAAAAGGATTTTGATAGTTGGAAGAAAATTGCACAAGGTAAGATAAAGGATTACAAACAAGGAAAAGTTACAGAAGATGAATTATATAAGTGGATGATAGAAAATAAATAATAAAGGAAGGTGTTCTTATGAAATTAAAAAACGTAACAATTAATAATTATAAATCATTTGGAGAAGAAGATAATTCCTTATTTATTGATGAACTAAATGTAGTTATTGGTAAAAATGAATCTGGAAAATCTAATATAATAGATGCTTTAGCAAATATAAATAAAATTAGTTTTACAGATGAAAAGTATTTTTTTCCTAGAAACAGAAAAACTAATAAAGATATTAATATAGTGTTAAACTTTGAAACATATAAAAATGAAAAAACATTTTATGGATTTCAAGGTAATGCTCATATAGAATTAAAAACTTATGGTGATTATTTACTTTCAGGAGATTTGTCAGAATTTATATCAAATAATGAAAAATATAACTCTCTCTTAAGCCAAATTGAAGAATTAAGAAAAATAGGTATATCTTTTCAAAATCAGAGTTCTAAAACTACATTTAATGAAATGCTAGAAAATTTAACTTGTGCTAGTACTAATATATTTGTTTACTACAATACTTATGAAACAATTCTAAATTCATTAAAAAGAACAAATAACGAAAATTATATTAATATAGCTAATTTAATAGAGGAGGCTATAAACTTTCTTCAAAGTTTATATAATAATTTTCCAAATTTTATTAAAATTGAAGATAAAATGTTGAGTTCAAGATATAATACTCAAGATATATTAGAAGATACACTATTAGAAAAATTTTTATCAATATGTAATATTGATGTTGAAGAATTAGTTGAAAAAATGAACTCAACTGATATATCAGATATAAGAAATTATGAAAGAGATATAAATAGTAATATAAAAAATTATTTTACAAACGAATTTAATAATTTTTATAGCCAAGAAAATGTGGAGATAGAATTTGCAATAAACTCAAAAGAAATTAATATCATGGTAGACACGACGCAAAGATATTTAGATTATGATGAAAGAAGTAATGGTCTTAAATGGTATATAAGTGCATTTATACAATTACAGTATATGGAAAAAAATAATACAAAAACAACTAAAAATAATATAATTTTAATGGATGAACCTGGAGTTTATTTACATGCTAATGCTCAAAAAGAACTCACAAAGCTATTTTCGAATTTAATAAAAAATAGAAACCAGATAATTTATACAACACATTCTCCATTTATGGTAGATATTGACTCTATACAAAATGTTCGAACTGTAATTAAAGATGAAGTTGGTTTCTCACACATATATAATAAAATTACAACTATTCCTACAAGTTCTAAATCTACATATGACACAATTACACCTTTAACGAATGCGCTAGGATTAAATTTAAATTATAACATTGGGCCAAACTTTAATAAGAAAAATATAATTGTAGAAGGTATATCAGATTATTTCTATTTATACGGATATTATAAAAGTAAAAACATTAAGAATGTGCCTAATATTATACCCTCTACTGGTGGAAATAATATACCTGCTATTGCATCAATATTGTTTGGTTGGAATTGTGACTTTAATATATTATTAGATCAAGACGATAAAGGTCGTTCTGTATATGATAGTATAAATGACTCAAAGCAACCATTTTCAGATAAATTGATTTTTATAGATGGAAATTTTGAAAAAATTTTAGGTAATGATTTCGAAATAGAAAATTTATTTTCTACTAATGATCAATTAAAATTTGGAATTAATAATGAAGATTATGTGGAACATAAATATAATTACTCTTACAATACATATAATAAAATTTTGCTTCAAGAAGATACTTATGATGAGACAACAATTAAAAATTTTGAAAAAGTAATTGAAAAATTAATAACCGAGATAGTAGGTGATTAAGATAAAAAGAAGACTTAATATATTTATAGATGAAAGTGGAGATTTTGGATTTGTAGATGGAAGTTCAGAATTATATGGAGTTTCTTTTACAGTACATGAAAGTGATGATTCTATTTCAAATGACTTAGAATATTTAAATAATAGACTAAAAAAAGCAAAATATGATGGGATGATACATCTAGCAGATTTAGTAGCTAAAAGAGGAGATTATACTCACTTTAATTTGGAACAAAGAAAAAATATTTTTTGGTCTATATTTTACTTTTCAAAAAGAGTAAAAGTAAAAATACATACAGTTATAATTGACAAGAGGTTTAAAAACAATAGAACCCAATTAAATAGAGAATTAGCATTAGAAATAAGCAAGTTTTTAAACTCTATAAGTGAATATATGAATGAGTTTGAAAAAGTAGTTGTCTATTATGACAATGGACAAGAAGCATTAGGTGCTATTATAGATACTTTATTAATTACAAAAAATAATGTAGAACATAGAATTGAATTTGATCATAAGGAAAAAAGATTATTTCAAGTTTCTGATATGCTAACATTTGTAGATAAAATTGTATATAAACATAATCATAATATGCCATTAACAAAAGCAGAAAAATATTTCTTTAGTGTAAAAGATATTTTAGGAATTATAAGACAATTAAAAAGCAAAAGATTATAATAAAAAGCCATTCGTTTGAATGGCTTTTTGCGACGCTCAGCGTCTACGCGGGTTTGGTCCTTGTGAGACCAATATTTATTGCTAACGATTACCATTAGCAAGGGTCCAGTCATAATCTAGTAAATTATTTCAGACCCAGTAAATAATATTATTTATAATATATATTATTCTTCCTGATAGATAAATTATACACTATTTTTTAAGATTTGTATATAATTTTAAAAAAAATTTTGAAAATAGTTGAAAAAATTTTTTTATTGATGATATAATATATTTGGATTTTTGTATTAATTATTATAGAGGTGATTTATAGATATATGAATATTAATGATGTCAAAAAAACGATGCAAAAAGCTGTTGAAAATATAGTTTTTATTGGAATAGAAAAACGGATATTTTCAAGCTGAAAAAAAAGAGGAACTTATTACAAAACTTATAAATGTTTTGAAAAATGGTGTTGAATATGACATCAATGGTAAATCAGTTTATGGTGTATATGTATCTGGTCAAAAAAAATTATATTTCAATGCTAAAGTATATAAAGATGAAGAAGAAGCTATAATTTATATGTTGCACGAAATGAAACATGCTTTAGATGATAATGAAAAAAGTATAGGATTTGATTCCAAAACATCTAATATGGGTGTTGGTGGCAATGAAGGTGCAACTCAAAGATTTGCAACAGATATGGCTGAAGCAATATTGAATATTCAGATTCCGGAAACATTACATAATTCATTAGGAATACAAATAAATACAAATTTAGATGAATATCAAATTGAAGATAAACTAAACGAATTATTTTGTAAAGCAATCGGAGTAAGCAGAGCAGATTTTTTACAAGCACAAAATGAAGAGAGCAAAGAAGCTTTTAATAGAATGATAGAGAAATTTAATAGATATGCTAGTTACGAAGATTTTAGAAAAGCTTTAGATGGTATTTATAATATTCAAGAAGAAACATGGGTTGACGAAAACGGAAATTTGCTTGAAGATGAAGCTAAACCTACACAAGAACAGACTGATAGAGCAAAAGCATTGATAAAAATATGCGAAACTCAAATTGTTCAATATATTCAAATGACGGATATAAAGAAATTAGAAAAATTAAAGGAGGATTTTATTATGCCAATGAATGAATATGGTGAAATAGTTAGAAATGACAATGATTTACAAAATAGAAGTATAAATCAAATAATAGATGAGAGTATGGATGCCAAAGAGATGTTGTATCAAGAAGACTATTTAAAATATCAAGAATTTCTTACAAATGGATTAGATTTAGGAAATAATGAATTGGTTTTCATTTCTGGTTTAGGAGGTTTTCCATTTGACACTATTTTTGAAGGTGAAACTACTATGAAAAAACTATTGAAAGATTCATCAAAGCCTTTTACAGAAAAAATATATGTACGTTCAGATGATACATATAAAGTTGCTGAAATTTCATTTGATATTAATGGGACAATAAAAATTGGGGATTTTGGTAATGTTGAATCATTAGATGATATTGTAGAATATATAGAACATTCAGAAGTAATTGGAAATGCACCAGAATATGTTAGAATTTTAGAATTACAAGGAAAAGATGAAAAAGCTCAAAAGATTCAAGCAAAATATGAATATTATCAACAAAATAAAAGTAGAATTGATGAGATAAAAAAAATAAGGAATCAAAAAAATAACCAAGCATCTGAAATTGAGATGTTAGCGAAACAAATGTATTTTGGAGATATTGATGAGATTACAGCTAAAGATCAAATTGATAATTTTGATTTTGATGGTCAATCATTTGGAGAAGTTGAAAGAACAGGAGTTGTTATTTTAAAAGAAGATTTACAAGAAATTTCAGAAGACCCACAAAGTATAGAATCAAGAAGAAAAGTACTTGACGATTTGAATAGAGCTCAATCAAATGATTTAGAACAAGAAAATCAAAATGAACAAGGAGAATAATTATGGTTACTAAAGAATTAAGTGAAGCAGCAGTTGAATTCAACTGTATATTAAGCAATGCGTCACCAGAGATTATAAAAAAAATACCTAAAAGTTTTATTAATTTTATGAAAGATATTGCTTCAACAACTTATAAATTTGATTATGATAAAAGTAAAAAATTGAATGAACAAACTTTAAAACTTGAAACGAGAGGTTTAATTTCTTTAGTATATTCTGATTATATTTGCAATGATAAGGAGAAAGAAGAATATATTAATAAATGCCAAAATTATTTGAAAATAAAGGAGCAAGAAGCAAGAGAAAAGTATAATCCTGACAAATTATTTAAAAACTCAAAACTAAAAACAAAAAAACTTGAAAATATAACTGCTACAGAAGAAACAGCAATTGTCGAATATAAAGAAAAAAGTTTCATACAAAAAATATTTAATAAAATCAGAAAGTTATTCAAAAAAAGTTAAAAAATACGGAATGTTCTATTTAAAGTCCATTCCGTATTTTTGATTTAGTCTATTATTCCAATTCTTTTAAATAATAATAAGCATTCATACTACATTTAAAATAAATTTCCTTTTCTAAAATATCTTGTAAATTATTATATAAAACAATAACTTGTGATAAATCCTTGCATTCTACTGTACTTAATCCATTTTCTAAATAAGTTTCATCAAGTAATTTTTGAATATTTAGGTTTCTATCCATAATTTTATGGATTCTTTCTTTAATTTTCTTATATTTTTTATTATTTTGACTTAAATATTTCCTTATATTTACAATGTTTTCATAAAAATCATCAGTTTAATCTTCTATAAATGGTTTTAAATTTTTTATATTATGCATTTCAATTCCTACTAGTATATATCAAAATCTATTTCATCTTCATAATCTTGTTCAAATTGTTTTACATCGAGTTGTTGTTCAAAATCAATATTAGAATATGTTTCTTCGTTAAAATCTCGTATAAGGTCGTCCTCGCAAGGATATGAGAATTTATTACATATCCATTTCATAAACTTTTTGAAATTAGTTTTAAATTTGTCAATAATTTTATTCAATTTACTATTTTCATATTCTAAATTATCAATTTTGCTTTTATATTTTGTTTCCAAATCTTTTATTTTATTTTCGTATTCAACATCAATAGCTTTTGCAGTTTTTTCAACTTCTTGTTGAAACATATTTAAATTAAATCTTAAATTTCTGTTTTCAGTTTCTAATTTGAATTTTTCTTTTTCAAATTTCTCAGATTTATCAATAATTGTAGTTTGTTTTGACAATTCTTTATAAAGCGATATATTCTCATTATATAATTTTTTTATCAACTCATCTTTAGGTTTTATGATTTTATTTTTTATTTTTTCATCTCTATTTAGCATAATTTTTTGGAAATCCTTTATATCGAGTGTTTCTGGTAGTTCTAATTTAATGCTATTTAGTAATTCTTTTGTATTTTCGAAATTAGTGATTCTCTTGTATTCTTGCACAGAATAATGCTCTCTATTGGTTACTTCAACTAATTCTCCTCTTTCTAATTTAAATCCTTTTCCAGAGATATGTTTAAAATAAGCATTTTGTAAATCTCTATAACTATTTTTTCCTTTCCAAAAATCTCTACAACAAACTTTATCTATTTTATTGCCTTGTTTATCAGTTGTATGTATTACTGGTATAAATAACAAATGCATGTGTGGTGTATCTTCATCCATATGAACTACTGCCGATATTATATTTTGTTCGCCTAGATTTTTATATTCACATATAAATTTGTAACTTTCTTCAAAGTATCTTTTACTTTCTTCGTAACCAATTTTATCAAAAAATTTTTGATCAGAAGTAAATACCATTTCGCACATTATATTGCTATTGCTTCTGATTTGACCTTTTAAATCATATTTTTCTTTTATTTTATCAAATTCTTTTATATAACTTAATTCATTTTTCTTTAAATAATAATTTAGTTCTGTTTTAGTACTATCGATATTTTTATTTGAATGATTTCTCGTTTTTCTTTCATTATGCTTATATGCTCCCATAGCTTGTACCCTAGTCAATTTTTCATTTCTGATTATGGCATAGCTCATATATTACTTATTGCTCCTTCTTAAATTTACGAGATAAGATTTTCTTGTCTAACACACTAGACAAGTTTTTTCAAAACTTATCTGTGTGGCAGGAGTTCCTGCACCCTTTCCTAAAAAATAACTAAAGTATTTTTTAGGCTTGATTCAAAATAAACAAGTCATTTTGAATCAAGTGAAGTTGCAATATAAAGCATACTTTTGCAACTTCATATCAGAGCAAAATTCTACGAAGATTCTACTGTATTTTTGCCAACAAAGTTAGCATATAAGCTATCAAAAAATCCATCTGGATATTTTCTTTCATATTCACGAGTAGAATTAGCAGTTTTATTTTGTGATTTTATAGTGCCATTTCCTAAATTATTATATAAGCAAATCATTAAATAATTAGTTATGTTTTTGATATTATTACTACTTTTTGCAATATCTAATAATTGAATTAAGTTATTTTTATTTATTAAGGCTAGTTTAGATAATATTTTGGAATTAGTAATTATAACGCTACCAACTTTTAAAGTATCCGCATAATATAATCTTTCAATTACATCTTCTAACATAGTTTGTTCCTCTTTTGAAAAATCATTTAATTGGCATTTTTCCTTTACAACATTTAATGAAATACATACATTATTGCTTTGAGGATTGATAGAATTTGTATTGGTTATATTAGTTTTGATATTATTAGGATTGATTGTAGGGAATTTTTCCACATCAAGAATAGTATTTTTTACTTCTCTAGAACCGTAATTTTTACTGTTCAAGACTTGTAAATTTTCCTGTTCAACATTAGTCATTATTTCTTCATGTTGAATTTTACCAACATAAATTAAATTAGGTTTTCCTAAACCTTGTCTTTTTTCTACTATTAAATTTGTATCTGTTAATTGTTTAAATGCTTTTGTAACTGTCTTTTCAGATAAACAAAGTTTATCTTGTACTTCTTCTCTTGTAAATATTAAATATACTCTATTTAATTCATCAAACCAATGATTCTTTTGTGATAGAGATAATCTGTCTAATAAAAAAGCATATAATATTTTACTATCGGAATTTAATTTCTCTTTATATAGTTTATTTATAAATAATTCTTGTGGTATTTGATAATAACAGTTTTCTAATATTTCATTATTTTTATAGTAATCTATTTCTTTCATCTTTGTTCCTTTCTAAGATGAAAGAGCATTTTTAAGTTCTACTGAGTTTTTTAGAACTTTTTAAAACATTTTTTATTTATTTAAAATTTTTTTAAAACATAGATTTTAGAACTATTTTAAAACTTTTTATAGAATTTTTGAGAACTACATAGAAAAAGAGTATTAACCAAATTCCTTTGATTAATACCCTTTCAGACTTTTGCAATTTTCTTGAGTTCCCTCAAAATTGCTATCGTATGGTCGAGGCGAGGATAATTGGCTTTTGAAAATTGCTTATTTTCTAACACTCCGACATTTTTTGAATGTAGTTTGAATGCAGTTGAAATTTTATTCAAAATTATTTTTGCTTGGATCAAACCATCTTTCTTCTAAAATTTTTATTTCATTTCTATTTTTCTTAGCTTTTCCTTCATAAACGCTTCCACATTTTGGACAATTATAAAAGAAAAAATAAGAATTATTAGGTAGTGTTTCATATTCACCCATCATAATTTCACTACAGTAATTACAAGTTTGCATTTTTTTCTCCTATTTCATTTATGGATTTTTCTAATAATTAAGATTAAGTATTTCTATCTATTTTGTTAATTTATTCTTTAAATCCAAATTTTTTCATTCTTTCTTTTTCTCTAGTAGATAAATCTTTTAGCCATTCAGCTAAGCCATTACTATCATTATTTCTCAAAAATTCAAAATACTTTACCCTATCCTCTTTTGCTATAACAACAGGTGGCAAATTATTTTTTAAAAATTCATAATTTATAAGTAATCTACCAGTTCTACCATTTCCATCTTCAAAAGGATGTATCCTTTCAAATTCGATATGATATCTAGCAATTTTAGTAAATATATCTTGCTCGTCGTGATTATAATTGTATATATAATACATCATCAGATTTGGCACTTTTTCAGGTTCAGGTGGAATATGTTCACTACCTTGAATGAATACCTGTACAGCTCTATAACCTTCAGTATCTTTAATATCTCTGTTTATAATTTCATTTAATTTCTTTATAAGTCTTTCATCAAATTCTTCATTATTTTGTAAATTTTTAAAAACTAATTCTAATGCTTTTTTATGATTGATAGCCTCATATATTTCTCTTGGCTCTTTTCCTTCAATTTTAAAGCTATTGTCGTTGTAAAGAATAGCATAAGTTTCAGCATAAGTAAGTGTACTTCCTTCAATAGCATTTGAATGATAAGTACTTCTTGTAATTAAATCTTCTAAATAATCTTTATTATTTAAAATAAATTCTAAAATAGTCATAGTTTTCCTCTTTTCTATAATCTTTTCATTATATCTATATACTCACCAGCAGTTAAAACTGTTTTAGGCAAATGTAATTGAGTATAATAAGTATCTTTATTTTTTTGATATATAGCATCAATAATTTTACAATTTTCATCTTTATCAATTGTCATTACTAAACCAAGCACATTATATTTTTGTGATAATTTTGTTGTATATAAAGCAATTCTATCAGTAGCATCAAGTGGCATTTCTTCGTCATCAAAGGAATCAATTTCAATAATTATAATACTATTTTTTAAATCTTTAATTTTTAACATAATTTGTGGCTTAGGATCATTGCTCTTTACAAAATCATTAAATATATTAGCTATTTCTAGCATAGAAATATTTGTATTTGTTATAGTCTCTCCAAAAGTAGTTTTTCCTACACCACAACATAATTCGTTTATCGCAGTGTTTAGTGTAGTGTCATTTTTGTAGAATTCTTTAACTTTATTCATTCTCTTTTTTGCAAAGTTGTATTTATCTTTAATACCAGATATATCAAGTGTAGCTATATCTGTTTCATCTACAAAAACATCTGGAGTTCTACCAAGTAGGTAATCTATTGAGACATTAAAAAGTATAGCTAACTTTTTTATTGCTTCTATATTTGGCTCTCTCATATTCAATTCATATTTTGATATTGCTGCAGGTTCTACTCCCAATTTAGTAGCAATATCTTTTTGAGTAAATCCATTTTTTTCTCTTAAATACTTTATTCTTTCTCCGTTTGTCATAGTTTTTGCTCCTTCTTAATTTATGTATAAATTTTATCATATCCATTTTGGAAAGTCAATAATTACTGAAAATTAAATATTTTTTACATAAAAGTTATAGAAAGTTCAAAAAATTTTGAAAAAGATATTGACATTGTATCCACTTTGGATTATTATATAAATATCCAAAACGGATATAGATAAATTTGAAAGGAGGAATACAATTAAAAGTGAAAATATAAATATAAGATTTATTTTTTTTACTTATCAAGTATCCAAAATGGATTAACAATTTTCGAAGGAGGACAAATTTATGAATGAAAGTTTTAGTGAAGAACTTAAGAAGGAATTAGTAAAACAAGCAGTTAAAAGCTTAGATGACCCATTTAAAATGCTAACTGTAAAAGATGTAGCAAAAGATTTATATATGGGAGAAAACAAAACGAACGAAATATTTAATCGTGCAGACTTCCCATCTGTTAATATAGGCAAAACTAGAAAAATACAAAAGATAGCCTATATTTTATGGAAGATGGAAAAAAGGATTGATGTTATATGAGAAATATAAAAAACATTTATACAAAAGCACACTTTAGCGAGCAGGCTTTTGCACAAATGCTACATAAAGACATTCGTAATCTTTATAAGAATATTATATCATTTTTCCTTACTTCTAACAATAGAAAATTAAGTAGAAATATTAGAAAGTGAGTAGATTATGGAAAAAACAAAGAGATATTATTGGATAAAGTTAAAAACTGATTTTTTTAATTTAGCTGAGATAGATTTTTTATTATCACAAAAAGATGGTTGTCAATATATAGTTTTATACCAAATGCTATGTTTACAAACTGCTAACAATAATGGTGAACTAGCATCGAGAGTTGGAGAAATGATTATTCCTTATGATCCAGATAAAATAGCAAGAGATACTAAATATTTTAGTAAAGATACTGTTATTGTAGCTATGGAATTATTTAAAAAACTAAATTTAATATATACAGATGATGGAATTTGCTTAAAAATAGCAGGATTTGAAAATATGGTAGGTAGTGAAACTGGTTGGGCAAAACAAAAAAGAGAACAGAGAGAAAAGCAAAAATTATTAAGTGGACAATGTCCACCAAATAGTCCACAAGAGATAGATATAGATAAAGAGTTAGATATAGAGATAGATGAAGATATAGAAAGTGATGGATTGAATGATAGATTAAAGTTAATTAATTTAAAATTAAATAAAGCAAAACTAGTTCAAGAGGAAACAACAGAATACAATGCGATTTTCAATAAAAAGAAAATATATATTCAAAACGCAGAATATCTACCAGAAAATCTATTAACACAAATAAAATTATATCAATCAGCAATCAAAAGATTATATGATAATAAACAAGCTGAATTATTAGAAGAAGTTACTTTACCGATACTAGAGAAAGTATTTGGTAACATTTTAAAAAGTAAAAAAATTGAAAATATAATAGAATATTACATTTCAAGTTTAATAAATGAACTTGCAAAATAGGAGGTCAAGATTATGAAGAAAAAAAGAAGAAGAGGAAATGGCGAAGGTACAATATTTGAAGATAAGAAAAATAAAAGATGGATAGGTCAATACATATCAGGAATATCTTCAGAAGGAAAAGCTATTAGAAAATCAGTATATGGAAAAACTCAAAAAGAGGTTTTAAATAAATTAAATGAGATTAAATATAAAATGAATAATGATATGTATGTAGAGAAAAATGGAATTGAATTAGTAAAAATAATGGAAGATATAAGAGAAGAAAAACTTGCGTCAAATACAATTTCTGGTGGTCAATATGCTAGATTAAAATGGACTATCAATAAAATTAAAAATAGCAAAATTGGAAATATGAAAATACAAGATATAACAAAAGATGATATTCAAGAGTTTTTAAATTCTGTAAAAGATTTAAGTGATTCATATATTAAGAAACTTTATGAACAATTTGTACAAGCATATCGTAGGGCAGAAATTAAAAAATATATTTCATATAATCCTATGTATGAAGTAATAAAACCTAAAAGCAATAAGCAAACTAAAGTCGTTGAAGCATTAGATATTGATGTGCAAAAATCATTTACAGAATATTTAAATAAAATTTCAATAGAAGATGAACCATATAAAAATATATTTTTAATACAAATGTATATGGGATTAAGAATAGGAGAAGTACTAGCATTAAGCAAAGAGAGTATTGATTTAGAAAATAAAGTTTTATATGTTAAGAGAACACTTACAAATGATAAAGAATTTGCGATTATTTTAGGAAATAAGACAAAAACATATTCAGGTAATAGAATTTTACCTATACCAGAATTTTTAGTGCCTATTTTTGAAGAACAACTAAAATATACAAATGAAAATTTACACAATTTAATATTTACAAATAATGATAGTTATATAAGAACATCTGCAATTAATAAAGAGCTAAAAAGAATTTTCAAAGAAGAATTAAATGTAAATTCTAAAAATATTAGCACACATTGTTTAAGACACACTTATGGAACAAGATGTATTGAAGCAGGAATGACAGCAGTAGTTTTACAAAGATTAATGGGACACAAAGATGTTACAGTAACTTTAAATACATATACATCTGTGTTCAATAAATTTAAAGAAGATGAAATAGAAAAAGTAAATAACTATTTAAATAATAACCAATTAAATTTTGTAAATAGCAGTAATTAGAATATCAAATATATAGTATTGCAAGCTTCCTATTTGTAAGTACAAGTACTACAAATAGAGCTTGCATATAATGGTTCGTAATGGCAAAGCCAAAACGCAACCATTTAATTGGGAGAACCCAAACCCCTTTAATATGTTTTTAGGGAAATCAAGGAGGATGTTGAATGCAAAAAAATCAGAAGATAAATATAAGAGTAACTGAAAATGAAAAGAAGAAAATTGAGGAAAAAGCAAAAAGATGTAATATGACTATTTCTAAGTTTATGATTAGTTCATGCTTAAAAGATAAAATTGTTATTGTAAGTGGATTAGACAAAGTAGATGCACAACTAAGAAAGATTGGAAACAATTTAAATCAATTAACAAAGTTATCAAATGAAAGAATAGTAAATGTTGTAGATTTAAATGCTTTACGAATGGAAGTGAATAATATATGGCAATTATTGAGGCAATTAGTTCAAAAGCAAACTTAAAAAGAATTATAAACTATGTTACACAAGATAAGAAGACAAATGCGAATTTAATTACAGGAAAAGATTGCTTAGCTGAAAGTTGTTTAGAAGAAATGGTGTATGTAAAAAATTTGTACCATAAAAATAATGGCAAACAATATATTCATGTTATACAAGCATTTGACCCAAGAGATAATTTATCAGTTGAGCAAGTACATAATACAGGAGTAAAATTAGCAAATAAATTTAATAATTTTCAAGTATTAGTTGCGACACATATTGATAAAAATCACTTACATAATCATTTAATAGTAAATTCGGTTTCATTTAAAAATGGACATAAAATTCAAATGAGTAAAAAAGATTTACAATATTTAAAAGATTATTCAGATAAATTATGCTTGGAAATTGGTGCATCTGTAATTCCTAAGAAAGAAAAAACAGATTATATAAAAAGAAATGAATATAGAGTTGCTGAACGAGGTGCTAGTTGGAAATTTAAATTAATGAATGCAATTGATTTATCTTTAGCGGAAAGTGTTTGCAAAGATGATTTTATAAAGAATATGAATAAATTAGGATATCAAGTTAATTGGACAGATACAAGAAAATACATAACTTATACAACACCTGAGGGGCATAAATGTAGAGATAATAAATTATATGAAGAAAAATATTCAAAAGGAGCAATGGAAAATGAATTTAGAAGAATTGAAGAAGAACAATCAAATAGTGAAAGAAAGTCAAATAGTTCCATCAGTTGTGAAGATGGATTATTATCTAGTAGATCCACTTATAATGAAAGATTTGTATCAAATGGAACAAGTAATATTAGAGGATATAATGGCTATGAAAAAGAAGGTGCAAGATACACAGGAATGTTTATTAAAGGACAATATAAGAATGAACGAGGAAATGAAGAAATTAGTGGCACAAGAAGTGAAAGAACAATTTTACAATCTGAAAAGAGATTTGAAGGAAACGGAAGAAGAACAGAAAAACAAAATCTCCAAAATAAAATGGAGAACGGGATTAGTAACGTTCTTGGTGGGATTATTGCTATCAGCAATATGGTTTCTAACCCACAAGTAAATAATAGATCTAAAAGAAGAATTAGAAGATATAGGACTTTATCAAAACAAGCTATGAAGGACTATGCAATAAGAAAAGCTAATTCTAGTAGTTTTGAATGGTTTGAAGATGAAGAAGAAATGTAATAATAAAAAATGTAAAAAATAATGAATTAGTAAAATACGAAGGCTTTTACATTTGAAAGTATAAAAATTTTTATTCTATTGACTAAAAAAAATTTTTATACTATACTTAAATTAGTATGTTATTTGTAATTGTAAGAAAGTTAAAGTCAAATACAATAGCATATTGTACAAAGGTAATATATAGGAGAAACTTATGAATGAAATAGTTGATTTTAATCAGATAACTAGATTAAGAACAAAATCAAATAATAAATGTACAATTTATTGGACTAATATTGAAGATAGATTATTAAATGTATATATAAATAATGAAGAATATAAAGGATTAACGCCAGAAGAAATTGCTGAAAAATTTGGTACTAATTATGCATTGATGCAAGAATTAAGATATCTAATGCAATCAAAAAAAGATGAAAATATTGAGGAAATTTTTCAAAATACTCAATCTGTAAAAAAAGAAATTATAGATATCTTTGTGGACTTAATGAAAGAAGATAATATAGTTAAGGACAACCTATCTATAGAAGAAATTAAAGCACTACTAGAAAGAAATATTGATGCAGTTTACATAGTTGATGATGCCTACAGAGAAGGAATAGGTGGCTGGTATAATCTTGATTCTAGAAACATATATGTTAAAGCTAAAAATCCAAAAGAATTAAAAGAATTTTTAAAATGTGGAAATTTTGAAAAAATATTAAATGAAGATCTTGAAAAAATTTGCCATGAATGTATACATGCTTTAAGTCCTCAAGGATTAGAAATTACTACTAATATTTCTAAAAGAAATGGAATTGCTGTAAATGAAGGATTAGTTCAGTTTTTGACAAGGGAAATTATTTCGAAAAGAGATCCTATATATGCTAGGTTTTCAAGTTGTACTTATAGTGAACAAGTAATGGATACGGAAGCTCTTATATCTGTATATGGTAAAAATATTATAGATGCATATTTTCAAGGAAATGCCAAAAACATCTTTAATGATCCTACAACAATGGGATTTGTAATGACTTCAGATTTAAAATTAGCACTAGAAGTTGAACGCGAGAGAAATAATGATTTTAATACAGTAAATGAAATGAATAAAAATTTCAAAAAAAATCTTGTGATTGAGCATGGAATAGACTTATATAGCTTATGCAAATATGGAATTCTATGGCCGTATGAATTCCAAGATATAGGAATTAAAAAGGATTCTTTAATAAAATTTATGAGAGATGATTCAGACGAATTTAAAGAATTACTTGGTAATGTTATATATCATTGGAATTTGAGTGAAAATAATTTGGGATGCAATTCAAAAAGAAATGGAATCACAAGGAAATGTTTCAATTGAAAATTTATTAAAATATGGTTTAATTCATTCTGAAGGTAGTCATGATACTACATTCAATATATCTAGAATACTTCTAAATATATATGATAATAATTGGGATTCATTATTACAAGAAATGCCTGACATATTTAATTCGTTATCAACAACTCTAGGTGAAGATAAAAGCCAAAAAATTATGAAAGAAATTATTTTTAGAACCTATCTTGATACGCATGAAGTTAATAATGATTTACCAGATCCGAATTTTAAATATGAAGTTCTTTATGATTTAATAAGTTTTGAAAGATGCGAACAACTAGAACAAATAATAGACAATATTTCAAGTGTCAAGGATTTGGAATATTATAAAACTACAATAGGAAAACGCATTATAGTTAATTCTAAAAACGGAAATATACAGGTTGTGGAAGATGAATATGGTTGGTGGCTTGTAATTGACGATGAAGAAGATGAGTTTTGTATAGAAAAAGATAAAGATGGAAAATATATATTAAAATCTTATACAACAAGTGTAGATGGAGAACGAATTCAATTAGACGTAGGACTAGGTAGAAACTTTTTAGATGATACTACACAAATAGATAGAGAAATTATGAAGCAAACCGATAATTTAAAAATAAGTGAGATACAAAGTGCTATGACAGAAATAGAACCTATTACAAAAGGAAATAAAGAGGAGAGATAGAGAAGATGAATAAGGATTTAACTTTGTTATTAGAATTTAATGATGAAAAATATGGAAAAGTTAAGTTAGCTCTAAATAAGGAGTTAAAAGAGGTGTGTATAATTGACGATAAAATAGAAGAAGATAAAAACTTTATTTATGAGATAAAATTAAGAAATCACTTATGTAGAGATAAAAAATATGATCATATTTTAGATTAAAGAGGGATGAAAAGTGGAATATATAGCTAAAGAAGTTTGTACAGAACTAAGTACAATAATTAAATATATGCCAAAGGAATATCAAAACAAAATTCCTACTAATGTAGTGGGATTTTTTGAAGAGAATAAATCAAACAATTATAGTGTTAATATTAATCCAAATAATATTTTTGATAAATCTAATATCAAAAAAGAAACTTTGGCTATAATTGCTATGTTAAATATAAAATATTGGTGTCCTAATGAAAATTTAAAAAAACAATTAATAAAAAAATATAATGAAAATGAAAAACAATATCAGAAAGAAATTAGAGAAGTATATAATTCGGACAATTTATTTAAAAATAGAAATAAAAATTCGGATATTTCTGAGGTAAATGAAGTCGAAAATACTGTAACAATGGTTGAATATAAGGAATCTTTTATATCAAGAATTATCAATAAAATAAAACAACTATTTAAAAAAGTTCAATAAAATTATAAATATATTATAGAGTATGGATTTGTCTATGCTCTATTTTTATGCGAATGTGACTTGAATGCAATAATTACATTCAAAATATTTTAACTGAATGTAATTTTGAATGCACTAACACGAATATAGACAAATTTTGAAAAAGTTCGAGAAAAGAAAAAAGGCTTGAAATAGCCTAAAACATAAAAAATAGAGACTGTAAAAGTCTCTAAATATGGTCGAGGCGACAGGGATCGAACCTGCGACCTCATGGTCCCAAACCACGCGCGCTACCAACTGCGCTACGCCTCGATAAATGTTTTAACTGCTAAATGCTTATATATAATAGCACATTTAAAAAACAAATTCAAGGCTTTTTTGAAAAAAAGTCCAAAAATTTTTATAGGACTAATTTCTACGCTTTCCAAACAAAGACAAAATACGAAGAAAAATATTAATAAAATCTAAGTACAATTCCATAGCACCATAAACATACAACTTTTCATCCTCGCAAAATCCAGCTTGTTGCATAAGTTTAATTTTATTCATATCATAAATAGTTAAACCAAAAAAGATAAACAAAATAGCCCAATCTAAAGCGATATCTAACATAGAACTTCCAACAAATATGTTAACAATAGTTAAAATAATACCAACCAAAAGGGCAACAGTCAAAATAGTACCCCAATTTGAAATATCTTTATCGGTTTTGTAACCAATTAGAGACAAGAGTCCAAATAAAACAGCAGTACCTGCAAGGGCATAAACAATAGAAGTCATTTCATAAGCTACAAAAATAACAGATAAGGTAAAGCCATTTATGAAAGCATAAGTAAAAAATAAAATTGTAACAGCTGTTGGTGAAAGTTTTTTAAACAATAAAGAAAAAATTAAAACAACAGCAATTTCTACAAGACCTAATGCCATATAACTACCACTTGTAAGAACAGATATATATAATCCTGATTTATAAACATATAAGGCAGTTAATGCACTTGCAAGTAGGCCTAAAAACATTCTAAAAAAAGTATTAGTAAGAACTTGGTTTGTATCCATAGTATGAATAGCGTTGCTATCATCATATGTTTCCATATTATCACCACCTTCCTTAATATATGTAATGATTAATAAATTATAAAACTATTCTAAATATAAAAATGTAAAAAGTCAATAGAAAAATGGGACTAAAATCCCATTTTAAATTCCTTTATTTTTAATAAAGTCTACAATAATGCCACAAACAATAAATTCTACGGCGAAAGTGAAACTTGATTTAAGTAAACTCAAACCTAGATGATATAAAAATTGAGCTTCTAAAAATATGTAAAAAAGTAAAACGCCAACAGCTGCTAGACAAACAATGCCAGAAAATAGTAAACCGTATTTCATTATTCTATATGTTTCTTTATCTAGCTGTTTGAATTCTGAAAAAAATTTTTGCATAAATACCTCCATAGGAGTGATAAAGCTCCATAAAATATTAAAATAAACTATCTTATAAATATGATAACATGAAGCAGAAGCAAAATCAAAGGAAATAAATGCCAACTATTGTAATTTGCTATGAAATATGATAATATAGCCGTTAATATGGAACGGAAAAAAAGAGTTCTTAGACGTGCAAACATGTTTGTGACTTGAGAAAGGAATGAGGTTAAAAATGGCAAAAGCAAAAACAATTTTTGTATGTAGTGAATGTGGAAATGAATCACCTAAATGGTTAGGAAAATGTCCCGCTTGTAACAGTTGGAACACATTTTATGAACAAAAAATAGAAAAATATACTGAAACAAATAAAATAGAAAAAAAGATAAATAACACACCAAGGCCTTTAAATAGTTATGTTGGACAAGAAGCAAATAGAACATCAACTGGATATTTAGAACTAGATAGAGTTTTAGGTGGAGGATTAGTAAAAGGCTCATTAATATTGCTTGGAGGAGAACCTGGTATAGGTAAATCAACATTGATTTTGCAATTATGCGAAAAAGTCCAAGGAGAGGGAAAAGTATTATATGTATCAGGAGAGGAATCAGCAGAGCAAATAAAATTAAGAGCTGATAGGCTAGAAATAAAAAATCAAGACTTAATGTTTTTAGGAGAAACAGATATTGACGTCATAAAAGATGCGATTTCAGATATGAAACCAAAACTTGTAATAATAGACTCAATTCAAACTATGTATTCAGATGAAATTACTGCAGCAGCAGGAAGTGTAAGTCAAGTAAGAGAAATAACTTCACAAATAATGAGAATGTGCAAAGCACAGCAAATAACAACAATTATAATTGGACATGTAACAAAAGAAGGAAATATAGCAGGACCAAGAGTGCTTGAACATATGGTAGATACAGTGCTATATCTTGAAGGAGAAAGATATAATACATATAGAATACTAAGAGCAGTCAAAAATAGATTTGGTTCTACAAACGAAATTGGTATGTTCGAGATGAGGGAAGAAGGAATGTGTGAAGTAACCAACCCATCAGACATACTTATAACAGAAAGAGAAGACAATCCATCAGGTTCATGTATATTAGCAAGTGTGGAGGGAACAAGACCAATATTAGTAGAAGTACAAGCATTAACTTCGCAAACAGTATTTGGATTGCCAAAAAGAACTGCAAATGGTTTTGATTATAATAGATTAGCGGTTTTAATAGCAGTATTAGAAAAAAAAGCAGGACTATCACTTGGAAATCAAGATGTATACTTAAATATTGCAGGGGGAATGAAAATTTCAGAACCAGCGGCTGATTTAGGAATTATTGCGACAGTTGCATCATCATATAAAAATGTACCAATTCCGCAATCAACAGTAGTAATGGGAGAGGTTGGATTGACAGGAGAAGTAAGAAGAATAAATTTGATTGAAAAAAGGTTGAAAGAAGCAGAAAAATTGGGATTTAAGGCATGTATAATTCCAGAAAATAATAAAAAAGTCTTGAAAGATAATTATAAATTAGATATAATAGGGGTCAAGAGTATAGGGGATATGCTAAGAATACTTAAAATAAAGTAGAAAAATTTAAATACTTTAAGGAGGTAGAACGTAACAATGAGTACGGTTAAGGAAGATCCAATAGCAGAAATATTAAAAAAAATAGCCCCAGGGACACCAATTAGAGAAGGCCTTGACAACATATTAAAGGCAAAAACAGGAGCACTATTGTTAATTACAGATAAACAAGAAGTAATAGAGGAAGTAGTAGATGGAGGCTTTTTTATAAATGAAGATTATACTTCATCAAAATTGTATGAGTTAGCCAAAATGGATGGTGCAATAGTTTTAAGTGGAGATATGAAAAAAATATTATTTGCAAATGCACAATTAATACCATCTTATCAAATTCCAACAGTTGAAACAGGAACGAGGCACAGAACAGCCGAAAGAACGGCAAAGCAAACAAGAGAGCTAGTAATAAGTATATCACAAAGAAGAAATATAATAACAGTATTTAAAGAAAATTATAGATATATATTAGAAGATACAGAAGCAGTATTAAATAAGGCAAATCAAGCAATACAGACGCTAGAAAAATACAGAAAAGTTTATGATAACAAATTAGGTATCTTAAATGAATATGAGTTTAATGATATTGTTACATTAGATAATGTACTAACAGTTATACAAAGAGCAGAAATGGTAATGAAGATAGTTGAAGAAATAAAAAAACAAATATATGAGTTAGGAAATGATGGAAGACTAGTAAATATGCAATTAGAAGAATTAATAGGAGGACTTGCAAAAGAAGAATTATTATTGGTAAAGGATTACCAAGTAAATGATACTATGGCAGAAGAAATATTAGAACAATTATCAAATTTGAATCATGAAGATTTAAGAAAAGAACCTATAATTGCTAAAATATTAGGCTATGAGAGTTTTGAAAATTTCGAAGAACTAGCAGTATATCCGAAAGGATATAGAATATTAAGTAAAGTTCCGAGAATGCCAAATACAATTGTAGAAAATTTAGTGAAATCATTCAAATCATTCCAACATATATTAGTAGCGGAAATTAGTGACTTGGACAAGGTTGACGGAATTGGAGAAATAAGAGCAAAAACAATAAAACAAACATTGAAAAAAATGCAAGAACAATTTGCATTTGATAATATATTAATTTAAAAAAGAAAGGAAAAAGATAAAATGAAAAAGTTTACAAACATAATAACAATAATAGCATTAATTTTAATTATAGTATTAATAGGTGGAGTAGTATATGGCTACTATAAAAAAGCGACAATGGAGGTAAAAAATCCAATTGTAACAATGGAAGTTCAAGATTTTGGAACAATTAAACTTGAATTATATCCAGAAATGGCACCACAAACAGTATCAAACTTTATAGCACTTGCACAACATGGATTTTATGATGGACTTAAATTCCATAGAATAATAGATGGATTTATGATTCAAGGTGGAGATGCAAATGGAGATGGTTCTGGTTCACCAAAATTAAGCGATTTAGGATTAGACGTTAGTGGAGATAATGATAAAAGCTATTGCATAAAAGGTGAATTCTTATCAAATGGTTATAACAAAAATACATTAAAACATAAAGAAGGTGTAATTTCAATGGCAAGAGCTGATTACACACAAACATATTCGAAATCATTAACAACAGAAAGTTATAATTCAGCAGGTTCACAATTCTTTATTATGACAGCAGATAATGCATCATTAGATGGATATTATGCACCATTTGGAAAAGTAATAGAAGGAATGGATATTGTTCATAAAATAGAAAAAGTAGAAGTAAAAGAAAAAGAATCAACATCTTCATCAAGTGATTCATCAAGCAGTGAACAAAAAGAAAAAAGTACACCAGTTAATGATGTAATAATATCAAAAGTTTCTGTTGAAACATATGGGGTTGATTATGGAAAACCAGAGACATTAGACACATGGAATTACAATGATTGGGTTTATAAAACATATGGAATAAATTTGAACCAATATCAACAATAAATTGACAAAGTTATGTAAAGGATGTATAATAATAATGATTTGGCAAAAGCCATTGTAGATTTGTAACTATAAAAAGCACATTGAAAATGGAGGAAAAACAGCATGAGCAAACAAAAAACAAATCCAATAAACAAAGAAACCGATATATGTGATATTGGATTATCAACTCGGTCTTATAATGCATTAACACAAGCAGGAATAGAAAAAGTTGGAGACATAATCTGCAAAGATATATTACAGATAAAAGAGATAAGAAATATCGGAAAAAAATCTTTTTCTAATATTGAGACAATTATACACGATTGTGGATTTTTATTTAAAGGAGAAAAAGCAAATTCTGATTTAGCAAAACTCGGATTAAAAGCAGGAACGTATAATTCCTTGGTTTATTCAGAAATTACAGAAATAGCTCAATTGATTGAATATGAAGAATGTGAGTTATTAAAATTACCAGGTGTGGGAAAAGTTGCAATAAAGGATATTAAAGAAAAACTATCAGAAGTAGGGTTGAAATTAAAAGAAAAAGAGATTATGGATGAAGATCTTAGTATATTAAATCTTAGTAATAAATCTAGAAATGTATTGGTCCATAATCAAATAATGAAAATTAAGCAACTTGAAGAGTTATCACAAGAAGAATTACTTGAAATGCCATCTGTAGGACCTGTAATTTTCGCAGAAATATCAGAAAAACTGAAAAAACTTGGGGTGAAGCAAACCAAGTTTGACAGCGATGGGCTTAGGGCAAATAAAATTCCTTATGTAGAATATTTCAGAGTGAAAGGAATAAAGAAGTTAGAACAATTTACTGCGTATACAAGAAGAGAATTACTTGATATGCCTGGAATTGGAAAAAGAACAGTAGAAAAAATAGAAAAAAGACTACAGGAAAAAGGAATGGAATTAAAAAAGCAACCGGAAGATATTTCTAGTTTAAATCTAAGATGTGAGAATACACTTAGAAATGCTGGAATAAATACAATTGAAGAGCTTATGTTATATTCCGGAAATTTAATGCGTATAAATAAAATTGGAGTTGGGTATGCAGATGAGATAGCTAGGGCGCTTAAAGAAAAAGGAATAAATATTGTAGAAACAGAGGTTGTTCCAGGAGATATAAGTCAACTCAGTTGTTCTCGATCATTAAAAAGAGCAAAAATAACCACGATAGATGAATTAACAAAATATTCAGAAGAAGATCTTTTGTGTGTTCGGGGATTCGGAAAAAAATCAATGGAAGAAGTAAAGGAATTTTTAAAAGAAAAAGGCTTAAAATTAAAAGAGTTTTAGTTACAAGAAAAATGCGATGAGACAGAAATGTTTCATCGCATTTTTTCTATCAGATGCTATGCTATGTTATTGGAGAGTTTCACTTTGTGGTTAAAAACTCAAATAAGACACGAGAGCAAAATAAAAAAAGTGGTTAAAACTCCACTTTTTACGCCATAGCTGCATTTAATTTCTTAGATAAACTAGATTTCTTTCTAGAAGCTGTATTTTTTACGATTACACCTTTTGTGCAAGCTTGGTCAATTTTCTTTGTTGCTTCTGAAAATAGAACTTTTGCTTCATCTATTTTTCCTGCTGTGATAGCTTCTTCAAATTTCTTAACAGCTGATTTATATCCAGTTTTTATCATATTATTTGTTAATGTTTTTTTCTCAATAATTTTAACTCTCTTTTTTGCTGATTTAATATTTGGCATATTTAATGCACCTCCTCTTGGTAAAATAATCTATAACGTGTATCATTATATCATACAAGTTTTGATTTTGCAAGTGATAAAGTTAAAAAAATCCAAAAACCCGGTAATGTTAAATTTAAGTGACAAATTTCCAACAGAAATTGCTTGAAAAAAATAGCATTTTTGATTTAATATAATCAGGATGTCAAAAAATAAAATTAGAAACAGTCCCATCTAATATTGTAGCAAATCTATTTGGATTTAAACCAGCTCAATTATTTGAGATTGAAGAATATAAAAAAGAAAATGTTAATATAAAGTTAGAGGATTTATAGAATGAAAACATTTGATGAAATTTATAATGAATTAGAAAATAATAATAACGAAGAATTAAATAGTGCATGGATAGAAGCAAAAGAACAAAATAAAAAAACGAAGAAAATAGGATTAACAATAATTGCAATATTAGATATTTGTATTGTATTAGGATTATTAAAGGCAAAATCTATATATAGGATGCTTCCAGTATTACCAGCAATTTTTACAATAATTTAGAATATTTTCCAGAAAAACCAATGCCAGAATATATTTATAAAAATTTAGGATATGAATTTGAAAAATATTTTGATGTAAAAGCAGCTAATAAAATATTAGCAATGCAGATACTAACAGCAGATATAATGGAAGAATTAGTAGAGTTTGAAAATAAAACTAAAATGAAGTATGATGTATATATCAAAAATAATAATATATATCTAAGATTTCATTCAGCAAACTTACAGATAAGTGCAGAAGACTTAAAAAATGGAGTTCTTGATAAAAAAATTATAAATAAATATTTCTATTTAATTAACTTTACATATAATCTATCAAGCAAATTAATTAATACAATAAATGAAGTTCAAATATAATTAGAAAAATGAGTTCAAAATAAGAACTCATTTTTTTGTGTGCAACAAAAATCTTTAAAATCATTGAAAAATATTGCAGAGAGACAGAGAATGTGTTATATTAATAAAGGCAGAATAGGGGGACCAAAACAATTGAAAGGAAAGTGATAAAATGATAGCAATTGGAAGTGACCATGGAGGATACAAATTAAAAGAAGAAATAAAAAAATATTTAGAAGAAAAAGAAATTGAATATATAGATTGTGGAACATTTGATGAAGAAAGTGTTGACTATCCAGAAATAGCAAAAGCAATAGCACTAGAAGTGCAAGGAAAGGAATGTGATAAAGGAATTGCAATATGTCGTTCAGGAATAGGAATGAGTATAGTTGCAAACAAATTTAAAGGAATAAGATGTGCTAAATGCAATGATGAAGAAGAAGCTAAATATTCTAGAATGCACAATGATGCCAATATATTAGCACTAGGAGCTGATTATATAGAAACAAGTGAAGCAATACGAATTGTAAGAATGTGGATTGCAACAGAATTTGAAGGCGGAAGACATGAAGAAAGAATAAAATTAATAAATGAAATAGAAAAAGAAAATATGAAGTAATGGAGGCCAAATGTAAATGTGGGGAAATATAGCAATAGCATTTTTATTAGCATTTATAGTATCATTTATGGCAACACCATATACTATAAAAATAGCTGAAAAAATTGGTGCAGTTGATGTACCAAAAGACCAAAGAAGAATGCATACAAAAAAAATGCCCAATTTTGGAGGACCGGCGGTAATACTAGGATTTTTAGTATCAATAATGTATTTATTAATAGTAATGAGTATTGAAGGAAGTATAGACTTATTTTCGGAACAAGAATATGGAAAAAAATTATTGGGATTATTACTTGGAATTGTTGTGATTGCAATAACAGGAATATTTGATGATACCAAAACTTTAACATGGTGGCAACAATTATTAGGACAAGTTTCAGCAGCAATCATAGTTGTAACGTTTGGAATTAGAATAGAACATTTAGATGTACCATTTTTATATAGAATAGGCCTAAATGATACTGTTTCAACTATAATAACTATTATATGGATTGTTGGAGTAACAAATGCAATAAACTTAATAGATGGACTTGATGGGTTATCATCAGGAATATCATTAATATCATGTATATCATTATTAATTATATTCTTAATGAATGATTCACCAATGATTGCAACAGTAATAGTTACCGCATTAAGTGGAGCACTAGTTGGATTTTTACCATTTAATTTTTCTCCTGCAAAAACATTTATAGGAGACACAGGTTCAAACTTTTTAGGGTTCATGCTATCAGTGGTATCTATTTTAGGAGTTGCAAAAACTTATACTGCTGCAGTAATAGTATTACCAGTAATAGTTCTAGGATTACCAATATTTGATGTAATATTTGCAATAATAAGAAGAATCATAAAAGGAAAATCAATAAAAGCAGTATTTAAACCAGATAAAGGACATTTACATCATAAATTAGTAGCAAAAGGATTTACACAAAAACAAGCAGTTTTAATACTATATGGATTAAGTGCATCACTTGGAATGTTTGCAATAATATTATTTGATAGTGGAATTTGGAAAGCATTATCATTTTTACTAATGATAATAGCGGCTGTTGCATTAGGATATAGAAACTTTATAAAAGAAAAACAGACTAAGCCTAAAATGATTGATAATAAATAGATGGATGTGATAAAATGAAGAAAAAAAAGAAGAACCAAAAAAGCAATATGTTAAAAGAATTTAAAGAATTTGCATTAAAGGGAAATATTATAGATATGGCAATAGGTGTTGTAATAGGAGGAGCATTTCAGAAAATAGTAAATTCATTAGTAAATGATATTATAATGCCATTAATATCAATATTAATAGGAAAAGTAGATTTTTCAGATATGGTATTAACAGTAGGAAATGCTTCAATTAAATATGGAAGTTTTATAACAACTATAGTTGACTTTCTAATAATAGCATTTTCAATATTTATAGCAATAAAATATTTTAATAAACTAAACAAAATAAAAGATATAAGTGAAGAAATGGCTGTCAAACTAGATAAAAAAGGAAATGTAAAAAAATACATAAAAGAGAAAAAGAAAGAAGAAAATAAAGAACCAGAAACAAAAATATGTCCATATTGTTTAACAGAGATAAAATATCATGCGACAAGATGTCCAAATTGTACATCAGAACTAGTTGATGAGAATGCAAAAGTATAGAAAGGAGAGACAATGAAAGACCAGATAATAAAATTTTTAGCATATGATGGAAAAATTTCAGTAACATGCATAGCTACAACAAATTTAGTAGAAAAAGCTAGAATAATACATGATTTAAGTCCACTTACAACAGCAGCTCTAGGAAGAGTACTAACAATAACAGCATTAATTGGTGCAGATATGAAAAATGCAACAGATAAATTAACAATACAAATAAAAGGAAATGGACCAATAGGAAAAATAGTAGCAGTTGCAGATAGTACTCCAAAAGTAAAAGCATGTATAACAAATCCACAAGTTGAATTACCATTAAATGAATTTGGAAAATTAGATGTTGGAGGAGCAATAGGAAATCAAGGCTTTATAAATGTAATAAAAGATATAGGATTAAAAGAACCTTATATAGGAATAAGCCCATTGACTTCTGGAGAAATAGCAGAAGACTTTGCAAATTATTTTCAAACATCAGAACAAAAACAAACAGCAGTTGCATTAGGAGTATTAGTTGATAAAAATGGGGTACGAGCAAGTGGTGGATATATAATAACACCAATGCCAGATGCAACAGAGGAAGAGATATCTAAAGTAGAAAAAGCAATATTTGAGGCAGGAGCAATTTCAAAAATGTTGGATAATAATTTGACATTAAAAGAAATTGCGCAAAAGGTTACAGGAGATAAAAACATTAGGACAATAGATGCATCAATGGAACCAGAATATGAATGTGAATGTACAAAAGAAAGATTTGCAGATGGATTAATGACAATTGGAAAAGAGCAATTAAAAGAACTAATAAAAGATGATGGAAAAGCAGAAATTAAATGTCAATTTTGCAATAAAGTTTATAACTTTAATAAAGAAGAATTAGAAGAAATATTTGAAAGGATAGGAAAATAAAATGGAAGAAGTAATAGTATTTGGACATAAGAGTCCTGACACAGATACAATCTGTTCTGCAATAGTTATGGCAGATTTACAAACAAAAATAAGAGGAAAAAAAGTAATTCCTTGTAGATTAGGAGAAATAAATGAAGAAACAAAATTCGCATTAAAAAAATTTAATGCAGAAGCTCCTAAATTCATAGAAAAAGTTGAAGAAGGCCAAAAAGTAATACTAGTAGATCACAACGAATTTTCACAATCAGTTGAAGGAATAGAAAATGCAAAAATAGAAGCAGTAGTAGATCATCATAGAATAAACAATTTTGAAACATCAGAACCATTATTCTATTATGCTCAACCAGTTGGATGTACATCAACAATATTGTTTGAATTATATAGCTCAAATAATATAGAGATACCAGCTCAAATGGCAGGGTTAATGCTAAGTGCAATAATATCAGACACACTATTATTAAAATCACCAACAACAACAGAAAAAGATAAAAAAGCACTTGAAGCACTTGCAAAAATAGCAGATGTAGATGTAAATATATATGGATTAGAAATGCTAAAAGCAGGAACAAATTTAGATAAATATACAGAAGATGAATTAATACGTTTAGATGCTAAAAAAATAGAAAAAGAAGATATAAAATATGTGATAGCACAAGTAAACACAGTAAGTATTCCAGACATATTAAAAAGAAAAGAAAAAATAGAACAAGAAATAAATAAAGAAATATTAGCTAAAGGATTAAGTTTATTTGTATTCGTAATTACAGACATAATAAATAGTAATTCAGAAGCAATCGTTTTAGGAGATAGAACAGATGTAATTGCAAAATCTTATGAAATCAAAGATAATATTGCAGTTATGCCAGGAGTTGTTTCAAGAAAGAAACAAGTACTACCATTAGTAGAAAAAAATATGTAAAATATATAAAAAGAAGCTGAAATAAATCCAGCTTCTTTTTTATATAGTAGGAAAGTTCTCCTTGTAGGAGAACTTTCTGTACTAGATAAATATGGCGAGTCTTAGATTTTCTTAAAATTTGCATTTGATAGAAAATCTTAGACTTGCTTTTTTAAATGAAACAAGATAAAAAAGAAAATTAATTATGTAAAATTTAAAGCTAATATGCTTTACAAAAATACTGAATCATGATATAATAGTAATGTTTAAGATAGGAAGGTATAATATGGAAAAAGAAATAAATTTTGGAATTGGATTTGTAACAGGACGTTCAAATGTATGTAAAGTAATTAATAGTTATTATGAGCAGATAGTAGAGCAAACTAAGAGATATTCAAAAAAAATAAATGTAACAGTTTTTATTTTATTTGATACAACATATCAACAAACTCCGAGAGAAGAGTTTTACAACATAAAACCGGAAGTTCATAAAAAAATAAAAATAGTATATATTACACCAGAAGATATAGAAAAAGAGATAGAAGAATTAACAACGAAAAAAGGTATAAAAACTGAAGATATGGAATTCTTTTTAGGGCATGGACATGCTAAAGGTAGAAATACTGTAATGTATTATGCAATAAAAAACAAGATAAATTATCTTTTATTCTGGGATGATGATGAATATCCATTAGCAGTATTAAAAGAAAAAGGCAAAAATGAATGGATTAAGCAAGATAATATATTAAAACATTTAGAATCTATGGATAAAGAAAATGCAAATGTTACAATAGGATATCATTGTGGATACATATCACCAATACCATACATAGACTTTAATGAAAAATTTACGGAACAAGATTTAAAAGAGTTTATAGAAGTAATCAGTAATGACATAATATCATGGGAATCAATAAAAGAAAAAATGCAAAATAATAATGGTGTCACATATGCAAAACGTGAAATAGCAATGGGAAATGGAGCATATGAAATAGAATCAGATGGAGTTGGAAAATGGGTAGCAGGGTCTACACTTTGTTTGAATTTAAATGATAAAGATAAAATTCCAGCATTTTATAATCCACCAGCAGCAAGAGGCGAAGATACGTTTTTTTCAACGTTATTAGATAATTCAAAAACAGTACGAGTACCAGTATATCATTTTCATGATGGATTTTTAAAATATACACAAATAATGGATGGAGTATATCCACAGACTTTAAGAAAAATAAATGTAAAAGAAAACAATATAAAAAATAGATTTTTGAAAGCATCTATTGGATGGATAAAATATAAACCACTTTTATTATATATAAAAGATAAAGAAAATTATAAAAAGGAAATAAATAATATTGAAAAAAAATTGGCAGAGATATTACCAAGGTTAAACAACTTATTTGATGATGACTGTTTCTCTATATTACTTGAAGAGTTGAAAAAGTATGATAGAGACGTTGAAAAACATTACAATGAATATACAAGAACTAATAAGATATGGAATAAATTAAAAGAAGAACTGCAAGGAGAATAAAATGAAAAAAGTGTTTTTAATGGCATACGCAAGAAAAAATCTTGGTGATGATATTTTTATAAAGATGTTATTAGAAAAATATCCAAAAATAGATTTTTTTATGAGGATAAAGGAAAAAGAATTCTTAGAGGGATTATTTAAATATAAGAATTTAAAGATACTAATTGGAGAAGACACAGACGAAGAATTATATAAAATGAATGAAGATGAATTTGATGCATATGTTTATATAGGTGGTTCTATTTTTATGGAAGGTGGAAAAGTTTATAATTTGTCAGAAAAATTTTTTGATTTTGTCAATAGATGCAAAAATAAAAATATTCCATTTTGTTATATAAGTTGTAACTATGGACCATACCAAACTAAAGAATATTTTGAATTATCTAAAAGAAATTTTTCAATATGTTCAGACATATGCTTTAGAGACAAATATTCATACAATTTATTTAAAGACATAGATAATGTAAGATATGCACCAGATTTTGCATTTAATTATAAAATTCCACAAAATGAGAAAATTGAAAATAGCATAGGAATAACAGTAATAAATTTAGATATTAGACATGATTTAAAACATATAGCACAAGAATATCATAAGTTTTTGATAAATAACATTAATTACTATTTAAAAAAAGGATATAAAGTTTATTTATACTCATTTTGTAAGCATGAACAAGATGAAATTATTATGGAAAAACTAATGAAAGAATTTTTAAATAATCCAAAGGTAGAAGAAGTAAGATATGATGGAGATATAGACAAATTTCTAAATACCTATAGCCAAATGGAATATATGATATGCGCAAGATTTCATGCAATAATATTATCTTGTTTGTGTAAGCAAAAAATGTTTGTAATGTCATATAGTAAAAAAATCGATAATGTAATTAATGATTTGGAATTAAACTTACCAATTTTATATTTTCATAAAACAGACAGGAGGCATATAATAAGCAAAGAAAAATTTCAAATAGTAGATGAAAAAAAGATAGTAAATATTATGGAAAAAGCAAAAGAACAAGACATGTTTTTTGGGAAAAAAGTCAAAAATAATTGACTTTTTTTCATTTTAAGTATATACTTTTAAACGTGAAAATAAAATATAAAGAGGTTAATATGAAGGTTAAAGAATTAGCAATATTTATACTAACGATAACAACTCTAATGCTACTAGGCGTAAGAGTAGAAGCGACAACAGGAAAGATAAATTCTGAAACAGTAAGATTAAGAAGAGAGGCAAACTCAAAATCAACAATTATAGAACAACTAGATGAAAATACTGAGGTGGAAATTCTTGAGGAACAAGATGATTGGTACAAGATAAAAGTTAAGGTAAATGGTGAAATATTAAAAGGATATGTTAGTAAAGAATGTGTAAAAATAACAGATACAGTAAATGTAGAAGAACCACAAGCTAATACTGTAGAAACAACAACTACAAATGTTGAGGCAAAAACTGAACCAACAGTAGAACCAGTTGCAGAAGATATAGAACCACAAACAGAAAATGTAGTTACAACAACAGAAAATGAATATACATTAAATCAAGAAACAGAAATAAGACTAATACCATTAATAAGCTCAAAGCCAATAACAAAAATAAGTGGAAAAGTAAAAGTGATAGAAACAATAAATGATTGGTGCAGAATAGAAAGCGAAAAAGAAATTGGATGGATAAGAGAAAACACATTAAAAAAAGCAGTAACAATCACAGAAGAAACACAGCAGACAGAACAACAAGAAGTACCTTCACAAGAAGATTCTAAACAAGAAGAAACAAAAACAGAAGAGACCAAGAAAGAAGATATCAAAGCAGAAACAATTGACAACAAAACTGAGGTAAAAAAGCTAGACCAAGTTGGATATGTTAGTGCAGATGGGTTAGTTGTTAGAAAAGAGCCATCAACATCAAGTGAAGAATTAGATAGTTTATCAAAAAATGATAAAGTAGTAATTACAGGAAAAATTGATGGATGGTATCAAATTAAATTAAATGGAAAAACAGGATATGTATCAGCAAAATATATATCAGATACAAAGATAAAAGATACAAAGATAAAAGAAACAACATCAAGAAGTGGTAGTACAATAAAACAAGAAGAAGTTACACCAATGGATGTAGAAGAAACAACACAAAAAGAAGAAAAAGTTACAACTACATCAAAATCAAATACATCAGTAGTAGAATATGCAAAAAATTATTTAGGATGTAAATATGTTGCAGGAGGTTCATTACCAACAACAGGATTTGACTGCTCTGGATTTACATCATATGTATATAAAAATTTCGGAGTATCATTAAGTAGATCATCAAAAGGACAAATAAATGATGGTGTAGCAGTATCAAAAGATGAGTTACAACCAGGAGACATAGTAGTATTTAATAATTCAGGAAATTCCGCAATAGGGCATGTTGGAATATATATAGGGGGAGACAGTTTTATACATGCTGCAAACCCAAGACAAGGAGTAGTGATTACATCATTATCATCAAGCTATTATAGCAAAAGATATGTAGGAGCAAGGAGAGTAAAATAATTGAATAGGCCAATTTTAGTAATAGCAATTGGTTATATTATAGGTATTATATGGGGGATATACTTAAAAATAAGTATACTCCCATTTTATTTTCTTCTAATATCAATATATATTATAATCAATTTAAAATATAAGAAAAAGAAATTTAAAATTCTTTCAATTAAAAGATATTTTAGATATATCAAATTAGTTTTTAAACTCAACATTATTATAACAATTATTATTTCATCTTTTATATCAAATTTAATAATTAAAATGCAAGAAAATAAATATGAAAATATGTATCATGATGGAGAAACACTAAGCATTAGCGGTATTGTAATAGGAAATAAAGAAGAAAAACAATATTATGACAGATATGAAATAAAGGTTATTAATAAAAAATATAAAAATACCAAATTATATATAAATGTATCAAAAAAGAAACAATTAAAATATGGAGATAAAATAACAATTTACGGAGAGTTCAAAGAACCAGCACAGGCTCGAAATTATAAAGGGTTTAATTATAAGCAATATTTAAAAACACTAAAAATATATGGAACTGTGAAAATTGAAAAAATTGAAATTATAGCTGAAAATCAGGCAAATACATTAATGCAAATATCAAATAAAATATTTCTAAAAATTAAAGAGAATATAAAGATAACATATAGTGAAAAAATGTCTAAAATAATTTTAGGAATAATGTTAGGTGATACAACAGAAATCGATGAAAACACAAAAGAAGAGTTTGCAAATAGTAATATTTCACATGTTTTAGCTGTATCAGGATTACACATATCATATATCATTTTAATGGCAACAACTGCTACACAGAAAATGTTAGGAAAAAAACTAAGCAAAATTATATCAAGCCTTGTACTAGTAGCATATATGATAATAACAGGATTCAGCATATCTGTTGTAAGAGCAAGCATAATGGGAATTTTAACATGTATGGCATTTGTATTATATAGAAAAAGCAACACATTAAATAATATTGCAATATCAACAATGATAATATTAATTAACAATCCGTATAGTTTAATAAGTACTAGCTTTTTATTAACATATGGAGGAACAATTGGAATAATATATTTTCAAAAAATCGTTGAAAAAATAATTAAAAATATAAAAAAAAAAAATCGAAGATGGAAATACGTTTATTTAAAAATTCAAAGAAAATGTGAAAAAATTATTTCAACAATATCAGTATCAATTTCGGCCCAAATTGTTATAGCACCAGTAATGATACTATATTTTAACACTGCTGGATTAGGTTTTTTAATAACTAATTTATTACTTAGTTATATAATAGGACCGATTGTAATAGGTGGTTTTATTCAAATTTTAATATCTATGGTTTCAATACAAGCAGGAATGGCTTTTGCAAAAGTAATAGAAATTCCACTGTATGGAATAATATTAATTTCAAAAATTAATATTGCAAATTTCAAAATTGTAACACCAGAAATTTATCAAGTTATTTTATATTATTTAATAGTTAGTATTACAGGATATTTATACAAAGTATTTAGTACAATAAACTGTAATATAACGCAAGGAAGAATCAAAAACACATTATATTTGTTAAGATATAAATTAAGACCATATTTTAAAAAGTTCAAAATAATATTGATAATTTTAGTCATTTTATTTAATTCAATTAACAGAATTCCAGATAACTTAAAAATTTATTTTATAGATGTAGGGCAAGGGGATAGTACATTAATAATTACGCCAAACCGTAAAAATATTCTCATTGATGGAGGTCCTAATACAATATTACCATATTTATTAGACAGAAAAATCAAGAAAATAGATTATATGATAATTAGTCATTTTGACCAAGATCATGTGCGGACGGATTACTATATGTTTTAAAAGAAATGAAAGTAGAAAGAGTGGTCATAGGAAAACAATATGAAACTTGTGATAATTATGAAGAATTTAAGAGGATAGTTAATTTAAAGAAGATTAATGTAAATACAGTAGAAGCAGGAAATAAAATATCAATAGAAAATGGCTTGTACTTCATTGTTTTATGGCCATCAAGCACTAACATGATTTCTGATAATGCAATAAACAACAATTCATTAGTAGTTAAATTAATATATAAAAATTTTTCTATGCTCTTTACAGGTGATATTGAAGAAATAGCTGAAAAGGCAATTCTTTCAAAATATGCTGGCAAAAACGAAATATTAAAATCTGATATTTTAAAGGTTGCACATCATGGCTCTAAAACATCTTCTACAAAAGAATTTATAAGTGCAGTTGAACCCCAATATGCTGTTATTGGAGTTGGTAAGGATAATAAGTTTGGACATCCTGCTGATGAAACAATAAAAATGTTACAAGAGAGAAATGTGAAAATTTATAGGACGGATTTTTTTGGAGAAATATGGATTAGAGCAAATGCTATAAGTATACAGATGAATGGATTTTTGGATTCGAGTTAGGAAAATTTTGTATAAAAAACCATAACCTTGGTTATAATAAGAAAAACGGAAGGTTGTGATAGGTTTGAAAAACACAGGAAAAATTATAATAATAAGTATATTAATAGCAATATGTGCTGGAAGTATAACATATTTAATAGTAAGGCAAAACAAAAAAAGTGAGAACATACCAGAAACAAATATTTATATGTCAGAAAAAATTGAAGATGAGTGTACAGAAGAATACAAAGAAGAGCAGGAGCAACAGGACACAACAGCAGTATCATCAACAGAAGAAAAGGTAGCAGCAAATGCAATATTAGTTTTAAAAAAATATTACAAAAAATGTGATCATACTATAAATGAATATGTAGAGTTACCACAAGAACTAGTAAACTTAACAAAGGAACAAGTTCAAGAAAAATATGCCGATTGGGAAGTAATTGGATTTGAAAAAGGAAAAATAACATTATATAAAGAATTTGATGATGTTTGTGGAGAACATTTTAAGCTAAAAGTAGAAGATGGAAAAATTGTTGTATATAAAGAAAATAATGATGGAAGCGAAACACTTTACGAAAAAACCAATATATCAAGTGAATATCTTACAGAAGCCGATTTACTTAACATGCAAGATGGATTAGAGATATATGGAAAAGAAGAATTAAACCAAGTTATTGAGGATTTTGAGTAATAAATTAAAGACAAGCCACATAAAATTCAACTAAAGAGATAAATGAGGAGGAAAATTATGTGGGAAACTTTAAGAAAAGAAGAGGTTTTACAGAAACTAAGGACAAAGCAAGGTGTAGGATTGACACAAAGAGAGGTACAAGTAAGAAAACAAAAATATGGTAATAATAAATTACAAGAAAAGAAGAAAGAAACACTTATAATAAAATTTATAAAACAGTTTAATGATTTCATGATTATTATTTTGATAGTGGCATCGATATTATCAGCTATTACGTCATACTTTCAAGGAGAAAATGACTATGTTGATTCAATAATAATTATTGCAATTGTTGTATTTAACGCACTTATGGGAGTCATTCAAGAAGCAAAAGCAGAGAAATCAATAGAAGCTTTAAAACAAATGACTCCACCAATGGCAAAAGTAGTTAGAGATGGAAGAATACAAGAAATTCATGCAGAAGATTTGGTACCAGGGGATATTGTAGAGTTAGAAGCGGGAACATATGTGCCAGCAGACTGCAGATTATTGGAAAGTCATAATTTAAAGATAGAAGAATCAAGTTTAACAGGGGAAACAGAGCCTGTTTTAAAAAAAGCTGATATTGTGGCGCAAAATGATGTACCATTAGGGGACATGTTAAACATGGCATTTATGGCAAGTATTGTAGTAAATGGTCATGGAAAAGCTGTAGTTACTGAAACTGGTATGAATACAAAAGTAGGTAAGATTGCAAATATGATTATGGAAGATGAAACTCCAGAAACGCCAATTCAAAAGAAGTTAGCACAAGTCGGAAAAATATTAGGAATAGTTTGTTTAGCAATATGTGCATTAATATTTTTTATAGGAATGATAAAACATATAGACCCAATTGAAATGTTTATGACATCAGTAGGTTTAGCTGTTGCTGCAATACCAGAGGGACTGCCTGCAATTGTAACAATTATGTTATCAATTGGTGTAAGCAAAATGGCAAAAAATAATAGTATAATAAGAAAGTTACCAGCCGTAGAAACACTAGGATGTAGTAATGTTATTTGTTCTGATAAGACGGGAACTTTAACTCAAAACAAGATGACTGTAGTAGAAGTTAAAGCCAAAGATACATTATTAGCAAGTAAATTTGCTACAATGTGTACAGATAGCAATATTATTGAACACAATGGCATAAAAAACATAAGCGGAGAACCAACAGAAATTGCACTGGTACAAAACGGTTTAAAATATAATTTAAATAAAAATGACTTATATAGAGAAATGCCAAGAGTGGCAGAAATTCCATTTGATTCAAATCGTAAAATGATGACAACAATACATAAATATAGAGGAAAATATCTTGTTATAACAAAAGGGGCACCAGACATATTACTTAATAAATGCAATTTAACAAGTATTGAAAAACATCGATTGGAGAAGGAAAATCAGCAAATGGCTGAAAAAGCATTAAGAGTAATAGCTGTATCATATAAAGAAATTGATAGTTTGCCGAGAAGTTCAGAAATGAACTTATTAGAAAATGGATTAAATTTCGTTGGGCTAATAGGAATGATAGACCCACCAAGAGAGGGAGTAAAAGAAGCGGTACGAACTTGTAAAAAAGCGGGAATAAAAACTGTAATGATTACAGGGGACCACATTGCGACAGCAAAAGCAATTGCAAAAGAGTTAAACATTTTAGCACCACATGATAAAGCAATAACAGGAAAAGAACTTGACCAAATTTCACAAGAGCAATTAGTGAAAGAGATTAAAGAATATTCAGTATTTGCAAGAGTAACACCAGAACATAAAGTTAGGATAGTAAAAGCCTGGCAGAGTGCAGGGAATGTAGTGGCAATGACAGGTGATGGAGTAAATGACAGTCCTGCATTAAAATGTGCAGATATAGGAATTGCAATGGGAAAGAATGGAACAGACGTTGCCAAAAATGCTTCTGATATGATATTAGCAGATGATAATTTTGTTACAATTGTAAAAGCAGTTAAACAAGGAAGAAACATATATGACAATATAAAAAAAGCAATCCACTTTTTAATTGCAACAAATATAGGGGAGATAGTAACTGTATTTATGGGACTTGTTTTAGGGTTAAAATCACCATTACTTGCTATACAATTGTTATGGATAAATTTAGTAACAGATTCTTTACCTGCAATTGCAATAGGACTAGAACCACCAGAAAAAGATATTATGAAAAGACCCCCTGTTGATAATAAAAAAGGAATTTTCGCAGATGGATTATGGAATAAAATTGTTGTTGAAGGGATAATGTTAGGAATTTTAACTCTTATTGCATTTGGAATAGGAAATAAATTCTATGGATTGGAAGTTGCAAGAACAATGGCTTTTGTTTCTTTGGGATTGCTTGAACTTATCCACAGTTTCAATATAAAAAGTGAACAATCCATATTCAAAATTGGATTATTTGAGAATAAGTATTTAATTGGAAGTTTTGTATTAGGGACAATAGTTCAAACTAGTGTTGTATTAATTCCTGTATTAGCCGACATTTTTAAGTTGGTTCCATTGACTCAGACTCAATGGTTGATTACAATTGGAATTTCATTATTTCCTATAGTAATTGTAGAGTTACAGAAGAAGTTTACTTCTATGAATTTGATTAAAATTATTTACATGAGAAAACAAGAGGTATAATTAATTTGTATATTATTCATGTTAGATTTTGGCAAAATTATTTTATTGGAAAGGACAGATCGAGTCCCGTGATTATAGTAAAAATAAAAAATGTAGCTTTTGCTACATTTTTATTCTGGTGCCCAAAGTGGGACTATACAACCCGCGTCGGAAAAATAATCTACAAGATTATTTTTACCTTCGTTTCGGCAGGCACCAGACCAGCGCGAAACTCGGCAACCTCCTTTTCGAGTCCCACAGTCATAGTTAAAATAAAAAAATGTAGCTATTGCTACATTTTT
>ERZ779654.119-NODE-119-length-55535-cov-6.466637_pt1 | contig 55535 bp, 62 predicted proteins | sample MGYA00511075_ERZ779654 | MGnify/ENA primary metagenome ERZ779654 (study PRJEB29588, sample SAMEA2155636) | human gut metagenome | biome: human gut; feature: human-associated habitat; material: faeces | place: Denmark | collected 2008/2010 ...
TGTACTGCCGATATTTATGACGTTTATTGAAGGATTCCCGCTTGTGGGGCACGGGCTTGATTCCGACCTGGTTGTCATTGACAGAAATCTGAAAGCTGTCGGTAAACCTCTTGTTACCAATGATTATATTGATACCCACAGCCTTGCGAAACTCCTTCTTCCGGAAAGGGAAGGAGAACATAGGAAATATTCCGTTAAAGCCCTTGTAGAATATTATGAACTGCCCTGCAGTACTTTCCATCGTGCCATGGACGACTGTATGGCAGAGAAAATGCTTTTTGAAAGACTTTTGGCGGAATGGAAATAGAAAGATAAACATTTGAGGACACGCACATCAGCTGTCCTTTTTTATTGTGTACAATTTCATTAGAATGTTCATTAACTTACTTTTGTGAAACTTTAACTATTGAAGAAGAAAGAAGAATAAAAGTATGATATATCGTAAAGGATAAATTAAACTTGGAGAAAATGATGTATCGGTATAAAGTAAAACATAATCCTTTCCGCCGGCTCAAGATGGCTTTTAAATCAAGAAAACGGACAAGGGGGAATATTTTTTTAGGGGTCGTTACCACTATACTGGCTTCTCTTTCCTTTCCTGCCATGTCCGCCTGTGCAAAAGCATTAGCACTTATTTCTTCTGAAGAGATGACTTTTTTTCGCGGGCTTGTAGGGCTTATTTTCATTCCGCTCCTCACGCTCCAGACCAAAGAGCCGTTTTTTACAGGGAAATATAAATTTATGCTTTCTCTTCGAGGGTTCTTCGGCAGTGCGGCTTTGCTTTTTTACTTCCTTTCCATCGAGGGGATGACCTTGGGAGATTCGCAGATCCTTTCACAGTTGGCGGCCTTTTTCATGTGCATTCTTTCACCGATCTTTCTAAAAGAAAAACTGCCTAAAGAAGCTATCCCGGGACTTGTTGTTATCGCGCTCGGTACCCTTTGTGTCGTGCAGATATGGAATTTTGATTCGTTCAATGTATATGCTCTTTTTGGTATCGGGGGAGGCTTTTTTTCTGCAGCCGCATACATCGTCATTTCCATGCTTGCCGAACGGGATTTTAAATCAAATACGGAAATCGTTTTCTATTTCCAGATTTTCAGTATCGCCGTAGGGGCGGCTCTTATGAAAGGCAGTTTCACCATGCCGGAAGGAATTCAATGGGTGTGGCTTATCGGACTGGGACTCTTTGCTCTCTCGGCACAGATGTTTATGACCTGGGCTTTCCAGCATGTGAATTCTCTCATCGTTTCTTTCCTTATGTACAGTGAAATCCTTTTCCATGTTCTTTTCGGCTGGTACTTCTGGGATGAAATACTTACCTGGGCATCCTGGCTCGGCGGCACTCTTATCGTCCTCGGATCTATCATGCTTATGGTATTCAAACCGAAAAGCATTGACAATGACACCCATCACCACGAAGACAGGATTTCCAAGCAGAAACGGAAAGAGGAAAGACCTGCTGAAAACATTGCTCTTGACACGGGAAGATCGATATAGCGGCAGAAATTGATGTTTCAGACAAGTTTTATTATGCGAAGCCGATAAAAGAATAAACAGCAAAAAAGACTTTTCCTGTTATGGGGAGAAGTCTTTTAAAGCGATTATAAGGGAAATAATATTCTTGCCATATAGATGACGCCGGTCATGGTGATACAAGACAGGAAAGTCGTCATCATGACGATTTCCGTGGCGAAGTTTTCATGATTATGGAATTCCACGGCGTAAAGGACGGAATTGACAGGAGACGGCACGGCAGACATGATGAGAATCGTCTGTGAAGCGACTTGTGAAAAAGGACAGCCCGCGAGAGCCCAGAGCCGGATGAGGAACCATGCACAGAAAGGACCGATAAGGAGCCGGACAAAGCAGGCAAGCCAGGCGTCAGGATCACTGAAAGAAATTTTCGAGCGGTGGATCTGCATGCCGAGTGCCATCATGACGACAGCCACAAGAGCGGCTGCACAGTTTTGAAGGATGGGCCATATGAATGTGCCTGACAGGTCGATGCCAATGGATTTTACAGCAAATGCCGCCGTGAGCGTGTAAATAACAGGCATGTGGAGGACGACACGGAGCGCGTCATGGGGGGAAAGGCTTCCCTTTCCTGCCTGATAAAGACCGAGGGTATTAAGAAACATATTCATCTGTACCAGGACGAGAGTGCTTACGGCTGCAGCTTCCGCCAGATAAGGCGTTCCGCTTTCCGTGACATAAGGAGCGTTGGAGAAGACAAGGGCAATCAGGGCGATACCGATATTTCCCGCATTGGAAAACATGGTGCCGTTTTTAAAAGCTTCCCGCTTTCCGGCATCCCAGTTTCTTGCTTTGGCAATAAGCGTCCCGATGACGCCGAGCATAGCCATGAGGACAAGGGAAATAATGAAAACGTGGAAGAGAGAAAAATCAATCTTTGCCACATAAATGCTATAAAAAATAAAACAGGGAAGAATGATGTAAAAGGTCAGTTTGGTCAGAGAACTGACGTCGAGCCGGAAGCGCCTGTCCATGAAGTAGCCGATAGCTACAAAGATTAGAAGGGGCAGGATATTGTCGGTGATGATTTGCAGAAATGCCATATTAAACTCCTGCAGGAAATAAATACTGTGCCAGCCGGATAGCGCATGTGAGCGTTACAAGGCCGAAAGCAGAGCTGTACAGGATGGATTTGGCCACTCTGTGGGGACAGCAGTTGTAATCGACGGCAAAAAGGATAAGCGAAAAAGAAGAGGGGACAGCGGCATAAATGAAGAAAACCTGTGCCGTTACAGGGGTAAAAACGCCGGCCAACATAATGATGGCAAAGGCAATCAGCGGAGACAGGAAGAGTTTATTTATCGATGTACCGATGGTAAATAAATCCGGTCTGCCGATAGGCGTACGGTGAAGCTGCGCGCCGGCGGTAATCGTCGTAAGAATGATGAAAGCGCCTGTGAAATGGGAAAGCACAGGCCACAGAAAGGTTTGTTCCAAAGCGATTCCGCCTATGCGGACGGCTGCTGCCGCGAAAATCGCGTAAACAGCGGGCATGGAAATAATAAATTTTACAGTACTGGACAGAGAATTTCCTTTCGCTCCCAGAAGCGAGGCACCAACCGTATTGATGGCGATATTCATCAAGATCAGGAGAAGGACGATTGCGCCGCGGGCCTCATCAAGGTATGGCGCGGCTCCGTCTGATGCATATGGCGGATGGGAAAATATCATGAGGATGAGGGCGATGCCGATCTGCCCCGCATTGGAGAGTGTAGAAAGAGCACGGAATGTGTTTTTCTCATCACCCGTAAATCCAAGTGCCTTTGCGATGAGATAGGCTGCCGCGCTGTCGGCAAGGAGGAGCGCGATGCCGGCTGGAAGAAGAATTGCTGTCGCCGCATCGGGACGGTACAAATACATGCTGTAAAAAATAAAGGCAGGGAGAACTACCCGGGTCACCAGCTTGGCGTAAGTATTCAGATCCAGCTTGAATTTGGAATCCATAAACCAGCCTGCAGCAAGAAATACGATAAGCGGCAGAATGTCATTCCATAAAATTTGGAGAAATATCATAACGGTCACTTTTCCTAAAATATATTGTCTATAAGACATAGTATACAACGGATGGGCGGCAAGATACAGATGAGCAGTTATATTTGTTTCAGAAAGCAGAAAGTTCTTTATGGAAAATGGGCCGCCGCCCGGTTTCATTGACAAGGGCAGTGTGTTCCGCTAAAATAAAAACGTTATGGAAGGGTGTCCGAGCGGTTGAAGGAGGCGGTCTTGAAAACCGTTAACTTCGTGAGAGGTTCATGGGTTCGAATCCCATCCCTTCCGCCATATATGCTCGCCGCAGTTTTCCGCTGCGGTGCTTTTTTTCGGAAAAGAGGTTTCTCTTGGTTATTTTTGGACGCCAAATCAATATGATGAGACAAATCCGCCGCGCTGCCGGTCTGACTATCGGTGCGATGATTTATTCAGCGGGGCTGAATCTGTTTCTTGTACCGAACAACATCATTGACGGCGGTGTGACTGGTATGTCTTTGCTTCTTTCCGAGCTGGCAGGGATTCCCTTCAGCGTACTCATCGTGTTGCTGAATATCCCATTCTTTATTCTTGGTTATAAACAGCTTGGCCTGCGCCTGGCGGTGTCTTCCATGTTTGCCATCATCGTGCTTTCCTTCTGGAGCCATATCTTTGAGCAAATGGAACCGGTAACGACAGATCCGTTCTTATCTACCATTTTCGGCGGGATCATCATCGGTTTGGGCATAGGACTTGTCATTAAAAATGGGGGATCCCTCGACGGGACAGAAATTGTTGCCATTTATCTGGACAGCCGTTCCGCTTTTTCCGTAGGCGAGATTATTTTATTCTTCAATTTCTTCATTTTGGGAAGCGCCGGTTTTGTTTTTACATGGAACAGCGCCATGTATTCCCTTATTGCTTACTTTATCTGTTCCCGCATGATGGATGCCGTTTCCACGGGGCTTGATTCGTCAAAAGGCGTATTCATTATTACCACAAAGTACGACGAAGTCGCCTCGGCCATCGTAAACGATATGCATCACTCTGTCACCCGCCTTCATGGACAGGGAGGATTTCTGAAAGATGACAAAGACATTCTCTATGTGGTGATTTCAAGACTGGAAGTGACAAAGATGAAAGGCGTCGTAAAAGGCATCGACAGCGCGGCTTTCCTTTCCGTTTTTGATGTGCAGGAGGTCCAGGGCGGACGTGTGGGGAAAGGCTGGAAGCGGGAAGAAGACAGAAGCCCGTGCTGAGTTATGCAGAGGTGTTTGATTACTATAGAATTTGATGCATGCAGGAATAGAAAACTCTCTTGACATACAGTCGTGTAATCCATATAATAAATAAGTCAGTCAGCGGCTGATATAAAAGCGGATTGAAAACCGCCATAAAGAGATGGAGAGGTGTCCGAGCGGTTTAAGGTGCATGATTGGAAATCATGTTGCCGGCGAATACCGGCACGGGGGTTCGAATCCCCCTCTCTCCGCCATAAAGGCAGAGCCTATCGAATAAGATAGGCTCTTTTATTTTGTAAATATACAAGTTAAAATCTCTTTGCAACACATTTCTGACGACACTTTGACGACACTTTGTTTTTGCAAATAAAAAAAAGAGCGGTCATTCCGCTCTTAATTTTTATGCTCTTTTGGTCATTCTTATTGATTTCAAAAATTCTTTTACTTTTTCGTACTCCGTATCGGTCATTTTGACGGAACGCACTCGGGCATCCGGCGGTAACCGTCTTTTTGCTCCTGACCCTTTACGCCTGCCTCCCCAGTTTGGGGAGGTGTTCTTTTTTGTCGTTTCTTCCAAGCTTATTCCTCCCATGCTTCAACAAGTTCGATTCTGTCCGGGGTTTGCCAATTGCAGTAATCATCTTCGTCCAATCCTTCAATTTCTTCGATAGGGTATGACTTCCAGATAATTTCATAGATGTTTCTGTCGTCATCTTCTGCCCTTGCCGTGTATTCGTAGTAGTCATCATATTCATCGGAGAGATAAGCCATTTGTTGGAGATAATATTTTTTGCCTTCAAATTCCATTTCATCGTAGAGGTCAAGTTCTTCAATGAAGAAATATTTTTTTATTTTGTCCCGGACTTCTTCTTTTCTCCAATCGATATCTTCAATTTTTTCTGCACCGAAATCGGCTAAGAAGTTCTTGAGGTCATCTTGAGACCACTCACCGAGAGAAATTTTTCTTTCTACTTCACTTCTGATTGCTTCTGTGTTTTCCATTTTGATTTCCTCCTTGTGGATAAAATAACTTGTTTTGGACTCTAGTCCTTTCTTGATTATAGTATAGTCTAATCAAGTTGAACTGTCAATACTTTTTCAAGAAATTTATTATAATTATTTTTTATAACTGGCAATAGAAAAAGAGCAGAGATTTCTCTCTGCTCAATTCCCGCAATTATCATTATTGCAATGATAGTCGCATTTTCCAAGTTTTTTTAATCCACAGGGTTTCCCCTGACAATCAGAAAATTTCTTTCCTGATGTCTTTATTATATCATTGATTTATAAAGTTGCAAGTATCTAAAAAAATCAGTATTTATCGGCACTTGTGATTTCGCAACCTGCTTTTTCAAAGGTCATTTCATCGTCAATATTCCCAGTCCAATGGAAACTGCTATCCATAGATTTCTTTGCCGTGTCTTTACTCTAATCTTGTGTTCTACTTCTTTTTCGTACGTTTTTAACGATTGATTGGCACTCTGCAATGATTTCTGCGTCTCCTTGTTCAATTCCTGCGATTTCTTTATTTGTTCGTTCGCTATCTTTAATTGCTTCTCTGCTTCTTGTAACTGCTTTTCCTGCTTCATTAAGAGTGTTTGCTTGCTCCTGTTGTGTTCTTCTAGCGTTATCAAGTTCTGTTCTAAGCGGTTCAGCTCGCTTTCGTATATCGTGTATGCTCGTTCTGCCTGAACAAAGGAAAAACACGGCAGTGATAAAAACAGCGATAAACACGAATAAAACAATAGTTTCTTTGCGGTCATTCATGTGTTCTCCTTATACCACTCCGCTTTTCCTCTGATTAAATCTCCACCCGGCACTAGCACGCCGCCATTGCTGTAATCCGGTAAGTACAGCAGATCCCAACGCATATCAGGCTCTCCGCTACTGACACCATATCCGTCAATTTCCGCAATTTCTGCATGAGTATATACATCGTCTGCAGTCAATCCGAGTATTTCCTCTGCTTTTGCAGTCAGCATCGCCATCGCTTCAATCTGCGCTGCCGTCGGCGGTTCGTCCCCTAAGTCAATTCCGTCAGGCGAATCATAATAGCAAACCGCGTCTTTGCAGCAGGCCATTGCGATACCGATTGACCGGCTGTTTCTGCGCCAAGTGTGTGCAAGTCTTTCGGTAAAATCCTCATGCAAGGCGTGATACTCTCCGTCACGATCTATTACGACTGTATAATCCGGCAGATTGACTACACTCCCGTCACAGCCTGTCCAGTGTTCATAAATTCGGTCAATGCCTCCCACAGCATTCTTCAGCAATACTTCAATTTCTTTTAACGTCATTTTATTTTTGTCTCCGTTTAATCAAATCAATCAATCCGTGTACGCTTGATACCCCCGAAGCATCGAGATTTTCGATAATAGAGAGTAATTCCGTTACAGCCAAATAGCCTATAGCAAGTCCCATAAATTCTCCGGATTTCCCACATGTAACCAGTATTTTGTCAACGGCTCCGCCGCCAATGGCCAGCAAGATATAGACCCCCATTTTTCCCGCAAATTGGGTTTTCATCGCATTGGAGTTAATAATTCCTACTCTGTGTGCCGCCGGTATCCCGCGTACCGCATCAAGGAACTGTATATTGTCTTTTTCGCCTTGATTCTGAATATATTCGTAACTTAGGGCAACCCACTTAGTGAACAAATCCAAGAACACTATGAACGTAAACAGGGAAAATAATTGGGCGTGCATTTGCACTATTAAAAAAACTCCCGAAAGCGGAAGTTTAATTTCCCAGTGTGCAATTAATTTTTCGATTGCTTTTTCTGCATAATTCAATAAATTTTGAAAATCCATTATTTCCCCTTTCTTTACGGTTTCTTTTTCGTTTTTTCACTCGGCGTGTTATACTGTCCTTTTTCTTCTTTTTCTGCTTCCACCATAGCATCAATAATGGCGTTGTGCGGACAATCTTCCCAAGGACAGCGGCCATCATCGTCCAAAAGGTTCCCACAGTATTCGCAAAATTCCATGATTTAACCCTCCTATGCGTTTTTAATCTCAGCCGCCATATTGGCGAGTGTGGTTTTATACTGGCTGTCAATTTTCGAGGTATCAGCGCCCAGCATAGCCGCTTTTACCCTAGCGTCTACAAGGCTATCAAGCTGTGGCTGGTATTTAGCCTTGATGGTAGCAATAGCAGATGCTTTCTTTTCTGCAGCAGTTTGTTCCGGTGCTACATATGCTGCAGGTTTTCCGTCTTCGCCTCGGATATATTCACCACTCACATATTTGTCATAGTCTTCTGCCGTAATGATTTCTACAACAGCCGCATCTCTAAAGAGCTTCTTCCCTTCTTCCAGCAGCTTCTGGACTCTTTCAGTGTTTTTGTCTTTTGTGGGATTGAAGTCACAGATGACGGATCCCACACGCTTGCCGGCGTCATCAAAGCCGGCGCAATAATAATCTACATTGGTTGCACTCATGTTTTTGCCTCCTACAATAAAATCGAGGTGATTAAATATGCGTAATCCTAATGGATACGGTTGTATCAAAAAATTATCCGGTCAGCGCCGGAGGCCCTTTGCATTTGTAGTGTCTGAGAATGGTAAGCAAAGAATTATAGAGTACTTTACTAACCAAGCAGACGCTCAGATCTTTCAGGCTGATTATAACAAGGTCCATCTTCATCACGTCCTTCCAGGTCATCAGGTCACATTAGCAGAGCTATATCATAGATGGCTACCAGCACATATAGCGGATACAGATCCATCTGATTCGGCTCTTGCCAGCTATGCCAATTCGTTTAAGCATCTGTCGTGCCTCCAGTACGAACCACTCCAAAATCTGAAATATATGGACTACCAGCGAGTTATTGATGGCATGCGAAAGAGCGGGCTATCTTACAGCTCGTGCAAAAAGGTCCGCTCTTTGATTTCGTTACTAGAAAAATATGCTAACAAAATTGAACTCACCAATAAAAGCTATGCTCCCCTACTGTCTATCGGGAAAAATAAAGCCATCCGCCCGCACAAACCGTTTAGCCGGCAAAAGATTAACCGGTTATGGAAGAACATTGATGCGGCCAACGTTGATACTGTGCTGATATTGCTCTATACGGGTATGAGAGTCGGAGAAATGCTGGCTCTGCAAAAGAGTGATGTCAATATGAGGCAGCATTACATCCGTATCACCAAGAGCAAAACGGCTGCTGGCATCAGAGTCATCCCCATCCATAGCCGTATAATGCCGCTTGTGGTATGCCGGATGGATTCACCCGGAACCGCTCTGATTACTGATGCAAGCGGAAGGCCCTATGACTACAGCCGTTATTGCATCGCATGGCGTGCAGTCATGCTGATCATCAACGCTGCCGGACACACAACACATGATTGTCGTCATACCGTAGCTACTTTGCTAGATAATGCCGGTGCCAACGAAACTGCAAAGCGAAGGATTCTAGGCCACGCCGGCGGTGATGTCACCGAAAGAGTTTATACGCATAAAAACATCCGTCAGCTCCGGAAATGTATTGAGCTATTAAAATAATGTTACTAATGCGATACTGTGGACCATGTGGCAACCACGATTTCACTATATATTTTGTGATTTCGTGGTTGTTACTACTGTTTCCAGCAAATCTGATGAAAATACGGTTATTTTAGCGTTTCTGATTCTCCGGAAATGCTCCCAACCAGCGTAAATGTTGAATTACAACAAAAGCAAATCTTCCCATAAACCGTGTTTATTCCGCATAATGCTCACCTGCGGCAATAACCTGTATACAGTGGATAAATCGGAAATATACAGCGGCTGCTATTGTCAGGCCGTGTTATCTCTCTTCGTATATAACCAAGGCGGTAACAGAGGTGTTGGCGTCGGACTTAACGGCCTTAAAAAAATTAAAGACGGTGAACCACTTTCCGGCGGCGGCGTTTCCGCAAGAGATTTCGATAACAGCCTTATAAACGATGACGATGACGATGATATTTTTTAAGGAGTAAACGCTATGGCTACACTGGCAATTGACTTAGAAACTTACAGCGACAACGATATCAAATACGGTGTCTACAAGTATGTAGATACGCCACAATTTGAAATCTTATTGCTTGGATATAGTTTCGACGATGAGCCTGTGCAGGTAGCGGATCTAACCAAAGAGAAGATGCCTGCACGAGTGTTGCAGGCTCTTTTCAATGGCGCTATCACGAAAACGGCATTCAATGCAAATTTTGAAATTACCTGTCTTAAAAAATTTTATCCCGATATGCCTGCTGAGCAATGGGAGTGTACCAGTATATTGGCTTTATATAATTCACTACCGACAGGTTTGGCCAACGTGGCCAAGATTCTGAAATTGGCAGATGACAAACAAAAAGATACTCGCGGTAAAGCACTGATTAATTACTTTTCCAAGCCTTGCCGACCGACAAAAACAAACGGCGGGCGGACAAGAAATCTTCCGGAGCATAACCCGGAAGCTTGGGAAACGTATATCGAATATAACCGCCAAGACGTGGTGGTGGAAAAAGAAATCAGAAAAAAATTAATCGACTTGAAACCGCCGGAAATTGAACACAAATACTGGCTTATGGATCAAGAGATTAACAGCCGTGGCGCGCGTATCAATGAAAAGCTGGTCAATAACGCAATTCGTATGAACCGGGAACAGCAGAAAGAACTGCTTGCAAAGGCAAAAGAACTGACGGGACTCGAAAATCCTAACAGCCCCGGTCAGTTAAAAAGATGGGTAGAAGACAGGCTTGGGGAGACCGTCGAATCTATCGATAAAAAAGCGATTGCAGAACTCTTGAAGAAAGACATTCCGGAAGATGTCAGAAAAATGCTCGGAATGAGGCAGCAGCTCGGAAAGACATCTATCAAGAAGTATGAGGCTATGCAGCAGGCGCTGACTTCTGATGGGCGTGTACATGGTATGTTTCAATTCTACGGCGCGATGCGGACAGGAAGATGGGCCGGACGCATAGTACAGCTGCACAATCTGCCGAGAAATAACATGGAATCCAAAGAGCTGGATATTGCTCGTGCTTTTGTCAAAAACGGGGATCTCGAAATGATGGAACTTTGCTATGAAAACGTGCCGGATACGCTATCACAACTTGTCCGGACGGCAATCACGGCAACCCCGGGATATCGGTTTATTGTTGATGACTTTTCGGCCATTGAGGCCCGTGTTATAGCTTGGCTGGCAGGGGAGAAATGGCGGCAAGACGTATTCGCAGAAGGCGGGGATATCTATTGTGCTTCCGCCTCAGCTATGTTCGGTGTTCCCGTGGTCAAGCACGGTGTAAACGGGCATTTACGTCAGAAAGGAAAAATTGCGGAACTGGCACTCGGCTATGGCGGTTCTGTCGGCGCATTAAAGCAAATGGGCGCAGATAAAATGGGACTGTCCGATACAGAGTTGCAAGAAATTGTAGTTAAATGGCGCGATGCTTCTCCGGCAATTACAAAACTTTGGTGGGATGTAGACAATGCAGCTAAAAATGCAATAAAAACCGGCGGTACAGTCAAAATCAAGCAAGGTTCGCTCGCATTTAAGAGAAAGCATGGGGCTTTATTCATCGAACTCCCGTCAGGCAGACATCTCGTCTATATAAAACCCGAGATAGGAGAAAACCGCTTCGGGGGAGAATCTATTTTGTATCAAGGTATGGAACAAGGCAGCCGAAAATGGGGAAGATTGGAAACCTACGGCGGTAAATTGGTGGAAAACATTGTACAGGCGATAGCCCGTGACTGCTTAGCGGCCGCAATGCTGAGGCTCAAAGAAGCTGGATATAAAATCATTATGCACATTCATGATGAAGTTGTTATGGAAGTTCCGGACGGCAAAGGCAGTCTGGGAGAAGTCACAAAAATTATGTCAAAAAACGAACCGTGGGAAACCGGACTGATAAAAACGGCAGACGGTTTCGAGGGTCAGTATTATATGAAAGATTGATGAGGTACTAAAAATGAACAAGTCGCAGATGGAACAGCAAGTTAAAATTGCAAAAGAAGGCATTGAAGTACTGGATAAGTGGGCAGAAACACTGGATGCCGAAGTGTTGGCAAAAAGGAAAGAAGAGATAGAAAAAGCAAAAAACTACTGTAAAGATTGCTTAGAAGCATCCCAAATTATCGTTGAAGCCATAGAGGCAACCGAACCAAAGAAAGAAGTCAAGAAAGAAGAGCCGAAGAAAGAGGAACCGAAGAAAGAAGAAAAACCGAAACGGAGAAAGACACCTGCTAAAAAGAAAGAAGAACCCGTTGCAGAATCTTGCCCGCCGGCTACTGAGAAAACTCCGGAATCAGACAATTTAGACGATTTGTTTTGAGGCCTGCTATGAAACGGATTAATACATATAGAAATGAGAAGTTGTTTGAAGTAATAAGACAATATTTTGACGGGAATAAATTCGTAAGGTACCCGACATATAGGGATCAGGAAGTACTTCAAATTCATACCTCTTGCGGGCATGCATTTACCTGCCGGTGGAAATTGCGCAATTGTATGGGAGGCGTTGCCGATGACGGCAGTTGTTATATCTGCCCGAAATGTGGGAAGGCATTAGCCAAAAATACTTATGACACTCCTTGGTACGATTACCCCGATGCGGAAGATAATTATGCGCAAGTTCCCTATAAAATCATTCTTCAAATCAAAGAATATAAGAATTTTTTAGATGTGGTCATTCACACGATAAACGCTGAAATCACAGGGCCTATAGACGTAGAACTCCATAAATATAAAAAATACAGTATACGATTTGATTTCAAAGCCGGGAAAACCTACTTTGCGACTTTTGAGAAACGTAAAAAAAGCACAAAGGAGCTTTGGCCTTTCAGGCTCGCGGAAAGCCAAATAGAAAACGACGCCACAAAGATTGATATCAGGCGCACACCTTTAAATTACTTAAATTTAGCAAGCAGTATTCATTTTGAAGAGAGAAAATCACTGGATGCGTTCTATTTGGATATAGTTCATCTTTTTGAAAAGAAACTGTCTGAATCTGTAGGATATAAGGTGAAATCGGCCTATACCGCCACAAATATGCAAACAGGCGGTGCGCTTAATGACGGCTTTTCAAACATGGCGTGGAGAATGATGTATCCGGATGCCCGCAATTTAAAAACCGACGATTATAAGCATTGTATTGATGATAAAGATCCTTTAATGCAAATCATGAACGATGGCGGCCGCAAGACATTCTTACGTGCTGTTAAAGACGCCTATCGTCTTCCGGACAAAAAAGGATTGGATAAACGACTTGCCGGCTGCTCTTTTTCGGTGTTCCCGATTATCAAGAAAGCATGGCCTGTTTTTCATGAAATATCCAATAAGTATGAACTCATAGACAAGTTGACAGCGTATTACAAGAAAGAATACTGCGACAGAATGGTTCTCACTCGAATTATGCAATCTCTTCGGCTTATCAAGCATTTGCGCGGGGAACCCTGCGCCTTGAATTTGCTGAGAACTGAAAGCAAGTTTGAACTGGTCGACATCTATTTGATTTATAAAGGCCTGCAAAAGGACTTAATATACAAATTCATACACATAAGACCGCGTGGCCGGGATATTCACAATACGCTCTATAAACTGAAATACTTGCAGAACCATAAAAACATCCGCATTAAATATCGACCGAAAGCAGATTTTTTATTGACTGGTAAAGTAGATGATTTAGTGTTTTCACTTCCGCCGGATACGGATCAATTGATTCATTTAGGAAATGCTATGCACAATTGCGTCGGAACTTACAGAGACCGATTGATAAATGGAGAAATTCGCATTGTGGCGGCCTTTAAAAACCGTAAACCGGTCATGTGTATAGAGTTACGAAATCGTCAGATTGTACAGGCGAAACTGGCGGATAATCGAATTGTGGCAACAGATAACGAATTGAATGCCACTCTTCTAAAATGGGCAAAGGCGAAGAAGTTAAAAATATCTACAGCCGATGTCAGAAAGGAAACGGAGGTGCGACAGGAAAATGGATTTACAGCTATCGCATGATATTAATTTCACTATTGCCACCGCACCGCAGCGCTTCGCTAAAAAGTGGAAACACACGAAAACGACATGGTCACATCTGCTTGAAAGGTTGTCTAAGCCGACCGTGACTGGCGAAACCGTCGCTGAGTATAAAGCGATGAAGAAGTCCGACAGAGATAATCGTAAAGACATCGGTGGCTTTGTCTGCGGATATCTCAAGAACGGCCAGCGGCTCAAGCAGAACGTCGACTATAGGCAGATTGTCTGCTTAGACGCTGACAGTCCCGATGACGACTTCCTGACCGATCTGGATATCGGGATGGGCAATGCGGCGTGGGGGCTGTACACAACGCACAGCCACACCGCCGCTGCTCCGCGCTACCGCGTGCTTATCCCGCTTGACAGGCCTGTAACAGCCGATGAGTACAAAGCTATTGCAAGGCTTTTAGCGAAAGACATCAACATTGAAGCGATGGACTCTACGACATATGAACCAGAACGGTTGATGTACTGGCCGAGTAAACCGCAAGATGGCGAGTTCATCTTCAGATATAACGACGCACCGATTCTTAATGCCGATGACACGCTGGGCAGGTACGAAGACTGGCATGACACATCACTGTGGCCGACTTCGAAAAAAGAAGCAAGTATCACGGTATCAGCGGCAAAAAAGCAAGGAGACCCGCTGACTAAGCCGGGGCTTATCGGCGCGTTCTGCCGGGCACACACGATCGAAGACGCTATAGAGACGTTCCTTAGTGATGAATACACCGCCTGCGCAGTGGAGGGGCGGTACACGTACACGAAAGGCAGCACAAGCGCCGGGCTTGTTGTGTACGATGACAAGTTCGCTTATTCGCACCATTCGACAGACCCCGCTGGGGGAAAGCTCTGCAACGCTTTTGATTTGGTTAGGCTTCACAAGTTCGGAGCGCTTGACGCGGATGCATCGGAAAGTACCCCGCCGAACAAACTGCCGTCTTATGTCGCAATGGTGAAGCTGGCAGGGGAAGATGAAGCAACAAGACGCATAATAAGCGCCGAACAGGCTGAAGATATCAAGAAGAGTTTCAAAGAGTCCGGATTCAGCGCCGATGATGCTGATATGGGCTGGATGAGTGAGCTGACAAGAGGATCCGGGAAGAATGCACCGATACTTCCGGTGGCGGGGAATTTCATCGCTATTCTCGAGAACGATCCGCAGCTGAAAAAATGCGTGGGCTTTGACCTTTTTAGCCACCGGGCAATGATCCGCAAGCGTTTACCGTGGCGTAAAGAAGATAACACCGGGGAACCCTGGCAGGACAAAGATGACGCAGGTCTGCGCAACTATCTGTCTGAAATCTACGACTTATCTGCGCGACAAGTTGTTGATGATGCTCTTACACAGGTCATTCACGATAACGCGTATCATCCGGTACGAGAGTATCTAAAGGCCCTGAAGTGGGACGGCGTCAAACGTGCAGAAACGCTGTTTATTGACTTCTTAGGCGCCAAAAATTCGCAATATGTAAAGGATGTTACGCTGACGTGGCTCAAGGCCGCTGTAGCCCGTGTAATGCATCCTGGGATCAAGTATGACTGCTGCGTAGTGCTCAGCGGGCCTCAAGGCATAGGTAAAGGTACTCTTTTAAACGCACTGGGTAGACGGTGGTACAACAGCAGTATTACTGATATTCAAACGAAGGATGCTATGGAGCAGCTCCGCGGCAGCTGGATCGTTGAACTCGACGAAATGAAAGCGGTAACTAAAGCAGAGAACGACAGCATTAAGGCCTTTTTGAGCAGGCGTATAGATCGGTTTAGACCTGCATATGGCCGGCGCATGGAAGATTTTCCGAGGCAGTGCGTTTTTGCCGCGACAACGAACGATCGCGTTTTTCTCAAGGATCGGACCGGCGGACGTCGTTTTCTCCCTGTGTTTTGTACCGGCAGGAGCAGAAGGATTTTGAAAAAGCTGACAAATGAGTTTATTGACCAGATATGGGCAGAAGTTTTTCAAACGTATCAAAAAGATAATGATCTTGAAATCTCCGAAGCATCTACAGAAGTAGCGCGTACACTGCAAGAGCTATCTACCGAAGGAAGTGAGAAAAAAGGACTGGTGCTTGAGTATTTGAACACACTTCTGCCGCGGGATTGGCAAGCTATGGATATCTATGACAGACGAGAATATCTCGATAATTACGATTCGGATAACCCGCCGGAAAACGCAGTAAAGCGCGATCGAGTTTGCGCACTGGAGATCTGGTGCGAAGTGTTTAAAGGTAACCGTGTAAACTTTAGAAACTCGGAGGCTCGCGAAATCAACGCTATTATGCAGCAAATCGATGGTTGGAAGTTCGTAAGTACTGTAAGATTTGGGAATTTATACGGGAGGCAAAGAGCGTACATTCGCGTCAGCAAAGATGAGAAAAATATCGAAAAAGCATCTAACGGTGTCAACGAAATTTTTCAGTAGGTGTCAACTAAATAAAAAGTTGGTTGACAACTTTGTTGACAGCGGTGCACCCGATAATTACTGATAAAAGTATATGTTGTCAACAAGTCAACAAAATATTAATGGTAGTAGTATGAATTAGGTATATTAGAGGGTATATATAGGTATTATATTCTCTATTCTGTACGCGTATACGCGCGGGAGAAAATCTGTTGACTCGTTGACAGAGGAGATAAGAGTGAAAATGAAAGAATGTGCAGTAGAAAAACATCTGATATCGGCGACACGGGCTTGCGGCGGGATGTGCATCAAGTTCACGAGTCCAGGAATGTCTGGAGTGCCGGATAGGATTATCATTCTTCCCGGCGGAAAAATCGGGTTTGCAGAGATGAAGGCGCCAGGGAAGAAGCCGAGACGGCTGCAAAGAAATGTTCTCCGCGGGTTGTACCTGCTGGGCTGCAGAGTGTGCGTGATTGATAATCCGGAATCCGCAGAAAACTTTATCCGGAGGCTTGCGCAATGAAGTACGTACCACACAAGTATCAAGAAGCTGTGATTGAGCACATACTGAAAAATCAGGGTACAGGTGTCTATCTGGGGATGGGCCTCGGCAAAACTTCGACGACATTATCGGCTATCTTTCAAGCAATGTTTGATGAGCTGTCAATAAGCAAAGTTCTGATTGTAGCGCCGAAGAAAGTAGCCGAAGCTACATGGCAGGACGAAGCGGCAAAATGGGATTGCTTTAAAAACTTGACATTTTCAACAGTCTTAGGAACGCAGGCACAGAGAGTACAAGCACTGGCAAGAAAAGCTGATGTCTACATCATTAACCGCGAGAATGTCGTATGGCTGCTTGAACACGCGAAGTATAAACCGGATTTTGACATGCTTGTTATCGACGAGAGTACAAGTTTCAAAGACGCGAGTACAAAACGATGGAAAGCGCTGCGAAAGGTCAGGACGTGCTTCAAAAAAATCGTTTTGCTGACAGGTACACCGAGGCCAAACGGACTAATGGATCTGTGGGCGCAGCTGTACCTGCTTGACGGCGGTAAGCGTCTTGGCCGGACGTTGACAGAATACCGGAACAATTATTTTGTACCGGATAAGCAGAACGGCCCGGTGGTTTACAGTTACAGGATAAGAAGTCCGGAGGCTGAAAAAGAAATCTATGACAAGATATCAGACATCTGTATCAGCTTGAAAGCCGAAGATTATCGTTTGATGCCGGATAAACTCCCGCCGGTTATGGTTCCCGTGGTACTTGATGAAAAATCACAGAAAGCATATCGGGAACTTGAGCGGGAGTACGTCACAGAGTTACACGGTGAGGAGATAACAGCCTTATCGGCGGCAGCGGTCAGCAATAAACTGCTGCAGCTGGCGAATGGAGCTGTGTACGACGGCGATAAAAAAGTTATACCGGTTCATGACGCGAAAATCACAGCGCTAAAAGAAATCATAGAAGCAAATGACGGAAATCCGATTTTAGTCTTTTACAATTTCAAACACGACAAAGACCGGATTAAAGAAGCGTTCCCGGACGCACAGGAATTGCAAAATTCGGCCGATATAAAGGCTTGGAACGCAGGAAAGGTAAAACTACTCATAGCGCACCCGGCGAGCGCGGGATACGGCCTAAACTTGCAAGCAGGCGGGCATACCATTGTGTGGTTTGGACTAACGTGGAGCTTAGAACAGTATCAGCAGGCAAACGCAAGACTGGAAAGACAAGGACAGAAAGAGCCGGTTATCATACATCATTTAGTTGCGAAAGGCACGGTAGATGAATTGGTTATGCAGGCGCTGAAACGAAAAGAAAATGGGCAGGAAGCCATGATGAATGCGGTTAAATTATTAGTCGAAAAGGATGGTGGAAAATGATTGATGCGGTAAATAGACCGGCGCATTACAACAAAGGCCGGGTAGAATGCATTGACGCAATCGAGGTAGCGACAAGCGATTTAAGCGGTATCGAAGCCGTGTGTACGGCGAATGCAATTAAGTATCTGTGGCGGTGGAAGCAGAAGAACGGAACGGAAGACTTGAAAAAAGCACGATGGTATATTGAGCATCTGTTAGAAAGGACTGACGAGAAATGACAGAGATTTTGATTTTTGTAATTGGCGCGTGGATTGGCGCTATCGTCGGTGTCGTAACAGTAGTATTGTGCGTCGCGGCAGGCAGGAGGAGAAATGACGGTTAAAGAGTTTTTACGGTCAGTCAGAGAGCAGGACAGCTTGTTACGTGCATATGAGCAGGAATTAGAAGATTTAAGGCGCAGAGCATATAACATCTCAAGCCCAAAACTTGGCGATAAAATACAATCAAACCACTTAGCTACTCTTGATGAGATTGTAGCCAAAATAGAACAGCAGGCAGCAAAGGTTAATGCCGCTTGGGATGAATTGATAGACCGGCGAAATAAAGCGAAATTTTTAATCAGCAAAGTGGAGGATGAAAACATCAGATGCGTTTTATATAGATACTACATACTCACACATTCATGGGAACAAATAGCAGTAGATACAGGCTATGCTTTGAGGCACGTATACCGCTTACACGGGGAAGGATTACAAATTCTTGAAAAGATGTCACTAAATGTCATTAAATGTCACTAAAAAAGGTGTTATTATGGTATTGTGAAAATATTGAGAAATATTTTCCTCCTTAGTTATGAGCCTGCGCACATTTTTGTACACAGGCTCTGTAAATCATAGCCGTCCGAAAAGGGCGGTTTTTTATTGCCCGATTGGTATTTTCTTATTTTGGATAGGTTCTTCCAGAGCGTTTCGCGTATTGAGGTGCTCCGACAGCCCGAAAACATTTTAGATACAATTTTTAATTTGCCCTTGTTAGTTAATATCGTGATGAATAGAGGTGAAAATTTGAAAGTCTCCAAGAATTTAAGACTGCTGACAACTACACAGTCAGAGTTGGCGCTTGCGATAGGAGTATCGCAACAAAGAGTATCTCAGCTCATATCGGAAAATGTGATTTTGCGAGATAAAAATAATTCCGTTTTGGTCATCGAAAGTCTAAAGAATTATTACAAGTTAAAGGCCAATTCAGAAAACCCCGATGATATAGATTTCCAAAAAGAAAGAGCGTTGCATGAAAAGACGAAAAGAGAAATTGCAGAGCTGAAACTGGCGAAAATGCAAAGAAGTGCTTATGATGCGCGGACTGTTGAACTGGTTCTGACAGAAATGCTTTCAAATTTACGCACCCAGCTTCTGGGGCTGCCGTCAAAGTTGGCGCCTATACTTGAAGATCTGAAAAAAGAGAAAATATACGAGATTCTTTCTAAAGAAATTGAAGAAAAACTGCTTGAATTATCCGAGTATGATCCCGAAATGTTTGCTATCGACGAAATAGATGTGGGGGAAGACGATGAAGACAGCTCGTGAACTTTGGCAATATATATCAAAAAACGCTTTAAAACCGCTGCCAAAGACATCCGTCTCTCAATGGGCGGATAATTACAGAATGCTATCATCTGGCATTTCCGCAGAGCCGGGAAAATGGAAAACATCACGAGCGCCGTATCAAAAAGACATTATGAACGCTTTTACGGAACCGGGTATCCATAGAGTAGTTGTAAAATCATCGTCACAAATCGGCAAATCTGACATGATGAACAACGTTATCGGAAGATTCGCTCATTTAGACCCCTGCGCCATCATGATGATCCAGCCTACGATTGATATGGCGCAGGATTATTCCAAGACGCGTATCGCGCCGATGATTAGGGATACAAAAGTGCTGAATAATCTTTTCTACGATGTGAAATCCCGGGATGCCAACAATACAATCCTTTCTAAGGTTTTTCCGGGCGGGCGTCTTATCATGTGCGGGGCGAACAGTCCGGCGGGACTGGCATCTCGTCCGATACGGATCCTGCTTGCCGATGAAGTAGACAGGTTTCCGGACTCGGCAGGAACGGAAGGAGATCCAGTGGATCTGGCAGCCAAGCGTATGACAACGTTCTGGAATTCCTGCATGGGATTGTTTTCAACGCCTACGAATGAAGGCACATCTCGGATTGATGAGGAATACCTTGCCGGCACGCAGGAGGAATGGCAGCATAAGTGCCCCAACTGCGGAGAGTACCATTTACTGCGACATATAGACATGACCGTGGATTATAAAGAAATCAAAACACCAAGCGGTAAGAAAACAGTTATCGTTAATGGCGTAAAATGGAGATGTCCGCATTGCGGGTTTTCTTTTTCAGAAAAGGAAATGAAACAGACCCCACAGAAATATATCAGCCGAAATGCAGACGCGTTGAAAAACGGCATACGTTCTTTTTTTGTAAATGGCTTTACATCTCCGTGGATGACATGGTCAAAAATCATGAGAGAATGGCTCGAGGCTAAAGGAGATCCGGAACGCGAAAAGGTAATTACAAATACAGTATTCGGGGAATCCTATAAACAAAAAGGAGCTTTTGAAGATGAACAGATATTTTTACGGCGTAGAGAATCTTATGGTGCCGAGCTGCCCAATGGAGTATTACTTTTAACAGCAGCGATCGATACGCAGGATAACCGACTTGAATATGAAGTAGTTGGTTGGGGCAAGGAAGAAGAATGCTGGGGAATCCGTAAAGGTATTGTATTAGGGGCGCCGAACCAAGCCCGAACATGGAAAGAGATAGATAACATTTTAGACAAAACTTATCATTTTGCCGACGGAAAAGGACTGAAAGTAGTTAGAACGTTTATTGATTCCGGCGGGCATTATACGTCTGACGTCTATAATTACTGTCAAAAGAATTTTCACAAACAGCGATTTGCAATCAAGGGCCGCGGCGGTCCCGGTATTCCTTTGATTTATAAAATTGCCAAGGCAAATAACGCTAAGGCACCACTGATACTCTTAGGAGTCGATGATGGCAAGCAGCAGATTATGGACAGATTATCTATAAATAGTCCGGGACCTCTGTATTTCCATTTCCCGCAGGATGAAGGGATAAAAGAATTATCTAACCGAGGCTATGACGATCTGTATTTCAAGGGCATTATCTCAGAGCATAAAAAGGTCTATAAAAGAAACGGTGTACTCCGGGAAGTCTGGGAAACGACCAAGAATGTCCGGAACGAACCGCTGGATCTTAGAAATTACAACCTGGCATGTATGAAATCTTTGAAGCCCGACTGGGATAAACTGGAGATGCTGGTCAACGGAATGTCAGAAACCGAGGTTAAAAGAGCGGTGGCAAAACCGCAAAAGAAAAAGGCAGTATATAGAGCTAAAAGACAGGTAAATATTTGGTAAAAGCACTCGAAAGGGTGCTTTTTGATTGGAGAAATGGAATGAGCAGACTACAAAACGAACGCCTGAAATTGTATTTAGAAGCTGAAAAGGCGGTTTTAAGTGGGCAGTCTTATACAATCGGTAACCGAACGCTGACAAGAGCAAATCTGGCAACTATACGAAAAGCCATTGATGATTTACTGGCGGATGGTGCGACTTTGGATGAGGACGAACGCGTATCAGCGGGGTCAAGAAAAAGAGTTGTCTTTTTCGGATAAGGAGGATATTTGATGCACGAAGAAAGAACACAAAAAAACAGGATTAGAGCACCTACATTGCGCAAATCAGTCCGGTTCAGAAATACAGGATATTCCGAAGGCGGGGCCAGTCGTACAAGTAATATTCTCAAGGCGTGGAATCCCGAACGATCCAGCGCAAAGGCAGATATCGATGCAAATCTACGATCTCTCAGAGGTCGTTCTGCCGATCAGGTCATTAATACCCCAGTGGGTGCAGCAGCTATTAACAGCTCCGTTGTTCATGCGGTAGGAGATGGCTTACGGTTATTTCCCAGAATCCCATATAAATTCTTAGGGTTAGATGCGAAAGCGGGCAGAGAATGGGCAAGAAAGACCTCACGCGAGTTTGATCTGTGGGCTGCATCTAAGAATTGTGATCTTTACCGGAGAAACAATTTTTATGATTTACAATTCATCGCCTACTCGACATATCTGACGGATGGAGATTCTTTTTCGCTTTTCCGGCGGAAAAATCCGACGTTTGACATGCCGTATTCATTAAGGATCCAGCTATTAGAAGCCAATAGAGTTTCAAACCCCATTAATCAGGGATATGTGTCGGCTACCAGTGCCTATGCAGTGGAAATGAAAGCGCCCAATGGCAACCGGATTGTAAATGGCGTTGAGATTGCTACCGACGGGGAAATCGTCGCCTTTTGGATAAGCAACAAGGTTCCTAACGATCCGACGGATTTCAGGATAGCAGAATGGGTTCGTGTGGAGGCATTCGGGAAACGAACAGGAGTGCCCAATATTCTGCAGGTCTGTCATGATACTAGGGCGGAACAGTACAGAGGTGTACCTTATCTGGCGCCAGTACTGGAGACGTTGAAACAGGTATCAAGATATACAACGGCAGAATTGACGTCGGCCATCATCAAGTCCTTTTTTGCCTTATTTTTTACCAGCCAGGCGGGAAGCTCCGACTTGGATAATATCTTGGGGACACATGATAAAGATGACCCGATGGCGCCGGTTGTGGATGTAAGCGAATACGGGCTTGCGCCAGGAACCATGAACGCCCTGCCGAGAGGAGTGGACGTCAAATCCATTGATGCGTCAAACAGTCAAAGTACATTTGAACCGTTTGTGACGCAGCTTATCAAACAAATAGCAGCGGCTATCGGGCAACCGTATGAAGTGCTGCTGAAATCATTTACATCTTCATATTCCGCATCAAGGGCGGCACTGTTGCAGGCTTGGGAAGAATATAAGCTGCGACGTAAATGGTTTGCCAGCGATTTCTGTCAGCCCGTATACGAAGTATGGCTTGCGGAAGCTGTCGCCATCGGGCGTATTGAAGCACCGGGCTTTTTTGAGGATCCGCTAATTCGAAAGTCATGGTGTACAGCTGACTGGTTCGGACCGACAATGAGCATCCTTGACCCCGTCAAAGATATTAACGGGAGTGCACTCCGTACTACATATGGTCTAAGTACCCGGGAGCGGGAAGCTGCAGAGATGACGGGTACGGATTTGGAAGAAAACCTGGAACAGCTTGCCTACGAAAAGCAGCTGATTGATGGTTACGGCTTAAATATGGGTGATCCTCAAGTATTAGCCGGGAAAGGCGGTGAGAAAGAAGATGAGTAAAAAGAAATTCTGGGAAATAAAAAATAAAGCTACAGACGAAAAAGCCGAGCTGTTGCTTTATGGTGAGATTTCCGATCGGACATGGTGGGGAGATGAAGTTACGCCCAGGCAGTTTGCCGATGATTTGAGTACATGTAACGGTAAAGATCTTGTAGTCCGTATTAACAGTCCGGGCGGGGATGTTTTTGCTGCGCAGGCAATCTACAATCTGTTGAAATCGTATGCCGGAGACGTAACAGTACACATTGACGGAATCTGCGCCAGCGCAGCTACGGTTGTAGCCTGTGCAGGGAATAAGGTTATCATGCCGGATAATGCCCTGTATATGATCCACAATCCACATGCAGTACTGATTGACACCTACGATGCCGTAGGGCTGTCTAAGCTGGAAAGCGAGCTGCACGCCGTGAAAAAGACAATTACGAACGTCTATCAGAAAAAATGCGGAGACGCGATGTCTGCTGAGAATATCAGCCGGGCAATGGACGAGGAAACGTGGATGGGGGCGGATGAAGCTTTGATATTCGGGTTTATCGATGAAATTGATAACAATTTTGCGATTAAAACGAATATGAAGAGCGACACGCTGATTGTTAATTCTGTTGCGTTGCCGACCAAAGGCAGAAATATGGATAAAATCACCAGTATTATTGAAAAAAAGAAGGGAGAAAACATGAAAGATAATGAAATGATTTCAAAAATCAAGGCAGTTTTAGGTATAAAGGAGGATAAATCCGAAGATCCCAAAATCGCGGAGGAACGACGGCGCATCGCCGATCTTGACGCTTTAAGAGCGGAAGATAAGAATCCTTTTGTAGAGGCGATTATTGACACTTGTAAGAAATCGGATGGAATGAAGGCTGAAACGGTAAAGCCCATTGTGGATTCTGTTCTTGCAGTAAAAGTCGAGGATAAGCCGGATGAAAAACTCCGGGCAATCATGAAAATTATTCAAGATAATGTGGAATCCGGTGCTGACGGGGTAAGACCTACGCCGAAGCACACACCGGAAGATGATGAAAAGCAGAAATTAGAAGCCAATATTAACGATATTGTTAATCGTGCAAATAAGATGAGGGGGAATAAGTAATGGCTTTATATGAAAAAGAGATTTTAGAAAATAACGGGATTATCGGCGGGCCGGAAATTGCTCTGCTTACTAAAAATGTGGAGGTGACCACTCCCGCGGCACTGAAAAAAGGCACACTTATGACTACGACGGCGGGAAAGGCGGCCGCTACAGTCAAAGGCGGAGCGGCAGATTGCATTCTGGCGCAAGACGTTGACGAAAAGGCGACTGTTGTAACCGTATATGTTTCCGGTCGGTTTAATCGTGAAAAGCTGATTGTGGCCGATGGAGATACCGTGGAATCTCATGAAGAAGAACTTCGTGATAAAAATATTTATGTAACAGCATTGAAATAAGGAGGGTTTATATAATGGCTATTGATTATAAAGATACGATTTCACTTATCGGAGCGGTAGAACGGATGACCCCGTCCGCTTCGTTTCTTCTCGATACATTTTTCCCGCGCGTACCGGAAACTGCAATGACTACTGTGATTGAAGTGCAGTATAAGAAAGGAGCGCGCAGACTAGCGCCATTTATTACACGCGGCACAAAAGGAATCAACGTGAAACGTGACGCGATGGAATCTCAGTTCTATAAAGCACCGATGATGGGACCGCGTCGTGTTATTGACCCGGATATCATCAATGAGAGAGGATTCGGGGAAGGAGTTTATTCTTCTACCAGTCCGGCTGAGAGAGCGGCAAATATGCAGGCTTATGACTTGATAGACCTGCAGAATATGATTATCAATCGTAAAAATAAAATGGCGGCGGACATTCTTACCGCCGGTAAATGTGAAATTCATGGGTTTGCCGATGACGGAAAGACGGAACTCCTTGATACCATCGATTATGGATTCGAGCAGACATTGACTCCTGCTAAAACTTGGAATCAGGCGGGAGCCGGGATTTATACCGATATCGGGAATATGTCTGCCGAAATCCAGCAGAATGCCGGCGTTGTTCCCACCGTTATGGTTATTGGGAAAAATGTATTCCAGTACATGATTAGTAATGACGAGATGATGAAATGGTTGGCTATTCCGTCTCGCGATAATTTGGCTTTGTTCTCTTTTGCTCCGAGGATTACTTCTCCGCAGGTGACCCGCGTAGGGATGATTTCCGCATTAAACCTGGAAGTATACACCTATGGAGAAACTTATCTTGATGATGACGATAAGGTTAAACCGTTTATCGGTGATGATGATTGCATTATCGCTGTACCCGGAAGAGGACGACAGCTTCATGGTGCGGTGACATTGGTCAATGATCAAGGTACCGGATATAATACCTTCGCGTCTCCTTATGTTCCGTATTATGACGGAAACAAAGAATCACAAACTGTGGCACTCTCTATGTATTCCCGCTGCGTACTGGCACCTGAAACTGTCAATGACTGGGCGGTCATTAAAACAAAAGGCTAATAAGGAGGTACGTTATGTATATTCTTGTAAAAAGGGGAATGCTGTCAGCTTACGGCAATATCTTCCGAAAGGGTGATGTGCTGGAACTGGAAGATGAAGTAGCTGAGAGACTGCTGGAATCTGAAGATTTTGAAGCGTGCGAGGAACCTGTCGTCATAGAACCGGAGGATGATACAGAACCGGAGGACGATACGGAAAATATAGATGAAGAAAAACAGATAACAAAATCGACCGCGAAAAAGACAGCGACAAAGAAGACATCTTCCAAGCGGACACAGAAGAGCACTGTCAAGAAAGACGCGGAGCTTCCGAGTGTGGATTTTGAAGCGGCTGTAAAAAAATGAGTTCTTTTAAGGACTATATAGCCGCAGATAACAAGAATGTATTCCTGAATGAGCAGGAATTTGCCGAAAAGCATAAACTGAACGGATTAGAGTGTGTCGCTGTAGTACAAGAGGTTGTCATTAACGATGATTTAACAACTGAGACCGCAACCGCTGCTAAATACACAGACGCTATGTATGGCAGCGGCTGCATCATTAATGTCAAGAAATCCGATTTGCCGTATGTTCCAGAAACGGGGGATACGTTCCGGTTAGATGGGAAATACGGTCAAGTAGTACTCTGCAAAGACGACGAAGGTATATTGACAATCACGTGGGCGGTGAATGAAACATGATTGCTATTGACGTGCGGTGCGAAGGTGCTGCGTTGGTTATCAAGACGATGAATGATACTCCGAAAAATATTCAAAAGGCGATTAGCATGAGTGTCAATAAAATTGCTCTTTCTGCCCGCACGCAAATGGCAAGAGAAGCGGCTAGAGAGTATTTTATCGGGGTCGGAAAAGCCAGGAAAACGATCAGCATAACAAAGAAAGCAGCGATAAATAGCTTAAAAGCACAGATCACAAGTGTGGGAAATCCCAATTCTCTGGCGCATTTTAAAATATCACCCAAGAAAGTACAGCATAAAGGACGTAAAAATAAGAAGATCCGCGTACAGGTAAAGCGTTCCGGTAGTGGAGCAACATTAGATAGAGCATTTATCATGGCAATTGGTAAAGGTGACAGTGTTGGTGTATTCGAAAGAAAGAAAGAAACGAGATATCCCATCCGAAAATTATTTGGGCCGTCTGTACCGTCTATGCTGAAAAATGAAGAGATCCAACGTGAACTGGAAAAATCAACATCAGAGAAGCTCAATAGAGAATTGAACCGGCAACTCGCCCGAATTGTAGGTAAATAAGGAGGGAATGTTATGACGCCTGTCGTGTTGGCAAATGCTATCAAAGAATTACTGGATGAAAAGCTGGTGGACTACACTTATACGGATTCTGCCGGGGATACAAGAGCAATTAAAACTTATACATATTACCTGGACGATAAACGCCCAGGGAGTGGAGATGTAGCCCCGTATATCGTGGTACGCCCGGTATCGGGAGAGGATGGCGTAGATAACAGCACGGCCAAATGTATTATTGTGGCGTGTGTACGCGATGAATCACCGGAATCCGGTTATCTTGGGATAGTCAATCTGATAGAGCATATCCGGCAGATTTTGTTGACAACGGGCACCGTTGGTAAGAAATTCCCACTGAAAAAACCGCTGAAATGGGGAATAGACAATGATCCCAACCGGCCGTATTACAGTGGGTACATCGAAGTGGATTATTATGTAGGGCACCTGGATGATTTCCAGAAGATGCCCTTTTTGTATGAGTAAGGAGGTCTATATGGCAACTTCAAAATCAACAAAAACAGAGGATTCCGTAAAAAAAACAGAAGGTTCTCTGTCTTATGTGGGACCAAATATTCCCAAGCTGGGGCTTACGCAATACCAGGTGTATATCGGAGGAATCCATGAATTCCCGGATATTGTGCAGGAAGAACAGAAAATCCGGCTAAGCCGGCTATTCGTCCCTGTGTCAAAATTGAGTGATGTAATGTCTACCATTGAAACCAGGGGGACGGTGTATAACAAGTTTTATAATGACGGATTATCCGTCAGAAGGGAGCTTAACTGATGAGTTATTATCACGGTATTAAAACCTCTGAACGGGCTACAGCGATAAAACCGGCAGTGAATACAGAGGGATGTTTGCCGGTCATTGTTGGTACTGCACCGATTAACTTAGCAACTGATCCAGCAGAACCGAATACGCCGGTACTCTGCTATCAGATGGCAGAAGCAGTAGCAGCATTCGGGTATAAACCGGACTTTGAAAAATATAATATTGCAGAAGCAATTTATACGATTTTCTCTCTATACGGGGTGTCTCCGGTAATATTTATCAATGTTTTGGATAAAACGAAACACAAAACGTCTGTATCAGAGACAAAGATCACTGTTACAGACCATATGGCCATCATCAAAGAAGATGTGCTATTAGACACACTGGTTGTTAAGTCAACTGACGCATCTGTCAAATTACAGGCAGATACAGACTACACGGCAGCATTTGACGATAAAGGAACAGTGATTATCACACTAGTAGCTAATAGCAGCCATTACGGCGATACGTCTATCACTGTTGCCTATGACAAAATTGATCCGTCAAAAGTAACTACGGCGGATATTATCGGAGGTATTGATTCTTCTACCGGTAAAGAAAAAGGACTGGAAGTCATCAATACCATCTTTACCAAGTTGGGCGTTGTTCCTGGCATGATCGGTGCTCCGGGGTATAGCGATAATTCGGAAGTGGCGGCGGTTATGGCATCAAAAGCAGCCAGCGTTTCCGGATTATTTAAAGCGGTATCCATCATTGACGGCAGTACCACAGTTGCCAAGAAATATACCGACGTATATGCCTGGAAAAACAAAGCAAACGTTACCAGCAAGTATCAGGTGGTCTGCTGGCCGATGGCTACGATGGGAACAAAAAGACTGCATCTTTCCACCGTGTTCATGGCGACGCAGGCGCTCTTGACATATAACAATGATGATATCCCTTATAAGTCACCATCCAATAAGACCGCACAGATTGACGGACTGTGCCTGTCTGATGGAACTCCGGTAGAATTGGGGTTGTCATCTGCCAATTACTTAAATGGGAACGGCATTGTTACGGCCATCAATTTGTTTGGGGGATGGAAACTTTGGGGCAACAATACAGCTTGCTATCCGACGAATACGGATCCGAAAGACAGATTCTTCTGCGTGCGGGCTATGTTTAACTGGGATCAGCAGACATTTATCCGAACCTACTGGACTGATGTAGACCAGCCAATGATGAAACGGTATATCCAGTCCATCGTAGATTCAGAAAACATCCGCATGAATGGATTGGTATCTGCCGGCGTTATTCTGGCAGGATCCTGTGAGTATCGGGAAGCGGATAATCCGGCGACCTCAATTGTAGACGGTATTTCCAATATCCATAAGACTTTTATTCCACCGGTCCCGAACCGTGAGATTGATGTAGTCTATGAATTTGATTCTGAGCAGTATGCAGCTCTAATGATGGCGTGAAGGAGGTAACAGATTATGACAGAATTACCCAGCCTACTTGTAAATTTCCGGGTATATGACGGAGACAGCAATGATATGATTGGCGTCGCCGACGTGGAATTGCCAAAGCTGGAGGCTATGACAGAAACATTGAAAGGTGCCGGAGTATCCGGTGAAATTGACATGCCTGTACTGGGGCATTACGCCAGTATGGAAACAAAACTGAATTTTAGAACCGTGGATAAAAATTCCCTTAAAATCAGTGCGACCAAAAGCCAAAAATTAGAAATTCGCGGCGCGCAGGAAGTATACAACAAGGCCACCGGAGAAGTGGTGGTAGTACCGGTCAAACTTGTTGTCAAAGGAATGCCGAAATCTACGGAACTGGGCAAATTTGAGATGGGTTCCGGCACAGATAGTTCTCTGACACTGGAAACGATGTACTTAAAGCTCAGCATTGATGGAAAGATAAAGGCGGAAATTGATAAGCTGAACTATATCGCCAATATTGACGGTACTGATTACTTATCTAGTGTACGTACAGCTTTGGGACTGTAATTAAGGGAATAAAAAATCCCCTTCCGGATGGGAGGGGATTTATACTTTTATCGTTAGGTATTGTAACAGCCGTATAAGGCGGAGCCAATAAAAACGGATATGGTAATAATAGCGGTGACAGGAAGCGCATAGCCTGCAGGAAGTAGAAACGCACAGTAGAACGATGTAACTAATGCCGCAAAAGCAGTTGCCAAAAGCAGAATCGGAAGCAAGAAAAAAATTGTAATAAAACATTCTACTACGGCCGCTATTGCGGTAAAGCAGATAGATAACGAATTGCACTTTTCCATACAAAACACTTCCTTTCTGCACTATAGTGTTTTTCTTTATTATATCACGAATGGAGGAAATTTAAATGAGTATGAAACCGATTAAATTAGAAAATAAGCTGACCGTAAATGGTAAAGAAGTAACCAGCGTGACTCTGGATTTTTCCAAACTTACGGGCAGAGATTTGATTAAAGCAGAAGCGGAAGTACGTGCAGATGGCGAGGTCACTCCGATGCTGACATTTTCACTGAAGTACCAGGCGGCTCTTGCTGCGCGAATGATTGGCATTACATATGATGACATCATGGAAATGAATGCTGATGACTTTTCAAAGATTACCAACAGAGTACTCAATTTTTTAACAAAACAGGGCTGACACTGAAAGAGCTTCGCAAGTGTACGCTCATATTGGCGAAAGGGAGTCATACTCCTGTAGCGTATTATTTGGAAATCCCGCTTCCGGAACTGGACGAGTGGGCAGAAGCATTAATTGAACTATACAGGGAAATAGAAAAGAAAGGAGGGAAATAATGGCCGATAATACGTCAGTGCAATTTGTTATTGGTGCAACGTTAGCGGCAGGCTTCATGGGGGCCTTTAAAGCAGCTGCGTCGGAAACCAGGATGCTGGCAACCGTGGCAGCCAATGCCCATGACAAAGAAAAAGCATTGGCACAGCAAAGTAGAAACCTTAATCGAATTTGGGAAAAAGGGCAAATTTCTATCGAACATCATAGAGAAGCCCTGGCGCAGTTGGCCGCTCAAATGGATAAGGTAAAAGCCGCACAGGCTGCCGTTGCCAGACAAAAAGAATTAGGTGCTCAATTTGAATCATACGGGCAGAAACGGAATCAGGCTATAGGTAATATCATGAAGGCGGGAGCTGCCGCTTATACCATGAGCATACCCCTGCGAGATGCCGTTGAAATGGAATCCAGCATGTCCGATGTAGCCAAAGTTGTCGATATGACGGACGATGAATTTACCGACATGAAAAACAACATTGTAGAGATGTCTACCAGGATTCCGATGTCAGCCAAAGGGATTGCGTCCATCGTTGCTTCGGCCGGGCAGGCCGGTATTGCTAAGCCAGAATTATTGGCATTTGCAGAAGATGCTGCCAAGATGGGGATTGCATTTGACGTAACGGCAGAACAAGCTGGCGATATGATGGCCAAGTGGCGGACTGCCTTTAAGATGGGACAGTCGGCTGTGGTGTCTCTTGCAGATAAAATTAATTACCTGAGTAACAATACGGCATCAACAGCATCTCAGATTTCGGAGGTTGTTACCCGTATCGGCCCGTTGGGTGAAGTCGGCGGGATGGCGTCCGGAGAAATAGCTGCCTTAGGGGCATCTATGATTGGGGCAGGTGTGCAAAGCGAAATTGCTGCAACCGGTATTAAGAATCTTATACTGGGGATGACGGCCGGCGCTGGTGCCACAGCTTCACAGGCGGCGGCCTTTGAAGCATTGGGATTGAATTCTGTCGACATGGCCAAGAAAATGCAGACGGACGCCAAAGGTGCGATTGTTGATGTTCTTGCGGCATTGAAGAGTTTGAGTAAAGATCAGCAGGCCAGTGTACTTTCTGATTTGTTCGGTAAGCAGAGTATCGGCGCTATTGCCCCGCTCCTTTCTAATTTGGAAGGGTTGGAACAGAACTTTAACCGCGTCGGCGACTCCAGTCAATATTCCGGTTCGATGTTGAACGAATACGCAGCGCGGGCGAAAACAGCTAAAAATTCTATGGAACTTCTGCAGAATGCGGGGACGGCTGCATCCATTGCTATGGGTGACGCTATGCTTCCCACTCTGAAAGCAATAACCTCTGAATTGCTGCCAACTATACAATCTTTGCACGATTTTATCAAAGAGCATCAAGGAGTCGTTACTGCCGCGGCCAAGTTTACAGGCGCGATTATATTGGCAATCATTGCAGTTAATGCCTTTGCAGTTGTATTTAATACGATGATGCAAGTCATCACAGCGGCCAAAATGGCTTACAACGGAGTAAAGATTGCCATCATTGCATATAGAGACAGTCAGATTGCAGCTCGCGTGGCAACTGCGAGAAGTGTCATTACCAGCAAGGCAGCAGTAATAGCTACTAAAGCCTATACAGTGGCTGTACGCGCGGCACAAGCAGCACAATGGCTGTTTAATGCAGCTTTGGGCGTGATGACAGGACCTATAGGCCTTGTTATTGCAGGGATTATTGCGCTGGGAGCCGCTATTTACTGGTGCTATAACCACTTTGAACAAGTGCAGGCTTTTTGTGCCTCAATGTGGGAAAGCCCTGCGGCTGCTGTCATTGCCTTCCTTACGGGCCCGATTGGTTGGTTGATGTACATCGGGGCCGGGATTATTGCTAACTGGGATACTGTTAAACAGTGGTTTATTATGCTCTGGAATGACCCGGGAAAAGCTATAGAGCAGTTTAAAGATTTTGCGGGAAATAAATTGGATGAACTGTATCAGAAAGCACAGGAAATATGGAATTCCATTAAAGACGTGTTTAAGGATCCGATTCAAGCTGTAGTGAATTTTGTAAAAGGGGGAGATGGCGATGCGATTAGTACAGCTGGAAATCGTATTCCCGAGAATGCGGCTGGAGGCATTTACGCTCGCGGAGCATTCCTGACATCTTTTGCGGAACGAAGTCCTGAAGCAGCTATTCCGATTAATGGGACGGTGCGTGCGGCTAGATTGTGGACGCAGACAGGTCAGATGATGGGGCTTTTACCGAAATCGGTCGGAAACAATGCTGGCAAAGGAACCAGTGCTATGCTGTCCGGTATCAATCGGCTCGGCTCCATGCAGAGTATTCCGGAAAGAACGGCCATAAGCATTTCTTATAACCCGCAAATTACCATTACAGGAAATGCGGATGCTGCCAAAGTACAGCATGTGGTGGATGACCAAAGGGATAAGCTAAAAGACATGTTGGAACAGATTGCAAGGGATCGGAGGCGGCTGGCTTTTGACTAAACGTGTGTATAAAACAATACAGGGTGATACTTGGGACGGTATTGCTATTAAAGTTTATGGAGATGAGAAGTACATGAACAAGCTGCTGGAAGCGAATCAGGCATATAGAGAGACGATTATTTTCCAGGCCAATGTCAGCCTTTATCTCCCTGATATGCAGGCTCAAACTACGACGATTCTGCCGCCCTGGAAGAAGGTGTGAAAATGTCTGTAGTAAACTCTCTGCGGAAAAACGCAGTTACGCAGCAGACGGGTTACGCGCGCAGGGCATACCCTAAGGTTATCTACAACAAAGTAGATATCTCAGAAGCGCTTAAACCATATTTGAAAAGCATGGAATATACGGATATGCTGACCGGGCAGGCTGATGATTTGCAGCTTACACTGGAAGACCGTGACGGATTATGGCTGGAGGCGTGGTTTCCGGACAAAGGAGCTACTCTCACTGCTTCTATCCTGACCCAATATTGGACCGCGCCAACAGAGGCAGAAAAAGAGCTGCCACTGGGATTGTTTGAAATTGATGAAATTGAGTGCAGTGCGATACCGTCCGAAACCAAAATAAAAGCGGTATCCGTGCCTAATAATACAACCTTGCGCGGAGAGGGACGAACTCGTTCCTGGGAAGGATATACAATCCAAAAGATTGCCCAGGATATTGCTAACAATGCAGGAATGCAGCTGAATTTCTCATCTAAAGATAATCCGACGCTGGAACGGGTGGAGCAAACGGAACAGTCTGATTTGGCTTTCCTGGATAAACTATGTCAGGACAATGGTTTATCGCTCAAAGTGACAGATAATCAGATTGTCATTTTTGATATGGCAGATATGGAAGCGGCTGAACCATCGTTGATTTTTGTTCGACCGACAATGAAAGGTTTGGATACTTCTGTTAGTATAGACGTCAACTCCAATGACATGAATAGTGAAAGTACGTTAAAACGGCTGAAACCAACTTCCTGGCGATTTACTTCGTCTGTGCGGGATGTATATAAATCCTGCACCGTCGAGCATTCCCAAGGGAAAAAGAAAGCAAAAATAAGTGCGACGTTTACTGATCCGAATAAAACAGAAGGAAAGATGCTGCTTGTGAAAAAAGACGTAAAAAGTGTAGAAGAAGCAGAACGCATGGCCCGTAAAGAACTTCGTGAAAAGAACAAGGATGAAGTGACGGGGAGCATTACTTGTATGGGAGATACAGATCTTTCTGCAGGACTTACGGTGACCGTGAAAGGCTTTGGCAAGTTTGATGGAAAATATATCCTTTCGCAGGTAAAACATTCGCTTGGGAGCGGGTATACGTGTTCTGTAGACCTCAGGAGGTGCCTCAATGGCTACTAATGACAGGCAATTATTGTCAGCGTTACGTCGAATTATCCGGATAGGCAATGTCTCTAGCGTGAATCAAGAATCAATGTCCTGCCGTGTTGTGTTTCCAGATATGGATGGAAATGTTAGTGCGGAGCTTCCGCTATTGAATAACGGGAGTGCACACTGTAAAGATTACTGGCTCCCCGTGGTCGATGAGCAGGTGGTATGTTTGATGTTGCCTAACGATGGGGGCACGGGGAACAATGAAGGTATTGTTTTGGGGAGTTTCTTTAATGATGTGGATAAACCTGTGAAAACGGGAACCGGTATCCGGCGGATTGATTTTGGAGATGGATCCTACGTGGAACATAACAGCAACACTGGGAATCTAATTATTCAAGCGACAGGTACGGTTACCATAAAGGGAGCCGCAGTAAGAATTAATGAGTAGGAGGAGATGAAATGCCGGCAGCAACACGATTAGGAGATAACAATACCGGGCATGATGCTTGTCCGCCAGTTGCTCTCGTATCAGCCAGCGGAGATGTGTTTATCAACGGAAAAGGGGCGGGACGCCTGAATGATACCTATGCCAGCCATTCCTGCCCAGTTCACAGTCCGCATATCGGGCATGTTTCAAGTGGGAGCTCTACAGTGTTTATTAACGGAATGCCGGCTGCGCGGATTGGCGACAGTGTAAGTTGTGGCGGCAGTGTGGCCGAAGGCAGTCCGGATGTGTTTATAGGAGGATAGTATGGCAACGGTAGGAAGTCTGGGCGGCATTACTTTTAATGTGTCCAGTAGAAGAGTATTGACGTTTGATAACTATTCCCGGCAAGGAAACATTAAATCAGCAGAACATGAAATTATTGCTGAAAAGTCAAACATAGAATTCACCGGGTTGGATCCGGAAGAAATAACGTTTGATATTCAGCTCTTTTCCCAACTCAATGTAACACCCGAAGACAAGCTGAAAGCCCTGAGAAACATACGAGATACGGGTCGGGTCGTAAGTTTCATTCTGGGAAGCAGTCCGGTCAGCCAAAACAAATGGCTTATTACCGGTTTAGCTGAAAAAACGTCTTACTGGAAACAGCGGGGAAAGATGCACGTTGTCACTGTGTCAGTCACGTTGAAAGAGTACCGGGTAGACCCAAACGATGCAACCGAAATTAATGCCGGTACGCCGTGGGGCAATGTTGCATCCCAAGTATCTAAAGTGAAAGAGAAAGTTAGCGCATATAAGCAGGAAGCGCTTGATGTATTGGATCAGGTGGACGATACGGTAGGTGATATCTTGTGATTATTTCAGGTAATAAAAGTGACCAAAAAATTGCGATTGATTGGGATCCGGATTCTCAAACATCAGAGATTGCCCAAAATATCAGAACGCTGCTTTCTACCCATGTATTCAGCGTTCCATTAGATCGCAGATTTGGTATTTCGTTGGATGCGGTAGATGAACCCCTAGACGGGTCAGCAGAAAGTGTTTTGCGAGAAGAACTTTTTAATGCCATTCAGATATATGAACCGAGAGTAGTAATCCGCTCTATTGATTTTCAGTACGATACGGATGAGCAGAGGTTGATGCCAATTGTTGATGTATCAATAAAAGGAAGTGATGATTTATGAATGTAAATAATTTGCCCGAAGTAGAGTTTGTCAGTGCCGATAAGGAAAAAGTAGTAACGTATCTGATGAATGTATATACGGCCGTAACCGGACGAACACTGGCAAAGGCAGATCCGGTCAGACTTTTTATATTAGTTATTGCCTCCGTGGTCATTATGCTGCTGAATAAAATCAACTACACAGGAAAACAGAATTTATTGAAATATGCGGAAGGTGAAAATCTGGACAATTTAGTGGCGTTACTGGGAGTTGAACGGATTCCGGGAACATCAGCCACATTGACAGAACAGTTCACCGTGTCGTCTGCATTATCTTTTAATGTAACCGTCCCTAAAGGAACGCGCGTGAGCGCAGGATCTCAGATTTACTTTGCTACAAATGAGACATTAGTTATTAAAGCAGGGCAAACATCTGGATGGGTTCAATGTACTTGCCAGGAAATAGGGGATATCGGCAACGGATTAATGGCGGGAACCGTAACGACGATGGTTGATGTGGTACCGTATATTGCTGCAGTAATTAATACTACCACTTCGGAGGGCGGAGCAGATAGGGAAGATGATGAAACGCTGCGTACACGCGCGGAGGAGGCCCCGGAATCGTTCAGCACGGCTGGCCCGACAGGAGCCTATGAATATTTTGCCAAAGCAGCGTCATCCTTGATTAACCAGGCGAAAGCGGTTTCACCAGAGCCGGGGAGTGTAGATGTATATATTGTGGAGACGGGAGGAAGTTTGCCAGGGAAAGAATTGCAAAACACGGTTCTTGCTTATCTATCCGACGAGACCAGAAGACCGCTGACAGACAGGGTCGCAGTTAAGGTACCGGAAACAACAAGCTACAACATCAACATGACCTATTACCTGGGGAAAGGCGTTGATACAGAAACAATCCGCGGGAATGTGGAAAATGCAGTGACGAACTATATCGCTTGGCAAGATTCTAAAATGGGGAGGGATATTAACCCGGATAAGCTGATTCAGTTATGTCTGACAGCCGGTGCCAAACGAGTAGAAATAACATCACCAGTCTTTACCAAAATTAAAGATGGTAGCCGTGATGACACGTATATAATTGGCATCGCGAAAAATAACGGCAAAAATACGGTGAACTATGGAGGGGTAGAAGATGAATAATCTGGATGCCTTAGATTTAGCATTACTTCTCCCTTCATCGATTGCTGATGATGAAGAAGTGCAGGCCCTGGCAAAGGTGGTTACGCAAAAACTGCTGAATATTAACGATAGTATCAATACGCTGCTTTTGTGGAAAAACTTATCCAGGTATGATGATACTATTCTTCTGCATTTAGCCTGGGAATTACATACTGATCTGTATGATGAGGAGCTTTCTAAAGAGGTCAGAGAACAGTTAATACGCTCCAGTATCTTGTGGCATATGAAGAAGGGGACTTTGTACAGTGTTGAATCTGCATTACGAATGGTATTCAAAACCGGGGATATAGAAGAATGGTTTGAATATGGAGGGAACCCGTACCATTTCAAAGTTACCGGCTTGACCGAAGAGGTGCCGGACGAGAGTAAGATAATGCAATTAATTAATCTGATCCAGTTATCGAAAAATCTGCGAAGTTGGTGCGATTCAATCGAGTTTGAACGCCAAATAAACGGAGCCGTCTTTATCGGTGCGGCAGTTGTAGATGACGAAGATATCATTATTTCAAGTGATTTTAAAAATGAATTTAGATTTAAAAAAGATATCAGTATCGGGATAGCAATAATGAGCGACGCAGAGATTGATATCAATATGTCGATTGTGTAAAAGGAGAAAAATCATGGCTAATTGGCAGGGTTTCACACTAACAGAAAAAGGACTCCAATTGCAGGCAAAAATTAACGCAGGTTTGGCAACATTGCATTTCACAAAAATCAGTATTGGCAGTGGTAGTAGTAGTAGTAGTAGTAGTCTGACCGATCTGGTCAAACGAGAAAAGGATTTGACGATTGCGTCTTGCACTGTAGACGGATCTATCGTTAAGTTGGTATCTACATTAACTAACACAGGTATAACTAAACCGTTTAAAGAAAGAGAGCTCGGATTATTTGCTACTGATCGGGATGATGGAGAAATCATGTTTGCATACATGACGGATACTGATCCGGATACGATGCCGGCAGAGGGAAGTGCAACGGTTGTTTCTAAACGAATGACATTGAATCTGGCTTTCAGTAATACAGGGAACGTTTCGGCAGTTTTAGATAGCGGGCAACTGGTTACTTTTGCGGATATTAAAACGGCAACCAATGACTTGAAACTTAAAGATAATTCTGACAGTAAGATTGCATCCACATCGTGGGTACGGGGATTACTGAATCATTGGAAATCATTTAAAGTCTCACAAGTATCCGATTTTGCAGAAGGTATCATACAAAAACTGGCATTAACATCTGCTATTACGGCTATCAGCTCGCTGCAAACAAATTCATGGTTCGGTCAGCTGTTGAAAATGGTCTTGACTGCATCAGGTGTAAAATACCACATTGCAGATAACGGATATGTTTGCTTAGGCAGTTTTTTTGGTGGACTAATTATACAGTGGATAAAGTGTGATTTATCTAGAAGAGATTCCACCACGATAACACCACCGCTCAATATGAATACTTGCTTTTGCGGAACCGCTTCTGACGCAGGCATGGCACGTTATTCATTTGGCTTTGATCAAAATAGGATGACTTTATATGGCCCCAATAGTAGCTCAACTTTCTGCAATCTTATTATGGTTGGCAAAATCTGAACAGTGGGGAATTACGGAAGCGATTAACGGTAAATTTTATACATTTCCGATTGTTTTCAACTCGCGTCCGCGCGTTATTGTTTCTCATGACGGGTCAACAGCGCAAATAATACGAATTTACGATATTGGACCTGGCGGCTTTAACCACGAAAATATTTTCAAGGATGGTGCGCCCGCATCTGGTGCAGATTGCATGTTCATTGCGGTGGGCTATTAATTACTTCCGACGGCAATGAAAAAATTATTGTTACCCCACCCGTGATGTCCATTTGTGTCGGAGTCGCTCCAATCAAATCTATTCGGATAAAGGTTTTTTATTCTTACAATGTAAGGAGCGTCATCTTCAGCGTGTCTGGTTAGACTACACACATATACTTTAGACATTTGAATCGGAAACTGCTCCGTCCACGTGTCATAATCACCCTGACTCCGTGTAATTCCCCACTGTCTAATAACCCAAACTAATTACGTGAAAACTCAGAGCCGCTGCCGGCTTTTGATAAGTTTCTCCGTAGAAGTTGCACGAATTTTTCTCTAGCGCATAGTAAGAAATGTGCTCCTGGGTGTCTTGAGTATCTTGTATAGCCATGCTTATAGCCAACACCCGATTCGGATAATTTAACGGATAAACCCACGTAGAAAATCCGGAATCGTTTGTTGCGGTAACTCCCCATAAGCATTTCTCCGTCGCTATCGAGAATCTTAGGCGGATATTCTTCAGAAGCTTTCGCGTTTAAAAAATAATGCCCTGCGTAATTGGGGTCCCCCTCTTTCTCCTTATCTCCATCGCGGAGCGGTAAATCCAAGTCTTTTCCTTTTGTCCCGAGGATTTTCTTTGCCTCCTCGTCATTGATGAGATCTTTAATCTTTGACTTTAGACGGGAAACGGTTTTTGTATCGCTCTTTTTAATTAACAGACTTGCTGAATAGCGCATACGTTTACTGAGGTCTTCCTTCGGTGTCCAAATGTTGGCATAAGATAATCTAACTAAACCAGTTACAAATTTAATACTTTTCATGATAATTTTTTCCTTTCTTTTTATAAAAGACTTTCGTCAAAATCATTTTTAATATTGCAATCTAGAGCTTTGCGCTTGTCTTTTTCAGAAACCAGTGTCGGTTTTCCCGGCGGCTTTTCAATGACACCGGATAGCAGTTCGTTGAACATTTTCTTTCCGCAAAGTTTCTCGAGATCCGTAATGGACCGTAGTGCTTGAGGCTTGTAAATTACTTCTACGCCAAATCCTGCATTTAAGAGCTGATATGCGGCCAGTTCGCTATCAGTAATTTTTCTGGTACTTCGCCCTTCGACCAGTTTCATTCCCGGCCACTCATATCCGTCAAGGGCTTTCCCGAGAGCATATGCCTCCAGTCCATCGAGCCATGTTTTAATTCCTTTAGCCCGCAGCAAGATGTCTGAAATTTCAAAATCTTCGAGTTCCGGTGCTTGCAAATCCTCTTTAATGTTTTTCAATTCATAATCCGCATGCGCCCGGCAAGTATGTCTTGCTTTACAAAATCTGCAATGTGCGCCAGCACAGAATTCACCTTTACCGGCAAAAGCGATTTTTGCTTTCTGCTTGACCTCTTCGCCCCAAGCCAGTAAATCTTCTACGGAGATAGTTTCGGTAGAAATACTATCTAATCGAGGCTGCACAATCGTCATTCTGACTTCTTCAGCTCCGTAGAGGTATCCGTATGCGTCGAACATGCCGAGTGCGTACAACCGCATCTGACTGTTATTGACCGCGGATACAGGCACGCCTTTTCCATATTTCAAATCTATGATTTCGAGGAATTCGTCTGAAATAATGACCATATCTCCGGTCCCGAATCCTTCAGGTACCCAGTTTGAAAAATCAAGGCGTTGTTCTACTTTGATTTGCGAATCTTTCGAGATTTGCCGTGCGCCGTTTATTTTTTCAATACAGACATCTACATAACGCTGAACGGCTTCCTGCATTTCTACGTTTTCCGGATATTCTACCTGCGACGTTCCGTTTTTCAGGAAGCCCGTTAGCGTTTTTTCCGCCAGAGCATGCGCCTCCGTGCCTTCCTCTGCATATGGGCTTGTTGTATCTTCAAAATTTCTTTCAAGCCTTGCAGAAGGTGTACACATCAGCCACCGATGACTGGCAGAAGCACTTAACACTGCATGAGCCATCAGATTTGCACCATTGCTTTAAATTCAGGCAAATCGGCAGGCTTTAATTCTGTAACTTTCGCAACACCTTTTGTATTTAGAAATTTTTTTATGTTTTCTTTACCGTCCGATACTTTATGTATGTAATCGGCGCAGAGACTTCTTAATTCTGTTTTTTGATCATCTGTTAATTCTTCAGGCTTGGGGTCTTCTTTTACGGCTTTAGTTTCTTCCTTTACGGTTTTAGTTTCTTCTTCCACTACCTTCTCCGGCACTTCCTGTTTTACCGGCGTTTCTTTTTTCTTTGCCTTTGCCGTGGTATCTTCTTTTTGTTTTTCATCATTCAGGAATTCTTTCATCTGTTTTTTCAAATCTGCTATACTCGTTGCTTCCATTTCAATTTTGACCATTTTATTCTCTCCTTCAGCTGTGATATAATTTAATAAAGGCTTTTTGCTTTTGCCGTCCTACTGTTCCAGCAGTGGGCGGCTTTTTACTTGTCCGCACAATCAATTGACACCACCTCCTTTCGTTACAACGCTTCCATTAAAAGCCTGATTTCTTTTCCTACAAGCAAACGTTTTGTAAAATTCTCTTGTTCTCTGAAATCTTCCAGATAGATAGCGACCATTTCTTCATAGACGCGCTGTCTTGACGTCGGGAATATATCGCTGTCATCTTTATAATCTCTTAAAATCGTCAAAGGCTCCCCGTCGCTATAATTAATGTATCCGTACATTTTTAATCTGTACTTTGTCGATCGAATCAGTTGGTCATTCCAGCCGAGAGCTGCCCGTAGTTCAGGATTTGTCATATCCGGATTATCTTTCAAAAGCAGGTACATCTTCTTAATGTTAGTCATGATCTTTTTATATAAACCTCCTTATACCGTCTCCCGAATTGAATAGCGTCTTCATAATCTTCCATAAAAATATCTATGCAGTTATCTATCCCGCAGCGGTCATTGACTACATACTCCCTGCCGTCGATAACAACGACTGTACCGAAAGGAAGGAAGTTACACGCTACCCCTCCGACGCGGACTGTTTCGCCTGTTGCGGTGATAGTTCCGCAATCGTACGGTGTATAAGCCGAACATTCTGCGGTAATCCATTCCGCTTGTGCAGGCAAGATACTTGACACGCTGAGTAGAAATGCTAATAACAGTTTTCTCCTCATTACTTCAACTCCTTTACGTGGATGATAATTTCCTCTCCCGGTTGTAGACTGCCGGGATCAGATATGTTATTTTCTTTCATCGTGCTGTACACCAGTTCCTGTAGATTATCTTTGTCGCTTGCCACTTTGGCACAAACGTCCCAAAGCGTATCTCCGGCTGCAATTTCTTTTCTGTACTCGACAAGCTTGTCATCGGTTGAACTTGCCACTACGCCTATCGACAAAGTAATAAGAACCGCTACTGCCGTTACCTGCACTTTATTCATGCCATTCTCCTTTTCTTAATGACAATATCTGCAACTTGTGAGCTATGTGTTTTCATTCCGATTCTTAACTTGGCGCGGTTCGTTGCCCATTCCTCTAATGCCCGGTAAGTAGATATCTTCTTGCTTCCTACGGAAAACACAGGGAATGTAGGGTCGTTTTCTGCATAATCCCGCACTTGCTTTGTTCCGATATGCAGTATTTCTGCTATTTCATCCGGAACAAGTCCAATCTTTTCCATTTGTTCTCACCTCTTTTGCTTTTTAAGCGGTTAATCCTGCGCAGAGTAAACGGAACACCTCTCGGCCTTTGGGGGTAATCAATACCTGCACGCCGCTCCACCTTGTTTTATCGTTGAAACATTCTTTGATTTCGAAAAGGCCGTCTCCTTTGCCTGCATACGGCATGAGTTTTCCTTTTAAATCCCGATAGAGATATTTTTTATTGATGAGAAATTGAACGAAAACATTCTGCTTTACGTGGAGTTGTTTTGCTGTCTCCCGTATATTGGTTAGCAGGTTTCTGTCGACAAGCTCGTCGAAGTAATCTGCCTTCGGACGCATGATGGTGTTGGAGACCGAAAGTTTGCTGTTTGTGACTTCCAGATCCTGAATCCGGAGTTGCTGTTGTTCGATGGTGCGTTTCCCAATCAGCAGAGCCTTTGCCATGATTTCCTCATCAGACATTTCCTTTGCCCCAGAGATATATCCGCCGGTCTTCCGGATTGCCGGAATGACTTCATCAGCAAGTAAGGCTTGAAACTTTTGCGCCGTCTCGTTACTTGCTTTAAATCCCAAACGGTAGACTATGTTTTCCGGAAGAAAATTATCTTTCGCAACATCTTGCGAAAGCCCAAACTCACGAAGATACTGGTTAATTGTTCTCCATCGCACGTATTCAATTCCGTTCTTACTCTCTGTAAATCCGAATCCTCTCGCCACATCTTCAGCATTTAAATAAGCCGTTCCGTTTGCCGGGTCTAAATAACCCCGTACATTTTCAATCGTCATTAAACTGTTCATTTTGCTACCCCTCTTTCTGTATTTGCACGGTTTTCCGTGCTTTCCGTGTAAAAAAAATACGCATGATTTCATCTCCCGACAACTCATACTCCCGTACCACGGCATCGATTTCATCTTGTTTAAATGCCGTTTTACCAGAAAGACGATCATATAATGCAGTGACCCCTATTCCGAGAAAATCTGCAAAATTTTGGTTTGACCAGAATCGTTCTTTTATGAAGCCGCGAAGGTACGCATAGTCATACTCCATCATCAAAGTTCACACCTCCTTTTTTATATTTTGCACGGTTTTCCGTGCTTATGGGGATATCATAGCACGCACAGATTTCCGTATCAACGATTTTCCGTACTAATTTATTACTGGGCGTTGATTTTATTCGGATTTCCGAGTATTATACAGATAAAGGGGTGGTGAAGATGAGAGATATTCTTATAGAAAGAATGAAATCAACAATGGAGAAACTAGATATTTCTGCGGCAGAAATATCTAGACGAACAGGAATAAGATCTTCATCTATTTCTGACTATTTAACCGGTAAGTATGCTCCAAAACAAGATAAAATAGATCTTATAGCCGAAGCTCTCGGCGTTTCTCCGGCTTGGCTTATGGGCTGGGAAGATGAAAGCGGGCTTAAAACACCTTTACAGGTTATCGATTCAAATACTGATGAAGAAGAGTTGCCCGTATTAGACGATCCGGGAATTCGAGCTTTAGCGCGAAAAGATAGCTTTAAAAGTAACCCTAAAAGGGTGAAAAAGCTAAAAGGTCTCATTAAATTTATGCTTGAGAATGACGGAGATGATTAATTGCACGCCTCTACAACGAAACCAAGATATTCCCTTATTATTTATTGGATAAAGCGGCTTTTTCAATCAAATAGCATTAATACATTCCCATTTCAAGTCAGACAACTTTTAAAAAACTACGACGTCAAAATTTTTAAATATTCGACTTTAGCTGACAACTTTAATTGCACCGTTGACAACATTGTCGATATCATCGGCTCAGAAGATGGTGAAACATTTTATCTTCCTGAGAACGAATTATATATGGTAACTTACAACGATGCGTGCCTATCTACAGAAAGACGCAGGTGGACATTGGCTCACGAGCTAGGGCATATCGTTCTTCAACATTTTCAATTATTTCCCTATTCTGCATCCGCAATGGGTGCAGGATTAGTCCAACTCTCTGCATCTGAAAGTCGCTTATTTGAAAGAGAGGCCGACTTTTTTGCGAGTGAACTTCTATGTTCCCCCGCACTTTTATGCCAAATACCGAGTTTATCTTCCGCTGAGGTATCCAATATATTTGGCGTTTCAAATGAAGCCGCTACATACGCGCTTGAAAAAGTCGAAAAGAATCAGGAATATTACAAGGACAGAGTTAATTTTTATAGCAATCAATTTCACGACTTTATTCAAGGTAGATATTGTATGAAATGCCATCACACATTTACCATTAAAAAAAGTAAATATTGTCCTGTGTGCGGATCGAATAAGCTGGTTTGGAATAATAGAAATTTGATAATTTTTGATTTTTTAGAAAGGCCAATAGTGGAAGGAGAGTTAGCTGTCGATATGAAATATCGTAGTTATCCGGAACAAGAAAACGGAAAGACGGAGAAATGCTTTAGCTGTGATAATGAAGAAATTGGAGACACCGATTACTGTATTATGTGCGGACTTGAAACACAAAATAAATGCTCCAGCTATTCATGCGGTGAAATACTCCCCCTAAACGCAAGATACTGCCCACATTGCGGTGAAAAATCGGATTATTACCGTTTGGAACTTCTCCCTTCGTGGGAGGATGAATATAAGGAAATCAAGTCGGAACTGGATTCAGCGACACAATTCGCTGACTGGACCGAAGAGATTCCGTTTTAATATCTTATTTCAGACAATATAAAAATCCCGTCATTCTGTTGCCGCAGAATGACGGGAAAACGTAATACCCACGCAAGGGCTGATTACTCTATTATTATAACATAAACAGCCCTTATTTTTGAAAGGAGCTGTTTTATTATGCCCAAAAGAAAAGACGGACGATACGAAGTCACTATTCAAATTAATGGTAAACGGAAGCACTTTTTAGGCCGCACGCTAAAAGAAGCAAAAGACAAAAGAGAGCAATATATAGAAATGCAAGAAAAATGCCCTCTTGCTGAAAAAAAGATATTACTCAAAGAATGGATGAGCGCATGGCTTGAATCGATAAAAAATAATATCTCACCGGTGACACATACAAATTATTACTACACAATCAAAAAATACATTACAGAGGCGCCAATTGGAAACATATTGCTTGTTGACCTTACGCCGGCGATGTTTCGCACCTATTTCGCCGATTTATTGACGGAAAAATCTCCGCGGACTGTTAATAACTTACACACGATCCTACACGCAGGACTAAAACAGGCTGCAGAAGACGGCGCAATTACGGTTTCCCCACTGACGAATATCAAGCATGCTAAAATGCCGAGAAAAGAGCTAAAAACACTCACTAATAATCAGATACGGCAGATGATAGAATTACTGCCAGAAGAGTGGATGAAATGCTATTTCCGGATTGCTGCCTACACAGGGCTTCGAATGGGCGAGATATCCGGACTGGATTATAAAAGAAGTTTTGATTTCAAAAAAAGCACTTTGACTGTTCTTCAATCTATCGTCAAAGTCGGGAAGGAAGAAAAAATATCAACGGATCTAAAAACAAAATCAAGCAGGCGGACAATATCCGTCGATAAGAACACTATGGAAATGATTCACGCACAAATATCGCGGACTTTGCAAAAGAAGTTGTCAACTCCTCATTTCAAAGACAACGGACTACTTTTCTGTCGTGATGACGGTTCACCGGTTAGAAGAAATCACATAGAAAAGATATCAAGGCGTGTATTTAAGCTAATGGAGTTGCCAGAGATGACTTTTCATAGTATCCGCCATACGCACGCTACCATGCTATTAAAATCAGGTGTTCATCATAAAATTGTCCAATACCGTTTAGGACACAGCTCTTTCCAAGTCACAATGGATATTTATTCCCATGTAACCCCTGAAATTGAGTCCGAGGTTATCCATGTTTTAGACCGGATTATCTGACGACACTTTTGACGACACTTTGTATTTTTTTATACCGTTTTATGCCAAATTAAGCCTATAGTTTGTCAGGTTTTATCGTATTTCTTGAATCATACCTATAATTGGAAATCATGTTGCCGGCGAATACCGGCACGGGGGTTCGAATCCCCCTCTCTCCGCCACGAAGTCAGAGCCTGTCAAGTAAGACGGGCTTTTTTATTGAAAAAAATGGAATATTTAAAGATGTAAAAAGTTGTTTTTGCCCCCACTTTGATGACACTTTGTTCCGGTGCGCAAGAAAATTTGATTGTATGGGCTTTTTATTGAAATATGGCAATATATCATTTGTCCTGCAGGCGATTTTAATATTGATTCCGTATAAGGAAGCAAAGAAAACATTTACAATGCCTTCCCTGTAAACTATAATTGGAAATAAGAAAAACATTTGAAATATTACTTTGGGAGAGCAATCATATGCGGGGGAAAATCGTAACAGCCTTTATTTTTTTAACCATGATGACGGGAGCGGTATCAGCTGCTCCCGTTTTAGATTACACAGGAGCAGAGCGGCTGGAAGAAGCGCGGCAGAGAGAAGATGAGCGGCAGGAAAGGCTGCGCATACCCCGCGTGGAAAATATGGGAAGCAGCGTGAATGAAAAAGAGGAAATGCAAGGTGCCGTAGGACCCGTGTTTAGAATAGACGAAATTATTTTATCGGGGCAGGAAGAAAAGTTCGGCTGGCTGCAGGACATCATACAGCCCCATATTCACACGGACATGGGGATTTCATCCGTCAACAGGCTGGTAAAAGACCTGAATGCGAAACTGCTGGACAAAGGATACGTGACCAGCCGCATCGTGATTCCCGAGCAGAATATGAAAAACGGGAAACTCCTTCTCCACCTCCAAACCGGCAGGCTGCATAAAATCATCTACAGCAGAGACAGCGCCGTCATCCCATGGAAAAACGCATTTCCCATCAAAGAAGGAGACATCCTGAACATCCGCCGCCTGGAGCAGGGGCTGGAACAGATGAAACGTGTCAGCTCCTCTGACGTATCCATGAAACTCCTCCCTGCCGAAGAAGCGGACATGACAGACGTGGAACTCTCCATAACCAAGGGGAAACAAATAAAGGGAAGCCTTTCCGTGGACGACTCCGGACTGGAAGACACAGGAAGCATCCAGTGGAACGCCGCCCTGGGAATAGACCGGCTCTTCAATGCCAATGACCTCTTCCGCATCAGCGGAAATACAGACGGCTCCCGGGAGGGATACGAAAAAGGAACCAGAGGGCAGGGCATTTCCTACTCCATCCCCAGAGGATGGGACACCTTCACACTGCGTCACAACCGCTATCGATACCACCGGACCGTAGAGTCCCGGCCCTATGACTTCATCAGCAGCGGGAAAACCCGCATCACCGAATTCACCTTCAGCCACGTCATGGGACGCAACAAAAACGAAAAATACGGGTGGGACATAAGCCTTACCAAAAGAAACGCCCACTACTTCATCAACGATATGGAAATCCCCGTACAGGCCATGGACACCACAGCCATGGAAATAGGCCTTTTTGACCGCGTCTATACAGGAAGCGGCACACTGTACACCCGCCTCGGATATAAAATGGGGACAGGATGGTTCGGCGCGAAACCTGATACAGACAATCCGGCGAGTCCCAAAACCCATTATAAAATGTGGCTCCTGGACATAGACTGGCAGAAACCCCTTACCCTGGGACACCGGCCGGCATCCTTCACCACATCCCTTCACGGGCAGTGGACGACAGGCGGCATGCGCCTCTACAGCACAGACATGGTGAGCATCGGGAACAGGTACACCGTCAGGGGCTTCGATGGAGAATACACCCTCATGGGAGAAAACGGATGGTACCTCCGAAACGAACTGTCATCCTCTCTTCCGCGCTTCCACAGCAGCGTAATGCAGGACTTGATATGGGAGCCGTATACGGCGTATCCACAGAGATCCTGACAGGAAGAACCATCGCGGGCATGGCGCTGGGAATGAGAGGAACCTTTCCCTCAGGACTCTTCTACGACACCTTTATCAGCAGAGCCTTATACAAGCCTGACGGCTTCCATACGAAAACATGGGCCGGCGGATTCACGCTGGGCTGTCAATTTTAAATGAAATCGGTCAAATTTTAATCAAAACGACAAGAGGTTATGACAAATGAAAACAAGCACAAGCAAACGACTCAGATGGAATGTAGCCATATGGCTGGCAGCGGGACTGTTTATGGCAGAAACCGTCAGCATGGCGGCAGGCCCCATCATGCCCGATCCGAAAGCGGAAGCCCGCCATCAGCCGCAAGTAGAAGAAACAGCAAACGGCATACCCCTTGTCAATATAACAGCCCCCTCCTCCGGCGGCGTATCCCGGAACGAATACGAAACCTTCAACGTGCCGGACAAAGGCGCCATCCTGAACAACTCCTACACCCTCTCCAAAACCGAACTGGCAGGATACGTACCGGGAAACAATAACATGGCGGAAAGACCGGCCAAAATCATCGTAAACGAAGTCACCGGCACAGGTTCCACATCCATGGACGGATTTCTGGAAGTGGCAGGAAACAGGGCGGACGTCGTCATTGCCAATCCGAACGGCATCACCGTAAACGGGGGCGGATTCATCCATACAGGAAAAGCCTTCCTCACCACAGGAAAACCCGTCTATGACGGAGAAGACCATTTGCAGCGCTTCGACATCACAGGAGGGGATATCCTTATTGAAGGGAAAGGCCTTGGCGGAAAAGAAGCGGGAAGCCTTGCCATCCTTTCCCGCGCCGTGAAAATCAACGCAGGCATCTGGGCCAAAGACCTCCACATCACCACCGGGGCCAACAACATAGACGCAAAAACCCTCGAAGCCTCCGCCATAGAAGGAAAAGGAGGACGCCCCGCCTTCGCCCTCGATACCGCCGCCATAGGAGGCATGTACGCCGGACGGATCACCTTAGTGGGGACAGAAAAAGGACTGGGCGTCAATAACAGCGGCACATGGAGCGCCGAAGACAACCTCACCCTTGACTGGAACGGCGACCTGAAAAACAGCGGCACCATCTACAGCAAAGGAAATACAGACCTCCGCGCAAGCCGCCTGGAAAACGACAAAACCATCGCTGCGGAAAGAAATCTGTCCGCTGCGGCCAAAGAAAATATCCGTAACCAAGGCAAACTCCTTGCCGGAGAAAACATGGACATCTATGCCGGAAAAACACTGGACAATGCGGGACACGCCATGGAAAGCGGAAACAACCTGTCCATAGAAACCGGAGACGCCATAAATAATACGGCAGGTACCATCAAAAGCGGCGGCAGCCAGCAGATTAAAGCGGGACATACATTAACCAATACAGAAGGCACACTGGCGGCCGATGGGAATATAAACATACAAACCGGCAGGATGACCGGAGACGGCATCGTATCCGCCGGGAAAAAAGCCGGAATCCTGTTGGAAAAAGACTTTACCAATACAGGGCGCCTGGAAGCAGGCAGCAGCCTTTCACTAGCCGTAAAAGGAAATATAACCAACCGCAAAGAGATCCTTTCCCGCGGACACCTGGCACTGGAAAGTAAAAACATCCGTAATGAAGAAACCGGAGAAATAAAAGGGGCGGACACAGAAACCGTAGCAGAAAACACCTGGGTAAACCATGGGCTGGTCAATGGAGAAAATGTACATATCCGGGCAAACCACATAACCAATGAAAACACGGGACGCATCTATGGAACAAGACTGTCCGTGGAAACACATACATTGGACAATCTGGGGACATATAAAAAGAAAGCACCCGTTATCGCATCCCGGGAACACATGAACCTTTCCATTTCCGGCACACTTACGAATACCGAACATGCCCTCATCCGTGCCGAAGGGAACCTGACCATCGGCGGACAATCAGATGAGAATGGGAAAATAACGGGAAAAACAGAAAAAATAGAAAACAGAAGCGCCTATCTGGAAAGCGGCGGGAACATGACAATCGGCGTGAACCATTTGGAAAATCGCAATGAACACTTCTCCACTAAAAACGTTCTGGCAGGGAAAACCCACCACGAAGAAGCCGTAGGGCAGGGGAAGACAGACCGGTTCACCTTGGGCGGAAAAGGAACAGAAGGCGCAGCCTACATAGAGCGCCGTGGACATGTAGACCATCTGTATACACCGGACGGCGGAGACTATGACCACTTCACCACCTACATCTATGACCGGTCCGTTTATGAAGACCGGATAGACACGACAGACCCCGCGCACATAGCAGCCGGCGGCAGCCTTTCCCTCGAAGCCGGCAGGGCAGTGAATGACAGGAGCGTGATGACCGCCGGCAAGACCCTTACCCTCCATGGGGCAGATATAGAAAATCGGGACGAAAAAGGACATAAAACCGTAAAAGAAGAAGGAACCGCCACCTCCTACTGGACAAAAAGAGTCCACCATGGAGCCCATATTCATAAAAGGACAGAAACACGGACAACCCGCACTGATTATATGCCCGCTGATGCAGTCACCGATACGACCGTCATAGCCGCCGTACATAAAGCCCATACAAGCCCGGTATATGAAGGGACGAAAGCAGAGGCATACTTGAGTCCGTCAAAAAGAAAACCGCTTCATATTTCCGACAGCAGCCTGTATCATGTCACCTCCGATCCGACGGCCCGCTACCTTGTGGAAACCGACCCGGCCTATGCGGATAGAAAAACCTTCCTGTCCTCAGACTACTTCTTCCGCCGGATGCAGTACGACCCGGAGAAACTCGAAAAACGTCTGGGCGATGGCTACTATGAAAGCCAACTCGTCCGCGACCGGCTCATGCAGCTCAAAGGAAAACCGGCAGGAGAAACTGAATACAAAGCCCTCATGGACGCCGCTGTGAGATGGGCCCAAGAAAATAAAGACGTCCGCATCGGCATGGCCCTCACCGAAGACCAGAAGGCCGCCCTCAAAGAAGACATCGTCTGGATGGTGGAATCCTCCGTCCTTCTGCCTGACGGGAACATCGTCAAAGCCCTCGTGCCGGAAGTCTATCTGGCGCATGGAAAGAACGGCACCCTTACAGGCTCTGCCCTTATCTCCGCAGAAAATATAGACATCCGTGCCACCAATGACATCCTCTCCCGCGGCACCGTTATCGCAGGAGACACGATGCGCCTCTCCGCCTCCGACATCAATAACGAGGGAGGCACCATAAAAGCCTCCACCCTCATGGAAGAAGCCCTGCGGGATATCCGGAATACCGGAACCATGGAAGCGGAAAACAAACTCAGCCTGAAAGCCGGGCAGGACATAGACCTTGCCTCCACCCTGCATAAAGAAAGAAATAAACAGGGATACACACAAACCATCGCCTCCTCAGGGAAAGCCGCCGTCACGGGAAATCAAGGCACCCTGTCAATAGAAGCGGGAAGAGACATCACTGCAGAAGCGGCGGAAATATCCTCGGCAGGGGATATAGCCATGAAAGCCGGACGGGACATAACCATGGAAACCGCCGCAGTCAAAAAAGACACGGCCGTCACATGGGACGGGAATAACTACCGCCATGACAGCGCCGCCCGCGATATAGGCGCCTCCGTTACCGCTAAAGGCAGCCTCACCATGCAGTCCGAAAGAGACATATCCATCAAAGCTGCAGATATCCGCTCCGAAGGCATGACCGCCGTAGAAGCGGGAAGAAACCTTACAGTAGAAAACGGAAAAGAAATAACAGACCTGGAAGAACACCACCGCCATAAAGAAAGAAGTTTGCTCAGCAGTACCACCACGACCACCCACGATGAAGTCCATGCCGTGAAAGCACAAAAAAGCATAATAGAAGGAAATACCGTCTCCCTGCAGGGCGGGAAAGACATCAGCCTTACAGGAAGCGCCGCCGCATCCACCAAAGAAACAGCCCTGTCAGCCGGAAGAAATATCTCCATAAATGCTGCGGAAGAAACAGATAAAGAAATACACAAAAAACAAGTAAAGAAAAGCGGCCTCATAGGAAGCGGATTAGGCTTCACCATCGGGAGCGAAAAGAAAAAAGATGCTTATGACACCGAAGAAACTATGCAGGCAGGAAGCACCGTGGGAAGCGTCAAAGGAAACGTCACCATCCATGCCGGACAGACGGCATCCGTCAGCGCCTCCGACATCATTGCCGGGAAAGACACCCTCATCACAGGAAGAAACGTAGACATCGAAAGCAAAGACAATACCTACAGAGGAAAAGAAGAACACGAATACAAAAAGAGCGGCCTCACCGCATCCCTTGGAGGAACAGTAATGAATGCGGCAAGAAGCATGACAGCTCCCATGAAACGGGCAGGAGAAGTGAAAGACAGCCGCCTGAAAGCCCTCTATGCCTACGAAGCGGGCAAGAATCTGAAACAGGCCTCGGACACATTCCATTCCGTCAAAGACGTAAAGAAAGGACTGGCATTGACTGTAGGAGTGGGCAGCATGAAGAGCGAAAGCCATTCACTCCGAACCGGGACCGAAGCAGCTTCAAGCACTCTTGCCGCCGGAGGCAATGTATCTGTGACCGCTGATAGAGACATCACCGTCAAAGGAAGTACCATCACCGGAGAAAAAGTGAACCTGAAAGCCGGAAGAAATATCTACGTCCAGGCCGAAGAAAGCACCCGCACGGCAAGGACAGACGAAAAAGCCAAAGGCAGAGCCGTCAGCGTCTCCTTTGGCGCATCAGGCTTTCAGGGACTGAGCGCTTCTTACGGCAAAGGCACAAACCACGAAACCGAGACAACACTCACCCATGCCGGCAGCCGGATAAAAGCCGGAGACACATTGGCTGTGGACAGCGGCAAAGATACGGTCATCACCGGAAGCCTACTGAAAGGAAAGTATGTAAGCGTCCACACAGGAGGAGACCTTAGCATCGAAAGCCTGCAGGACAGCAAGACCTATACGCAGAATGGAAAGAGCATCGGCCTCGGAATAGGAACGAACCTGACAAAAGCGGGAACAGTGGTACAGGCCGGCAAAGGAAAAGAAAATACAGACAGCACCTACCGAAGTGTCACCGAGCAGGCAGGCATCTATGCAGGAAGCAAGGGATATGACATCACCGTCAAAGGAAATACCCATCTTACCGGAGCAGTTATTGACAGCAAGGCAGAGAAAGAAAAGAACAAACTCACTACAGGCACATTGACATGGGAAGACATAGAGAATAAAGCCAGCTATGAAAGCCATGGGAAAACACAGACAGTTTCTTCTGATAAAGTATCCTCTTCCAATCCGTTGGGGGCATCTGTGGCAATGGCTGTTCCTGTACAGGGGAGTCACAGTAGCATAACAAGAGTTGCCATAGCTGACGGTATCATACAGACAACGGAAGGAAAGACAGAGAAGGAAATCAGCAGGGATACGAAGAATACACTGAATAAACTGGCGGAGATCTTTGATAAAAAGAGTGTGCAGGAAAAACAGGAACTAATTGGTCTTATAGCTAAAGAAGGCTTTACACTGGTTGGGGATATAGCTACAAGAAAGCAGGAATCTCTGCGGACTAAAGCAGCAGAAGCCAGAACCCATAATAACGAAGCCAAAGCAGAAAGCTATGAAAAAGAAGCCGCTAAGTGGGCTGAGAATGGTATCAATCGGATCGCTCTACATGGCATCGTAGGGGCCTTGGTATCGAAGGAAGCAGGTACAGGAGTAGAAAAAGGTCTGACAGGAGCCGGGCTGAATGCCGCTTTGCAGGGAGCATTGAAGAATATTTCTGATCCGGAAGTACGCAAAGCCGCCAGTCTGGCGATAGGTCAGGCAGTTGCAGGAGAAACCGGTTCTGCCATTGCAGAATACGCCACCGTATTCAATTGGCTCTCCCATCAGCAGCAGGAAATGCGGGACAAACTGATCAGCGAAGCAGAAGCGGAAGGAGATATGGATAAGGCAGAGCGAATACGGGCATACTACCAGGAACTTGACGAGAAGCAGGATGATGTCATCCGTAAACTTGAGTTGCCGGAATCGGATGACTATAGCCCAAGCGTGGAAGCAGCTATTATAGAATCCACCAATATCTATGAAGATACAGATGCCTTCCGGGAAGTCACAATTGGTGCACTCAAGATAGCAAAGGAAAAGGGGCTGACAGAATACCATTTCCTTGATGAAGACTATGTAACGCTAAATGCTTCTATTGGGATGGGTATAGGTCTCTCTGGTGGATTTATTATGGACAGGACAGGGAATGTCTATTCAGTGGTCGGCGGAGGGTTTACAGGAGGAATCGGTGGAACAATAGCTACTGGAAAATTAGCAATGGATACAAGCGGGTGGACTGCAGCAAACTTGCAACAAGCTCTATCAGGAGGTAGTGTCAGCTTTGGTCTTGGTATAGGTGGATCGGTTACTGTAAACGTGTCTAAAGTAGCCGGTAGCAGAGAGATAGGTGGTACGACCGGAATTTCTGCAGGAATGACAGGAACTTACACGCAATTTATTTGTAATATAAATGATTTGTGAGAGGTGGCGTCATGAAGAAAATCGACTGGGATAATTTAAATTACTATGATTTTATTGGGGGGATAGGAATAGGTGTAATTCTGTTGTTTGGCATATATTTGGGGGGGCTTTGGTATACGACAAAAGACTATCGACTGGAAACCGCACGACAACTGGAATGTATATACAATGAGATTCCCAATCCGGAAACTGTAACAGACGATGCTTATGGTGTAAAAAAGATGTGGTTGTCGTACTATGTTGTAGGCCATAGAACTTATGCTAATATGGATGAAGATAAAATTATGGATTGGTACATAGAAAGGTTAAATTCAAGTGGGTGGCATGTAGATAAAAGACGTAGAGAAAAAAATGATAAGGTGGAGATATATAGTGTAATTATGCGGAATGAAAATTTTTGGTTGGAAATAAGCCATATAAGGGAAAGCTGTAGATTCAAGTTTTTTTTACTAAAAGAAGACTGGATATATGATAAAGGCCTTTAATTACTAATTTTAGGAAGCGTGAAAGGGAACGTCACCATCACAGCCGGACAGACGGCATCCGTCAGAGCCTCCGACATCATTGCCGGGAAAG
>ERZ779654.123-NODE-123-length-54163-cov-9.271605_pt1 | contig 54163 bp, 46 predicted proteins | sample MGYA00511075_ERZ779654 | MGnify/ENA primary metagenome ERZ779654 (study PRJEB29588, sample SAMEA2155636) | human gut metagenome | biome: human gut; feature: human-associated habitat; material: faeces | place: Denmark | collected 2008/2010 ...
TTTTTTATCGTATAGGAAACTTCGTTTCCATACGATAAAAATGCTCCGCGAGGATGCGCACTCGGCGCAGGGGTAGATGGTTGCTAAAGCAACCGCGCCTCGGCGCGAGAATGTGCCAAGGCACATCCTTTTTTATTCTTCGCTGCCTTCTGCAACCTTTGCTGCTCTTGCTGCGATTTCTTTTTCCTGTACGTCTGAGGGAGCCTGCTCATATCTTGCAAACTCATATTCGTATACGCCGCGTCCGCCGGTCATGGAACGGAGATCTGTGCAGTAGCCATACAGATTGGAGGTCGGAACATCCGCTTCAATGATCTGCTTGCCGCCTGCAACGGGCGTCATGCCGAGCACTCTGCCGCGTCTCTTATTTAAATCGCCCATAACGTCACCGGTATAGGAATCCGGAACGGTTACTTTCAGGGAAGAAATGGGCTCTAACAGAACCGGGCCCGCTTCCATGAAGCCCTTCTTAAACGCCTGGGATGCAGCCATCTTGAACGCCATTTCGGAGGAGTCAACCGGATGATAGGAACCATCATATAAAACAGCCTTTACACCGACAACCGGATATGCTGCCAGAGGACCTTTCTGAACGGCTTCTGCGATACCCTTTTCTACTGCCGGGAAGTAGTTTTTCGGAACTGCGCCGCCGACAACCTCCTGTTCAAATACATAAGGAGCTTCCAGATCGCCGGAGGGCTCAAAACGCATCTTAACGTGACCATACTGACCGTGTCCGCCGGACTGCTTCTTATATTTATATTCAACGTCAGATTTCTTGCGGATCGTCTCGCGGTAAGCAACCTTCGGTTTGGAAAGTTCAATCTTTACTTTATATTCGTTTTCCAGACGACTTGCAATCACTTCCAGATGCTGCTCACCCATGCCGTAAAGCAGGGTCTGACGATTCTCGGAATCGTTGACTACGCGCAGCGTCTTATCTTCGTCTGTCAGCTTCTGCAGAGACTGGGAAATCTTATCGATATCCGCCTTGTTAACCGCTTTATAGCGCTTTGCAGTATAAGGCTTGGAATATTCGGTCTTCGCATAAGCAACCGGATTTGCCTTGGTGGAAAGCGTATCACCGGTCTTTGCGCCGGTCAGCTTTGCAAGTGCACCGAGGTCGCCGGCATGCAGCTCGCTCACTTCGATCGGTTTGTTGCCCTGCATCACATACAGCTTGCCGATCTTTGTCTCAACATCGCTGTCGCTGTTATACATCGTATCGTCCGTTTTGAGTACACCGGAGCAAACCTTAATCAGAGAATACTTACCGATGAAAGGATCGGAAATCGTCTTATAGATGTATGCGGATTTCGCTTTGGAGAAATCATAATCCGCCTGGAAAATGCCGTTTGTCTTTAAGCTGATGCCTGCGCATATCCGGTCTTCCGGGCTGGGAACGTATTTTACAATATCATCCAGCAGCGTGTAAACGCCCTGACAGAGGGTGTTGGAGCCCATCGATACGGGAACGATCGAGCCATCAATAACGTTAGTACGCAGCGCTGCACGAATTTCGGATTCGGAGAAAGTCTCGCCGCCAAAATAGCGCTCCATGAACGCTTCGCTCGTTTCTGCAACCGCTTCCATCAGCGTCTCTCTGCAGATCTCAAGATTCGGTCTGTTGTAATCCGGGATTTCGCAGGGAACAACCTCCTTGCCCTGCCAGCGGTTACCGGTTTCGGATACGACGTTGACATAGCCTACGAAGTGCTCGTTTTCACGGATCGGCAGGTTGAACGGTGCGATCTTCTTACCGTATTTTTCTTTCAGATCTTCTACGATCTGACGATAGGAGGCGTTATCCACGTCCATGTTGGTAACATAGACAAAACGGGGCAGTTTATATTTTTCGCAGAGCTCCCATGCCTTCTCGGTGCCGACTTCAATGCCGGATTTGCCGTTAATTACGATGATGGCAGCGCCTGCAGCCTTTACTGCTTCTTCTACTTCGCCTACAAAGTCAAAATATCCGGGAGTATCCAAAATATTTATCTTCACGCCGTTCCATTCGATGGGAACAACGGAGGTATTAATCGAAATCTGTCTCTTCTGTTCTTCCTTGCCATAATCACTGACGGTATTGCCGTCTGTGACCTTACCCATTCTGGATGTAATGCCAGCCAGATAAGCCATTGCCTCAGTCAGACTGGTTTTGCCCGAACCGCCATGGCCTAACAGAACCACGTTACGGATCTTGTCAGTTGTGTAAATGTTCATCTTCATTCCTCCGTATGTTGCAAATTCTGGGTATTCTGTCAAAGATTTTTAGATGATTAAAATCATTCCCAATTTCCCCATGTGGATATTCTACTAAACTTTCACATTTTTAGCAAGCCTTTTCGTCATTTTGGACATGTTTTTCTTTGACTATCTGAAAATCTTTCAGTTCTGTAAAATCTAGACTTTCCCGTGTATTCTTATATAATATTTATACAGGATACAATTGACTTTCGCACTTTAAAGTGCTATATTACAAGGAGATTTTTCGAAAAGAAGATACAGAATCAAAGATTTTTCACTCAAGGGAGGACTTTACTTATGATCATTGTAATGAAACCGAAGGCAGCGGATAAAAATATAAAGGCTGTCACACAGTATATTGAAGCAAACGGTCTGACCGCACATCTGTCCCAGGGCGAACAGATTACGATCATCGGCGTAGTCGGTGACAAATCCCGTCTTTCCACAGAAAATATTGCACTGCTTGAAGACGTGGACCGGATCGTTCCCGTCACGGAAAGCTATAAGCTCGCAAACCTGAAATTTCATCCGGAGCCGTCTGTCGTAAAGGTCGGCTGCACCTCTATCGGACCGAACACCCGGACGATTATGGCAGGTCCCTGCGCGGTGGAATCTAACGACCAGCTGATGCTGATCGCCGAAGCAGTCAAGAAAAACGGCGCGACCATCCTGCGCGGCGGTGCATATAAGCCCCGTACCTCCCCCTACTCCTTTCAGGGTCTTGAAGAAGAGGGCTTAAAATACATGAAGGAGGCCGGAAAAGCCTTCGATCTGGCGACGATCTGTGAGGTTGTCAGCCTGGAAGCGATCGAAGCAGCGGTCAAATATGTCGATATGATCCAGATCGGTGCCCGCAATATGCAGAATTTCATCTTATTAAAAGAAGCCGGACGTTCCGGTCTTCCGGTTTTATTAAAGCGGGGTCTGTGCGCGACGATTGACGAATGGCTCAATGCCGCAGAATATATTATGGCGGAAGGCAACCCGAATGTGGTATTATGTGAAAGAGGTATCCGCACTTATGAAACTTCCACGAGAAATACATTGGATTTGAGCGCGGTTCCCGTCTTAAAGGAGCGGACACATCTGCCGGTTATTGTAGACCCGTCCCATGCGACAGGTGCTTACCGTTATGTGCCTCCGATGGCAAAAGCTGCCGTTGCCTGCGGCGCGGACGGTCTGATGATCGAGGTGCACAACAATCCTGCCTGCGCTCTTTCTGACGGTCCTCAGTCTTTGAATTTTGAAAAATTCGCCCGTCTTTCCAAAGAGCTCGATCCGTTCTGGAAGCTTGCGGGCAGAAATTAAGGAGTAAGTTACTGTCATGATTACCTGTGGTTTTGTCGGACTCGGCCTAATCGGCGGTTCCATCGCCAGGGCATTGAAGGCCAACCGGAAGGATATTGTCATCATCGCCTGCGACCCAAACGAAGAAACGTTGAAGCTCGCAACAGAACAGAAAATTGCGGATGAAGCCTATCCGGCTCCCTGCGACGCGTTTACCGCCTGCGATTATATTTTCCTGTGCGCGCCCGTTTCCCACAACGATGAGAACCTGTTAAAAATCTTATCCTATCGCAAAAAGGACTGTATCCTGACCGATGTCGGGAGCGTCAAGACGCCGATCAATTCGCTGATCCACTCTCTGGGACTAACGGACTGCTTTATCGGCGGACATCCGATGGCGGGCAGCGAGCGAATCGGCTTTGCCAATTCCAAGGCGGGTCTTTTGGAAAACGCCTACTACATTCTCGCTCCCGCGCCGCAGGTTCCCGCTGCGAAAATCGCAGAATTCCAGGGGCTTGTCACCTCCATGGGAGCGATCCCTCTGCAGGTGGAAAGCCAGAAGCATGATTATGTGACCGCTGCTGTCAGCCACCTACCTCATATCGTTGCTGCCGCCCTCGTCCATCTGGTACAGGATCATGACGATGCTCAGGGACTGATGAAATCCATCGCTGCAGGCGGGTTTAAGGATATCACGCGGATCGCCTCCTCTTCCCCTGTCATGTGGGAGCAGATCTGCATGACCAACACAGTCAATATTTCCAGACTGCTGCAGGATTATATCGACGCCCTTGGCGTCGTTCAAAAAGAGCTGCAGGAACACGATTCTGCCTCGCTCTATACCTTTTTTGACGGTGCACGCGCATACCGCGATTCCTTTATCGACGCCGGAAGCGGCCCGATCAAAAAGGATTACTCTATCCGTCTGGATATCCCGGATGAAGCAGGTTCTATCGCCGCCGTCTCCACGCTTTTGGCGCTGAACAACATCAGCATCAAAAATATCGGCATCGTCCATAATCGGGAGGCACAGGAAGGCGTCCTGCGAATTGAATTTTACGAAGAAGATTCGATTACAAAGGCGATTCAGCTGCTGAACAGACGCGGCTATGTAACGCATATCTGAAAAAATTGATAAACGGAAAGGATTTTAATGGTATGATGGAACTGACAGCCAGCAAAGCGCTGCGTGGAGAAGTGACCGTCCCCGGAGATAAATCGATCTCCCACCGCAGCGTGATGTTCGGAGCAATCGCACAGGGAACGACAGAGGTTACGAATTTTTTACAAGGAGCGGACTGTCTTTCAACAATCAGCTGCTTTCAAAAACTCGGCATTGAAATTGAAAATACACCGGAGCGCATTTTAGTACACGGGAAAGGCTTACACGGGCTGTCTGCGCCCTCTGAGGTGTTGGATGCAGGCAATTCCGGCACGACAACCCGGCTGATTTCCGGCATTTTAAGTGGTCAGACCTTTGAAACAACGCTGACCGGGGACGCTTCCATTCAGAAGCGTCCGATGAAACGCATTATGGAGCCGCTTTCTCTGATGGGTGCAAAAATCGAAAGCGTCCGTAAAAATGGCTGCGCGCCGCTTCGCATCACCGGCAGCAGCCTGCACGGGATCACTTATTCCACGCCGGTCGCATCCGCACAAGTCAAATCCTCGATCCTGCTCGCCGGTCTTTATGCAGATGGTCAGACGAGCGTAACAGAGCCCGCTCTCAGCCGCAACCACACGGAGCTGATGCTTTCCGGTTTCGGCGCAGATATCTGCTCTGACGGACTGACTGCAACGATCACACCAGGAAACGAGCTGTATGCACAACAGATTTTTGTCCCCGGCGATATCTCTTCCGCAGCTTATTTCCTGGCAGCAGGTCTTTTGGTCCCTGGCTCTGAGCTTCTGATCCGCAATGTCGGCATCAATCCTACCCGCGCAGGAATCCTGACCGTGATCCGCGCAATGGGTGGAAATCTGACTGTTTTAAACGAACGTGCCTGCGCAGGGGAACCGGTTGCTGATCTGCTCGTCTCTGCTTCTTCCCTGCATGGAACAACTGTAGAGGGAAATCTGATCCCGGCACTGATCGATGAAATTCCCATGATTGCCGTAATGGCTGCATTTGCCAACGGACAGACTGTGATCCGTGACGCCGCTGAATTAAAGGTCAAGGAATCTGACCGTATTGCCACGGTGACTGCCGGGCTGCGCGCGATGGGCTGTGATATCACACCTACGGACGACGGTATGATAATCCGTGGAGGAAAAACACTTCACGGCGCAGAAATCGATTCCTATCTCGACCACCGCATTGCCATGAGCTTCGCAGTTGCCGCGCTGGCAGCCGATGGCGTTACTTCTATTAAAGATGCGGATTGTGTCAAAATCAGTTATCCCAACTTCTATGATGATCTGCTGGGTCTGGCGAAGTAAAAATATCGCACCGGCATCGGCATGGTAACGCACCTTCCATAGACAAACAAAACCGGTCTGTGTTTCCTCTCATAAGGATTCCCAGTCCGGTTTTTAATTCATGACAATAGAATGCTAGCAGAGCGTGCATTCTATTGTTGCAATCTCAAATTTTCTATGATTCTGTAGTACAAAAAACATCTGTGCCAGTCACTACTTCCTCTGCATCTGCCAAAGGCGTTGCTCGTCATACCCCCATCCAATCAGCTCTTTTACCTGCTCGTCTGCGGTTTCATCCGGATGGTAATAATGCAGCATATGGATGACGTTCTTTTCCCGTTCATTCGCCGGTTCATATCCAGTTAAAAGCTCTGCCACACGGTCTTTTAATTCAACCGGAGTTTCCCACTGCGGAACCTCCCTGCCCGCCAGCTTACAGAGCAGCCCGCAGGCATAGCCCATTTCATAATTTCCCGTCATCACGGAGGTTTCATGCTGCGATTTGATTATCACTGACATTCTTGCAAGATCAGGTACCATAACTTACTCTGCCGGGCATTCCCGGCTTCCTTTCTTTTTTCTGCGGTCTGTCAGGGCAAGCAACGCGCCCGGGACCAATGGAATAATGTTGACCGCACACCGCAGCAGGATCATGGCTGCACCTGCTTCTGCCGCTCCTACGATCTTTGTGGAAAACATCAGAAAAACAAATTCCAGAGAACCCAGCCCTGCGGGCGTCGGAATTACACCCGCCAGCATCTGTGCCGCGGCTGTAATGCACACAATCTGCCAGAGGGAAACCGGAAGGTCTGCCGACAACACAAACCAGGGAACCAGATACCAGCAGGTCAGCTTTGCAAAATCGCACAGAAAAATACCTCCTGCCGTTCGCGGCGAATGCTTTAACAATCGGAGCGATTCCTCCTGCATGGAATCAATCTGCGCTTTCATTTTATCCCGTTTATCCTGCCATTTCCCATGGCACAGCCGTTCTGCAATCAAAAATCCCCAATTGGAAAACGACGGGCATGCCGTTACCAGAAGCAGCGCTGCGGTAATCAGCGCTGTCAAACCGATTCCCGCTGCCAGAAACGCCGTATAGCCGGAGACGCTTTCATCCTTCGCAAACAGCAGACAGAGAAAGCCAATCAAACCATACAGCGTAATCGATACTTTATGGAAAATATATTGCACCATGGACAGCCCTGCCCCGCGTGCAAGCGGAAGTCCGTCCCGGTTCATTTCATACATCTGTGCGACCCCGCCTCCGCTTCCAAGGGTCGTCGTCCGAAAAAAGCTGCATACAAACGAACATCTCACGCCCTGCATCCAGGAATAATGCTTTACAGACTGCCGCATCAAAAGCCAGATGATCGTTCCTTCCCAGACCAGATAGGTCAACGATAGCACAATAATTATAAAGATCGTCCAGTCAGGCAATTTGCGGATTTTTTCCGCCGCCTGCGCCAGAAAATTTCTTTCATACCAGCAGGCAAAGAAAATCAATCCAAATACCAGGACATATTTCAGCCAGCTCTTCTTTTTTCCCTGTTTCAAGGCAAATTCAGCTCCTTTTATGCTTTCATCCCGTCTAGCATAACGCTGAACCCCCATTTTGTCACTGGACAATTTTTTCGCTTCGGGTAATAATTCCGTTTAAAACTCGATTCCCTTCCGCGCCGGAATCTGTTTCTGGTACGGATGACGCACCCCGTGGATTTCGCTCACATAGTCCGCCGCCTCCAAAAATACCGGATCAGGATTTCGTCCGGTCAGCACCAGCTCCAGCGTCGCCGGTTTTTTCAAAATAAAATCTTTTGCCGCTTCTTTGTCGAGCAGTCCATGCGCATACGCCGCCTGAAATTCATCGAAAATCAGCACGTCGATTTCTCCGCTTTTTGCCATGGAAATCGCCTCCTGCAGCATCCGGTTGTGACACACGGTGATCTCCTTTTTGTCCTGCTCCGTCATGGAAAAGGTAAATCCCCAGTTCTTGTCGCAGCGCACCAGGCTGATCTGCGGAATTTGCGCAAGAGACGCAAGCTCCCCCGTTTCTGTTCCCTTTAAAAACTGCACAATATGCACGCGTAGACCGCAGCCTGCCGCCCGTAGTGCAAGCCCCAGCGCCGCTGTCGTCTTTCCTTTTCCATCGCCGCAGTAAATTTCCAGCAGTCCCTGCTGCAGATGCATCCGCGGTGACTTTGACTGCTGACCGGAGGTCTGTTGTTCTGTACCTTGTTCCATCACTGAAATTCCTCTTTATTTTCTCACGATTACTTCTTTTATTATATATGGAACAGAGCGACATGACAATCGTTATCTATTTTCTAATCAGAAAAGACATGCTGTTCAGAAGCCTCTCGGAACCACCATTAACAGACAGTTGTTTTATGTGAATGCTGCGCAATGCTCTTCCAGAACCGCGTGAAGTGCTGTCGCACTGCTGGTATGTACACGTGCTACCGGAATCTGATTCTTCTTCGCTTCCTGCGTCACGCTGATGACCATTTTGTGGGAAACTGTGCTGATGAACAAAATCAGCAAATCCGGGCAACCGATCTTCTTTTTTAAGGAACCGTTTTCCTTTGCGAAAACCTTCGCCTTACAGCCATGCTCCTTGCAGATATTTTCATATTGCGTTACCATTCTCTCATTTCCGCCGATAATTACAACACTCATGCCGTCACTCCTTTATTTTCTGCACTGAAACGGTGCATGGATTCTTATTAGTTAGTTATATCTAACTTAAGTTACATAGTACCATATCAGTGCATAAAATGCACGCTTTTTTTGCATTCAGTGCAAATATTTCTCCCCCTGCTCTTTCTCCAGCCGCCTTTTCTCCACCTTCGTCGAAACGACATGGGAAACTGCCGCAACCGGATGATAGAGCATCATTCCAGGGCCGGAAAAGCGCATCACCTCACGGATTTTCTCCCGCATTTGCGGTTTGTAGCAATGCACTCTGCAGTTCGAGCAGAATGTCTTCGTTTCCATAAACGGACAATGATCGCTTCTGGACTCTGCATAGCTTTTCAGTTCAGTACATTCGCTGCAGAGTCCGCCTTTGGTGTGGTGCTTCTTTCTGCAGTACAACGCGATCATCTCCGACACCATCTTCTTTTCCTTTTCCCGCTTTCGGGCTGTTCGATCCATATCTATAACCTCTCTTGTTTTTATCCTCCAGGTCGGGCAACGTCCGTTCCCGCTCGGGTCACCTGCAGCTTCTGCTTGGAGGCGAGTATGTCAGCTCATTCGCCTGTTTTCTGCATTGCAGCCGCAATCAGCTCATCCGCCCGTTTTCCACGCTGCAGACACAGTCTGCAATCCGCATCGTGGATTCCCGATGGGATACCAGCACGACCGTTTTATCCTTCTGCTCTTCTTTCAGTGCCTTTAAAATCACGCCCTCGTTGAGGCTGTCCAGGTTGCTGGTCGGCTCGTCCAAAAGCATCAGATCAGCGTCATGCAAAAATGCCCTCGCAAGTCCGATTCGCTGCCGCTCTCCGCCGGAAAGCGTATCGCCAAGCTCCCCGACCGCCGTTTCGTAGCCCTTTGGCAGACTCAGAATAAAGTCGTGGATCGACGCCTTTTTGCAGGCGTTTTCAATTTCCTCCATCGAAGCGTCCGGCTTTGCAACGCGGACATTGTTGGTGATGCTGTCATGAAACAGCTGCGTTTCCTGCGTCATATAGCTCTCCATCCGCCGCAGGTCTGTCGTATTGACGGTATCAATCGATTTTCCGGAAATCTGAATCGTTCCGGCGTCCGTCTGCCAAAAACGCATCAGCAGTTTTAAAAACGTAGACTTTCCGCTGCCGCTTTTTCCGATCACACCGATGATCTGATTTTTTGGGATTTCCATCGAAAAATCGGACAAAATCGGCTCTTTTTCATAGGAAAAATCGACGTGCTCTGCCTTTGCTCCTTCAAAGGAAGGCGTCGGCTGCCGTCCGGCCACTTCTTCGATTACAGGCTCTTCTTCCAGAATATCCAGCACTCGATTGCCAGCCGCGAATGTGTTCTGCAGCGTGCTACCCAGATTTGCCAGCGCAGTAACCGGACCGAAGGAGCTCATCAGCGCAATTACGGCAAGCAGCGCAAAAGAAAAGTCCAGCGTCCCGTTTTTGCACATCAGACCAGCTGCCAGCAGCATAACCGTGTCAGACAGCAGAATCACTGCGCCTGTCAAACCGGTATTTTTGCCGGCAACGGATTTTAAGTGCGCTTCCTGCTCCATCAGGCGGTCGGTGCGGCGGTTCATCTCTTCCAGACGCTTTTCTCCCTGACGGTACTGCAAAATCTCCGGCAGACCGCGCAGACTGTCCAGAACGAAGCTGCTCAACTCCCCCGCCTGTGTCCGAAGCTGCATGCCGTCATTTTTGCTCTGTTTCGAAATAAAAAGCGGAATTGCAATGCCCACAAGCAGATAGGCAAGCAGCGCAAGGATTCCAAGCTGCCATGCGAAATGCCCGATATAGCAGGTCATCACGATCGTCATCAAAAACGCAATCGCCACAGGGGAAATCGTATGGGCATAAAATACTTCCAGAAGTTCAATATCAGACGTAATTACAGAAATCAGGTTTCCCTTATCCCGTCCTTCCAGCTTTGCCGGGCAAAGCCTGCGCAGCGCTGCAAACACCTTGCTGCGGATCAGCGCAAGCAGGCGAAACGCGATGTAATGATTGCACGCCTGCTCGGCATAGCGCAAAATTCCGCGAAAAAACGCCAAAAGTCCCGCCACAATCAAAGCGGTCTTCATGCCGACTCCCGCATACGAGCCGACCGCATCCAAAATGGCATATCCACCCAAAATCGTCAGAAACGTCGCTGCGAGGTGCCCCGCAAGTCCCATCAGAATCGCCGCCAGCATAAAGCCGGTCAGCGGACGCACCAGAACAATCAGTTTCCGGCAAACTGCAACATTCGATCTCTTTTTCATGCCTGCGCACCTCCTTTTCCATACTGCTCCAGCTCCTGCTGTGCATTCCATAACTTTTGATAAACGCTGCCTTCTGCAAGCAGGCTCTCATGTGTCCCGGACTGGACGATCCGACCCTGCCCGAGCACATAAATCCGCCCTGCCTTCGTGACATTTGCCAGACGGTGTGAAATCATCAGAACCGTCTTTGTTTCCGACAGCTCATAAATCTGTGCGATAATGGCTTCTTCGCTCTCTGCGTCCACGTTGGAGGTCGCTTCGTCGAAAATATAAACATCACTGTCGCATAAAAGCGCCCTTGCAAGCGCCAGACGCTGTCTCTGCCCGCCGGAAAGATTCGACGCCTTTTCGGTCAATTCGGAGGAAAGTCCCTTTTCTTCCTGTAAAAAAACGTCCAGCCGGACTTTTCGCAGTGCCTCCCAGAGTTCTTCGTCAGAAGCGTCCGGTTTGCCCATCAGCAGGTTGTCCCGCACGGTCCCCTTGAATAAATAGCTGTCATGGCCGATATACATCATATGGGTCATCCGCTCTTTTTCCGGGATTTGAGAAACTGGAACGCCGCCGATCGTAATCCTGCCGTCGGATACCCGATGCTGTCCCATCACCAGCGAAGCGATGGTCGATTTGCCGCAGCCGCTCTCCCCGACAAGGGCAGTCAGCTGATTCTTTTTGCCCTGCAGGCTCACATCCTGCAGCACTATTCTTTCTTTATCGTAAGAAAAGCTTACATGTTCCAGGCAAAGATCCCCGGCACAGAACCTTTCCGGCGTTCCTTCTGTTTTTGCTTCCGGAAGCTCCAACAGACGAAAAATCTTATCGCTTGCCGCCATACCGTTCATCGCAATATGGAAAAAGCTGCCGAGCTGGCGCATCGGAATAAAGAAGTCCGCTGCGATCAGCACGATAAACAGACATCCGGAAAGCGACACCTTTCCCGCCGCCAGCTGCGTCACCGCAACTGCCATTCCGGCAGCTGCACCTCCATAGGCAACCAGATCCATAATCGTGATGGAGTTAAGCTGCATCGTCAGCACCCTCATCGTAATTTTGCGGAACTGCTCGGATTCCCGATCCATCTGCTCCTGTTTCCAGCCATCCGATTCATATATTTTCAGTGCAGTCAGTCCCTGCAGATTTTCCAAAAACGTATCACCGAGGCTGGTGTACTGCCCCCAATATTTCGATAACAGCTTTTTGGCAAAGGTCTGCACTGCTGCAATCGCCGCCGGAATGAGCGGGACGCAGGCAAACAGTACGATCGCCGCCGGCACGTCCACAAACAGCAGTACGACAAACAGTGTAAGCGGAGCCAGCATACTGTAAAAAAATTGCGGCAGATACGCGCCAAAATACGTTTCCAGCTGATCGACGCCCTCTACGGCAACCTGTACTACCTCAGACGTTGCTGCCTGTTCCCGATAGGAAACGCCCAACGCCAGCAGCTTTTGATAAATCATGCTGCGCAGCTTCTTTTTGACCTCCCGTGCGGACAGAAAAGACATTTTTGTAGAAAGCCGCAGCATAAAAAAACGCAGAATCGCCGCTGCCGCCATGATCAGCGCGGTGACTGCAATTGCATCTGTATTTGCCTTCTTTTGAAATAAGGTACCAAACAGCCGTGCAAGGGCTGCAATCATTGTGATATTGGCGATCAGACACACCCACTGGGCAGCGACGTTTCCGGCAATGTATCTTTTGCTTTCTTCCACGCTGCTAATCAGCCGTTTATCCATCATCGATAGTTCCTCCTGATTCTTATACTTACATTTGTTAGTCACAGCAAACTGAATATTACCATAAAATAGCTGACTTTGCGAGCATTATTTCTGTTTCTTCCAATAAAAGGCATTTATAAGGCATTCCTGCCGCTTTTGCGAAATCGTCAAAATGAATAGCAGACTGTAAAAAAAACATCTGCGCGTTCAGGAATTGTTTATATTTTTTTAGTTGATTTTAGTCTTTAAATATGTATAATATATAAATGAAGCGGATTTGTTCTTTTTTTGAAACAATCTGCCGAAACCTGCAAGGCAGGAAATGTAAGGAAAGGAAAGAGGTTAAATACAAATGGCTGTAATTGATTTAAGCAAGTATGGTATTACCGGAACTACCGAGGTTGTCTACAATCCTTCTTATGAAGTATTATTCGAAGAAGAGACCAAACCCGGACTGGAAGGCTATGAAAAGGGACAGGTCAGCGAACTGGGTGCTGTCAATGTTATGACAGGTATCTACACAGGTCGTTCCCCCAAAGACAAATTCATCGTTGTTGATGAAAATTCCAAGGATACTGTATGGTGGACATCTGACGAATACAAGAACGATAACCACCCTGCTACTCAGGAAGCATGGAAGGCAGTCAAAGAACTCGCTCAGAAAGAACTTTCCAATAAGAAGCTGTACGTTGTGGATGCATTCTGCGGTGCAAACAAAGATACCCGTATGGCGATCCGTTTCATCGTTGAAGTAGCATGGCAGGCACATTTCGTAACCAACATGTTCATCAAGCCCACTGCAGAAGAGCTTGAGAACTTCGAGCCTGATTTCGTTGTTTACAACGCTTCCAAGGCTAAAGTAGAAAATTACAAAGAGCTCGGCTTAAATTCCGAGACTGCAGTTATGTTCAATATCACAAGCCACGAGCAGGTTATCATCAATACCTGGTACGGCGGTGAAATGAAGAAAGGTATGTTCTCCATGATGAACTACTTTCTGCCGTTAAAGGGCATCGCTTCCATGCACTGCTCCGCTAACACAGATATGAACGGCGAGAACACCGCTATCTTCTTCGGTCTGTCCGGTACCGGTAAGACCACCCTGTCCACAGATCCCAAGCGTCTGCTGATCGGCGATGACGAGCACGGCTGGGATGACAACGGCGTATTCAACTTCGAAGGCGGCTGCTACGCTAAAGTTATCAACCTGGACAAGGAGTCCGAACCCGACATTTACAATGCAATCAAACGCAACGCTCTGCTTGAGAACGTTACTCTGGATGCAGAAGGCAAGATCGATTTCGCGGATAAGAGCGTAACCGAGAACACCCGTGTATCCTACCCGATCAATCATATTCAGAACATCGTTCGTCCGATCTCTTCTGCTCCCGCAGCGAAGAACGTTATCTTCCTGTCTGCAGATGCATTCGGCGTACTGCCTCCGGTATCTATTCTGACACCTGAGCAGACTCAGTATTACTTCCTGTCCGGTTTCACAGCTAAGCTGGCTGGTACAGAGCGCGGCATCACAGAGCCTACTCCTACCTTCTCCGCTTGCTTTGGTCAGGCATTCCTGGAACTGCATCCTACCAAGTATGCACAGGAATTGGTTAAGAAGATGGAAATGAGCGGCGCTAAGGCTTATCTGGTAAATACCGGATGGAACGGCACCGGCAAGCGTATCTCCATCAAAGATACCCGTGGTATCATCGATGCGATCTTAAGCGGCGCTATCCTGACAGCTCCTACCAAGAAGATTCCTTACTTCAACTTCGAAGTTCCCACCGAGCTGCCCGGCGTAGATCCTGCTATTCTGGATCCTCGCGACACCTATGCTGATGCTTCTACATGGGAAGAAAAAGCAAAAGACCTGGCTGCAAGATTCAATAAGAACTTTGCAAAATACGAAGGCAACGAAGCCGGTAAGGCTCTGGTTGCTGCAGGTCCTCAGCTGTAATCGGCACTTGCAACATATTGAACTTTTGAAAAGGAGATGCAGTTTTGCATCTCCTTTTTTATCAATCTTTCTCCCAGTCGCAGATTTTGCTTTCTTCGATTTTTCTTGCAATTTCTTCCAGTTTGTCTTATGATAAGAAGCGTGCGTTTTTATAAAAATTTAATGTTTTATATTCTTTTTTTATAATTCGAATATATTATCTAAAATCGTACAGTCTACCGTCTCTTATTTTACTCAAAGGAAGGAACTTTCCACATGGAAAAATTAAAACCGAAGCTGTTTTCTGTCATGAAAACCTATACCCGTGAGCAGTTTGTCAAAGACGTGGTTGCCGGTATTATCGTTGCAATCATCGCTCTTCCGTTGTCCATCGCCCTCGCCCTTGCCTCCGGAGTTACCCCGGAAAAAGGCATCTACACCGCGATCACAGCAGGCTTTGTCATCTCTTTTCTGGGTGGAAGCCGTGTCCAGATCGCAGGTCCGACTGCAGCATTTGCAACGATCGTCGCCGGAATTGTTGCAAAAAACGGCATGGACGGACTGATTATCGCTACTCTGCTGGCAGGTGTGATTCTGATCCTGATGGGTCTGCTGCGCCTCGGAAACCTCATTAAGTTTATTCCATATACGATCACAACCGGCTTTACCTCCGGTATCGCTGTAACGATTTTTATCGGTCAGATCAAGGATTTTCTCGGTCTGAGTATCGTTACCGATGAACCGCTGATTGAAACAATGGATAAATTAAAGGCTGTTTTCGTCTTTATCGGCACACTGAACGTACAAGCGCTGATCGTCGGCATTCTCAGCCTCGCCATCCTGATTTTCTGGCCGATGCTTCCCGGCTTTTTAAAACGGATTCCCGCTTCCCTGATCGCCGTGATTGTTGGCAGCGCTGCTGTAGCAGGCCTGCATCTGAATGTCAATACGATCGGTGATCTGTATGAAATTTCCAATAAGCTGCCGTCGATCTCGCTTCCGGCGTTCTCCCTGACAACCGTTCAGAACGTCCTGCCAGACGCCTTTACGATCGCGATTTTAGCAGCAATCGAATCCCTGCTCTCCTGTGTCGTTGCAGACAGTATGGTAAACAGCCGTCACCGCTCCAATATGGAGCTGATCGCACAGGGCGCCGGAAATATCACCTCCGCGCTGTTCGGCGGCATCCCCGCCACCGGAGCCATCGCCAGAACCGCCGCAAACATCAAAAACGGCGGACGCACTCCGATCGCCGGAATGGTGCATTCTGTTGTCCTTCTGCTGTCCTGGTTGTCCTGATGCCCTACGCTGCCCTGATTCCTATGCCGGTTATCGCAGCGATCCTGTTTATGGTTGCCTATAATATGTGTGACATCAAAACCTTTGTCAACCTCTGTAAAACCTCTCCGAAGAGCGATATTATCGTTTTGGTCAGCACCTTTGTTCTGACGGTCGTATTCGATCTTGTCGTTGCCATCGAGGTCGGCATCCTGCTCGCTGCGATTCTGTTTATGAAACGTATGAGCGACGTTACAGAAGTAGAAGGCTGGAAATATGTCGATGAGGACGACGATGCGGACAGCCTTGCCCTGCGCGTTGTACCCAGTCACATTACAGTTTATGAAATCAGTGGTCCCCTCTTTTTCGGCGCTGCGGATAAGATTCTGAAAATCACCCTCGACGAAAAGCGCCGTTGTCTCGTCCTTCGTATGAGAAGTGTCAGCGCCATCGACGCGACCGCCATGCATAACCTTGAAAAGCTCTACGAGGACTGTCAGAAAAAGGGCATTCAGCTGATTTTCTCCCATGTCAACGAACAGCCCTGGCGTGTCATGGAAAAAAACGGCTTTATTGAAAAAGTCGGTGCCGACAACTTCTGTGCTCATATTGATGACGCCCTAAAGCGCGCCGAGCAGCTGTAGCTTGTGCCAAAGCAGCTCATCACTGTTCTGATAAAAATCGCATTTTGAATACATCCGCCGCAGAGTTCTGACTTTTGCGGCGGATTTTTATAAAAATTTAATTTTTCTCTTGAAAAATATCACATTTGCGTATATCATATTGCCCATAGGCAATTTCGAAATGAAGTTTGCAGGAAAAGACATTTTGTCTACCGAAGGAGTAAAACTCTCAGGTGCTGTAGTTTGCAGCGCAACTGTAAATGGATCGACTCTCTGGAGACACCCGGATTAGCCGGGGGCCGAAGGTGCAACATACGAATTTCTCGTATGAATCTCTCAGGTAAAAGGACAGAGAAGATATTACGCAAGTATTCTATATCTTCCTGAGACTGACGCAAAAGGATTTCTTTTTGGTGCAGTCTCTTTTTATTCGCAGCATGGAATATTCGCAATCTTATATTCTATCATGCTTTAAACGATATCTGTCTGCGCAGCGGATATTTCGTTTTTCCGGCGAATAAACCAGTCCGGCACACTGCCCTTTCTATTTTCACGAGTGATTCCAAATCCCTTCTTTCATTTCGAAACGCTTTCCTTACGCATAGCATAGCATAGCGTAGCATGGCATCAGAAAGACATCTGCGGCCAAAAATCTGTTGTAACAAAGAATAATCTGTTGCAGCAAAGAATAAGAAAGGGATCGAATACCATGTGGACTTCTATCAATCAAGCTCTGAATATAATCGACAACTTTGTCTGGGGTGTACCGTTGATGGTACTGATTATCGCCGGCGGACTGCTTTTGACCATCCGCCTCGGTCTGCTCCAGATTCGTAAGCTTCCCCTTGCACTGAAATGGATGCTTCAAAATGAGGAAGGCGGAAAAGGTGAAATTTCCAGCTTCTCCGCACTCTGTACCGCACTGAGTGCAACGATCGGTACCGGAAATATCGTCGGTGTCGCTACGGCGGTTTGTGCAGGCGGTCCCGGTGCTCTGTTCTGGATGGTTGTAGCAGCATTTCTCGGCATGGCAACCAAATACTCCGAAGGTCTGCTGGCAGTCAAATACCGTACCGTTGCTGAAGACGGACACAGCCTCGGCGGTCCCTTCTACTATATTGAACTCGGCATGGGCAAAAATTTTAAATGGCTCGCAAAGATTTTCGCCTTCTTCGGCGTCTGTGTCGGTCTCTTCGGCATTGGTACCTTCAGCCAGGTCAATGGTATTTCCAGTGCAGTACATGGTTTCTTTGATCCAAACGATGCCTTTACTGTAAAAATTCTGCCGTTCCTTGGCGAATATTCCTGGTCCGTTGTCATTGCTTCCCTGATTCTCTCCTTCTGCGTCGCAGCTGTTTTGATCGGCGGCGTCAAGAGAATTGCAAGCGTCAGCCAGATCATCGTTCCCTTCATGGCAGTCATCTATTTTGTATTCGCAGTGATCCTGATCTGCTGCAACATCACCAAAGTGCCTGCAGCATTTGCAACCATCGTAACCGCAGCATTTTCTCCAAAAGCGATTACCGGCGGTGCAGTCGGCAGCATGCTCATCGCAATGCAAAAGGGTGTTGCCCGCGGCATCTTCTCCAATGAAGCCGGTCTGGGAAGCGCGCCCATCGCAGCTGCAGCAGCCCAGACGAACTCTCCTGTCCGTCAGGGTCTTGTCAGCATGACTGGTACCTTTATCGATACGATCATCATCTGTACCCTAACCGGTCTTTCCATTGTTCTGACCGGTGCATGGCAGGTAGAAGGTCTGGAAGGTGTTCAGGTTACAACCTATGCATTCCAGCATGGTCTTCCGTTTCCTGCACAGTTTTCTTCCTTTATCCTGATGCTCTGCCTTGTATTCTTCGCCTTTACAACAATCCTTGGCTGGGATTACTACAGTGAACGCTGCCTGGAATATTTAAGCGGCGGCAATATGAAGCACGTTAAGATCTTTCGGTGGATATACATTCTGGCTGTCTTTATCGGACCTTACATGACGGTGAGCGCTGTCTGGACCATCGCTGATATCTTCAACGGTCTGATGGCTATCCCGAACATGATCGCGTTGTTCGCATTGAGCGGTGTCATTGTAAAAGAAACCAGAGCATTCTTCCAGCACGCAAAGGAAGAAGCACGCGCAGAGCACCGTTCTTTCGAAGAAGTGTGTGAGGAGAATTTAAACGAAGAAGAAGCGCCCGCGAACTAAAACTATTATCCAAGACCCCCTTCCCGATCTGGTTGGTATGCCCTTTGCGACTGACCTGATCGGGTTTTTTAATGCTCTTTACACATTAGTTCATAAAAAACAGCCGCACCCGGATGATTTCTCATCTGTGATGCGGCTGTTTTATTATCAGCAGAATGTACGCAAAGCACATTCTGCCGTATACGTCTTGCGGTGCTCTTTATTCATGACAATAGAATGCTCGCAGAGCGTGCATTCTATTGTTGATTTATGAAGTCGGGAGAATTATTCGCCCTTCTCCAGAGCCAGAGTCTTGGTTGTGATATCACAAACCTCTGCAGGTCCGTAGTACTGGATTGCACCCGGATATACATAGCAGGTGTTCTCAGACCACTCTTCTCTGTGTGCCTCGAAGTATTTGAAGGGCTTGCCATCCAGCTCAACCAGAGCCTTACGGATAACAGGCTTGTCTTCGCCATGTCTTCTCTCCATGTTCATCATCTTGGTGATGGGCATACCGCCTGCAACCCACTCAGCTGCCGGTTTGGACAGGTTGGAAACCTTGGAAAGGTAACCATTGTAACCATACTGGATCAGCATGAATGCATTGTAACCTAAGGAGTAGCAGTAATCGGAATCGAAGTTGGAAGGGAATGCACATCTTCCTTCGTAACCGAAGAAATGATGCAGTGCATTGAACTTACCGTTGTATGTGCCTGCAGCCTTTCTCTCAGCCAGCTTGTCAGCTACCAGAGCGGAGAACAGCTTCTCGGACTCGATCAGGGAAACCTGTACGTTGCCGTGAGGATCTCTCTCCAGGAACAGCTGCTGCTGAATGCCTTCCGGCAGGATTGCGAATACAGCCATGGATTCTTTAGACAGACCGTTTTCGATGAACGCATATTTTTCTTTCCAGGTAGGAAGTGCATTGAACGCATCTGCCTTGCTGCCTGCTAACAGCTCGTTGATCTCAGCGATCAGTGCGGAGAACTCGGGAACGAATTCTACAACGCCTTCAGGGATGATTGCAACACCGAAGTTCATGCCCTTTGCTGCTCTCTTTGCTACAGAATCAGCGATGTAGTCAGCGATCTGGGACAGGGACATCTTCTTTGCTGCAACTTCTTCGGAAATCAGGCAGATGTTCGGCTGGGTTTCCAGTGCGCACTCCAGAGCAACATGGGAAGCGCTGCGGCCCATAACCTTAATGAAGTGCCAATATTTCTTAGCGGAGTTTGCATCTCTTTCGATGTTACCGATTACTTCGCTGTAAGTCTTTGCAGCGGTATCGAAACCAAAAGAGCACTCAATATCTTCGTTCTTTAAGTCGCCGTCGATGGTCTTCGGGCAGCCGATTACCTGTACGCCGGTGTTGTTTGCAGCGAAGTACTCAGCTAGTACAGCTGCGTTGGTGTTGGAATCGTCGCCACCGATGATAACGATTGCGGTGATGCCGTGCTTCTTGCAGACTTCAGCAGCGATTGCGAACTGTTCCTGAGTCTCCAGTTTGGTTCTGCCGGAACCGATGATATCGAAACCGCCGGTGTTTCTGTATGCATTGATATACTCGTCATCAAAAACAAGATAATCGTCTTCGATCAGACCGCTCGGACCGTTCTTGAAGCCGTACAGTACGTTCTCCGGGTTGGTTGCCTTTAATGCATCGTATAAACCGCAGATAACGTTGTGTCCGCCAGGAGCCTGTCCGCCGGAAAGGATAACGCCTACAACCTGCTTCTTCGCAACGGAAGTGTTCGCACCTTTCTGGAAAGTGATCTCCTTTTTACCGTAGGTATTGGGGAACAGCGCTTTGATCTTCTCCTGATCTGCAACGCTCTGAGTCTCTTCGCCTTCCTTAACGCAGATATCTGCAATGCCGTGTCTCAGCATGCCGGGAAGCTTCGGAGCATACTCATATCTGGCTTTCTGTAAAGCTGAAATTTCCATAATCCTTCTCCTTCTTGTATTTCTACAACATTTTTTCATTCATAGTTGATTATAAGCTATTTTTTTCAAAAAGTAAACAACTAATCCCTTTTTCGCAAAGGGATGCCCATTTCCGTCCGTATTTTCTCAAATCTCCCGAACATCATACGGAGTGGTCTGATATACGTAATAATTCAAAAAATTTGTATACAATCCGTTGCAGTGCGCACGCCAGGAAAGTAACGGTTTCTTCTCCGGGTTGTCCTCCGGGTAATAATTTTCCGGCACATGGATCGGCAGTCCCTTGTCGCGATCGCGCTTGTACTCCCCGTCCAGCGTATAGCGGTCATATTCCGGATGTCCCATGACGAAAATCTGGCGTCCGCCCTCAGTCATACATAAAAGAACTCCCGCTTTATCCGATTCCGCCATAACGGTCAGCTCTTTGCAGGCATGGATCAGCGCTGCAGGCGTTTCGGTATGTCTGCTGTGGGGGATACAGAAAACGTCGTCAAATCCACGCACCAGCGGCTCTTTGCGGTTTAACACACGGTGTTCAAATACCCCGAAAAGCTTTTCCGGCAACAGGCGTTTGTCGAGTCCGAAGTGATAATACAGCCCCGCCTGGGCGCCCCAGCAAATATGGAAGGTCGAATGGACGTGGGTCTTTGACCACTCCATAATTTCGCAGAGTTCTTTCCAGTAATCCACCTCTTCGAAGGGAATCTGTTCCACCGGTGCGCCCGTGATGATCAGGCCATCATATTTGTTTTCTTTCAATTCGTTAAATGTATTGTAAAATTTATTTAAATGAGTGACGGAGGTATTCAGAGACAGGTGGCTGTTCATTTTCATAAAGGTCACGTCCACCTGCAGCGGCGTATTGGACAGCGACCGAAGAAGCTGCAGCTCCGTATCCTGTTTGACCGGCATCAGATTCAGAATACAGATCTGCAATGGGCGAATATTCTGGTGCATCGCACGATATTCGTCCATCACGAAAATATTTTCATTATCCAGAATCTCTCTGGCAGGCAGATCACTCTGTATTTTAATCGGCATTTTCTCTCTCACTTTCCTGCCGCTGTGCGGCGCTTCTTTTGAATAAATTCGTCCGGACGGTTATTTTTCCAGATACTGCTCTATAAACTCTTCTTCTGTCAGTACAGCTATGCCCAGCTCCCGCGCTTTTTTATTTTTGGCGGAATTGGAGGTACTGTCATTGTTGATCAGACAGACGGTTTTGCCCGTCACGCTTCCGGTTACCTTTCCGCCGAGGGCTTCGATCTTTTCCTTTAAGGCACTGCGATTTTCAAAGTGGTTCAGGCTGCCCGTAATAACAAAGGACTGCCCGGAAAGCGGCAGGGCTTCTTCTGAAAAGGTTTCCTGCTCCAGCTCCACTTCCTTTAATAAAAGCTCCAGCGCAGTTTTATTTTTTTCCTGGGCAAAAAAATCCACAAACGCACCTGCGATGACTGGTCCTACGCCATCCATCGCCGCCAGCTCTTCTGTAGGTGCAGCGAGCATTTTGTCCAGATCATTTTTATATTCCCGACAAATCATCCGTGCATTGGCAATTCCGATATTCGGGATTCCAAGGCTGTAAATCAGGCGTGCAAGATTTGTATGTCTCGCTTTTTCAACGCTCGCTTCGAGATTCTGATACGATTTTTCGCCGAAGCCGTCCATCTGCATAATCGCATCCCGGTGTCTGTCCAGATGGAACAGATCCGCATAGGTATGCAAAAAGCCCTCCGCCAGAAATTTTTCCAGCGTTGCTTCGGAAAGTCCGTCGATATTCATCGCGTCCCGGCTGACAAACAGCGTAAAAGATTTGATCTTTTTGGCATCGCAGTCCGGGTTCGGGCAGACTAACGTCTCCGTATCGTTTTCTTTTACAATCCGGGTCTCTCCCTGACAGACCGGACAGGTGCAGGGAATTTCCAGCGTACCGCTTTTGGTCAGATTTTCCGCGATCTGTGGGATGATCATGTTTGCCTTATAGACTGTAATCCGGTCGCCGATGCCGAGCTTTAATTCTTTTACAATGCTGACATTGTGAACGCTGGCACGACTTACGGTTGTCCCCTCCAGCTCCACAGGGTCAAAAATCGCAACCGGGTTAATCAGTCCGGTACGACTCGCGCTCCACTCCACCTCGCGCAGCGTCGTCTCTGCCTGCTCGTCCGCCCATTTAAATGCAATGGCATTGCGCGGAAACTTTGCCGTTCTTCCAAGCGACTCTCCGTAAGCGATATCGTCCAAAAGCAATACCAGCCCGTCGGACGGAACCGGATAATCTGTGATTTTTTCTTCAAACCAGGCAACTGCCTCCTGCATCGTGTCCGCAGTTACCGCTTTATATTCTACCGTTTCAAAGCCCTGCTTCTGTAAGAATATAAACTGCTCTTCCCTTGAGTTTTTAAAATCCACACCCTCTGCACGCACCAGCGCAAATGCAAAAAAATGCACCTTTCGCTGCGCAGTGATCTGGCTGTTTAGCTGGCGCACGGAACCGGAGCAGAGGTTTCTCGGATTTTTGTACCGAGCGTCCACGTCTTCGATTTCGCCGTTGATCTTTTCAAAATCCGCATAGGTGATGACCGCTTCTCCCCGCAGGATCAGCTCTCCCTGATACGGGATCTGCAGCGGCACGTTGACAAAGGTTTTGGCGTTCGGTGTGATGACCTCGCCAATTTCGCCATTTCCCCTCGTGACCGCCTTAAACAGCTTTCCGTCCCGGTACGTCAACACGATGGTCAAACCGTCCAGCTTCCAGGAAAGCAAACCTTTCTGATCTCCCAGCCAGTCTGCCAGTTCTTCCCGGCTTTTCGTTTTTCCAAGGGAAAGCATCGGGCTTTCGTGACGCTCTTTGGGAAGTTCGTCTACTGCTTCATAACCAACCGATTGGGTCGGACTCGCTGCCAGCACAACTCCGGTCTTTTCTTCCAGGGCAACCAGCTCGTCGTAGAGCCTGTCATATTCTAAATTACTCATGATTTCCCGGTCTTCGGCATAGTAGGCTTTTGCAGCCTCATTCAACTTCGAGACCAGTTCTTTCATTCTGTCTGTATCATTCATATCGTTTTTTCTGTGCTCCTGTCTGTCCGGATCCGGAACCATTCCGATAGGTACCATTCGTGCGGCTGTCGGTGGCACTCCGGTAGGTACCATTTGTGCGGCTGTCGGCGGTACTCCGGTAGGTACCGCGCTGCTCTGCTTTGCGAGCACCGTCTGTACCTTGCCTGCGATCAGCCGTTTTTGCGTAGCCACCTGCATTTCGGTGAGCCGGATTCTGCCCGCTGCGCTGCATTCCTGCATTCGACGCACGCCCCTTTGCCCCCAACGTCACCATACCGGACTGAGCTTCTTTTTTCGCAGCAGGCTGCCGTTCCTTTTCCCATGCAGGACGCGCCGGACGGCTGGCATTTTTCCCAACTTCATAGTACAGCTCTTTTAACTCTGCACCGGTGACTGCACGAATATCGCCCGGGTTTAATTTCCCCAGCAGAATATTTGCCACACGCACACGTTTGATGCTTAGAACGCCATAGCCGAGGGTCTTGCACATCCGGCGGATCTGGCGGTTTAAGCCCTGCGTCAGGATAATACGGAAGACAAATTTTCCTTCTTCCTTTACAAAGCAGGGACGGGTACGCTCATTTAAATCCTTTAACAGCATACCGTCCGACATTTTTTTGAGGAAATCCCGGCTGATGGGCTTATTGACGCGGACGAGATACTCCTTTTCGTGAAAGTTTGCCGCACGCATCAGACCATTGATTAAGTCCCCGTCGTTTGTCAGCAGTAAAAGGCCTTCCGAATCTCTGTCCAGGCGTCCTGCATAGGTTACACGTACCGGATATTCGACGACATCACGGATCGTGATCTGGGCGTGCTTGTCCTTTTCTGTACAGGTCACTCCGACCGGCTTGTAATAAGCCAACACCACCTTTTTTTCCCGATGTCCGACCGGTTTGTCCTCAACTGTAATTTTGTCCAGATCGTTGACCCGCATACCCGGATCTGCGATCTTGCCATTCACAGACACTTTTCCCCCTTCGATCAGGACATCCGCTTCTCTTCTCGAACAGATGCCAGCCTGGGAAAGATATTTATTTAAACGGACCTTTTCAGTATTTGCCATAAATTAACTTCTCCATTCCGATAAAAATCGCAGTATACAAATATTTTAGCACACTTTCAGATTCCGTGCCAGAAGAACATGCAGGGATTTTCAGGCGCATGGTTTCCCTCTGCTACAGCAAAATCCAGTCCGGAAGTTTTTTTCTAACCCACGGCAAAAACGGTCCTGCCAACCCTATAGAGCTCAGCAGAACCGTTTTTGAAATTTTGTTATGAAATTTTGTTATGAAATTCTATCCAAAACATCTGGAAGGTTATCGAAGTTTTTTGTCTTACTCGCGCTCTACGATCGCTGCACAGCCCATGCCGCCGCCAACACAAAGAGTAGCAAGACCTTTCTTTGCATCTCTCTTTTCCATCTCATGAAGTAAGGTTACCAGAATACGGCAGCCGGATGCTCCTACCGGATGACCAAGGGCGATTGCTCCGCCGTTGACGTTTAAGATATCGTTGTTGAAGCCAAGGTCATGCGCAACTGCTACAGACTGTGCTGCGAATGCTTCGTTTGCCTCAATCAGGTCGAAGTCGCCGATTTCGTAGCCGGCTTTCTTCATTACCTTGCGGGTTGCTGCAACCGGTCCGATACCCATAATGCGGGGTTCTACACCTGCCAGCTCGCCTGCTACCCAGGTAGCCATCGGCTTTACGCCCAGCTCCTTTGCCTTTTCTTCGCTCATAACGATCAGCGCTGCCGCTGCATCGTTAATACCGGAAGAATTGCCGGCGGTTACGACACCACCCTCTTTGAATGCAGGACGCAGTTTGCTGATGCTCTCTGCAGTTACATTCGGTCTGGGTCCCTCATCAGTATCAAATACAACGGTCTGTTTTTTCTGTTTTACTTCCATCGGAACGATCTCGTCCTTGAACTTGCCCTCTGCGATCGCTTTCTGTGCCTTCTGCTGGCTCCATGCTGCAAACTCATCCAGCTGCTCTCTGGTCAGTCCCCAGTCTTCTGCAATATTTTCAGCAGTAATACCCATATGATAGCCGCCGAATGCATCCGTCAGGGCATCGCGGATCAGCGCATCATCCATCTTTCCAGCGCCCATTCTGTAACCGAATCTTGCATTATACAGAAGATAAGGAGCCATGGACATATTTTCCATACCGCCAGCTACGATGATATCCGCATCACCGGAGGCAATCAGCTTGGCAGCCAGGTTTACACAGTGCATACCGGAGCCGCACAGTACGTTGATCGTAGTTGCAGGAACCTCTACCGGAATCCCTGCGTTGACTGCTGCCTGTCTTGCAGGGTTCTGGCCAAGACCTGCCTGAATGACACAGCCCATATATACTTCATCTACCTGCTCCGGTTTGATTCCGGTTCTTTTCAGGGCTTCTTTGATTACAACAGTGCCCAGATCCGGTGCAGGAGTTTTGGAAAGAGTTCCTCCCATTACGCCGATTGCTGTTCTGCATGCGCCTGCCAGCACTACTTTTCTTGCCATAACAATGATTCCTCCATTTTCCCTTTTTTCTTTATCATACTACTTTTGAAACGCTTTTCAAGCCCACTGCACGCTTTGTTGTGGTCTTTTTTAGGAACAAAAGCGTAAAAGCTTTCACGTTGGAAGGTACTTATCAGGGCATTTTTTATCTGGTGCTCAAATGCCCGATATTTTTGATCAGCACGGAAATCGTCCCGTCGGGATTTGTGATAAATTCTACCTTCTCGGGGTCCTTATATTCTTCCATCGGAATCGTGATTTCGATGCCAGTGTCCGTCGTCAGATGCTGCTTCTGGAACTTTTTGATCGTCGCCTCGCTCTTGGGCCTGACAATTTCTTTTTCCATGTTATATTTTTCCAGCTTTTCCTCCAGGTCTGCCTGCATCTGCGGACTGTCCTTAAAAACTTTCTCCTTGACCGCTTCGACCTCCAGGCTCCCCTTTTCCTCCAGCTCATCATAGATCGCCTGCTTGACTTCCATCTTTCGCCGGGTGTCCTCATCTCCATAGTATTTTTTGTTGACCTGTTCCACTGCTTTTGTCACGATATCCAGCTTTGTCTTCTGAGACATCGGTGCATGACATTCCAGAAACAGTTCGGAAAAGTACAGCTTTTTTTCACCATTTACTTCGAATTTTTTCTCTGTCAGCAAAATTTCTCCATTCGACAGATTCACTAAAAATGCCTCAGAAAGCTTCTGTCCGGCAGACGGCAGGATCGCTTTCTGTAAAATGATATCGTTTAAATTTTCTCCGGTTTCGGTAGCCTTCGTCGCATGGGTATAGGAAGTTTTATAATTTAATTTCAAAAATCCGAAATAATCGACGCCCTCCGCAGAAAAAACGACAACCGCAACGTCCGCCGCCGGAATATCGATATTCGAATTCATGATCCCATAGAGCTTTTCACACAATGCCCTGCTCGTCTGGACAAAATTTTCGGCGTTACAGTTCTGGATCAGCCCCATCACCTCAGATTCGTCAGAAAACTGGCAGACCTTCATATCGTCGCTCTCTGTAAATTTTTCAATATGAGCCTTTAAAAAATCGCACAGATTCGAACCCATATCGATCGGACAGTCCGAAAGCACCGGCATTCCAACCACAGAATCCAGGATATGGACAATCCCCATTTTCATAATCATATCGTCTTTTTTCATGCCAGTTTCTCCTCATTTGCTTTTGTATGCGGCAGCTGCGCCATCTATAAACATAGCAGTTCGTTCAAAAATATGCAAGAAAAAGAGACGGACGCTTTTGACGTCCGCCTCCGGGATTCTCGCTTTTGCGACCTGCCGCAGGGAAAAATCTTCCTCTCGGGATTCTTCTTATTCCGCCCGTTTTAACGCTTTTACGATCACAGGTCCGATCAGTGCTGCTAAAATAATCTTTGCAGTATCACCGGGCAGGTAAGGGATAACCCCCACACCAAGACCTCCGATGAAGTCTAAGTTCAGCTGCAGGCAAAGCCAAACGGTACCGAACAGGTAACATACCAGCGTTCCCAGAACCATCGCACCGAACTGTTTCCAGAAGCTTTTGCCGGTCTTCTCAAACAGAATACCGGTCAGCGGGATCATGAACAGGAAGCCGATCAGATATCCTCCAGTCGGTCCTGCAAGCTTTGCAAAGCCACCGGAAAAACCGGAAAATACCGGAAGTCCCACCAGACCCAGAAGCAGATAGATCACATAGCTGATGAATGCATTTCTGGTGCCCAAAATGTAAACGGAAAGGTACAAAATAAAGGTTGTCAGGGAAAGCGGAACAGGGCTGACCGGGATCGGAATGGAAAACGGAGCCGCTATACAGGTCACCGCTGTCATCACACCGATCATCGCCATCTGTCTGATTCCAAGTACTGTCTCTTTTTTTGTTGCTGTCTGCATGATTGTCACCCCTCCTGTCCTATCGGACAGTTTTTCTTTTTTCTTAAAAGATACCCCTTTCATCTGAAAATGTCAACAAAATCTTCGACTTATTTACCATTGCTTTTGTTATATTATACAATATCGTCCTATTTGTAAGTTTTTTTTATCGGACTTTGACAGCTGCGTGCCAAGGTGCCCGGTGATATATCATATTTTTGACGAAATGCCGTCAGAAAATAAGAATAGGAAAAGAATCCGCACGCCGCACATACTTCCTTAGAGGATATGTTTCCCTCCTCCAGCATCCGTTTTGCCAGAGACAGGCGGTAATTGAGCATATATTCGGAAAAGGTTACGCCCATACAGGCATGGAATACGGAAGAAAAATACGATTCCGACAATCCTGCCTTCTGCGCCGCATCCGACAGCCTGATTTTTTCCCGGTAATGCTGCCGTACAAAAACCAGCGACCTGCGCACCGCCTCAGGGATTTCTTCCTCCTTTGCCTGCCGTTTCTTCGGGCTTTTTCGCAGAATCAAAATACAGATTTTTTCGATCAGATCCGCAGACATTTTTTCCCAGAACGCTTCTTTTTCTTCCTGCTCTCTTTTTAATTCCAGCAAAAGCTGTGTCATCTTCTGCATTTCCTTTTCCTGCATCTGAAAGCAAAACGGTTCTACCGCTTCTTCCAGCGCATCCAGCAATACGTTCGATAACACCTCCTGCCGAAAAATCAGGTTATAGTAACGGATATATTCCCCTGTATCCGTCATCTGTCTGTGATAATCCGATGGTCGAATCAGCTGCAGGCTGCCTGCCGCCGCAACGAAGCTGCTTCCGTTGATCAGGAACCGGCTGCTTCCTTCATAGATCAGCGACAGCTCGTAAAAATCATGAAAATGAAGCTGCTGATTGAAGCTGCTCTCCGCTTCCGAATAGCAATTCTGTATGCTGAAAAGCCCGTTCGACAAATATTCCTTTGCCGGAAGAATTCCCTTTCCAAACTGCATCCCTATATTTTCTCCATTTCTTTTTGCTTCAAAAATTTTGTTATTTTATGATTATATCATATATATTTTGTTATTTTAAGTTTTCTATTGTCTTTTTTACCAATTCATCCTACGATAAGTTCAGACAGCGGCAATACAACTTCGCCCGAGAAAAACAAATCCATTTATTTCAAGACACCAGAAAGGAGTTTTACCAATGACACAGTTAGAAGCTCTGCAGAAAAAATTTATCAATCTGCGCTTTGGCACATTTATCCATTTTAACAGCGCAACCTTCCAGTTCCACAACAACCCCGACATCATCGACTGGGAATACGACCATGAAAACGGCGATCTGCCCAGGCAGTTCCCGTTTGATGAAAAAGACTTTAACCCGACCGCTCCCGACTACTGCAAGCAATGGGCAAAAATCGCTAAAAGCGCCGGCTGCCAGTTCGCTGCCCTGACAAGCAAGCACCACGAGGGCTTCGATCTCTGGCCCTCCGACTATACCGATCACTGTGTGAAAAATGCGACAAACAAAACCGATGTCGTTGCCGCTTATCTGGACGCGTTCCGCAGCGAGGGAATTGTTGCCGGTCTGTATTTTTCCGTGCTCGACCTGACTGCTCAAACCGGTCACAGATCCTGCACAACAGCGCAGAAAGAAAAAATCTTCGGTCAGGTGACCGAGCTTCTTACAAACTATGGAGAAATCCCATTCCTGATCGTAGACGGCTGGAATGCTCCCTGGGGCGGTCCCTCCTATGAGATGCTTCCCTTCGAGGAGCTCGACCGCCTTGTGAAATCTCTGCAGCCCGATTGTATGCTGATGAACATCGGCTGTCAGGAAGGATTATCCGGTACCGACGTTGTATTTTATGAAAACGCCGCCGGTCAGGAAGTCGACCATAGCTTCAACGGTCCCGGCATCAGCTGCAACAAACTGACAAAGACATGGTTCTGGAGAGACGAAGACCCGACAACGCCCGTTACAAACGCAGAATGGGCACTTTCCAAAATGAAGGATTATTTCCCCCAGAATGTCAACTTCATGTTAAATCTCTCCCCTTCCACAACCGGTCTGGTGGACGAAAATCTTGCGCAGGAATTTGCCAGGATCGGTAAGACCTTCCAGATGCCTGAACCCCTGGATGAGCTTCCGGCGGGCTGGCTGAAGCGCTGATCTCTATTGACGCAAAAGAACAGGGCATTCCCGCCTTGTTCTTTTGCTATTCTCAGGGTATACTTTAAAAAGAAACGGTCGGCACTTCTGTCCGACCCAAAAAGTATCCTATAAGGAGGACGTTATGTCACAGACACTCGAACAATTTCAGGCCTATCAGACCAGACTCGAACAATACGATCAGGCGATTGCCCTGCTCTACTGGGACCTGCAGACCGCAGCTCCAAAAGACAGCATCGAAGCAAAGCTGTCTGCGGTAGGCTATTTTTCCACGGAATCCTTCCGCCTTTCGACGGCGGACGAATACGGCAGCCTGTTAAAAAAGCTCTCTGCTCCCGAAGAATATGATCAGCTGTCTCCCGCCATGCAGCTTACGATCCGGCGAAACCTGAGAGATTTCGAACGCTTCAAGCGTATTCCGGAAGCCTTCTACACGGAATATGTCACAGAAAAGGCACGTTCCGAAAAAGCCTGGGAGGCAGCCAAGGAGGCTTCTGATTTCTCTGTATTTGCGCCCCATCTGGATAAGGTCATCTCCATGACAAAAGAATATGTCCACTACATGGAGCCAGATCAGGATGTATATGAATTTTTGGTCGGTCTTTTTGAGGACGGTATGGATACGGAAACGATCGACCGCATTTTTGCAGAACTAAAAGAAGGACTTCTTCCGCTGCTTGCCAAAATCGAGGCAGCTCCCAAACCGGATCTGTCTGCCCTGCAGCAGACCTTTGACCCGGATGCTCAGAAAAAGGTCCAGGAGCTGCTGCTTTCTTATATCGGTTTTTCCTTTGACTGCGGCGCGGTTGCCGAGAGTATGCATCCCTTTACGACAACGCTCTGCCCCGGCGATGTCCGCGTAACAAACCACTATTATGCCGACAATCCGATTTCTTCGATATTCTCCGCCATTCACGAGGGCGGTCATGCAATCTTCGAGCAAAATGTCGATAAGGATTTCTGGCATACTGCCGCAGCCCAGATCAATATGATGGGACTTCACGAAAGCCAGTCCCGCTTTTACGAAAATATCCTCGGCAGAAACCCACACTTTTGGACACCAATTTACGAAAAAATGTCCGCGCTGCTTCCAGAATTTAAAACCGTCCCATTTGATACGTTTATAAAAGCGATCAACGACGTACACCCCAGCATGATCCGTACGGAAGCGGATGAAGTGACCTACGGTCTGCATATCATCCTGCGTTACGAAATAGAAAAAGCAATTTTCAGAGACAATGTAAAGACCGATGACCTGCCAGCTCTCTGGAATCAGAAAATGCAGGAGCTGCTTGGCATTACTCCTGCAAACGATGCAGAAGGCATCCTGCAGGATATGCACTGGTCAGACGGCTCCTTTGGATATTTCCCCTCCTACCTGCTGGGCTCCATTTATGACGGCATGTATCTTGAAGCGATCCAAAAGGATCTCGGAGATCTGGATACGGTTCTGGAAAACGGAAGAATCCTCGACATCACCCACTGGCTGAAGGAAAAGATCCATCGTTTTGGCAGCATGTATAACTCCAAAGAGGTTATCGAACGGGTCTGCGGCAAGGAAATCAGCGCACAGCCGCTGCTTCGCTATTTTGAAGAAAAATACAGTAAGGTGTATGAATTCTGACCAACGCCTCGAAGTCGAACTGCTTTATCTGTAACATACAGAGCGTATATTCCATCAAACAGTAACATTCTATTATTGATGCAAAAACCGGAAAATCTTTCCAGATGCCTTACGACAATACCTCGTGTGGCGTCGGAACAGATTTTCCGGTTTTTCTAATCAGGCGATTCCATTTTTATACATTCGATTCACGGCAGCGTTTTTAAAATCCGTCCCAGCTCTTCTACATCTTCCGATTTTGTTGCCCAGCTGGATGCAAACCGCACTGCAGCAGCTCCATTTTCCAGCTCTTCCCAGGTTTCACAGCTGACACGATCCTTCAGTGCTTCCCGCTGTGCTGCATTTAATACGACAAACTGCTGATTCGTCGGGGAATTGATATAAAGCGGACACCCATGCTCCGTCAGAAGCTCCTTGATCCTCATGGCCATATCGATCGCATGCGCAGAAATTTTCAAATACAGATTTTCTGTAAAAAGCGTATCGAATTGAATCCCCAGCAGACGTCCCTTCGCAAGCACCGCCCCCTGCTGCTTCATCAGGGTAAAAAATCCCGGAACCGTATTCTTTTTCGGGAAAACTACGGCTTCTCCAAACAGTGCGCCCACCTTTGTGCCTCCAATATAGAACACGTCGCACAGTTCTGCCAGATCTGCAAGTGTCACGTCTGTTCCCGGTGCGCAAAGTCCATAGCCCAGACGCGCACCGTCCAAAAACAGGGGCAGCTGATATTCCTCACAGACCCTTCGAAGCGCCTTTAACTCTTCTTTTGTATAGAGTGTTCCATATTCGGTCGGATGGGAAATATAAACCATGCCGGGCTGCACCATATGGGTACAGCTGCCGTCCTGATAAAAGCGTTCCAGATAGTGCTTTACCGCTGCAGCCTCAAGCTTCCCGTTTTTGTGTGGGATCGTCAGCACCTTATGGCCGCCGCTTTCAATTGCACCAGCCTCGTGGACACCGATATGTCCGGTATCCGCTGCAATAACCCCCTCGAAGGGCTTTAAAAATCCCCGGATCACGGTCGCATTTGTTTGGGTCCCGCCGACCAGAAAATAAATTTCCGCCTCCGGGCACTGGCATGCTGTGCGGATTTTTGCTTTTGCAGATTCGCAATAGGCATCCTTTCCATAGCCGTAGGTATGCTCCATGTTCGTTTCCATCAGGCGCTGTAAGATTGCAGGATGTGCGCCTTCCATGTAGTCACTATCAAAGTATAGCATTGCTTTCTCCTCCTGATATTTTTGTATCATTTTTTCTTTCCTCACAGTTTCAGCCTTCCCTTTGCTGCTCTAAGAGCTCATAGAGCGCATCGTCTCCTTCGTCGATCCACACATCCTCTTCCTCTTCATTCAAGCCAAGAAATTGTGCGAGTGTTCGGATATCATCGCTGTTATTCCATTCGTCCACATAATCATCGATTTCTTCAAACTCGATCTCTCCTGCCAGATAACGTTCTTTAAAATTTGCCATCCTGATTTCCTTTCTATAGTCGTTAATAAGTTTCTGTTAATTCGTTGATCATTGTTATCAGTAATTTCGCATCCACGGGCTTGGGATTTTCTTATTTTTACCCATCTGCAAACCGCTTTTCCCATTCATCGCTATTCCTTATCAGCCTGCGTTTCGGCCCCCCCCACCGGATTTTATACTTCGGATGGTCTTTTCCAATAGCATCATATCAACAGGCTTTGAAATATGGGCATTCATACCGGCTGTCAGAGAATGCCGGATATCCTCCGAAAAGGCATTGGCAGTCATTGCAATGATCGGAATTGTCCCTGCCTGTTTGTGTAGGCTCCTTCGGATTGCCCTTGCAGCATCATAACCGTTCATGACAGGCATCTGCACATCCATCAGGATCATGTCATACGCTCCGGGCACAGACTGTTCAAAGGTCTCCACCACCTTTTGCCCATTTTCACAAATCGTACACTCAGCACCTTTCATTTTTAACAGCTCTGTCAAAATCTCTGCATTCAGTTCATTATCCTCTGCATATAAAAAGTGCATTCCCTCCAGGATCGCTCCATTCGGCGTTTCTTCTTCCTTTGATGACAGGAATGCAGGCCGCTCTTTTGCAATTTTCAGATCTATAAGCACTTCAAAGCAGCTTCCCTGGCCGGGTTTACTTTCTACATAAATCGTGCCTCCCATGGCTTCCACAAGATTTCTGGTGATGGCCATTCCAAGTCCGGTTCCCTGTATCTTATTTGTCACAGAGTTTTCTGCTCGGGTAAAGGCATCAAAGATCGTATCTTTAAAAGCATCTGACATTCCCATTCCATTATCACGGACGAAAAAGCGATACCTTGCATAGACCGTGGAGGCTGTTTCACATTCTTCTGCCACAAAATGAATGGCTCCCCCCTCCTGTGTATACTTTACTGCATTGGACAAGAGGTTGCTAAAAATCTGCATCAGGTGAACCTGATCTCCATTTACCCACTCGTGCCGGATCTTTTCTTTTGTAATTGTAAGGGTCTGATTTTTTTCTTCTACCTGTGAATGGAACATCGCATTCAGATCCTGCAAAAGATCCGAAATAGAAAAATCCGTATACTGAAAAGCTGTTTTTCCTGCTTCGATCTTGCTCATATCCAAAACATTGTTAATGATCCCTAACAGGTGCTGCGCGGATATATCAATTTTATCTACATACTCCAATACCTTGACCTTATCCCCTGCATTATGTCGGATCAAAGCTGTAATACCAACAATTGCATTCATGGGTGTGCGAATGTCATGGGACACATTGGACAGAAAATCTGTTTTCGCCTTATTTGCATTTTCCGCTGTCTGTAAAGCTTCTGTTGCAATATTCTTTGCCTCTTTCAGATTCTGATTCGATGCTTCCAATTCCTTCATCGCCTGTATTTGAAGTTCATTATTTCTTTTTTCATATTTTGCTTTTTGATCTGCGATACTGAGTCTGGAAACACTGTAAAATAATCCGGCAAAGAGTAAAAGGATAAAGCCTACCATAAACATTGTTGTAAATGATACCGCTTTCTGATACTCTGTCAGGGTATTATCGACAACACCTTTTGCCACAATACAGATCAACATGGAATGGTTGCTTTCTATCGGACAGTAGCCCAGATAATAGGGCGATTTTCCACCCAAAAGCTCTACTCCCTGTTCTCTGGCTGCAAGTCTTTTTTGAAGTGTTTCTGCCTCACCTTCTGTGATAGCCTGGCTCTTCCTTAAGTGCTTTAACAGAGAATAATTCCGGAAAAATACATCTTTACTCTGATTCGTATATGTAATGTTTCCCTCGTTATCCAACAGAAACAGATAGGCATTTCCATGATATCCCTTAAGCTTTAGCATAGAATCTAATTTTGCATGATTATATGCCGTTCCAATTGCGGTATACGTTTTTCCATCAATGCGATATGGCTGACATGAAATCGCAACCAAATAAGCACCGTTTTGTATTTCTTCATGATTCCAGGCAACCAGTTTTGCAATATTATGTCCGTTCCTTAAATCCAACAGAAGCTTACTTGGAATATCAATCCGCATTTTCGTTCCGTCTGCAGTGATTGCCTTACCATTTTCCTGAAGAAACAGGAGTGTACTTTCCGATTTCCTTTCCCACGCCTCAAAAAAATTACGGTTTTCTTCTGTTTCCAGGGACAGTTCCTTTTTCTGAAGCAGATAGCCTTCCACCAAATGCAGCTGGCTATAGTATCCATTTGTCTGAAGTTCATAGGTCTGCTGCATTTGTTCCACAACAGCTCCCATACACATTTTTCCGTTTTTCTCGATATAGCTGTTCATCCTGTTCATAAGATGCTTTATAAAGACTATGCTTGAAATAAGGAGAAGCCCTATCAGGAACGGAACGATTACTTTTTTTCTTTTCACTGCTGCCTGTTCCATCTGCACTTTATTTTTTAACCTCTATGTAATCCTCCGGTGCCAACGGCTGCTGTCCTTTTTCCATAAATGCAGTCCACGCACTGGATAACGTCATATCCGGAAGCCGTTTTATCCTACATCCCGGAGTTGTTTTTTCCAGAATAGACCTTGTAGCATCTGTAAGAAGAATGGAATATTCCTTTTCTTTGTCTATTTTTTCCTGATCTACCGCGATATCTTTTAACAAAAATCCGTTTTCTTCCTTTTGGACGGTTATTTTCATCCCGGACAGAATGGGCAATTCGTATTTATTTGTTATAGAAAATTCATCCTCTGTATGATCCAGATAATTCTCTACAAGCTTCCAAACCTGTTCCCCGTTTATTTTTGCAAAATAGAGAGAGGTGTCTGAGCTCTTTGCTGTCATCAGAGCAACACGACTGCTGGTACATTCTCCCCTATAAATAGAAGCGGTGAAATAATAATATGGTGCAATAGCCAGCTGTGCATTGTTTTCAACTCGGACCGTAGTTAAAATAGAGGATGCCGCATCACGGCCATTTTTATCATTCAGTGCTATGGAATACTCCCGGTCAAAATTTACCACTGCCTTTTCTTCTGTATCCTCCGCGTTCATTGCACTGCGGAAAGCATCATATGCCTGGGCTTCATCTAGCTCGCCTGACAACAAACCATGAATAGCTTCCAGACTGGCAGGAAAGGATTTTTGAGCAGAATATCGGATATAAATGGAATTACTTTTCATTTCATCTTCCAGACCGGATATATCCTGCATCATCGTCGGAACATTTGTATTCAATGAGATCACACATCTTCCATCGGCGATCAGCCTTTGTCCCTCTTCTGAGATCATGCAATCCAGCACATCCAATGCAGTCTCCAGCTTTTCCTGATCTTTTTCCAGGTCTTTATTGAATGCAATATTTAAAGACGGAGTCATATACACAAAGGCTTCCTCTGAGGTCTGGGAAAAATAAGGAATGCAGATCAGCTGCGCGTCCATCTGTGTCTGCAGCTGCTGCATAAGTGCCGGATATCCGTGGAACATTGCTGCTTTTCCTTCTACAAAGGTCTGGTATGCAATATCCGCATTAACAAGAATATCGTCTTTCCCCAAATGAGAGTCTTTTAAAAACCTGCTGGTTTCTGAAAAAATACGTTTCCATAATCCATCGTCAAATTTTACTTCCCTCGATGAGGTTTCTGCGCCGCTTCGCCATTCAATTCCATCCAGACTTGTGAATTCTCCAATGGCACCCGCCTGAATCACTTCATGGGCAGACCAGTCTTCTGCAAGATCCAGGGAATAGGGTTTGATTCCATTCTCATAAAATTGCTGGCAGGCCTCTGCATATTCCTGATAATTTGACGGGATTTTTATACCATACTGATCAAACAGTGTCTTATTGGCAATGATCGTCTGCGGCAGACCACAGACAGGCAACCATTGAATTTCATTGTCAGAATTTTTATAATATTGCAATGCATAGGAATAATACCTGGAAACAACATCATAACCGCAAAAATCCATAAGATACGGCTGTAAATCCTGAGCATCTGTTCCGGAGAACCGCCGCACCGTTATCACATCCGGCAGCTCGCCATGTTCTTCCATATAACTATATAAATCGGTATCATTGTTACCAACGATAAACTCTATGTCTTGATCCGGAAGCTGTTCATGAATATAAGGTACCAGATTTTTGATCAAAGAATTTTCCCAAAGATATACGGTAAGCGGCTCTTCTTTGGATACCGCTCCTGAAGGCTCGCCGCATCCAAACAAAACAGCCGCGCCGACAAGCACAGCCATCATAAACGCAGCCAGATCATATTTTCTGTTTTTCATGTGTCTGCTTCCCCATTTTCCCGCTTAAAGCCCGTGCTGATTACAATAGAATGCACGCTCTGCGGGCATTCTATTGTCATGAATAAAAACATGAGTTTTATTATAGCACTTCATATTTTCTCATGTCTATATTTTTGAAAACTTTTCCCTTTTGGACAGGAAAAAGGACGAAATCTATTTTGCCCGAAAACTCCGGAGATTTCGTCCTATCAATTATAAATCCCTGCATATCCCTCTTCATCAAAATAATAAAAACTGCTCGTTTTTTCGATAACGACTTCTTCAACAAATGAACGTTTTCTTTGAACTGCCACACCAAAAACAACGCTACATAATAATATTACAATGGATATACCGACATAATTCTTTTTTTCATTCTATTGCTCCGCTTTATTATTGAATTATTTTTTATTTGTGCTTTTTATTTCCGCTACCAGTTCTTCATACTTACGTTCGTCAATGATATATTTCCGTTTAATCAATATATAAGCAGCTCCTATAGAAATTACCGGAACAGCTACAATTCCAAGACGCAATATAAATCTTTGTCCGGCATCTGCTGTCTGGATAAATTTATCTGCCTGTACAATTACATTTTCCGAAGTAAGTTCTCCTGTACCAGCTTTTATTTCTAATCCGGATATTTTCTGACTGATTGCATAGATATTGCTTATAATCAGTATTAACGCAACAACCGCCTGATCAACCGCACTGGCCAGCTTTGTTGCAAAAGATCTTACTGCTGAGATAATACTGTCATGTCGTTCATGAAACCGGACTTCATCATACTCTATGGTATTATTTAACATGACAATCATCGTCATATTGAATGCTCCCTGCGAAAAGAAGATTAGAAAACCGATGATATTCAGTAAAACAACACTTTTGGGTAAAATGTAGCCTACACTCATAAAAAGCATATACCCAATGACTGTAATGATGGTAGCTGCAGTTATAATCTGATTTCGTGTGAATTTTGAGGAAAGCCACGCAAAAGATGCCTCTGATATCAGCGTTCCTAATCCATACATAATTGTAAACCAAAATACAAGACTGCCACCTACAGAATATCCAAATTCAAAATAAAAGAAATTCATTCCAATCATAATCAGAATAGCATTTCCGATTTGGAATAATAAACATGCAATTCCAATCACTATCAACTGATCATTTCTCAGGAATATATGAAACATATCTTTTAATGACAGTGTTCTCTTCTTTTCCGGTCGTTTTCTCTCTTTTACTCCAAACACTGTAAGTAGCTGGAAACCAATAAAACAAAAAGCAATCACAATCGCAGCCGTCCGATATGCCATAATCGCATTTCCAGCTACCATATCAGGGAGCAGACCTGCAACAGAAAACTGTCCGATACAGATAAAAATCCCCTGTACGGTTACCAGCCAGTTCCGTTCTCCCGGATCTGATGTAAGACTCGGCAGCATTCCCCAATAGGCAATATCATTCATTGTGTAAGTCATTCCCCATAAAAGATATCCCACTCCAAAAAATGCAACAAATCCCCATCCTTCCGGCCTTACTGTAAACAAGCAGATAATTATCAGGCTGTTTAAAATTACTCCTATAAAAATCCAAGGTTTAAATTTTCCGGCTTTCAAATGCGAATTTTCAATAATAATTCCCATCATTGGATCATTAATGGCATCCCACAGCAGACACACTACCATAATTGCTGATATTACTGCATATTGGGCAACTGTCAGTTTCATCGTATATTGAATATATGTAAGAAGAAACATAGAGACAAGTGCATACGCCATATCTCTTCCGGTTGCTCCTATACAATAGCTCCATTTTGTGCGCTTATCCAATTTATTGTTTTCCATATACGACTCCCCCTCTCTCTATTTCTTCAGCAGTCTTTTAAAAGCCTGCAAATATTTTTTATTAGCATTGTAAACTAACATATCGATTAACTTCGGAGTTGCAATTCCACCACTGGTTGCAATCAGTCCTTCCAGATTTCCTTCTTCGACTCCCATTTTTACCATTTTAAAGGCCGGATCCCGCTCTGATTTTCCCCGAAGTATAATCTTAAGTCCGATATGTACGACTCCACGAACAAATTTTCCAAACATTGAGACATTTACCACATCCTGATAGGAATCGTAAACCGTATACTCTCCACGCTTTTTTTCTTTGTCATGTTTCGGTTCACCGCCTAATAGCTGATAAAATTGTTCTGCACTGATTTCCATTCCATGTGGCTGCTCTCTAAAATAATCCGGAAACAGTTCTCTTTCATTTCTAAAATAACTATTTCCTACTACTTCCATATTCGCCTTTAATTGCAAATCATGTACTGATGCTCCGATACAGATCTGATACTTGCCGCTTAACATGGAAAAAGCTTTTTTCTCTACATCATAGACGGAAAAACTTCTTTCATCCAGTTCTAGTATAACTTCTTTTTCTTCTCCCGGATGCAGATATATTTTTTGAAATCCCTTTAGTTCTATATGGCTTCTGATAACATCTGATTCAATCGGGCAGATATATAACTGTGCTATTTCTGCTCCACTCACTTTTCCGATATTTTTAATTTTAAAACGAATTTGTTTCTTTCCACCACTATATACTTCCGGTACATTCAATTCCGAATAGGAAAAAGAAGTATAGGAAAGTCCATAACCAAACGGATATTTTACCGGAACATGGAATGTCTCATAGTAACGATAACCTACAAAAATGCTTTCCCTGTATTCTACATCATCATTCGGAGGTGCAAAATATCTCCATGCCGGAGTATCTTTTTCTGAAAACGGAATTGTCTCTGCCAATTTACCGGATGGATTCACCTCTCCACTGATTAAGTCAGCAACAGATTCCCCTACAGCCTGTCCTCCGAGGTACATGTGAAGAATTGCTCCTACATTCTTTTCAAAACTAAAATCCATAGGCGCACCACCGAAACTAATTGCTGCAATATGATCTTTTCCGACAGTTTCTGCAATTTCAGCCAACAGCTCTTCCTGATTTTGAGGGATTTTAAGATTTTTCCTGTCGTATCCTTCTCCTTCGTAAGATTCTGTAAGACCGATAAAATATAGAATCACACAATCCTTTTTTCTATATTCCTGTTTCAGTTTTTCTATCGTATCCTGTAGTTGCTTTTCTCCGAATTCTTCCTTTTCATTCTGATATCCCTGTATATAAGTTACCTGATATCCTTTTTCACGTATTGCTTCAATCGCATTTGTCATCTTCGTCGGCTGGATATGACTGCTCCCACCTCCCTGAAATCGCATCTGCCTGGCAAGCTCTCCAATAATGATTACTTTCTTCTCTTTTCCAATTGGCAAAACACTATTATTTTTCAAAAGCACTGCACTTTCATTTTCTAGTTTACGTGCCACCTGATTCTGTTCTTCCATATCTACCTCATAATTTTCTTCTATATTTTTATGAAGTGATACAAAATTCTGCAGAACATTCTTAGTCCAGTTATCCAGTTCCTGACCCGTAATCCGGCCATCCTTATACGCTTCTTTTAACACATCTGTGTGGAAGCCTTTCGGATCTGGCATTTCCAGTGTCAGACCATTTTTCATACAGCTTACAATATCATTTGCTGCTCCCCAATCCGACACCACACCACCTTGATATTTCCATTCTTTTCTCAGAACATCTGTCAGTAAGTATTTATTTCTTGCTCCAAATTCGCCATTAATCCTGTTGTATGAAGCCATTACAGAAGTCGGTTTTGCTTTTTTCACAACTTCTTCAAAAGCCGACAGATATATTTCCCTAAGAGTTCTTTCATCAATCTGGCTATTGGATGTCATTCGTCTTGTTTCCTGTGAATTAACAGCATAATGCTTTAAGCTCGTACCTATTCCAAGACTCTGTACACCTTCGATATATCCCGTTGCCAGCTTTCCTGTCAAATACGGATCTTCACTGAAATATTCAAAATTTCTTCCGCATAAAGGAGAACGCTTGATATTGATTCCGCAGCCTAGCACAATGGATATCTGCTCTTTTTTTGCTTCTTTCGCAATCGCTTCACCCATCTTTTTAACAATAGCAGGATTCCAACTGCAGGCTATTGCACTTGCAGTTGGAAAACAGGTTGCTGGCTTACTGGTTTCAATATCCCCAATCTTTTCCTGCTCCAGTTTTCGAATCCCATGTGGTCCGTCTGTCATCATAATAGAAGGGATTTTTCCATTACAGTCATAAGTATGCCAGTCACCAGCACCGCCTAAAAGCCGGATTTTTTCATCTATTGTTAACTGTTCACATATTTTATCAATGTTCATGGCTTATCCCCTCTTTCAAAGTCCATATCTAATGCCAATATTCTGTCGAATTGCGTCCATATCATTTTATTACGCCATTTTTATAAGGCGGAAGTGCATTGGTAACATATCCCGATGTATTATGTGTCGTTGCACCATCTACTGCTTTTCCCCAAATATCATACGCTCCATTTACTCCATGCAGATCCGTACAATCATTGAGTGCATCTGCAATTCCCAGGGGACTAAATGCATCTCCATTAAATACAACCTCTCCAGATCCTTTGTTATGACACAAATGTGCATGAGTATCGCTGTTCCGATAATGTTTTCACCACTTGACGGTCTCGCCATCACGTTCGATGTCGTTATTGGATTCCCATCCTCGTCATAAAAATCAATATTTACATCTGCTTCCGGGAACGGATTATTTCCTTCTGTAAGTTCCAGTTCAAACCGGCATGTTTCATCCACATTATCTTTCCAAACCAGTGAAGTTCCCTTAATTCCAACATATTTCTTTTTTACATAAGAATAAAAAGAAAAGGAATTATCTTCATACTGCTCTACTTTAAATCGTGTCCTATCTGACAATGTCGTATTTCGAACAATTGCATTAAAAGTGTTATATGTGAGATACTTGCTATCCTGATCAAAAAGAATATATTCTCCTAAGTCAGATGCTTTAAAGTAGAATGTCATTCTTACTTGGATATGCAAAACCACCAACAGAAGTTCCAACTAACAAACATTGCCAGTAAAAAAATTACTTCTTTTCGTTTTATAGCATCTATCTCCTCTCTTTTAATCTCTTAATTGCATTTTATCTATTTCCGGCATATAATTATATTGATTTATCGTGTTTTATGTCAATTTATCGTGTTTTTGACAGAAGGAATTACCTATGTATAAAATGAAGTCAGACATCAATTTTTCACTCACACATGAAATGTTGGAAAATGCAGAAAATGAACGGATACATACATCTTATGCACAGGAAAAGGCAATTCTCGAATGTGTTTCAAACGGAGATATTCATGCATTGGAGAATACCTATTATTCACTCCCAACAACTGTTTACGGAAAGATGACCTCTTCCAATTCCAAATTAAAATTACTTTTTTATGCAAGTATTGCTAATACAACTTTAGTTACCAGATATGCCATCGAAGGAGGACTTAATGAGGAAACTGCTTTTTCCTTAAGTGATGTATATATACGAAAAATGGAACAATGTACCGATGTTGACGCTTTAATGAAATTAAATGAACAGATGGCTATTGAATTTACGCTTCGTGTTGCTGAGGCAAAAAAGACGCCAAAAAACTACTATTCACCAGCTATTTCTCGCGTCATTGATTATATCTATCATGGAAAAAATAAAACTTTAACCTTAAATCAACTGGCATCTTTAGTTAATTTAACACCTAAATATCTGTCTGCCCTGTTCCATAAAGAAACCGGACAGACGCTTACTGTTTTTATCCATAAAGTTCTTATCGAAAAGGCAAAAAATTTGCTGGCACATTCTGACTACAGTCTGGGCGAAATCAGTACTTACTTGAATTTTTCATCTCAAAGTTATTTTATTTCTATTTTTAAGCGATACACTGGTATAACCCCTGGACAATATCGTAAACTGCACCGCCAGATTAGTTGGTAAAGTAAAGAATAAAATAAGAATATTGATGATTAAACGTTACTATCGCCAGAACTTTTCTCATCTTGGAGATAAAAGAAAGCTACCAGTTTTTATTTATTTAATGTTGTACTAGTCTCAGGCCTGCTACTTTCTTCCATCCTCTAACTTATCATTTTCTTCTTGTTCTTGAATATATTTTCTTACCGTTTCTTCATTCACATTACCTACTGTAGAAACAAAATATCCTCTTGCCCAAAAATGTCTGTCTCCCCATTTTGTCCGATACTCAGGATGTCTGTCAAACAACATCAATGTACTTTTTCCTTTTAGATATGACATAAATTCAGAAACACACATCTTTGGTGGAATAGCCACATACATATGTACGTGGTCTACACACACCTTTCCATCAATAAGTTGCACCTGCTTCATCTCACACAATTTTTTTATGATTTCCACTAAATCCTTTTTCGTTTCTCCATACATTATTTTTCTTCGAAACTTTGGAATAAAAACAATATGATATGTGCAGTTCCATCGTGTATGTGTTATACTTTGAGTATCCATTTTGGATATCTCCTATGCTTTTGATATGGCCTGCGAAACCAATATCATTATAGCATAAGAGTTTTTTAATACTCTAGGTAACGCTCCGGCTTTGCCTCGGCCCCCATTTCAAATGGGGGATATAGATATTATTCATTATATTATCAGAACCTGTATCATCTGTCCGTAAATATCTCACGCTATATGTTTACATATTCTTAGACACAACGAAACCAATGATTCCCGCTAAACATCCGCAAATCACAAAAGCAATCCCTATTATTTTCAGGATCGTCGATACAGACGTCTGATTTTCTGCCGGAACATATATCATATGTGGATTCTCCGGATTATAATATAAGATTGTCTGCTGCCCTGTTTGAACAGAATTTTTTCCTGTTCCAATCACACTCTTTTGTACTACCCGTTCGCCATTTACATAAAATTCGTATGCGGGATACCATGTGTAATTATAGGTATCCACATTTCTCTTGTAGACTTCTTCAACATCCACAACTGTCGCAGTCGTCTTCTCCACGCAGTCTTTCTTCGACTTACTAATCCTGCGATCCACACCTTTTGCACATACAAACAATATGGCAGCTATGATCCAGAACAGACATGAGACGCCTATTACAATCGCAATAATCATTTTCTATTTCTCCATCATTGTATACTCTATTTTTTTAGGAACAACCTTCCCATCAACCACTTTTACTTCGTCTAATGGAGCCAGCACATTCTCTTTAAAATCGTACTCCACATAATGTTGTCTCGCTCCTCCCATCCCACGCATCGGCATAGGTCTCTATTCCGCAATCACACACTAGTATGAACAGTGCCAGAATCAGGCACAAACCTTTCATTAACTTTTACATTTCGTAGATTTCCTCGCTTTCTCCTATATAATCAGCCAGATAATGAGTCACAAACATTTTCACATGTCTAAAAGTAACACAAGATTCCAGCGCATAGAACGGTAATACTTCCAGTAACAGCAACGCACAAAACCATGCCAGCCCCAGCCATATCGACTGTCTGAACAAATATAAAATAAACAAATCTATAATCAAAAATGTTACCCAGATAATTTTATCAGATAAAGAACACCTTCGCTGCACGGTCATCTTTTTCCCATCAAAAGAAAAATCCCAATATGACGTTACCCTGCCTGATGAGAAACGAATCACCGGCATGCCTTGCTTGAACTGAAGCGTTATCATGCCATGTTCCTTATCCTGCAGATACTCCTGTCTATGTTTACTCATATAGGTCAGTCGATCGATAACCGCCTCTTTTCTATCTTTAAGGAAATACATCTTTTTCATCACATTATGCTCCTGTATTTAAAAATAACGAGCGGAATCTCCGTTCATCATCTTCGTATCCTCTGCAGACAATTTCGCCGATATCTCCGTGGTTAAACATAATCGCCAGATCTTTTTTTATATTTCCCTTCCGAGAGATCATATAAGAAAATCTCATTTAGAATGCGATCTACGTTTTGTAATCAATACACTTGATGCTACTACCCCAGAAAATGCAATGGATACATCAGCAATCATTCCCTACTTCCATATAAATCGTGTCATTGTTATCGTGTCACCAATTTCTCTTTTCTTATAGTCTTCTTCTGAAAGGAAACACGTACTCTCGTATCCCGAATGTACATCCCTTCCCAATATTGGGTAAAACCGCTTCGTATCCCGGATATTTTCAGCGCCATAAGACTCCGTCTCAATCACTGGTTGCTTTTGCACAAGTACAACATCATGCTGTAACACCTGCTTTTTTCTCAGTTGTCTTATATTTGCATTCTCTGTCAGAACGCATGCTCCAGCTATAAATATTACTATAACATAATACAGACAAACAAAGATATCACTCCCATCAAAATTGAAAAAAGTGCTGACAACCATACCTATGAGCAATGCCACAAATGCTATCAAAACCCACCTGTTCCTCTTTTTTCTCCGTGCCCTAAGCTCCACGGCTGCATCCTCATCATTGATTTGTCGAAATGTGAATCCCTGCTCATCTTCTGCCGTATAAACAACTTTTGTGTGATCTAAAACCATACCTTACTCCATTCTACACGATTGTTTTTCACCTGTTTAGATACTTAAATTTCCAGCTGCAATAGCCATTATACTTGAGACTCTGTACTTATCATCTAACAGGCTAATTAATTCATGCCTTTGATTATCTGTCAGATTTAGCGACTGTACAAAAGTGATTAATGCAAAATCCGCTACCTGCTTACTGTTAGCATCTGTCTGAATAACAAGTGAATCAATCAATAGCGAGATAGACGAAAATATATCCTTACAGCAAAATCCAATCATCGACAACGGTAGCACTCTCATCCCTCGTTGCACAAAAACATTCAACGAAACATTACCATTTTCTTTATTGATACTGCCGTACAAAATCCAAAGATGTCATACCGCAGTACTCAATATATCCAAACAAGTGCTTATTTAAACCACTACGATGCTCAGTCATATCAATTCGTAGCCTGTCTAATTTCGCAAGATGCCTAAATCTTCTACAGACCTTTATCATTGTAAGATCTATACCAAGCTCAGCAGCCTCCTTCTCCGAAATCTCTCTCATACCTGAGGCATCATCAGAATGTGTGAGCAGGTAGCTGCCTCTGGCAACATACTTATCCTTTATTCTGCTTGACTACTTTTCATCTGGTATATAAATCAGGGGCAAGGGTTTCCACGGAGTGGTGCATGCACCCTTGCGGCTGATTTATATACCGGATATCCTAGCCCAAGCAGAAGAAGGAAGACCATTCATCCGTTTCCCATGACAGTTGAACCTTTATGTCGGAACACCTTAGCATTATCATTGCCATCATGTTATCTATGTTAGTATAGCACTTCAATGACACAAAACTAAAGTCTCTTTTATATGGAAAAATGATGTTTATTGAAACTGCCCTTAAAAATATTGCATTAAACACAATTATGACAGAAATAGATTCAAGCAGTGTCTATGATATGTATGATAAAGCAATCAGCAGTTACAAAAATGCTCCGGCTGGAACTCGCGAAGATATAAAAAAGAAATACCAAAATAACAAACTGAATCTTCAAGGTTCCATACAAAATGCCATAGCCGCTGCATACCGCAAAGAGAACCCTAAAATCACCCATTTTTATAATAATGTCAACTATAATGAGGTTCCAATTTGGGCAATTTTCGAAATTCTTACTATGGGCGATTTTGGTTATCTACTTTCCTGTCTGACTATTGATATGCGTGAAAAAGTATCCCGTTCAATCGGCATAAATCTATCCAGTGATACCTATCGGGAATTGCTTTATAAATATGTATATGCCTTAAAGGATCTGAGAAATGCTATTGCCCATAATGATGTAGTATACGATACCCGTTTCAAAAAAATGGATCCATCCAGACCAATGAAGCAGTGTCTGATTTTAGAAATGGGAATGCCTTACATAAATTTCAAAACTATTGGTGACTATATTATTCTCATTTGTTATTACTTGAAATTACTGAAAGTTTCTAAAACTGAGATTAAATCATTTATTCGAGAATTTGAAAAGATCACACGAGAATACGAAGCATCCGTAAACCCGAATGTTTCAGCTATTACGATCTGCCACAGAATGGACATTGATTTTTGATTACAATTATGATTAACCTATTATAAGTTATGCCACTTCAATTTTTGCAAATATCATCCAATCTGCAATACATGAAATTAAAATAACTATTCCTAAAAATGCAGGTACTCCTGCAAATTGTTCTAAATAATTGAATGAATTCAATATTATGCTTTTTTCTCCTTAAATGACTTCAGAAAGATCACCCATCCATAGATCAGCAGATTCATTACCAGTGCCACAGGAATAGCTCCCCAGTGGATTTGCTGATTCTGAAGTACATCCGCAGAGTACGTTCCTGAAAAAACTACCACCATATTATTATTCAGAAAATGAATAATTATCGGAACCCAGATATTCTGGGTTTTCATATAAGTATATGCCATAAAAATCCCCAGTGAAATACAGGTAACAAACTGGCTTGCCAGAGCCGCCAGCCCCATATCCGGCGTAGTGTAATAGAAGAAGTCTATTGGCAGATGCCATACAGCCCACACACAGCCCAAAAGGATTACGCCGCCTTTTAGTCCAAATTTTTTCTGAAGAAGAGGCTGAAGATAATATCTCCATCCGTATTCTTCTCCAAAGAATGCCACTACTGACAGGAAAAAGTTTACCAAAACAGTAAAAAATATGATCCAGGTAGTAGGATTTGCCATTATTTTGCCAAATTCAGAAAGCTGGCCGCTCAGAGCACAGGCAATCACAAATCTGAGAAGATATAATCCAATAAACAACAGGATCATACGAATAGATATATTCCAATGTTCGCTGTTCAGTCCATAGGATCTGCGCTTTTCTTTACCGGATTGCAGAAGAAGAATCCAGAAAATAACGCTGCCACCTATTATAACGTACTCCATGATCGTTGCCCACTGAGAATGTGGCATGCTCATCAGATCTCTATTTTGGGGAGCCAGAACAGAAGCCGCCGTGCAGACAACCAGCACCGCCGTGAGAGCTACAAAGAATATGTAAAAAGCCGTTGGAAGATTTTTATCTCCTTTTTTGGTAATTAAATAAGCCATCATCACACCTGCTGCTGGATACAGCATCTGCGCATTTGGAAAAGCGCTGAGATCAAGACCTTTTCCATAGCTATACCACATCAGAAGTCCCATTACATATGTGATTCCGTATGCTATAATCACATAGATCAATAGCTGTTTTTTCTCTGTTTGCATAAATTTCATAATTTCCTCCTTGCAACTTCAAAGTTATTTACTTCTCTTCATACTTTTTAACGATAACTAAACTATAAGCAGCCATAATTACAATTGTTTCCACCATCACACCAATAACCGACAACAGAACGTATGGTGTATTTTGACCATCTAACAGCGGAATTCCTAATATAACAAAAATGATTCCATAGATTATAAACAATAGTCCGCTCGCACGATTGTAACCTTTAACATCTTTTACTTTTATTGTTTCGGTATTAGCCCAGAATCCAACGGGATTCTTAGAAAACATATCTTTTATTCCTAATCCAATTATAAACACTCCCAAAAGTGACCATATAACAAACCCAATCATATTGTTTCTCCTTACAAACCGCATTAAAACCATAATGAGACACATTCTTGTATTTCCCAAAATCGAGATTTACTAATTCTACAAATTCCGATTCTTAATATATGAGTAGAGGCTTTTACAGTCTCTGCTCTTTCTTTATGATGAAGGTGATTGGTCTGACGTAATTTCCGATTGGGACACCACGCCCGAAGTTAAATGTGTCAGCCCGCCTTCATTGTTCTACATTCGATTCAGCAAGTTGGGAAAGATTGCTTCTCCCGTTTAACGAAAGAATATGAGTGAACCTTGAAGAGCTGGATCCAATCATAAATCACTTACGAAAGGAGCGTCTTTCTTATGATTGCTGTTGGTATCGATGTTTCAAAATCCAAGAGCACCGTTGCCATTCTCAATGGACATGGCAGCATCCGTGCCAAACCTTTTGATGTCCACCATGTCGCTGATGAGCTGCAGGCATTGGTAGATTACATCAAGAGGACTTCAGAGCCTCCAACCATCCTTATGGAGCCCACCAGCCACTACCACTATCCACTCCTGAAAGCCTTCACGGAGGCGGAACTCCCAGTCTGTCTGATCAATCCATACCAGATGAAGAAGTATGGCGATACCGAACTCAGAAAGGCGAAAACGGACAAACGTGATTCTCTGCGAATCGCTCAGTATGCCCTTGAGAAGTCCTATTCGCTGATTCCTTACACTCCTCAGGACCAGAAGTATGAAGATCTCCGTTTTCTGTCCAGGCAATACAGTCAGAGGATATCAACCCTAACTGTTGCCAAAGTTCAGCTGCTCAGCCTTCTGGATGAAACAATGCCCGGCATTACGACCATTCTTCCTCTTAAAAGCAGGGATCCCGACAACTGTGTGCTTCTGCGTTTCATTAAACGTTTCAAGTCTTTCGATGTAATCCGTAAGATGGGCAAGACACGTTTCCTGGACAGCTATCAAGTCCTAGTCAAAAAGACCAAGGATCGTTTTGCCGGTTCTAAGGGACTGGCTATCTATGAGCTGGTCCTTAACAGTGTTACCACCCGTGGAGAAAATCCCTTATCCGCAATGACTCAGGATCAATGTGTTGATCTCGTATCCACATCTCAGAAAGCTGCCGATGAGATCAATCTTCAAATGCGGATCATAGCAGAGACCATGCCGGAGTACAAAGTGCTTCGTTCTATGGCCGGCGTGGGGGACCGACTGGGACCGATCATTCTTGGAGAAATCGGTGACATTCGCCGTTTTCACAGTGGCAAAGCACTCAATGCTTATGCCGGCAATGATGCTCCGCCATATCAGTCCGGACAATTCGAGAGCCGGAATCGTCACATCTCCAAACGTGGCAACCCGGCTCTCAGAAAAGCTTGTTTTGAGGTAATGCAGGCTCTCAAACTGACAAAACCTCAGGACGATCCTGTTTACCTTTTTCTGCTCAAAAAGGAACAGGAAGGGAAACCATACAACGTAGCCAAAATGGCTGCCGTCAATAAGTTTCTGCGGATCTACTACGCTCGTGCAATGGAGTTGTACAAGTAAATCTGTCCGCTTTCATTATAGCTGTTAACTGCCGGCCTGCAACAGCAGGTCTTATTAAGGTTACTCTCTTTTTTGTTCTCAAGGTTCTCGAAATCTTCAAAAATCTGCTTGACAAACATTAGCAAGATTTGACAAGTACCTTATAGCTTCATATTTTCAAACCTATTATATCAATTTTTTCTTGATTTAATCATAAAAAATGCTATACCAGCAACTATTATGTATCCGAACAATGAAATAACAGATGATTCAATTCCAAACTCACCACCTGTGATGGCGAAATCTTTTGAATTAAGTACATATGTCATTACAGAATATTTATCCATTTTTTCCCCAATGGCTAATCCTCCACCAATAATCACAACGTTCCAGATAGCATGAACTATTCCACTATTCCAAACTGAACCACTTTCTATTGCAATCATCGAAAACATAACGCCTACCATCGTTCCGGCGATAATTACTAATAAACAACTGCCTATTGAAAAATCCTGTCCAAGAACATGTACAATACCAAATAACATTGATGGAACAATTACAGCCACCTTAATATTCCATCTCTTCTTTAATGCATTAAGTATAACTCCTCTAAACACCATTTCTTCAACAAATCCAGCCGCTATTCCGGTAAATGCAACCCCTGCACTTAAAGTATTGAACATCTGATTTCCATTCATATTTGAGGATACATACTTACCGTTGAATATTAAAAGATAACTTCCTTTTATAACAAATGGTAATAATACAGCTATCAAAATCCATCTTATTTTGATAGCAAATTTAGGCATTCCGAAATCCGAAGTCGGCAATTTAATAATTTTGCTAATAAACATTTTCAGAATAAGATATGTCAATCCAGCATATATAATTCCAGCGATAATATTACAAATGCCCGTTGGAATTTTTATTATAACAAACATACTTGCAATGGATTGTGCAATAATCTGTGTGATTATTAAAATAAATATGGCAACAAATGATGTGCTAATTGCTTTTTTTGTACTCATTTTATTTCTCCTTTATAACTTTCGATTTTAATGTCTCTATTATACCATAATGATACTATTATAAAAAAGGAAAAAGAGCTCCTTCGAGCTCTTTTGATTCAGTTCTGTAAACTTGAAGTTGTCAGTCTGGTAATTCAACCAATACTGCTTCGTCAATATCAAAGTAATCATCCATATTACTGCTAAGCCCAGATGCTTTCCAAGCTTGTTAGAAGGTAATATCTTCTATGTTGCTTAAATAAATGTATGTGCTGTCCTTAACGGCATTACTCAGTCGTCCACTGATTTCCAACCTGTATTTGTAGATATGTCCATCGCACTGCCATGTACCGTCTGACATTTCACTGTATGTTTTCATGTTTCCTTCAATTGTGTCAATCGGCTTTATTGACTGTGTACCACAACCCGTGATTGAGGCCGTAAGTAAAAGACATAGCAACAATATTAGTATTTTCTTCATGGTCATTACCTCCCAAAATTCAAATTTTCTGTTTCCTATAAAATTAATTTATTGGGATTTACCAAATCGCCAAACAACGATTTTTCGTTCTCTGCGACTTCCCAATAGTCGAGTAGACTAAGACCTCTCAATCTTAGCCCCTCACAGATCCGTACGTGCGGCTTTCCCGCATACGGCTCCTCATAGTAACATTCACTTTAATATAAGCAATAGTACGTTTTAGGCTTTGCTAATGGATAATACTTGAGCATTTCCACAAATCCATTCCATGTGTATGCCCGTCTACAACCTCTCCGATTCATGGCTTTAAACAGAAACTGCTGAACTCTATGCAAAAATGTTGTTATCTTTCGGAAATTCCATGTAACACCATAGTACCGATAGTGTCCGATTAGCTTCACATTTAATTCCTTGATTATCTCTCGCATCGGTCGATTCCGATTATCATAAATCCAATTCTTATAGGCTCTGACCTTTTGCTCAAACTTCTTTCTTGAAGTCTGTACTTTTGGTACGAAACCTCCTTTTCGGTTTTTGCTACAGTAGAAAGTAAATCCCAAAAAGTCAAATGTTTCCGGTTTATGTTCTCCTCTTGCCCTGCGATTCTGCTCTGCAAATCTTCCAAATTCAATCAGTCTGCTTTTACTACTCTCAAGTTCCAGACCAAACTTTTCCATTCGTTCTTTTAACTCTTTATAGTATCTTTCAGCTTCTGACTTATATTGAAATCCTGCAACAAAATCATCCGCAAAGTTGACAAGAAAACACTCTCCCTGCATTTCCTTCTTCACTACAAGTTTGAACCACAGCGTCAGCACATGATGCATGTATATATTCGCAAGCATCGGACTCATTACTGAGCCTTGTGCCGAACCTTCCTCTGTTGGTTCAAATTTACCTTGTTCCATTATTCCTGCTTTAAGATATTTACGTATCAGCCACAGTAAGTTCTTATCCTGTATGTTCCATTCGAGAAACTTCATCATCCACTCATGGTCGATATGGTCAAAGAACCCTTTGATGTCAGCATCTACGATATAGCTGATTTTCCCATAACTTATCCGTTGATATACCTCTTTTATCGCTTCGTGACAACCTCTGTTCGGTCTGAATCCATACATACAGTTTAGGAATCTTGGCTCATAAATAGCACCCAATATTTTCTTCACTGCCATTTGTACAATCTTATCTTCATAAGAAGCTATCCCTAATGGTCTTTTCTTTCCATTTGCTTTAGGAATGTATACCCTCAGCGATGGAAGTGGCTTAAAGGATTTGTTTTTCAGCCTTTGTACTAAATCCTTGATATTTCTGTCAAGGTTCTTCCCATACTCATCTTTGGTTACCTTGTCGATTCCGACTGCTTTACTCCCATCTAATTCCTTATGACATTGCTTTAACATATCTTCATTTATCAAATGGTACACTGATGTAAATATAGGATGTTTTGTTGTTGCTGATATTTCAGCTATTCTTACTAATTTCGTTTCCATTATTTCCTCCGTCCCTGAGTACGGATAATGTGTCCTCAGTAAGACCTTTACTATGCAATCCCCTTCCCTCCATCGGCATTACCCGATTTCTACAGTACTATGGGATTGTCCGACTACCTGCCATTTATTTGAAATCCTCCGTTTTCAGTTGTGACTTCATACTCTTTTTCGAGAAACGGCAGGTTCTCCCCAGTTGATGTGTATTCACGATGTAAAACATGATTGGTTCTCTGACTCCGCAGTGCCACATAATACTCGCCATATCGTATTACATGATATTGTCTTCCGCACCAGTTAAGACGTCGACCGACTGAAGTTAACGTTTCGAAGCTCAATCACTATTCAACCCTGCTTTCTTGCTGTCTACGCTTGTCAAATGCCGTTACCGACATCATCCCAAGACTCGCTATTATCTGGTTGGCTAAACCTTGGATAAACCGGATTCCCACCGGCTTGACTACACACCCTTAGCTGGGCGCACAA
>ERZ779654.184-NODE-184-length-42286-cov-6.923942_pt1 | contig 42286 bp, 40 predicted proteins | sample MGYA00511075_ERZ779654 | MGnify/ENA primary metagenome ERZ779654 (study PRJEB29588, sample SAMEA2155636) | human gut metagenome | biome: human gut; feature: human-associated habitat; material: faeces | place: Denmark | collected 2008/2010 ...
GCCTCCTCTAAAAAACTAATAGTTTTTTCGTGTCATTTAGAGTGTGGCATAAAAAAACTAATTAGCCAAGGCGTAGGCTTTGACGTTTACGCAATGTGTGCGCCGCTTCGATTTCCAGCGCCGATTACAATCAACTTATCTGACCAGGCGCTGATAAGTCGGTTTCTTCGTGGAAAAGTGTACTGGCTCGGACGAACTCCAGGCGGATATTCAGATAATAAAAGGCCTTTCTCCTCTATCCTTTCCATCAGTCGAATATATCCTTTTTTCCTGTGGTCAGGCACCGGATGCTCCCCGGATGCTATGAATGCATCTATTCCCTGTATTGCAAAACTCCTTACCACGGTAGCCACATCGCATCATCTTCTATCATTCTTCCATCCTTCTGCTCCTGCATAATATATTTGTGTCCTGTATCTGCAACAAATTTCCGATAACGCATTACACTATTATTTTTAAAATAAGCCAGTGTCTTCGACACCATTGTGATCTTATCATCGGAAAGGCCGATCATTGTTCGGTAACTGCTCCAGCGATATTCCTCCGGATATTTGACCATGCCTGCTTTTACCGGGTTCAAATGTATATACCGACTGGTCTGCAAAAAATAGGAGTCCTCTTTTACCAGACAGGATTTATATCGTCCCTCAAACACATATTGCAGTTCTCCTCACTCCACGGTGCATCAGATGATAATTGCACCCGGAAACCATATTCTCCTCTTTCTTGCCATAATCCTTTCGTTTTTCTGTTGAAACACATCGTTTTTTATCACATTGTCATCTATGATTTTCTGCAAAAAATGAGGGACTTTCTAATTCCCTCATTTTCTCCGGCGTCACTCTTGCTCTTTGAGGTCACAGATTTTTATGTCTATATGCTTTCCCAGGGCGTTTGCATATTTTTCCAGTACTACAAGCGTAGGAATCCTGCTTCCGCTCTCGAATCGCGCCAGATTAGATGGCAGGACTCCCATAATGTCTGCGATCTCCTGCTGAGTCATATTCTGGCGGTGTCTTTCCTCCACCAGCTTCTTAATGATTTCTGAGGAATGATACAGCATCCGTTCCTGTATTTTCTCTGTATATACAAGTAACCTTCTCTCGCGTGCTTCCTTCTCTGCGATATAACTTTCTATATTGTACTGCATAGATTTTTCTCTCCATCACCCGGTTGCTTTTTGTAAGCGTATCACCTATGATATGGTTATACAACCACTTTTTCTTTTATTCTTCCGATTTCATAGAAATTTTAGAGTTTTTTATTGTTTTTTCCCGGGGTCTTTTCCCAGGGTCAGGCACCGGATACTTCTACCGCCAACAACTATTTTCCAAATGTATTACTGGATTTTGCTGCTGCTTTTGCAATCATAGTGTTGGTCGATTCAAATAGAGAAGTGGTTGGTGCAACCGGACACATCAGTACTCTTCCTGTGCCACGATAGACATTTACTAACCCTTCTCCGCTAACTGCTGATCCTACAAGTGTCTTTGTCGATCTTTCCACAGTAAAGTCAAGGTTTGATGACCAGCATACAGCAAGGTTTCCATCAATTTTCAATTCATCGTTTTCCAGTACAATTTCAATCAGTTCGTCTTCAGGAACATTAGATTCCAGTGCTGCCACGCCATTTCCCTGCAAACTCAGGTTAAACAGTCCTTCTCCACCTAATACAGCAGATGAAATATTCTTTCTGGCTACAACATTCCTTTTTATATTAGCATCACAAGCCAAAAACATGCCATCTTCGATTGTCATTCCAGCAGATCCCCATTTGCTAATATCTGCCAAGATAATGTATTTATATGTTGGCTCCAGTACCAGACAGCCTTCCCCAATATATTCCGGTTTAACAGCTGTTTCCTTAGTAACTGCACCTTTGATTGCTTTTCCAAAGAAATCTCCGATACCTTTTACTCCAGATGTGGCCCGTACATTACCACCCATCCACTGCATAGCACCTGCTTGAATAATAGCAGAATGATCCTTATCGATATCAATAACCACCTGCCTTCTTCTGACGTTCATTCTGCTCATGAAGTACTCGTTCATTGCATTCATCGGAGAAACGCTAGCATCCTGTGCATATTCAAGAACATGAAAGTTTCCTATGCTTTTCACAAATTTTCTATTTTCATTTTGTAAATTCTCAATTCTCATATCGTCAATCGTCCTCTCCCTTCGATTTTCCAGGTCCTGATACCAATTTCCTACGACATTATTTACCTTATTCTTATAATTTCATAGAAATTTTAGAGTTTTTTATTGTTTTTTCCCGGGGTCAGGTTCCGAATGTTCTTCATTATTATTTTAAATATTTCTAGTGTGTCCATGCGCTTTAGCCTCCTCTAAAAAACTAATAGTTTTTTCGTGTCATTTAGAGTGTGGCATAAAAAGATCAATTAGCCAAGGCGCAGGATTTGACGTTTACCATATATCTTCTCCCCCTTTTGTATAATATTATTCTACCTTCCATATACTAAAAGCCACGTTCTCCCGTAGCTCTAGTATATCACAAATCAGCAAATAAATCCGCTTTGTACACGCCATCCTCCAGCATCTTCTTGAAGCTGTCCTTTACAGCTGCGACATCTTCATGGTAGGTCATGCCGTACCAGGTGTCGTTGGTCTTCAGGACCTTTACGGACATCTTTACCTGCTCCAACAGCTCACCGATGAAGATTGGAATCAGATACTCGGCTTTCTGAGGATTGCTCGGTACTTCTTTCTCGAAAAACTCCTTGAAACCATTTTCCAGCACATCCAGAAAATCAGGAGTCAAGCCCCACATATTCATGGATACCAGAGAATTCACATCAACAACCACACCGTCTGCCTCTGCTCCATCTGCAGTCTTGACGATGTTCTTAGTTTCCACAACCTCAGTCAAGTTTCCATTCTCATCCATCTTGCAGATACCGCGAGTCACGCCGCCATTATCGGACAATGTGTTCTTCAGTACAAAACCTGCCATACAGGACTTGCCGCCATTCACCAAATACTCATGGACAGCCTTAAAGCCTTCCTTTCCATAGTAATCATCTGCGTTGATCACAATGAATGGGGTATCAATCGCTTCCTTCGCTGCAAGCACAGCCTGACCGGTTCCCCACGGCTTTGTCCGGCCTTCCGGAAGTTTTCCCGGAATATCGTTGATATCCTGAAATGCGTAGTCCACAGTTACATCATGAGAAGAGCAAATGGAGGCAATGCGATCACCGATAACCTCTTTGAACTCTTTCTCGATATCCTTACGGATGATAAATACAACATGGTTGAAGCCTGCCTCAATCGCATCATGGATTGAGTAGTCCATGATGATATGGTTTGCATCGTCGACCGGCTCCAACTGTTTTATTCCTGTTCCAAATCGGCTGCCTATTCCGGCCGCCATGATAAGTAATGTTGTGTTCATATTCTCTTTTCTCTCTGTTAAAATTCTTTTTCGCATCTATCCAATACAGCTGCAATTACCTGATCCATGTCATAATACTTATACTCTCCTAGGCGACCGCCGAAAATCACATTATTTTCTGCATCTGCCAACTTCTTGTATTCAGAATAAAGTAAACCATTCTTAGCATCATTAACCGGATAATATGGCTCATCTCCCGGCTTCCACTCACTGCTGTACTCACGGCTAATGATAGTCTTCGGCAGATCATTGCCGTTCTCATCCTTACCGAACTCAAACCATTTGTGCTCAATGATACGGGTCCACGGAGTTTCTCGGTCGGTATAGTTCACTGCGGCATTGCCCTGGAAATTTGGCTTATCCAAAGTTTCTGTCTCAAATCTAACAGAACGGTATTCCAGCGTACCCAGCTTATAATCAAAGTATGCATCAATCGGTCCAGTGTATACAACCTTATCAGCCAATGCATCCAGCTCCGCTTTGTTTTCCAGATAGTCTGTGCTCAAACGAACTTCAATTTCATCCAGCAGATTGGCAATCATCTTGGTATAGCCGCCAACAGGAATGCCCTGATAAAGTGCATTGAAGTAGTTGTTATCAAAAGTCAGCCGAACCGGAAGACGCTTGATAATAAAGGACGGCAACTCCTTGCAGTCACGTCCCCACTGCTTCTCTGTATAGCCCTTGATGAGTTTCTCGTAGATATCGCGACCGACAAGAGAGATGGCCTGCTCTTCAAGATTCTGTGGCTCACTAGTAATCTCTTTGCGCTGTTCTTCAATCTTTGCGGCAGCCTCCTCCGGCGTTACAACTCCCCACATCTTGTTAAAGGTGTACATGTTGAACGGAAGGGAGAACAATTCTCCTTTATAATTAGCCACCGGTGAGTTGGTGAAACGATTAAACTCTGCAAACTGCGTGATGTAATTCCAAACCTTTTTGTTATTAGTATGGAAAATGTGAGCACCATATTTATGAACATTGATACCCTCAATATTCTTGGTATAAATATTTCCTGCAATATTCGGGCGCTTGTCTACTACCAAAACAGACTTGCCATGTGCTTTAGCTTCATGTGCAAAAATCGCCCCATACAGACCAGAACCTACTACTAAATAATCATATTTCATACTCTTTCCTCCCATTCAGTCAGTTATTATTTTTTCTTGATAATTCGTCCAAGCAACTGATTTTCTATTTCTATGACAAGAGATTCCTTTGCAATTGTTAAAATCAAAAAATATACTCCAAAAAATACAATTGCAGAAGCACATAAAGTCATAAAACTTCCCCACTGCATTCTCTTTATTAAAACCGCGAGAACCCCTCCAGCTAAAACAGAACTGCCAATTGCAACATAATGAACCTGTCTATATGCTTCCTTAATAATTCCTCTAAGCGCAACGTACTGAACAATAAAAACAGCGATTTCTGCTGCCAAGGTTCCAATCGCTGCACCTGTAGATGCCATTTTAGGAATCAGAAGTGCATTTAAGATAATATCCACAATCATTCCAGCAATTTCCGAATAAAGAACTACTTTTTCTTTTCCAAGTGGCACTAACATTTGTATTCCCATTATGTTTGTCAGACCAATAAAAAGTAAAGTTGGCATTATAACTTGCATCGGAATAATTGCACCGGCATAAGCATCGCCCGATAAGAAGAAAACGCCCTCCTTTGCAAAAAGCATAAAATAAATCATCATCGGTGTTGCAATCAAAAACACGAAATTGATTGCCTTTTTTGTAATACGGTAAAATTCATCCATCATACTATGTTCGACATAGTATGATGCTCTCGGCAGCAAAACCACACCTAAAGATGTAACGATACTCACGAGAATCGTTTTTATCTTTACTGCCGCATTATAATATCCAACATCTGCGTCTGTACGAATAAATCCAAGCATTACAGTATCCAGATGCGTATATATTGTTGTGGCACAGGACATTGCAAAGAAAATCACAATCGCTTTTAAGTGTTTCTTAAAATTATAGTGACCAACAGGCTTAATGTTGACATAACGGTGTATATGAAAGAAGTTAAAAATATTTGAGGCAGATGATGCCAAAATGGAAATTCCACCATAAATGACATAATCGCTTTGTTCATGCACCATGAGAAACATCGCAACAATTGCAATAAACTTAAAAATAATCGAGCGAACCGTAATATAAGTATATTGTTCAAGTGCTTTATACAGCCATTCCATTCCTATGGCATTAAAAAAGATTGTCAGGCCAACAATCAAGAACAGGTCTTTATCCTGCCGAAATCTTGGGACATAGCATATTGCTGCAAAATAAACCACATATGCCAGTGCGCTCATCACAAGGTTGATAATGAACAGCTCTTGAACCATTTTCGAGAGTTCTTCCCGATTATCACGCACCTTTGCACATGCCCGAATGCCGTATGTTGGAATTCCCAACTGTGCAAAGAGTGTAAAGTAAGATACGATCGAAGTTGCAAATGATACTTTTCCGGTACCAATGGGCAATAGAATGCGTGAAACATACGGAAATGTAATCAGTGGAAAAACGAACTGCGACATCGTAAGAATCGCGTTCATTACAAAATTTAATTTAAGAGACTTTTGTTTTCCCATTTCCTTTCTGTTATTCTCCTTTTCTATGTGCATATTCAATCTTCGGATTAAAGAAAAATCCAGAGATCGTTCCTTTGCACGTCACCCAAACTCTTTTTGCTTTGTGATCCGGTGCTTTTCTGAGAATATTCTTGATTCGCCCACCAATCACACGCAGCCGACGGCCTACTTTTCCATTTTTTCGCGCGATGTACATTCCGTTTCTTGCTTGATAAAAGAAGCGTTCTATTCTTGTCTCATCTGCCGAAACCACATCTGCGCCTTTATTGGATGGTGCTTTATGTACAATAACACTATCGAAATCCAAATAAGCTGGAGCCAATTTTCTCAATCTTGCCGTATACTCCTGATCATCTCCATAAATAAAGAACTCAGAAATCGGCAATCCTGCTGTCTCAGCATATTTTAAATTGATAAAGCAGCCAACAAAAGAACAAGTATCAATCAACAACAGCTTGTTTTTTCTAATTCTGTCCAAATCCAGCCCTAATCTGGAGTTGTACTGGAAATCCGGAACATTCATATCAAACAGTTTCCCATCCGTCCAATACACTAATGAGGCCAGATAGGAAAACTCACCATCTAATGCCTGTCCCTTATCCACAAGGCTTTGCAATGCCTCTTTTTCCGGGATAGAGTCATCATCCATGATCCACGCATATAAATAGCCGAGCTCTATGGCTTTTCTCAAACCAAAAGCAAATCCACCTGCACCACCAAGGTTCTTTCCGGTATTATAATATTTGATTCTCTTGTCCTGAATCTCTGCAACCATTTCCTTTGTGCCATCATTGCTGTTGTTGTCAACAATCAGGATATCATGGTCCTTAAATGTCTGATTCAAGAGTGCTTCTATGTTTTCTTTTAATAATTTCTTTCGATTATACGTTACTATTACTTCTGCATACTTATTCATATTCTTTCTCATTTCGGTTCCTTTCAAAAAATTCTTTTTTGCTCTTTATCATTCCAACGCAGGCAACAGAAATTATAATAAAAGGATTATATCTAAAAGATAATAATTGCGGGTCTGTTATGCAATGAATAAGGAACAAAGAACATCCCATACATAGATAAATATTCTTTGTCACAACACTATAGCATTGTACCGCCATCATTGCCAAGCATAAAACCACAAGCATTATCACACCGTATCTTACTAACACCTGCAAATATGAAGAATCAACATAAAAATAATCCATACCGGATACTTTTGTGCCATCGGTTCCTGTCAGCCATGTAATGGGTTGACCAAACAATGAAACACCATACGTTTCTAAAGCAATTTTTCCAAAATACGGCCTATTTGAAAAAGCTGCATTTATAGCCACGAATGCAGGCTCATTATAGTGAGCAATATAAAAGTACTGTGCTACTATCGTTGCAATTGCTGAAAAAAATGGAAATATTTCTAATATTCTCCTTGGAAAATCTCTGTCAAACAGAAACTGTTTTATCTTTTCAATATTCAACAAGTAATATAGGATAATGCTTGCATTAATAACAACAAATACAGCTAATGTATCCGTCATCTTATAAAACCAAACATTTATGACTTCAATCAAAATCCAACTTTTAAACTTTATTTTGTTTTTTCTACTGGCAATATACGCCAAAACTGTGTGCAAGAAGAGATTCGGACCGAATGTGGCAAAATAAAATCCCAAGTACTCTCGCCCTGCACTAGTTTGAGACGGGAGAATTCCTATAAGCCATGCAAAAATCACTAACGCAATTGCAATGCCAGCACTAATACAATAAGTCTTCAGAACAGATTCCGGCTCTGCCTTTGAACAATACAATATGAATATAACAATATAGATCAAGTCACTGTCTGCCTGATTGAAGAATATATTTCCTATTATCAGGAGAGCGATTAGTCCCCATAAAAGCAAATTACGAATGCTGAACTTTGAGTGGCGTAAAAGTACCAATACCGGAACAGTCGCCGCAACAATCTTTAATCCTTTACACAGCGTTGCAAGAATTGCAGATGACGAAAGGAGATATGATTGCCCAATGACAAACAGGAAAATACAGATTCCATAACAAATATTTGTAATATCTTTAACTTTAATCTTTGCGCCTTTTGTAGTAATCATTCATCAAATCCATCGTCAAGTGCTGATTGACCCTGCACCCCACAAAATCCTTTCTTTGAATTATTTTCATATTAGCTAATTTTTTCTGGAAGTACCAGCCAATCTCCAATTTTTTTATCCCACTCTTTTGTTTCAAACGGCACAATCGCGCCGAAATGATAAAATGTCATTTCTCCAAAGTATACTTGACCATTTGCTTCATAAAAATCCACTCGAACGTGTGGGAACCCTTCACTGAGTTTTTTGGCAAGCTCAAGCATTTTTTCAAAATGTTCTGGTTTTTTGATGGCGGATACAGAGTTCGGATAGTGCTGTACAATGTTCATGTGGTTAAACTGCATATCATAAAAGTCAAACTTTGTGTTTTTGACGCCTCTTTCCGTTGCCACAAACATCAGTTTCGGCTCTCCATTGAAACAGAAGAATTTATAATCACGGAGTTCTCCGGTTTCCTGATCTTCCATATATTTTTCAGCAATAATTCTCGGCTTGACTCCTTTATATGACCATTCCCTCGTCCAAAGATAATAATTGTTTGCCAGAGACTTTTCGATTTTTTCCTTCGCCTTTTTCAAATCAAGTTTGGATTTATCCTTGCAGACAACCAATCCACCTGAATCATGTGTGCATTTCAGCACAAACTGATTTGGAAGCTCATTGAAGTTGATATCCTCAAATTTATCCCATACACCAAGCGTCGGGATAACATACTGTTCACCAATTTTATCTGCAATATATTTTTTCACTTCGTATTTGTCAACCAATGTAATAAGATCCGGCCTTCTATAATACAGTTTGAGCCAGTTCAATTTTTCGTTGAATGTCTTCGGATTCTTAAAATCAATAAACTTTCCAAACTCTGCATAATAAAAAATTTGCAGATATGGCTTGTCCGGCATCCAATTAAGCAGTCTGTGGTTCACAAAATAGCCAGCCACACGCCGCAAACCATGCTTTTTTTCACCCATCTTACTCACACTCCTTCACATAATCCAAAAGTATCTGCATTTTCTTCAAGGCTTTTTCAGACGAATACTCCTCCAATAAACATCGCCTTGCTTGTTTTCCGCATTCTGCCATCTGTTCAGGATTTGCAATGGCCCATTCCATTTTATCCTTTAAATCTTCAACATTGTTCGTCTGAAACAGAAGACCATTTTCAAACGATTTGATCAAGCTTCTAGGACCTGTTTTACAATCGCTGGATATACATGGAACACCGAAAGCCATTGCTTCCATTAGTGCATTTGGCATCCCCTCGTAATCAGATGTCATCACAAACATATCCGCTACTTGTAGCTGTTTCTCGATGCTCTGGCTTCTCCCCCGTAGAAAAACATGATTAGCAAGTCCATATTCATCGACTAAACCTTCAAGGTATTTCTTTTGATTTCCCTCACCGAAAATATCCAGTGTAATTTCAGATTTTATCTTTGTAATATCAACCATCGCTTTCAGAAGAAGCGGATAATTTTTTTGTTCGTGAAGTCTGCCTACTGCAATTATTTTAGAAATTTTTCTACTATAAATTTCTTTATGATTATCAATAAACTTTGATGAAAGAGGATTGGGAACAACAAAGCACTTTTTTCTTAAATCGGCTGAGAAATATTCCGATTGCTCTTCATTTTGAACCAGAATGGCACAAGATTTCTTAGCCAGGTAATCGCGAAAATTTCTTAACAATCTTTTTTCTGGCATTGTCCACGGATTATTTCTGATGGTCAAAACAAACGGAATTTTCATTCCTGTGATTGCAAGCCAAGACACATACAGAACGGTTCCAACAAACGGAATAATTACATCAGGCTGAATTTCTTTGATAATTTTTCTCATATCAAAGATTCTCATTCCTTTTGTTATTGTACTATCCTTTCGTTGTGGCATTTCATGTATCTGTACCTTTTCTGAAATAGAATAGTCTCTCTCTGACGTTTTATATGTAATAATATGAACGTCTTCGCCAACATCAGCCAATAAGCCTGATAAAACTGAAACAACTCTTTCGGCTCCACCTCCTGTAAGGCTCCTAATTGTAAATAATATTTTCATTCTATCTCCTGCTTCCGCTTTTTTGATTCGCTTTACATATTTCTTAAGAGTTCAACCCACTGGTTTATAATTGCGGCTGTATTGAAACGATCCAAATCCTTTTTTGTTTTTGACGCAAATTGCTTTAGCAACGTTTCATTTTTCATCAGTTTTATCGCACAATCTGCGAACTGCTGAACATTTCCTTCTTCTACTAGGTATCCATTGATACCATTATCAATCGTTTCTTCAGGTCCTTCCTTACAACGAAAGCTAACAGCCGGGAGTCCTGTTGCCATTGCTTCCATCAGAACTAGCACAAACCCCTCATAACGCGAAGATAAAAAAAACAAGGACGATTCCATATATTCTTTATGAATATCATCAGAAAATCCTTTTAGTTCTATATTCCTGAGCCCCAGTCCGTCAATCTGCCCCTGAAGTTCTTTTTGAAGCGGTCCTTGTCCATAAATATCTAATTTCCAGTCCGGGACTTCCTTTTCAATCAAGGCCCAAGCCTCAACCAGCATATCAAAGCCCTTTTGTCTACTTAAACGTCCAACTGCAATCGCACGTTTTTGTGTCAACGGCGTACTTTCGCTTGTATCAACTGCAATTGGGTTATAAATATATGTCACATTTTTGCAATGTTTGTATTGTGTCAAGTAGTTATTTAAATCATTCTTGCCTAATACCACAACACAATCAGCATGTTCTGCCGCCAGTTTTCTGGCATATTTGACCAGTTTATTAGGGCTTATATAATAGTTAAAATGTTCCCATGCGATACATTTACATATTTTCTTTATCTGCAAAGGAATCAAATAAAGATATAACGCTACATCGACTGCTATCATGACGTCAATCTGTTCTTCTTTTACATATTTAATCAATTGCTTTTCGACATAGATTTTTCTCAAAGCTGAATTCTCGCATTTTTCTCCATTTAGTGAGTAAAGTTTAATGTTTTTATCTATTTCAAATTTGCAAGAGTTTCCATGCTGACAACTGATAATCCTCACATCAAAATTTTTTTTTACTAACTCATTTGCAATGACAGATGTAACTCTCTCAGTACCTCCGCCGCTTTCAAAATTCATTATTAAGAAACCTACTTTTTTATTCATCTCAGGCAGTTCTCCATCGGTTCAAATAATAACTTTCCATATATTTTGCAGTTGCGTCCATATCAAATCCTGCATCAATCACATACTGCTGCATATTGGTATGTGCTTTCAGATTCTGTGCCATTTCAAGCGCTACATTGGCCCACTTTTCTGCGCCATCGCTCAGCAGAAGTTTCTGGTATATCGGCGTAATATCTGTTTCCGGCGGCAATCCTTCAGAGCAGACAATAGGAACACCCGCCGCCTGTGCTTCGATTGCAACAATACCCAGACCTTCAAACAAAGATGGAAAAACAAACACATCCATCGCTTGATAAATTCTGTTCATATCCTTTCTATTTCCAAGAAAATGCACACAATCTGAAAGGCATTTTTCGATCACTTTGCTTTTTACTTTCTCTTCTAATGGCCCGGTGCCAACAAGAATCAATTCAGCGTCAGGCTTTTTCTTCTTGATTTCTGCAAAAACATCAATCAGGAAATCATGGTTTTTCTGAGGATGCAGGCGACCAACATGGCCGACAACAAATTTATCCTTTAACCCCAGTTCTTTCCTGATTTCATTTCTGGTATCCGCATCCGCAATAAAGTTCTGCGAATCAATCGCATTTTTCAGTACTTGAAACGGCTTGTCTTTGAACAGATATTTTCCAGCTTCTTCAGAGCAGGCGAAAAGATCTGTTGCGTTTTTGGTAAACATTCGCTGCATGAACAGCTTCGGTAAATATTTTATATCGTGTACTGTCTCATTATTATGTGAATGAGCAATTCTGACGGGGATACCTGCTTTCTTTGCAGCTTTCAGGCAGAAATATCCAATCGTGTAGGCGTGACAATGAACAATTTTATATTCGTGATGCTGCGCAAAGAAAACTGCCAAATCTTTTTGAAATTTAGGAAGGTTCAAATCCTCCCGGAAAGACAGTTTGTAAACATGTCCACCCATTTTTTCAATTTCATCATCGTAAAACTGTTTTTCCTTATAAACGACCAAAAAATCAAACTGTACTTTCGTTCTGTCAATTTTCCGGTATATATTCATCAACAAAGCCTGCGTACCGCCAGCTTCCATTCGCTGCAAGATATGCAAAACTCTTATAGGCTCTCCCATGTATTCTTCCTCCACAAAATCTCAAAGAGATTTGATTTTTTGAATCAGTTTATTCGGCAGCACAGATTTCAACCGTGCTTTTGGCTGAAAGCCAACCTTTATATTTTCTATAAAGCCTGGTTCATCGATGCTCTTATAGAAAGTATCTCTAGTCACAGGCCTGTTGCTCGGCTGCACCAGATTATGCTGCTTCACCATGCCCTCTTCCAACGTTGCTTCTTCTACTTCTGCAAGAACTCGCATCATTTCAAAGAGCTTTTGACCTTTTTCGGTATTTACAAATACACTGGACACGCCCTTTGGAGAATTGAAGCTCGGATGGCTCTTTGCAATTCCCCAGAAATCACCCACTGTCAAATCTCCTACACGGCTCGTATTAGCATAAGCACACTGATAACAGCTCTCTCTATAGCAGTCGCCATCCATAAAATGTTTTCCATAGCGATCAAGGGAGAGTGTCTTTGTCTTTGTCTTTGTCTTTGTCTTTGTCTTTAGCAGGTATTGTGTTCCCCAACCTCTCTTGTCTTTGGAACGGAAGTTGAAATAGATTACTCTGCCAGCCGTCTGCTTATTCTGGTATTCCAGATACTTTTTGAAGAACTTCGGCGAAGGCACACCGTGGCAAATCAGGTCAACTGTATATAGATTTTCTGGATTGCCACCCAAAAAAGCATACAGACCTGCAATCTGGCAGGGAGTTCCTGTAAAAAGTACCCTTTTTCCCTCTGACAAACGCTGTTTGACCTTTGTGTAGCTATCTTTCGGGTCAGACTGAACATACTTAGAGGACTGTAGTTTCTCTCTTTCTGCTTCATCTGTCACTTCAATGTGGCTTACTGCCAGCTGCTCGTCATAGGCAGCACCATAAACCACACCGCCCATTTGCAATATAGTTTTCGCTGCACTATCCGCCGCACCGCCAGATGCAGAGCACATAATATCCACATCATTTTTATTGCGCCACGCCCAAACTTTATGTGGCTCATTCCGATGAAATCCCGTATTTTCTACTGGACACTTTTTCAAGCACACCTTGCACTCGATGCAGCTTTTTTCATCAACAGACGGATACCAAAATCCCTCTTTGTTTTCTACCATAGAGATACAGTGTTTTGGGCAGCTTTGCTCACAGCTTTTACATCCCACACATTTCTCTTTTATCCTCGATATGTTCTCCATTTTATTCCTCTAAATTTTTTCTCAGATACTCCTTCGCCACTTCTCTATGTGCTTTCAACTGCTCATCAACTTTCGCGTAATCAATCGCCTTTTCATTGATGTTTTCTGTATCTTCAATTCTCGTTGTCATCCGATTGGTCAGTCCCAGTCGCTTTAGCAAATCGCTCAACTTTTCTTCATTACCATAGCTGTTACCTACACTCTTGCGAATCAATGTTGTAAACGGCCGATGTGTGATCACCGAGAAGATACTGCCGTGGAAGGTATCGGTAATAACTTCTTCTGCATTTCTGAAATAGGCCAGAACCTCAAAGGGTGAGCAGTCCACGAATCGGTCTGCACATTTTTGGATACCACCAATTGCATATACCTTCAAATTCTTTTTCTTTGCATAAGCAGCAATCCAATCTGCCTCATCATTGGAAATACGACCTGCATACGCGTACAGAATCAAATACTTCTCATTCGTCTGAACCTGTGGGATTTTGTCGCAGCAGTTCATGTAATCATAGGTCAGAACCGGATCCAGATTGTACACTGGTTCTTTCCCAGTGAGCTGTTCTACAATAGTTCCTGAATTAGCATCTCGTACAGAAATCGCGTCAAACTTCTTCAACAAAGCTCCGACTTCATTGGCCTTTTTATACTTTTCCAGCTTTTCCAATGTGGTATTACCGAAAGACGCTGCATAAGTGATAAGTTTCTTCGCATGGTTATTTTTTCCAAACAATTCTGGCGAATAGCCCACATTGGAATTTTTTTGAATACAGTTAAAAACCTCGTCACTGCCAATCACAAGACAATCCACTGTCGGATTGTAGTTCATTTCATCCGTAATCCCTAAAAGTGGCATATACTTTTGAGCGAAAGACTGTTTATATCGGATGAACGATAATTTGTGTGCAAGAGGAGCCCGATACCGAAAGGTTTCCAGTCCCTTTTCTATCTTTCGGACAACCTTGTTTTTACTATCTGCATTTTCTGTAATTACTGGAGCACCTACATGGTAGTCCACAAATTCTACATTACAGCCAACTTCCTCAATTAGCTGCTTCAATGCATATGCCTGCAAAAACGAACCGTAGTTTGCAATGCGCTGCATCGACATGATTCCAACTTTTCTCATCCACCCATCCTCAATACAATTCATCTACCAGTTTTTCAAGTTCTTCATTAAACTTTGCATTATTACTGCTCATACCATGTCCCATGCCAGCAACAATCTGATCATAGTTCGTTATGATATCTCCCAATGTTTCAATATCTTCTACCGGGATAATCGTTCCCATTCTCTGAGCCACGTTTCTCGCAAACTCCACCTGATGATCGTTCACATGCTCATTGAACTGATGCTGACGCGGCACAACAATAGGAGTCTTACCTATCTGTAGTGGCATGATAAAACTTGCCGGGCCACCGTGAGTGATTACAATATGGGCGTCGGCCACATTTTTCACCATCTGCTGATATGGAATCAGCTTACTCCACTGACAGTATTTCGGCTCGTATGTACTAAAACCAGTCTGGATAATTACATCTTCGTTTATAATGCCGTCTTTCTTTAATTCATCTATTTTCTGTATCAGCCGATTAAATGGCTGCTCATGTGTTCCTACCGTCACAAAAATCATTTTCTCACCTCTCAGGCGTTTTCTTCTATAGCTATATGTCTTATTATTTTTGCTGGATTCCCTGCAACAACAACATTAGATGGTACATCTTTGACCACAATAGAACCTGCTCCAATAATTACATTATCTCCAATGGTTACATGGCCAATAATGCATGAGTTAGAACCGATATTCACATTGTTTCCAATAATAGGGCTGCCCCCCCCCCAGACCATTATTACCAATAATTATATTATTTCTTATTATGCAATCATTTCCAATAATTGTCCTTGGATTAACAACGCTACCTCTTGCACCATGTACAATTGAAAGATTTTCTCCAACTTGCGTTTGAGGCGAAAATTCAAACCCCAAAATGAAATGACAATAAAAATTAAAAATTCTCCTCCAAAATTTTCCTGCATTCTTGCTTTTTGATTTTCTTAGCAAATTACAAAATATCTTTTCTCTTGCGCCGTTCATATTCTTACCTCCGAAACAAGTTCCTTTCAGAATATACTTCCCAGATTAACCGCTTTCGGATAAACCTTTTTCTGCTCTTCCCACTGCACAACAAACTTGTCCACAATGGGGTAAACCATCTTTCCTGTCATTGTCGGTTTATCAATTCGATCAAAAACCTCGATGTAGACCAACTTTGCGCCCATCATTTTACCAATATAAAAAAACGGGACCGCAACTGCTGCACCGCAGGAAATAATCAAGTCTGGCTTTTCCTTATGTAACACATTCCATGCAATCTTGGTATTCTTAATAAGAGCCTTTAGACTCCGGTTTGTCGGATAATAACAAGGATACATTTTTTCACCTTCGAGCAGGCTTCTTGCATCCTCCTTATCAAACGTAACCCAAAAATGATCCTTGTTTTTCCAAAATGGCTTTAACATATAAAGGTGGGTTAAATGACCGCCAGATGAACCCACCAAGCATACCTTTATATTTTCTTTATTTTTCATCTGACTCTCTCCTCTAATTTTCCTTGATCTTGCTTAATCTCTCTGGAAAATATCTCTGGTATAGACTTTCTCTTTCACATCATCCAAGCACTTGTCATAGCGGTTCGCAATGATGGCCTGACTCTGCTTCTTGAACTCATCCAGGTCATTAACTACCTTACTACCAAAGAAAGTATCCCCGTCTTTCAGGGTCGGCTCGTAGATGATGACAGTTGCGCCTTTTGCCTTGATACGCTTCATGACACCTTGAATGGAACTCTGACGGAAGTTGTCGCTGTTACTCTTCATAGTCAGACGATAAACGCCTACAACAACTTCTTTCTCCTTGCTCTCATCCCAGCTGTCATTTGCTTCATAAGCACCAGCAATCTCCAAAACACGGTCGGCGATGAAGTCTTTACGAGTTCTGTTGCTCTCTACAATAGCCTCGATCAGGTTTTCCGGTACATCGGCGTAGTTCGCCAGCAGCTGCTTGGTGTCTTTCGGCAGACAGTATCCACCGTAGCCAAAGGACGGGTTGTTATAATGAGTACCAATACGAGGATCCAGACAAACACCGTTGATGATCTGCTGAGTGTTCAGCCCTTTCATCTCAGCATAGGTATCCAGTTCGTTGAAGTAGCTGACACGCAGTGCCAGATAGGTGTTGGCGAACAGCTTAACTGCCTCTGCCTCAGTAAAGCCCATGAACAGAGTGTCAATGTTCTCCTTAATTGCACCTTCCTGCAGGAGTTCTGCAAAAGTGTGTGCAGCCTTCACCAGACGGGCATTGTCAACATCAGTACCGACGATGATACGAGAAGGATAAAGGTTGTCATACAGAGCTTTGCTTTCTCTTAAGAATTCCGGGCTAAAGATGATATTGTCACAGTGGAACTTTTCACGAACATTTGCAGTATATCCAACTGGAATGGTGCTCTTGATAACCATGATAGCTTCCGGATTGTACTCGATAACCAGCTTGATTACAGCTTCGACTGCACTGGTGTCAAAAAAGTTCTTCTTGCTATCGTAGTTGGTAGGTGCAGCAATTACGACAAAATCAGCATCACTGTATGCTTCCTTTGCATCCAGAGTTGCGGTCAAATCCAACTCTTTTTCTGCCAGATACTTTTCAATATATTCGTCCTGAATCGGGGACTTCTTATTATTGATCAGCTCCACTTTCTCAGGGATGATATCCACAGCAGTCACCTTGTGGTGCTGAGATAACAATGTGGCAATAGACAAACCAACATAACCAGTGCCAGCCACAGCAATCTTTAAATCCTTAAACTCTCTCATTTTTTAACCCTCTAATTTTCTTTATCATAGAATTTACACTGCATGATTTATATAATCCTTCGTTGCATCATCCGCATGTTTTACAATGCATGGATTCCCAAAAACAATAGAATGGTCCGGAATATCGCAGTTAATATAGGTATTTGGAGCTATAAGTACATCATTGCCAATTACAACATTACCAACAATTGTTGCATTTACTCCAATCCAAACATTATTTCCAATACAAGGTGTTCCTTTTCTTTTTCCACGATTTTCCTGACCAATCGTAACTCCCTTGTGAATATTAACATTGTTACCAATTATTGCTTTCGCATTAATTGTGATCCCATATGGATGTCCAACATAAAACCCATAGCCAATTTCATTATCAACAGAAAACTCAATTCCCTTTTTCTTGGTAGAAATCTCAAACAATTTCTTGTATATTTTATGAAGAAAGGGATTTTTACTCATTTGTGCTTTACGATAAAACTGCAAAAAACGGGGTACCCCCCCCCCAGAATATCTCTGCTTATCAAGTTCCAAGATATTTTCCATAAATTCTAACCCTCTATTTTTCCTTATTTATAAAACTCAGCGTACCACTCAGCGAAATTTCTTAATCCAGTCCGCAGACTTGTGCTCGGCTTGTATCCGAAGTCCCGCTCCAGTGCGCTGGTATCTGCATAGGTCACAGGCACATCACCCGGCTGCATCGGAACAAGTTCCTTGTGTGCCTCGAAGTCATAATCTTCCGGCAGAACTTTCGCTCTTACTAGCTCCTCACTCAGGATCTGCACGAAGTCCAGAAGATTCTCCGGATTCTGATTGCCAATGTTGTAAACAGCATACGGCGGAATCGGCAGACCATCCTCGCCATTCTTCTTGTCAGGTGCTTTCTTCATCACACGGACAACACCCTCAACGATGTCATCCACGTAAGTAAAGTCACGCTTGCAGTTGCCGTAATTGAAGATCTTGATGGTTTCGCCCTTCACCAGCTTGTTGGTGAATCCGAAGTAAGCCATGTCAGGACGACCTGCCGGACCATACACGGTGAAGAAGCGCAGTCCAGTGGACGGAATGTTATAGAGCTTCGAGTAGGCATGTGCCATCAGCTCATTAGATTTCTTAGTGGCTGCATACAAAGACACAGGATTATCAACCTTATCATCCGTGCTGTACGGAACCTTCTTGTTGGAACCGTAGACGGAGGAAGAAGAAGCATACACCAGGTGCTCTAGACTCTCGCAATGACGGCAGGCTTCGAGGATATTGAAAAAGCCGACCAAGTTAGATTCCACATAAGCATCCGGGTTGGTGATGGAATAACGCACACCAGCCTGTGCTGCAAGGTTGACGACCACAGACGGCTTGTACTTCTCGAACAGCTCCGTGATCAGCTCCTTGTCGGCGATGTTGCCTTTGACAAAGGTAAATGTGGGATACTTGGCCAGCTCGTTCAGGCGGAACTCTTTGAGTGCCACGTCGTAGTAGGCATTCATATTATCGATGCCGATTACCGTAGCAGAAGGAGCCTCCTGATAGATTCGTTTCACAAGGTTAGAACCTATGAAGCCGGCTGCGCCTGTGACTAAAATCGTTTTATTATCTAAAGTAACTGTGCTCATATGTATTCCTCCATTTTTGTTAACTTCCTAATCTATGTACACATCTGCTTTTCACAGATAGTATTTCTCTCTAATTCTTCATGTGTGATAACCACACTCGGCTAAGTGTTTTCTTATGCTGTCGTATCCAATTACCCCAGCAATCATGTTTTCTACTTCATAAAACATCCGTTGAGTACACTCGTCTCTATTTCTCTATAGCCGAAGTGTTGATTTATACAGTCGAACCCCGTATACCCTGCAATGACGTTTTTTCTAAGTGTTGGATTGTTGAATCGAACCCTGTCGGCGCATGAGTTTTGTTAAAACTGTATATATCACCCAGTCCAATTCTCGCCATTCATTGTTCATTATGAATAAATCATTCACTCTAACCGCACAAAATCTGTATTTATTATCGCCATCCATGCTCTACTCAACAGCTGTTTTATGAAGTAGAAATCATCTGTTTTTCTCTATTTTTCATGACTCAACAAACCGTTATGATGTAGGTGTCATTAGCGGGTCAGATAGTGTACTCAACAGCAGTTTCAGATGTTAATGGTAAACTCATGGATTTTTGTTGCTTTCTCTTGTTTTCCGCCATCTCCTCATAACTTCTGAAAAAGATGTGCCAATTTTGTGCCGCATGGGCCAAAAGTTCAGCGTTTTGTATAAGTATCTAGCATTTACAGCTCATATAGCTGTGAAATATAGCCAATTTCAGCAACTCAATTAGTGTGCAAAACAGGTTCTTTTGGGCAATGCTACGTCAATACGGTTTGTCGAGTAGACATTTGTAGGAGCCGCGATTACTACAAAATCAGCATCGCTGTATGCTTCCTTTGCATCCAGAGTTGCTGTTAGATCCAACTCTTTTTCTGCCAGATACTTCTCAATGTACTCGTCTTGAATCGGAGATTTCTTATTGTTAATTAACTCCATTTTTTCAGGAATAATATCTACCGCAGTCACCTTATGGTGCTGGCTAAGAAGCGTAGCAATGGAAAGGCCAACATATCCCGTTCCAGCAACAGCAATCTTTAAATTTTTAAATTCTCTCATTTCTCTATCCCTCTAATTCTTATTTATAAAACTCAGCGTACCACTCAGCGAAATTCCGCAGACCAGTCCGCAGACTTGTGCTTGGTTTGTAGTCGAAGTCCCGCTCCAACGCACTAGTATCTGCGTAGGTCACAAGTACATCGCCCGGCTGCATCGGAACAAGTTCCTTGTGCGCCTCGAAGTCGTAGTCTTCTGGCAGCACTTTTGCTCTTACTAACTCTTCAGAAAGGATCTGCACGAAGTCCAGCAGATTCTCCGGGTTTTGATTGCCGATGTTATAAACTGCATATGGCGGAATCGGCAAACCATCTTCACCATTCTTTTTGTCCGGTGCTTTCTTCATTACACGGACAACACCCTCAACGATGTCATCCACATAAGTAAAGTCACGCTTGCAATTGCCATAGTTGAAGATTTTGATTGTTTCGCCCTTGACCAGCTTATTGGTGAATCCGAAGTACGCCATATCCGGTCGTCCAGCAGGTCCATAGACCGTAAAGAATCTCAGTCCGGTGGACGGGATGTTGTACAGCTTAGAGTAAGCATGGGCCATCAGCTCATTAGATTTCTTGGTGGCTGCATACAAAGATACGGGGTTATCCACCTTATCATCTGTACTGTACGGAACCTTTTTGTTTGAACCATAAACACTGGAAGAAGAAGCATACACCAGATGCTCCACTCCTGTCTGTCCGTTGTCATAAGAATGCCGGCAGGCTTCGAGGATATTAAAGAAACCCACCAGATTAGATTCCACATAAGCATCCGGATTGGTGATGGAGTAGCGTACACCAGCCTGTGCCGCAAGGTTCACCACTACAGCCGGTTTATACTTTTCAAACAGATCTGTAATTAAAGCCTTATCAGCAATGTTACCATTCACAAAAGTGAATGTAGAATACTTATCCAGCTCATTGAGACGGAACTCCTTCAATGCCACATCGTAGTAAGTATTCATGTTATCAATACCGATCACTGTAGCCGAAGGAACTTCCTCATAGATTCTTTTCACCAGATTTGAGCCAATGAAGCCAGCTGCACCAGTGACTAAAATCGTCTTATTTTTCAAATCTATTGTACTCATTTCTATCTCCTCCATCCAATTCTTTCCACAAAAACAAATCCCGCAACAGAGTATGCGCCTTTGCATTCTATGTTGCGGTCAAGTTCAGTCTTTTCTCTGTAAGTTTTTTCGATACCGTTCCCCCCGGTGCATGTTCTTATCTTAATTCATCAAACTATTTTTCGATGTCGGGCGGCTTCCGGTCTTATCCGGAAGCGCCCGCGCCGTTGCTTGCCATGCCAAGATGTAGATATAAACAACTGTAGTCACCACCGACAGTCCCGCTTCTGTCCGGTACAGGTACCAGATCCGTCCTGCAGCTTAACCCCGTTTATTTCTCCGTCTTCAAAATCCGTGACAGTTCTGCCACGTTTTTGGACGAATCCATAGCTGCATAGGTTACGATCACTTCGCCATTTCCGGTTTCTGTCACCTTTTCAATCAGTAAGGAGGCTGTCACATCCCCGTCATGGGAATCGTAAGCGGTTACGCCTTCCAGCAGCTGATCGGTATCTGTGCCGATTGTATAGGTCTGCTTGGTATCCGGCAGTGTGATCACCGGCGCTGTCCGGTCCATTTGTAAGTAGAAGAATGTGCAAAGCGCAATTAAAGCTGCATCTGCAATAAAAAATCCGATGGTCAGACCTTTTGTACTCATTTTGCATCCTCCTTTTCTCCCGTGTTCTGTTCCGGTACAGCAGTTTCTGTCTCAGCAGCTGTCGCGTCGGTTTTGGAGCCCGCATCCAGCGGCAGTTCACCCTGTGCTTCGTCTGCACCATCCTGTCCGTGGCCGTAATAGTTGCCATAGTAATGGCCATAATATTTTCCATAATAAGGATTCTTATTGGTGTTGACCTTGTTCAGGACACATCCAAGAATCCGGCAGCCTACCTTGTCCAGCTGTTCTTTTACATTCTGAGCAAATTTGTAGCTGATGGCTCCGCTTTCGACAACGAGTACCGTTCCATCGCAGATCGCACCTGCAACCGCGCCGTCGATGACGCTGCCAAGGGGCGGGGTATCTACGATGACATAATCGTATTGCATCCGCAGCACTTCCAGCATATTTTTGAACGCATCGCCTCCCAGAAGCTCACTGGGGTTGGGCGGTACAGGTCCTGCAAAAATAATATCGAAATTGTTGACGTTGGTTCTGCAGCATACATCGTCCAGTTCCATCTGTCCGCTCAGGTAATGGGACAGTCCGTATTTTTCACGGTTTGCTTTATAACGGCCCCGCAGTACGGATTTTCGCAGATCTGCGTCAACCAGAATCGTCTTCTTGCCGCTTTCTGCAAGGGACAGGCATAACTGGAAGGAAACACTTGTCTTTCCTTCGTTTGGCGTACAGCTGGTCAGGGAAATCACTTTGACATTTTTTCCCGCAAAGCTCAGATTGGTACGCAATGTTTTATAGGCTTCTTTTGTTCTGAAATCCAGACGCTCGATGGAGCGAATTATTACGTTCTGCATATTTCCTTGTCACCTCACTTTCCGCTTGTCGCCTGTTTTTTATATTTTTTCTTTTTCTTCTTGCCGTCCGCTTCATTCAGCGGAATCATCGCAAGGGTGGAAATTCCAAGATATTTTTCCACATCCTCTTCCGTCTGAATCGTATCGTTCATCAGGTGGGAAAGGATGACGATGGCTGCTACAATCAGGATACCAAGCATTCCGCCCAGCGCCGTGTTCTTTCTGGCGGAGGGGCTCGCCTTATGGGTCGGTACGTTTGCAGTTTCTACGATATTCACTGTTTCGATATCCATAACGTTGCGGATATGGGTCGAGGCTGTTTCACGGATTGCATTAGCAATTTTCATCGCCGTAACCGGATTGCTGTCCGTCACCGCAATAGAGATCACTCGGGTGTCCGCAGGTGTGCTCACTGTAACCTTATCGCTTAACTGCTCATAACTTAACGGCAGATTCAACTGCTCGATTACCGCTTCCAGTACGAAACGGCTTTTGATCAGTTCCGAATAGTCCTTAACCAGCTGCGTGCCTGCCTGCAGGTCGCTGTAGGTTACATTTGCGTTGCTACTGTCCTGTTTGTTCAGGATATAGATTTTTGTTACAGACTGATACGTGGGCGTCATCAGGAATTTGCTTCCCCCAAAGGCCAAAAGTGCTGTAAACAGTCCCACTGCAATCATCAGCGGAAGCTTTCTCCAGAGTACCAAAAAAAGTTCTACCAGATCGATTTCGGTTTCCTCGTTGCTTCTCTGGTTTTGATTTTCCATGTCTCGTTCCCCTTTTTCTATTCGATGTCTTCCATATCTGTATTGTCCAGAATGTGTGCTGCGTTTTTGTAGAGCAGACGTGCCGCATATTCCGGGCTGCAGTGTCTTTGCAGCCATGAGGCTCCTTCCGCCATCGATACAGACCGTTCTCCCTCTACTCTGTGGGCGTCCGTTCCGATCAGATCTGCAAGCTCTTCTTTTATCAGGCTGCGTGCTGTGCGCTTTAGCTGTCCGCCCAGCAGTCCCGGAAGCTCTCCTGCGTTGATCTGGATCCGGCAGCCCATGTCCTTTAATTCTTCGACCCGGTTGAAATCCTTTACCACGTTCCGATAGCGCTCGGTGTGGGCGACAATCGGACGGTAGCCCTCGCAGAGCAGGTCATACAGGCAGTTCCGGATGTACGCCCATTCTTCGTCCGGTGAAAATTCTGTCAGAATATAATCTGATCCGGCAAGGGTTCCCGCCTTGCCCTGTTTTAACAGCTCGATGGTATCCATACAGCAAAAAATCTCACCACCGCTGTAAAGTCTGATGTCGATTCCGTTTTCTTTCGCAGCCTGCTGCAGCTTCTGTGTCCGTTCCAGTGCGGAAGCAGCGGTAATGCTGCGTCTGTTCGGTTTCTGATGCGGAGTCAGGATAACTGCTGCAACGCCCTGTTTTACTTCCTGGCGCAGCATCGCCAGGCTCTCTTCCAGATTTCTCGCGCCGTCATCCACCTCCGGTAAAATATGACAGTGAATATCTACGTACTGATTTTTCTTCTCCGGCATCTCAGGCCTCACCTCCGGAGTTTTTTTTGCTGTCCGAACTGCTTTTTACGGTCTCCGGTACTGTCTCGCATTCTGATGCAGCCTCCGCCTGTGCTGCCCGAAGTCCGTCGGCAAACAGCCACAGCATCCGCAGGCAGTAATCCTGTAGAATCTGAGGCATCCCGTTGAGTCCGCGCATCAGCTGTTCTTCCTGACTGGCTGCGGATTTTTTCTCTTTCTCGCCATAAATCAGCGTATCCAGACTCACTCCATACAAGCGGGACAGGTTAATCAGTGTTTCCACACTCATGCCGCAGGTTCCCCGCTCGATATCCGCATAATATTTATTGACGACACCGAGCCGTTCTGCCACCAGCTCTCTGCTCCAGCCGAGCTCAAGCCTCCGACAGCGCAGCCGCTCTCCGGCAGCGATCCGGTCATATGCCGGCTTCTCCTGCTTTCTCTTCATCTTGTCCCCACCTGTTTCTTTCTGTTCATCTTAACGTATTTCTACTCCGACAATTATGTTTTTTGTCGAAATTACAAACTTCTTGCCAGCTATTTTATTATACCATCTAACGTCTTCTTTGCAAGCAGACAACGTAGCCAATATTTATGTCATTTTGATTAAATTTCTATGAAAAGTGTTAAAAATTGATAGAAAACCTCCTCTTGTATCTCGTATTTCGGATTCTTTCCTTTTCAATTGGCATGTTTTTCCTGGAATCCTGTTCGCCTGAATATACTCTGTTTTCCCCACTATTTTCCGGCTTTTACCCCCCCCCGATCAAAATTTAATCATTTTTACATTGTTATATCGTATATTCTTGTTCTCTATTTTTAATGTTCGTTAAAATGTGTATTTTTGTTTGTTTTATAGTTTGTTTTGCTCTTTCTGCAGTTTTTTTCATTTTATTGTACAGACGCTTTTTCGTATTTTTTAGTCCTGCATGACTTGTTTTTGTCCAATCCGACTAGTACAGCGTTTCGTAAATAACTATACCAATCGCGTAGGATGTGGATTCGAGTGTGCAGGTATAAAAACGCAGGCGTAGCGGGCTACGCTGAGGCTTTTATACCTGTGCAATCGGATTCACAGGCAAGTGAGTGGTATCGCTATTTCGAAAACGATGTACTAGTTTTCTCTGATGAGTTATTTGCGGCAATGCCCTTTTCACAGCCTGCGCTTTTATTTTGCAAGCAGCAGCATAATGTCATTGGAGCGCGCTACAAACTTGGTCATCGCTTCCGGAGAAAGCGGTGCGTTCTGGAGCTTCGCCAGATCATAGAGCTGTTCGCAGATCATCTTGGTGTTTGCATCGTCTTCGTGCTCCGTAATGTAGGTTACGAGCGGATGGTTTGCATTCAATACCAGCGTCTCGCCCTCTGCACCGAACATGCTCATATCCATGCCGCCGCCATACATCTTCATCATATCCTGCATTCTTCTGCTCTCTTCGGAAACCGTCAGAACAGAGGATACCTTTTTATTCTTGAGCTTTTCGATCTTTACCTTGATCTTGTCGTTTTTCAGTGCTTTCTGAACCAGCTTTTCAACCTTTTCCGCCTGCGCGTTTAATTCTTCCTGCGTCTTCTTGCTGGTCTTTGTCTTAAACGCATCGGTTAAGTCAGCATCGATTCTTGCAAAATGAATCCCCTCATTCTTTGCTTCCAACTGAGAGATAAAGGGCTGGTCGATCCGGTCGGTCAGCATAACGGCATCCATTTTGGCAGCCTTGAACATGTTGATATACTGGCTCTGCTGTTTTTCATCTGTTACATAGTAGATGGTCTTGTCTTTCTTCTCTTCCTCAGCGGAATCTTCGTTCTTGTCCTCTACGACTTCTGCTTCTACCTTTTCGCCGTTCTCATCCACAGCACCCTCCTGTGTCTCATCCGGGTCAGTCTTATTGACTTCCAGGCACTCGGGCAGGGTCATATATTTGCCGTCCAGGTTCTTGAAGAGGATGTAATCCGTCATCTTCTCGCAGAATTTTTCGTCCTTTAAGCAGCCGAATTTGATAAACGGAGCGATATCATCCCAGTATTTCTCGTATTCCTCCTTCTGGGTCTTGCACATGCCGGACAGCTTATCCGCAACCTTTTTGGTAATATAATCGGAAATTTTCTTTACAAAGCCATCGTTCTGCAGCGCGCTTCTGGACACGTTCAGCGGCAGATCAGGGCAATCAATGACACCCTTTAACAGCAGTAAAAATTCCGGAATTACTTCTTTAATATTATCGGCAATAAATACCTGATTGTTGTACAGCTTGATGACGCCCTCGATGGATTCGTATTCCATGTTGATCTTCGGGAAGTACAGGATACCCTTTAAGTTGAACGGATAATCCATGTTCAGATGAATCCAGAACAGAGGCTCCTTGTAATCCATAAATACCTTGCGGTAGAAATCAACGTACTCTTCCTTTGTGCATTCACTGGGGTTCTTCGTCCAGAGCGGGTGAGTATCGTTGATCAGCTCCGGACGCTTTGTAATTTTGAGCTTATCCGGATCTTCTTCCTTTTCTTTCTTCACTTCTTCGATCACATGATCGCTGTCGAGCTTCTCACTCGCAAGAATCGTCTGTGTCTCAGGTGTATTGGCTCTGGAAACGTAAATTTCCACAGGCATGAAGGAACAATACTTTTTGATCACTTCGGTTGCCTTATACTCGTTGCAGAACTGCAGGCAGTCCTCGTTTAAGAACAGGGTAATGCAGGTACCGACTTCTGTGCGGGTACCATCCTGCATGTCATATTCTGTGCCGCCGTCGCACTCCCAGTGAACCGGCTTTGCATCCTTCTGCCAGGAAAGGGTATCGATATGCACCTCATCTGCTACCATAAATGCGGAATAGAAGCCCAGGCCGAAATGACCGATGATCTGGTCGTCGTTTGTCTTATCTTTATATTTTGCGATAAAATCTGTCGCGCCGGAAAATGCGATCTGGTTAATGTATTCCTCCACCTCATCCGCAGTCATGCCGACACCGTTATCGATAAACTGGATGGTCTTTGCATCCGGATCAACGATAACATCCACTCTGGGCTTGTAGCCTTCCGGAAGCTCGTATTCTCCCATCATATCCAGCTTCTTTAACTTCGTAATGGCATCGCAGCCGTTGGAAATCAGCTCTCTGTAAAAAATGTCATGATCCGAATATAACCACTTTTTGATAATCGGAAAAATATTGTCGCTGTTAATTGATAATGCTCCGTGCTTTTCAGCCATGAAATATCACGATCCTTTCTTTCTCAGTTCGTTTTCAGATGCCTGGAGAAGCTTTCCTCCAAGCTTTATCCATAGTGTAGTCCTGTCGTTTCAAAAAGTCAATAAAAAATTAGCACTCATTTTAGTTGAGTGCTAATAATTTTTGGAAAGCCCGCATGGTTGCCGCGTTTCCCGCAATTCTAAATTTTTCATAAACAGGGTACAGCACACTGTCGGGCAGTTTTCATAAGCTGAAACGCAGCGTCCGACAGGGCAGTTTTCATAAGCCGGAAGCGCGACGTCCTGCCGGAATGCCCAGCTATTCCTGCTCACTCCTGATGCTGGAAATACATCTGGTATACTTCAAAAAAGCTGGAGGTTTTGACATCGTCCTGATGAATCATCGTGACGGAATTCCAGAGTTCCTCGTTGAGCTGACGTACCAATGTCTGCTCAAACGCCGTATATTCCGTATCGAATGCCTCGCTCTGGCGCTGTTTTACTATTTTTTCTTTATTCGCTTTGGTCTGCGCCTCGTCGAACGTGCTGATACATTTTAAAATATAGTAACTTCCGTCTGATTCCACCACGTCGCTGATTTCGTCCTTGCCGAGGTTAAACGCCGCCTTTTCCAGTGCTTCCGAAACCTCGCCTTTTCCAAACGACTGCGTCACCGTTTGGTCCTCGCTCTCCGCCTGCGCAAGCGTCTCAAAATCCACGCCTTCTTCCTTTGCCTTGCCAAGCACCTGGGAAGCTTTGGCAGAATCGCTGGCCCTGATCATATCTACCGTGATGGTGCGCGCTTCATCGTCACTGACCTCCGGATTGACATTTTCTACAATCGTCTGATAAACCTTTTCTGCAAGCGCATACTCTTCATACATCTTCGTAATCAGATCCTGCGTCACGTTGAGTGCCGTCACTTCCGCGCTGTTCAAGGAAGTAAAATATTCCCTGCCCGCCGCTGCCGCGCGCTCCTTTTCCTTATCATCCAGCGTCACTTCTTTTTTCTGGGCGAGCAAGTTCATCACCTTGATTCTCGCCAGCTGTGTCAACACCTGTTCCCGTTCCTCCTGCTCCAGCGAAAGCTGTCCGTCGGAAGCGTTCCAGATCTGGCTTCCATAGACGGATTCATACTGATTCTGCATGTTCGTCAGATATACCATCACCTCCGGCAGCATACAAGATGCACTCGAAATCCGGAATACCTCGTTCTTTTTCAGACCCGCCGTCAGAACGACCTTCGTATTTTTCCCACATCCTGCCAGCGCAGAAATCATCATAACAGCCGCGCCCAGAAGCGCTGCAGCTTTACAAAATTTTGTTTTTTTATTTATCATCAATTTCTCAACTTTCTATTTTTATATTTTTATAGGAAAAAGAATGTGCTTTGGCACATTCTCGCGCTGAGGCGCAGTTGCTTCGGCAACCATCTACCCTTGCGCCGAGTGCGCATCCTCGTAGAGCGTTACTTATCGTATGGAAACGAAGTTTCCTATACAACAATAGAATGCACGCTCTATGAGCATTCTATTGTCATGAATAAATAAAGACCACAGCAAAAGCCGTGGTCTTTATTATAACGATCTTCCATCGAGAAGTCAACGCGCGGCAGCACACTCTGAAAAGTTTAAAAAATTTTTCAAACTTTCCTCTCGATAAAAACTCCCATATGCGGGAGCAGGATTTTGCTGTCCAAATCCTGGTATAGCTCGGGATTCTGGAAATAACGTGTTCCGGGTTCATCGATTCTGCACGGATAGGAGCTGTGGTTGACGATGACCGTACCGTTTTCAAATTCTGCGCGCTCAACGCCCTTTTTCCGGGTCAGTGTCGTGCCGAATTTTTCTTCCAGAAGCATCCCTACGGGATCTTTTTTCAGCATGGTCAAAGGGTACAGCTCGTTATTGCGCTGCGTCAACGGAACGTGCGGTGCGATTCTGCCGGTGTATTCAAAGCCGTAGAAAAATCCGATTTCGCAAACGGTTCCCTTCCCAAATGTGCGCTTGACAATCGCAGGCTTTTCGTCCGTTTTCCAGACTGCGAACACGTCGGCGTTTTCCTCCTCGAAGCTGCCAAACTGCGTTCCGGTCAGCATTCCCTTTTCGCCGCTGCACTCAAACGCATCCTTTTCATGGGAAAGGCAGTGGCTGCCAACGCTCGCCTGTGCAAGCAAATCCATCGGTCCGTGCAGCAGCATTCCGCCATTTTTTACCCATGCTGCAATGCCCTGCTCCAGTTCAGAATCCGGGTCAAGCGCATAGCAGTCGTTTGCCGCGAGCACGAGCACCTCGTACTGATCTGCTGTCTGATCCTTGAAAATGCTGCCATCTACAACGTCAACGTCGATCTGCCAGTCCTCCAGAGCCTTATACCAGCCCAGAAGATCCAGCCGCCTGTCATGATTGTGCTCCGTGTCAAACGTCTCTGCAAGCGCCATCGCAGACGGGAACAGCACTGCTGCCTTTGCAGCTTTTCTCCCTCCGAGCCTCGAAACAACCTCTTTCCACCATCGGTTGCCTTCTTCTAAAGACCTGCAGAACGCTTCCGGCATCCGGTGTAACACGCCGCCGTCGTCTAACCCGCACATGCCGTAAGACGCATATCCGGAAGCGCCGGACGCCGCCATCGAGGCGACCGCCTCACACGGAGAAATCCACGCATATAGGTCATTATAAACAAATCTTCCCCAGTAAATGCCGCCGACAAAGGATCTGCCACGATTCATATTCCGCATCATGCTGTGTTGACATGCTGTCACATAGCAGTCCGGGTCACCGTTTGGAAGCACCGGCACAGAAATAAAATGCGCCGCATCCACATACGGGGCAATCCGGTAAAAATCAGCGCCTCGCACCGCCGTATCCCACAGATCAGAAAGCCCTGCACCGGTTAAAAAGCTTCCATCCACGTTCAAAAAATATCCCCACTGGCTCAAATCCGGGCACAGATACAGCTGCGGATCAAGTGCATGGAGCTTTTTCTGCATCGCTTCAAAATAAAGCACCAGCTCGTCGCTTTTCCAGCGCTGGTTGTCCATCCATACGCGGCATTTTTCATCCCGGTCTTCCAGCTCTTTTTCCGAAAAACCATTTTTTCCAGGATAACGCAGTTCAAACCAGTATTGCTCGGGTTCGATCGTTTCAAAGCTGTTTGCTTCCGTTTTATAGAAACGGTTAAAGGTTTCAATATCTCCGTTATAGCGTTTTTCAAGCCAGCTGCGATAGCGCTTTTTTCCATCCTCATCGAAGCTCGGTGCAACGACCGGGTCCCACATGCTGCACAGCGGTTTCCTTTCTTTTCCGTCCACTTCGATCCGGGTCATATTTTCACCGTACATCTCTAAAAGCTGTGAAACGTGCTCCGTCATCGTCTCCTGCGCTTTCTCCGACCAATAACGATACCAGCGACCGTCATTGCCTTTTGCCGTCACAACAGATTCCCCGAACACCGGCGGGCTAAAACGAATATTCGGATACAGGTTATCTGCATTCAGATAAATCGCCAGAAATGTATGGCTCATCCCCTGCTTTTTGATCTGCTCCATCATAAACTCCTGCATGCCGACATACTGGCTCGCAGGCTTTCCCTCATAGCGTTCCCGAAAATCCTCCCAGTCCTTGGAATCGAGCAAAACACTGTTGAAGCCGAACTTTTTTAACAGCTCCATCCCCTCTGCGACAAACGCCTGATCGTCATACGCCGGTCGGTAGAAATTACCAAACCAGACGTTTAAGTACGGCGCTCCGCTCTTTTTTTCAGAAATCATATACCCTCCTTTTCTGCCGTAAATGCAGCAGTCTTTCCTCTGATAACGCTTTTATCTGAATGCTGCCTTCTTGTCCAAATGCTTTACAGCTTCAGGTCATCTTCTTTGATCCAGCCGATTTTTCTTAAAATCTGTCCAAACACCAGGCTCAGCACCGCCGGAAGCACGAAGCAGATCAAGATCATGCCGATCCAGTCAAACGCTGTAATCTGACTCCGACTGCCCGCTGCAATTTCTTCCAGCCAGCCGGTATAAACGCCGATCTGTCCCACCAGTCCGCAGGTTCCCATTCCGGAGGAAACTGCGGGTCCGTTCATCTGAAGCTGGAACAGACAGGTCGCAATCGGTCCGGTGATGGCTGCCGCCAGCGTCGGTGGAATCCAGATGCGCGGATTTTTTACGATATTGCCCATCTGCAGCATACTTGTGCCCAATCCCTGGGAAATTAGTCCGCTCCACTTGTTTTCTTTGAAACTCATCGCCGCAAAGCCGACCATCTGCGCACAGCAGCCCGCAACTGCCGCACCCCCGGCAAGCCCGGTTAAGTTCAGCGCCGCGCAGATTGCTGCAGAGCTGATCGGCAGCGTCAGCGCAACACCTACAATAACCGATACCAAAATACCCATAAAGAACGGCTGCAGCTCCGTCGCCCACATGATCAGGCTTCCGACTGCGCTCGCAGCAGCTCCGATTGTCGGCGCACACCACATCGACAGCAGCACTCCGGAAAGGATTGTCACCAGAGGCGTGACTAAAATATCAATCTTCGTTTCCTTGGAAACCGCCTTGCCGCATTCCGCCGCCACAATTGCAACGATCAAAACTGCAAGCGGTCCGCCCGCCCCGCCCAGCGAATTGGCTGCCGCCCCGACTGCAAGCAGGGAAAATAACACCAGCTGCGGTGCCTGCAGTGCATAGCCGATCGAAATTGCCATCGCCGGTCCGGCCACGCTTTTTGCAAAGCCTCCGGCGTCCACCAGCACCTGACTTCCGATCTGCTCTCCCAGCGTTCCGATAATTGTACCGATCAAAAGCGATGCAAACAATCCCTGCGCCATCGCGCCCAACGCGTCGATTCCATAACGTTTTGCCGAAAAAATAATGTTTTTCCGTTTCAGGAAACGCTTCAGCGCATTTCCGGTTTCTGTCTGTTGTACTTTCTCACTCATCTCTCATCCCTCATGTCTCCGGATTTTTCATCCAATTTCTGCCGGCACTCTTTCCAGGAAAGCTGCCGCAGTAGTATCTTTTTCATCTTACCACATCTGTAGTTTTTCTAACAGCATAAAAGGCATTCTTCTTCTGTAAAAAATGAGCTGTTTTCCCTATTTTCATCCATTTTATTTTCTGCTATGATACAGAAGGTTTTTATTTTCCGCAGACTTTTCCAATATTTCAGGAGGCGCATGATTTTTTCGTGAACACAAAAAAACAAACAGCAACACAACATCTTTTCACCAATAAACAGCTTCGGACGCTGCTTGTTCCCATCATGGTCGAGCAGCTTCTGTCTTCCCTGATGGGAACCGCCGACACGATGATGGTCAGCAACGTCGGCTCCGCTGCAATTTCCGCAGTTTCTCTCGTTGATGCAATCAACATTTTAGTGATTCAGGCGCTCTCCGCGCTGGCGGCAGGCGGCGCGATCCTCTGCTCCCAGTACCTCGGCAGTCAGAACCTGAAAAAGGCGAAGTGTTCCGCAGAGCAGGTGCTTTTCGTTATGCTCGTCCTTTCCTGTTCGCTGTCGCTTTTATGCCTGATCTTCCGTTTTCCGCTGCTTCGTCTGATTTTCGGCACTGTAGACACGGACGTTATGGCAAACTCCCAGATTTACTTTTTCTTCACACTTTTGTCGTTCCCATTCATCGGTCTATACGATGCAGGTGCTTCCATTTTGCGTGCACAAAACAACACCAAAGGTCCTATGACGATTTCCATCCTTTCCAACTTCTTAAATATCGGAGGAAATGCGATCCTGATCTTCGTCTTTGGCATGGGCGTCGCCGGCGCGGCAATTTCCACCCTGATTTCCCGTATTTTCTGTGCGATCGTCGTGATCTGGCAGCTGAGAAACCCTGCAGAACAGATTTATGTACGCAACTACTTTTCTATCCGTCCGGACTGGTCTTTGATCAAACGCGTTTTATTCATCGGCATTCCATCCGGAATTGAGAACAGCATGTTCCAGTTCGGTAAGCTCGCCATTCAGTCAACCGTCTCCACTCTCGGTACGGTTGCCATCGCCGCGCAGGCAATGACCAGTATCCTGGAGGCATTAAACGGAATCGCCGCCATGGGTGTCGGCATCGGACTGATGACCGTCGTCGGTCAGTGTATCGGTGCAAAACGGAAAGATGAAGCGATTTATTACATCAAAAGGCTGTCCTGGCTTTCGGAAATCGTCATCCTCATCTCCTGTGCCGTCGTCTATCTGCTCGCAAAGCCTGTCACTATCCTCGGCGGCATGGAAGCAGAAAGCGCCCGCCTCTGCCTGCAGATGGTCGCATTTATTACCATCACCAAACCGATTTCGTGGGTGCTTTCCTTTATTCCCGCCTACGGCATGCGCGCAGCCGGCGATGTGAAATTTTCCATGATTACCTCCTGTGCCAGCATGTGGCTGTGCCGGGTAAGCCTGTGCATCTTTTTATGCCGCTTCTGTGGCTTCGGTCCCATCGCGGTTTGGATCGGCATGTTCGCAGACTGGAGCGTGCGTGCGGTCGTTTTCATGCTCCGCTTCCACTCCCGCAAGTGGCTCCAGCACCATGTGATCGACTAAGTTCACCCGCAGCCTTTTTGCAGACTGATTTCCTGCTCGCAGGAAAATTATAAAAGCGAACCGATCCATCCGATCAGTCCAAGCACCCAGCTGACGAAAATTCCATACAAAATAACCGGTCCGGCGATCGTAAAAATTTTGCAGCCGATTCCGAATACCTGTCCCTCCTTCTGAAATTCAATCGCCGGGGCGGCTACGGAATTGGCAAAACCGGTAATCGGAACCAGCGCCCCCGCCCCGCCCCACTTTACCAGAGACGGATAAATGTTAAAGCCGGTCAGAAGTGCGCTCGCCAGAACAAGCAGAATCGCGCACACGCTTCCTGCTGCCGCATCGTCCAATCCGTTTGACTTCGCAACGTTCAAAATAATCTGTCCTACCGTGCAGATTATACCGCCCGTCACAAATGCATGCAGCATCTGCAATGCAAGATTGTGTGTCGGCGTCACCTGTTTGACATATTTTTCATACTGTTTCTGAAAAGACTGGTCTGCCTGATACTTTTCCATATGCTGTTCCTTTCCGAATCTGCTGCACGATTCACCGTTTGTAACGGAGTTTTTACCGAAAAATAGGATGCCAGAAATACAACAGGCTTCCAACCGCTTTTCCCATCGCAATGGAAATCACCATCAGCCCGAGTCCGTGCCGAAAACCGATCCGACGCGTCAGAATCGGAATGGAGTCCAGCATTTCTGCAATTGCAAGTGCCAGACAGCCGACGAAAATTCCGGCAAACAGACCGGTCAGGGCTTCCGCCGTCAGAACCAGCCACTCAAAAGCTGCTCCCGCTTCCAACCTTTTCTGCAACCATTCCCTGCCAAAAATTACTGCACCCGGAAATACACTTGCCAGACAGCCGACGAGCGTTCCAAAGACAACCATTTCCTCGTACAGAAAAATTTTTTCCCCCGTGTGGGTCTTTCCTGCAAAGCGTGGCACAAGTCCTACCGAAAGCAGCACCGTAAAAACGCCTGCCGAAACGAGAATGCCTGCGCCCAGTCCGACAACCACCGGCAAAAGCTTCGATAAAATCACAATTTTCCCCCCTTTCAGACGTCCAGCGTCTTTTTTTCCCGATCTGCAGTTTCTGTCAATGCCTGATTGACGTCCGTTTCATATTTACGCATTTCCACTTCGATCGGTGTCGGATCGGACGTAATCCTCCTCCCACCGATATGGTTGAAAAACACCAAAATGCCAAGTGCCAGCCCGATCGAATACGCGATTTCCAGCGCTGTAACCGACTGCGGCTCCTGTCCGGTCAAAAGCTCGTAAATTTGCCCGAACACCTCGCGAATCCCGATGTCGTTATGAAACGCCATGATCGTAAACGCTGCGCCAAAAAAGCAGATGCAGCAGACAAAGACGATTTTGCACACCTGCCAGAAGCCCGGATAACGACTGACTTTTACCTGCTCCACCACCGTTTCCGGCGCGCCGATGCTTTCCACCTCCAGATTCGGATTGTCCTGCTGCAAAAGCGAAATCACAAAAAGCGCGCTAACCACCCGGCGCCCCTTATCTTTTTCCTCAAATCGGAAAACAGGAAGCGTTCTGCATCGATTCTGCACGCTTTGCGTTTTACAATATAATTTTCCAAGATCGCTGATATGCACGCTTTCACCGGACAGCTCTGCGTTTTGCTCAAGCTTTAAATACAGCACTTCTTTCGGCATCTGTATGTTCCTCCTGTTTCACACAGTATGCACCCGGGCAAAAAAAGTTATGCAGATCAGACGTTTTTTCTTTTTCGGGCTGTCTGCAAAAATCGTACCATCTGCCGCCAGCTGGTTCTACGCACTGCCCTGCTGCCATCGCTGCCGCCGAGCGCTTTCTACAGCTATGCAGTCCTCATCGCTGTCCTACACCCCCGACCGCTCTCGCATGCGGATCAGGATTTTCTTTTCCATCCGGCTAACCTGCACCTGGCTGATACCGAGTTTTTTGGCGATCTGGGCCTGCGTCTGATCCTCGTAGTAGCGCAGCCGGATCAGGATTTTTTCCTGTTCGGGAAGCTCGTCTATAAGCTGTTTTAACAGCATCCGGTCTACCAGCCGGTTCTTTTCTGCGTCCTCCCAGGTGTTGTCTGCAGACCGTGCCGCAAGCTGATCCATCAGCGCGATCTCTTTCCCATCCCCCTCATAGACCGGCTTTGACAGCGATTCAACCTCCCCGGCTGCAGCGACCGCCATGACCGCGTCTTCATAGGCGATTCCTGTTTTTTCACACAGCTCGCGCAGCGTCGGGTCGCGTCCCTCCTGCGTCTGAATGCGCGCAGCCTCCTGCCGCAGCTTATAATTCGCATCCTTTAATGACCGGCTGACCTTGACCGGTCCATCATCGCGCAGAAAACGCCGGATCTCTCCTGCAATCAGAGGAACCGCATATGTAGAAAATTTGACATCGTAGCTTAAATCAAAATGATCAATCGCTTTCATCAGTCCGATCGTTCCGGTCTGGAACAGATCCTCCGCCTCGTATCCCCGCCCTGCAAACCGTTTCACAATATGGTGAACTAGTCCCAGATTTTCTTCTATCAGTATTTTTCTGGCAGACGCATCTCCTGCCTGCGCCTTTTCGATCAATACTGATATTTCCATGTGCTACTCCTCTTCTTGATCCGGATCACTGACCCACGGCGCATTTCCCAGTTTTTTTTCCATAATCACACGCGTCCCCTTCCCCACGGTCGATTCCACCTCCAGGCAGTCCATAAACGCTTCCATAAAAGAAAATCCCATACCGGAACGTTCCAGATCCGGGCGCGTCGTGAACATCGGCTCCATCGCCTGTTCCACATTTTCGATCCCGCAGCCCTGATCGGTGATTTCCATTTTCAAAAGATCCTTTTCCAGCACACAGGAAATTTCAATCGTTCCTCCCTGCTCCTTATATCCGTGGATGACTGCGTTTGTAACTGCCTCCGAAACGGCAGTTTTGACGTCCTCGATCTCTTCCAGTGTCGGATTTAAGGGCGTTAAAAACGCCGCTACAGCAACCCTCGCAAAGCCTTCGTTTTCCGGCAGGGCTTCAAATTCCACTTTCATGTTATTCATGCTTTCCTCTCATTTCTGCGCACGCTTTTTGCGCATGCCGAGTTTGTGTCAAGTGCGCGCAGACACAAATCTCGCGATTGAAAAATTTTATTCATGACAATAGAATGCTCGCAGAGCGTACATTCTATTGTTTTTCAATCTTTTCCTCCTGATCTATCATCTCCACGATATCTCCGATGCCCGACATTTCCAAAATTTTCCGGATGCGCCGGTTGGCGTGAATCACATACACCTTGCCTCCAAAACAGGAAATCTTGCGGTAACGCCCCGCCAGTACGCCGATGCCGGAGCTGTCCATAAATTTTGTGTCGGAAAAATCAAACACGATGTGGCTGACGCTGTTGTCCAACATCATGTGATCCGCCCTCCTGCAGATCACGCTGCAACTGTGGTGGTCGATTTCTTCCGGCAGGCGGATCATCAGATAGTGATCGATAATTTTATAATCCTCTTCCATGCTACTCTCCTTTTTCTATATAAATTTCGTGCAGGCACAAACGGCTTGGGGACCTTAACCGTGAAATAGCTATCCCCGAATTGCCGCACGGCAATCTGCAAACATTCTGAATCCGTAGATAGCAAAAAAAGGACAAAAAGCTATTGTGCTTTTCATCCTCTTTTGTAAAATCCTTTTTAAATTGTCGCCTTTTAATTGTCCAGCTGATCCAGCGCGCGCTGGGACTGGGTTGCTTTTTCCGTGTTCGGGAACAGTTCAATTACCTTCTGGTAGGTTTCCTTCGCCTGGCGCTTGTTGCCGTTGTCGCGATAGGAATTTGCCAGCGCATAAAGCGCTTCACTGTTCGTCTCATCATAGGAAACCGCTTTCGTCAGGTTTTCAATCGCCGTCTCATAATCCCCGGAACGATATGCCTTGTAGCCGGTGTCATAATAGTTCGCTGCAAGGTCTGTGCCAGTGTCCTGCAAAAGCTGTTGATAGAGCTTACGCGCCGCCTCGGAGGTGTCGCTGCTCTCCATCGCATCGCGGCTGATCTTGTCCACCGCTTCGGAAAGTGCTTCGATATCGTCCGGCGTCTCCATATAAACACTTGCCGCATTCAACAGCGCTTCTACCGCGCTCATGCTGCCGTCCGCGCCGGACAGCTTGCCGTTCTGCGCCGTCAGCTCGTCATTTTCCTTAGTCAGCGTCTCTATCTGCTGATTTAAGCTGGAAATCTCTGCATTTTTGCGGTCGGCTTCTTCCCCGACTGCTGTCAGCTTATTGTTTAACTCCGTCTGTGCGATCTGTACCCGCGCAGGCAGGATCAAAAACCAGGATACCGCTACGCCAACCGCAAGGCCCGCGAGCGTTCCCCACAGCCACCCGAAGTTCTTTTTCGGTTCTATCTGGCTGATCGGCTGAATAATCGTCTCATTGCCGCTCTGGTATTTGACGACTTCCTCGCCCTTTCCCTGTTTGCGGACAAATTTCCCGTCGTCATCGGTTTTTAACGCAATGTCCACTTCATGCATATACCGAAGCGCCGTCGTATTCGCGCAATCGATCCGCAGACAGCGGGTCAGCTCCTTGCGCGCTTTCTCCCAGTCCGCCGCATCCATGTACAAAAGCGCCAAAAGCAGATGTGCCTGTACAAAATTCGGATGGTCGGAAAGCACCTTTTTCAACTGAATCCGCGCCAAATCCTTGCTGTCCTGATAACAGTAGTTGAGCGCCTGATTATATTTCCGGCTCATCTGTGCAAACTCTTCCAGCTGCGTCGGGCTCTTCTGTACGGCGTTGATGTAATCATCCGCGATATTTTTCTCCGGGCGGAGGTTTTTGCTGATGACCCATTCACTCAGCGCCGGAACGGTCTCGCCCATTTCAAAATAAATCAATCCCAGGAGGTTTCTCGCCTCGATATGATATTTGTTGAATTTCAACGACAGCTTCAGACTCTCGATCGCACCGGAAAGATCCCGGACACCGGCTTTATCCAGACCGTCATTATAATAATAATTGGAAATGCTCAGAAGCTTCTTATATCTCGAAACATCTGCCCCGCAGTTCGTGCAGAAATTCTTTTCTGTCAGATCTGCTCCACAATTATAGCACTGCATATATTTGCTCCTTTACTCTTTCTTCCCGGCGGCATCGGCCATTTCTTTTTCCTGCTCTTTGACCATGTCTACCAGAATATCCGTAAAGTCTGTCATATTGTGGTTTATAATCACATCCTCCGCCTCATCGATTTCAAGGCTGGGATGGAACTTTTTCAATTCTTCTTCAAAGTTGATCATGCGCATCCTCCCGCTTATCTGCTCTTATCCTCATGGATTCAATACCATTATAATACGCAGGGCACACAAAAAAATCAATCTAATTTTTCCGGAAATTCAGGAAAGCACTTCGCATTTTCGCGTTTTTCCGTCAGAAACTGCGGACATGCTGCAATCCCGTCCGGTTTAGAGGAATGCAGCGTTGCATGAACAAAAACAGAGCGGCTCTGCTTTTGTTACAAAACCGCCCTGCACTTTCCTATTAATAAAAAACTTAATAAGAAAACCATATTTCGCTGAAAGCATGCATCTTCCCGCTTACTTGCACAGCTGACCTAACCGTTCTTTTACCTGTTCCATCATCTGCGTGTATTTTTCCAGCTTGCCGCGCTCTTCTGCGATCTTGCTTTCCGGTGCCTTGCTCATGAAACGCTCATTGTGCAGCATGCCATTTACTCTGGAAAGCTCGCCCTCGAGGCGCTTCTCTTCTTTTTCCAGACGCTCGATCTCTTTTGCAAGATCAACCAGCTCTGCAAATGGAATATAAAGGGTTGCGTTCGGGATCACAACGGATACCGCGTCCTCTGCGATACCTGTCTTGTCCGCCTGACAGGTCACATCGGATGCGCTCGCCAGGGATGCAAAGAACAGCTTGCCCTCCTCGAAGGTATTTTGCAGCTCTTTCTGGTCGCTTACCACATAAACATGGGCTTTTCTGGAAGGCGGAACGTTCATGCTGGTACGGACGTTGCGGACGCCGCGGACAGCTTCCTTGAGGATTTCAATCTCCTGCTCTTCTTTCTCGAAGTGTCTCTCTTGCTGATAAACCGGCCAGGAGGAAATCATGATGGATTCCTCTTCGGACTGCAGGGTGCAGAAGATTTCTTCGGTAATAAAAGGCATATACGGATGCAGAAGTTTTAAAGCGTCGATCAGGACAGTTTTTAACGTCCACAGTGCAGCGTTCTGGCTGTCGGCATCGTCCGTCGCATACAGACGGGGTTTTACCATCTCGATATACCAGTCGCAGAATTCATCCCAGATAAAGTCATAAACCTTCTGTACGGCAACACCCAGCTCGAAGTTTTCCATGTTGTCGGTCACTTCTTTTACGACGTTATTCAAACGGGAGAGAATCCACTTATCGGCAGGCTCCAGATGCGCAGACGCATCCGCAGGAACTTCTTTGCCTTCCATATTCATCAGGATGAAACGGGATGCGTTCCATACCTTGTTTGCAAAGTTTCTGTTCGCTTCTACACGCTCCATGTAGAAACGCATGTCGTTGCCGGGCGCATTGCCGGTGATCAGCGTCAGGCGCAGTGCGTCCGCACCGTATTTGTCGATGATTTCCAGCGGATCGATACCGTTTCCGAGGGATTTGCTCATCTTGCGTCCCTGAGAGTCTCTTACAAGTCCGTGGAACAGTACTGTTTTAAACGGCTTTTCGCCCATCTGCTCATATCCGGAGAAAATCATACGGATAACCCAGAAGAAAATGATATCGTAACCAGTTACAAGCACATCAGTCGGATAGAAATATTCCAGCTCCTTCGTCTTTTCCGGCCAACCGAGAGTGGAGAAGGGCCACAGCGCGGATGAAAACCAGGTATCCAGCGTATCGGGATCCTGTGTAAAATGTGTGCCGCCGCACTTCGGGCAAACAGTCGGCTCGGTGCGCGCTACCACGGTTTCGCCGCAGGAATCGCAGTAATAAGCCGGAATTCTGTGTCCCCACCACAGCTGTCTGGAAATACACCAGTCTTTGATGTTGTCCGTCCAGTTGAAGTAAGTCTTTTCCATGCGCTCCGGAATCAGACGGATTTCCTTATCCTGAACTGCTTTTACTGCGGGCTTGATCAGCTCGTCCATCTTTACAAACCACTGCTTTTTGATCATAGGCTCGATAGTCGTGCCGCAGCGGTCATGGGTGCCTACATTATGGCTGTAGTCTTCGATCCGGACTAACAGACCCATATCATCTAATTCCTTCACAATGGCTTTTCTCGCTTCATAGCGATCCATGCCTTCGAACTTACCGCCGTTTTCATTGATGGTTGCATCATCATTTAAGATATTAATCTGCTCCAGGTTATGACGTTTTCCTACCTCAAAGTCATTCGGGTCATGTGCCGGAGTGATCTTTACAACGCCGGTACCAAATTCCATATCTACATAGGAATCCGCAACGATCGGAATCTGACGGTTTACAATCGGCAGCAGAACCTTTCTGCCAACCAGATGCTGATAACGCTCGTCGGACGGGTTAACTGCAACCGCACTATCGCCCAGCATGGTTTCCGGACGAGTGGTCGCAAATTCCAGAAATTCTGTCGTGCTTACCTCTCCGTTTTCATCGATCAGCGGATATTTGATATGCCAGAAATGACCAGCCTGTTCTTCGTATACAACCTCTGCATCAGAAATAGAAGTTTTGCAGACAGGACACCAGTTGCCGATTCTGTTTCCTTTATAAATCCAGCCTTTTTCGTGCATGCGGCAGAATACTTCTGTAACAGCCTGATTGCTGCCTTCGTCCATCGTGAAACGGAGTCTGTCCCAGTCACAGGAGGATCCCAGCTTCTTTAACTGATTGATGATTCTCCCACCGTATTCCTCTTTCCATTCCCAGGCGCGCTTTAAAAATCCTTCTCTGCCGAGGTCACGCTTATCGATGCCTTCTTTTTTGAGGGTCTCGATAATTTTAACCTCTGTTGCAATGCTTGCATGGTCTGTTCCGGGCTGCCAGAGCGCATTATATCCCTGCATTCTCTTAAAACGGATCAGAATATCCTGCATGGTATTGTCCAGCGCGTGCCCCATATGCAGCTGTCCTGTGATATTCGGGGGCGGAATGACGATGGTAAACGGTTTCTTGCTCTCGTCTACTTCCGCATGAAAATATTTCTTATCCAGCCATTTCTGGTACAGACGATCCTCAATGCCATGGGGATCATAGGTTTTTGCCAGTTCCTTGCTCATTGTTTCCTCCATTTTCATTTTTGCCGCTATAGGGCTTTGGGACGCCGAGAGAAAAAATCAGAAATCCTGCGAATGAAAAAGAATGTGCCTTGGCACATTCTCGCGCCGAG
>ERZ779654.194-NODE-194-length-41359-cov-3.230801_pt1 | contig 41359 bp, 30 predicted proteins | sample MGYA00511075_ERZ779654 | MGnify/ENA primary metagenome ERZ779654 (study PRJEB29588, sample SAMEA2155636) | human gut metagenome | biome: human gut; feature: human-associated habitat; material: faeces | place: Denmark | collected 2008/2010 ...
CGCAATAACAGCCTACGCTTATATCAGATTTTTTGTTGACAACACAAGCGCCTGCTTTATAGGCGGTCTGCTTTACGCTTTCTCAGGCTTCCAGACCTACAACGTGTTCTTCAACCACTTCCACGACGCAACTGCGTTCTTCCCTCTCATGCTTTTAGGATTTGAACTGTTGGTTCAAAAGAACAAGAAGGGTCCGTTTGCAGTAGCGGTAGCTATATGTGCGACCATAAGCTATTTCTTCTTTGCCTGCGAGGTCGTATTCATTGTTATCTACTTCTTCCTGAGATGCCTTGACAAGGACTTTGAAATCGACATGAAGAAGTTCGGTCTGCTTATCCTTGAGGCTGTTATCGGTGTGATGATATCCGCTGTTATATTCCTGCCGTCGGCGCTGAGCGTAATGGGCAACTACCGTGTAAACGAAAGACTTTATGGACTTGACCTTGTTATATACGGTGAAAATGTAAGAATACCAAGAATCATCCAGTCATTCTTTATGCTATCCGATATGCCTGCAAGAATAAATATCCTTAACTCAGACAAGGCAAGATGGGCTTCAATGGCGGGCTATCTGCCTATGTTCTCAATGGCAGGCGTTATAGCGTTTATGAGAACGAGAAAGAAAGGCAAAGACAGTTGGCTTACAAAAGCTATTATCGTGTTCGGCATAATGGCTTGCGTGCCTATATTGAACTCCTCTTTCGTCCTTTTCAATGCGTCATATTATGCAAGATGGTATTATATGCCTATACTGCTTATGTGCCTTATGACAGCAAAGGTCATCGCAGAAAACAAGGACGATCTGAAAAAGGGATTTGTGCCAGTTTGTGTAGTATGTGCGATATTTATTGGCATCGGTCTGCTTCCGACAAACGAAAACGGCGTTGTATCCTATGGCAAAGTCCCTGAATATATTGAACTTTACTACATTCAGGCTATAGTTACCATAGTAATGATAATAATGCTTGGCACGCTTATATATGTGGTCGCAGAGAAGAAGCTTGACTACATGAAGATCGCTTCTGCAATGACGGCGGTTGCGGTGGTCATCTGCATGACTTCTTCTATCGTATACGGCGTAACCCAGGGTACTGACAACACCGACTACATCAACAGAGCAATAAACGGCGGCGACAGCATCAACATGGATAAGCTGGAGTCTGGATCAGAGAACTACAATGCTGACAACAATTTCTACAGAATAGATACCTCAGAAAATGTTGACAACTGGTGTATGTTCTGGAAGCTTTCATCAATGAGATGCTTCCACAGCGTTGTTTCAACATCTATCATGGATTTCTACAGCTCTATCGGACAAACGAGAGATGTTGCATCAAGAATGGAAACTAAGGTCTATCCCCTAAGAAGCCTGTTTTCCGTAAAATACTATTTCAATGAACTTACCGAAAGCGAGAGAAAGGGTATCACAGAGGTATCGAAGCCTGAAACTCTTGCAAATCTCTACGGTTTTGAATATGTTGATACTCAGAACGGTTTCAACATTTACGAAAACAAATATTATGTACCAATGGGCTTCACATATGATTACTACTGCCTTGACAGCGACATTCAGAAGGCTTCAGAGGTAGACAAGACATCAATGCTCATGAAAGCCCTTGTGCTTACCCCTGAGCAGGCTGCGAAATACAATAATATTCTCAGCTACTACAGCTTTAAGGGTACTGACTACTCAACAGATCAGTATTATCAGAACTGCCTTGACAGACGTGCAAACAGTTGTTCATCATTCAGTTATGATTCTTACGGCTTCAACGCCAAGATCGACCTTGACAAGGATAACCTTGTGTTCTTCTCAGTTCCATATGATGACGGCTGGAGCGCAAAGGTGAATGGTCAGGACGTGGAGATAGAAAAGGTGGATTACGGCTTTATGGCTGTTCTTTGTCCTGCCGGCACAAACGATATCCAGTTCACCTACGAAACAAAGGGACTTTTCTGGGGCAAGGTAATAACAGCAGTTGGCTTCGGCTCGCTTATCGTTTACCTTGGCGCAGTGAGATTTACAGGCAGAAAGAAAAAAGAAGAAGCTCAGCCTGTTGAAAAGAACGCATAAACCTGAAAGGGAGGATATAAAATGTATCAGAACGAAAAAACTATCAGTGAAAAAGAGATATACAAGGGCAGGGTCGTTCACCTGACTTGTGATGAAGTGGAGCTTGAAAACGGCTACAAGACGCTTAGAGAGGTCATTCATCACCCCGGCGGAGTTTGCATCGTTGCTCTTGACGAGGACGAGAATGTTTATTTTGTGAAGCAGTTCCGCTATCCTTTCAAGACCGCACTTATGGAGATACCTGCAGGAAAGCTTGAATACGGTGAAGATCATTTGGAGTGCGGAAAGCGTGAGCTTAAAGAGGAGATAGGTGCAACGGCAGAAAAAATGACTTATCTTGGCTGTATTTATCCTACAGTGGCTTATGATACCGAAATAATCCATATGTATATGGCAGAGGGACTTGATTTCGGTGAGCAGCACCTTGACGAGGGCGAGTTCCTTGACGTAACAAAAATGCCTCTTGAAGAAGCTTACAAAATGGTCATGGAAAACAAGCTCCCTGACGCAAAGACAACGGCGGCTATACTGAAAACTTATCTTATCAAAAAGGATATGTAGTCCATAATATTTTAACCATTCGATAAAAGAAACGGTCGAACACTGTTCGCCACTGCATATATAAAGGGTACTGTCAACGTGGCAGTACCCTTTTTTGTGGTGAAAAAAAGAGCGCCCACGCACCGAAGTGCATGAGCGTCTTTTTTATAGTAACTTAGATTACTTTTCCTCAGTATTGTAAAGCTTAGCGTATCTGAGCAGATAATCATATCTGTCCTTAGCGTTCTGAACAGCCTTACCAAAGAGCTTCTCAGCTCTCTCAGGATTCTGTCTAGCAAGTGCGTTGTAACGTACCTCGCCCATGATGAAGTCCTTATAGTCAGCTGTTGGAGCCTTAGAATCAAGGATAAATGGATTCTTGCCCTCTGCCTTAAGACGTGGGTCGAATCTGTACAGATGCCAGTAACCAGCCTGAACAGCCTTCTTCTCCTCTGTCTGAGCAATTGACATACCACCCTTGATACCATGGTTGATACATGGAGCATAACCGATGATGATTGAAGGGCCGTGATAAGACTCTGCCTCGTGGATAGCCTTGATGCACTGATTGTAATCAGCACCCATTGCAACGTGAGCTACATATACATAGCCGTAAGACATTGCGATACCTGCGAGATCCTTCTTCTTAACTTCCTTACCAGCTGCTGCGAACTGAGCGATAGCACCTGTTGGAGTTGACTTAGATGACTGTCCGCCTGTATTTGAGTAAACCTCAGTATCGAATACGAAGATGTTTACGTCCTCGCCCTGAGCGATAACGTGGTCAACGCCTGAGAATCCGATATCGTAAGCCCAGCCGTCACCGCCGAAGATCCACATTGACTTCTTTCTCAGATAGTCAGCGTCCTTAAGGATCTCCTCAGTAGCCTTGTTCTTTGTCTTCTTGAGAGCTGCGATAAGATTATCTGTAGCTGCTGAGTTCTTCTCGCCGTCATCTACTGTTTCAAGATACTCTTCGCAAGCCTTCTTGAGAGCTGCAGCCTTAGTTGTCTTAGACAGCTCAAGAACCTTAGCGATTGTTCTGTTTCTGATAGTTGACTGTGCAAGGAACATACCGTAACCATACTCAGCGTTATCCTCGAACAGTGAGTTAGCCCAAGCTGGACCCTTGCCGTCCTTGTTTACTGTGTATGGAGTTGAAGGAGCAGAACCACCCCAGATTGATGAACAGCCTGTTGCGTTAGCAATGTACATTCTGTCACCAAAGAGCTGTGTGATGAGCTTAGCATAAGGTGTTTCACCGCAGCCTGCGCAAGCGCCTGAGAATTCAAGCAGTGGCTGCTTGAACTGTGAACCCTTAACTGTTGTTGCCTTGAACTTCTCGAATACTTCTGGCTTTTCAGCAAGTGTAAGACCATAGTTGAATACTTCCTGCTCAGCGAGCTGAGTTTCAAGTGGCATCATGCTGAGAGCCTTGTTGCCCTTCTTACCAGGACAAACATTTACGCAAGAACCGCAGCCTGTGCAGTCCAGAGCAGACATTGTCATTACGAAGTTGTAACCAGGCATACCTGTCATAGCTACTGCCTTCTCCTGAGCAAGCTTAGGAGCCTTCTTCAGCTCAGCGTCTGTCATTACAACAGGTCTGATAACTGCGTGTGGACATACATATGAACAGAAGTTACACTGGATACAGTTGTCACCATTCCATGCAGGAACGTCAACAGCGATACCTCTCTTCTCAAATGCAGCAGAACCCTGTGGGAATGTGCCGTCTGCCATACCTGTGAATGTTGAAACAGGGAGCTTGTCGCCTTCCTGAGCGTTGCAAGGGATCTGAATGTTGTTTACGAAGTCCTGAAGTGTCTTATCTGCGCACTTAGCGGCAGGCATACCCATTGGCGTATCCTTGCACTTCTTCCAAGATGCAGGAACCTTAACTTCGTGAACCTGCTGACATCCAGCGTCGATAGCGTCATGGTTCATCTTAACGATAGCGTCGCCCTTCTTAGAATAAGAAGCTGTAGCAGCGTCCTTCATGTACTTGATAGCGTCGTCGATAGGAATGATGTTAGCAAGCTTGAAGAATGCAGACTGAAGAACAGTGTTTATTCTGTTGCCCAGACCGATCTCCTTACCGATCTTAACGCCGTTGATCGTATAGAACTTGATGTTGTTCTCAGCGATATATCTCTTTACCTGACCTGGGAGGTGCTTATCCAGCTCTTCATGCTCCCACTGGCAGTTCAGAAGGAATGTTCCGCCTGGCTTGATATCCTGTACCATGTTGTACTTAGTGATATAAGACTCGTTATGGCAAGCAACAAAGTCAGCCTGATTGATAAGGTATGTTGACTTGATAGGTGTCTTACCGAATCTCAGGTGAGAAACTGTTACACCGCCTGACTTCTTAGAGTCATATGCAAAGTATGCCTGAGCATACAGATCTGTGTGATCACCAATGATCTTGATAGAGTTCTTGTTTGCACCAACAGTACCGTCAGCGCCAAGACCCCAGAACTTACAAGCTGTTGTGCCTGCTGGAGCAGAGTCAAGCTTGCCCTCAGTTTCGAGAGAGAGGTTTGTAACGTCATCTTCGATACCGATAGTAAATCTTGGCTTATATGTATCCTTCCAGCTTGCATTCCAGTAAACAGCCTTGATCTGTGCAGGAGTTGTATCCTTAGAACCAAGACCATATCTGCCTGAAGCGATAGCTACATCATGGAACTGTGTACCCTTAAGAGCAGCAACAACGTCAAGATAAAGAGGCTCGCCCTCAGAACCTGGCTCCTTAGTTCTGTCAAGAACTGAGATCTGCTCACAAGTTGAAGGGATAGCTTCAACGAGCTTGTCAGCACGGAAAGGTCTGTAAAGTCTAACCTTAACAAGACCGAGCTTTGTGCCTTCCTTCTCGTTGAGGTAATCAATTGTTTCTTCGATAGTGTCACAAACAGAACCCATAGCTACGATAACGTGTGTAGCGTCTGGTGCGCCGTAGTAGTTGAACAGCTTGTAGTTTGTGCCGATCTTTTCGTTTACCTTGTTCATGTAATCCTCTACGATGCCAGGGATAGCGTCATAGTATGGGTTACAAGCTTCTCTTGCCTGGAAGAAGATATCAGGGTTCTGAGCTGTACCTCTAAGTACAGGGTGCTCAGGGTTAAGAGCTCTCTTTCTGAACTCCTCCACCTTCTCGAAGTCAACCATATCTCTTACGTCTTCCATATCCCATGTCTCGATCTTCTGGATCTCGTGAGATGTTCTGAATCCGTCAAAGAAGTGGATGAATGGTACTCTGCCCTCGATAGTTGAGAGGTGAGCAACTGTACCCAGATCCATTACCTCCTGTACATTTGAAGAACAAAGCATAGCAAAACCTGTCTGACGGCAAGCATAGATGTCAGAATGGTCGCCGAAAATATTAAGTGCGTGTGAAGCTACACATCTTGCAGATACATGGATAACGCAAGGGAGAAGCTCACCTGCGATCTTATACAGGTTAGGGATCATAAGAAGAAGTCCCTGTGATGCTGTATATGTTGTTGTGAGCGCACCGGCTGCAAGTGAGCCGTGTACTGTACCTGAAGCACCTGCCTCAGACTGCATTTCTGCAAGCTTTACAGGAGTGCCAAACAGGTTTTCCTTACCCTTGGCAGCCCACTGGTCTGTTACTTCTGCCATAACAGATGATGGTGTGATTGGATAGATAGCAGCAACTTCTGTAAATGGGTATGACGCCCAAGCAGCAGCGTTGTTTCCGTCCATGGTTTTCATTTTTCTTGCCATTTTAGAATCATTCCTTTCTCGATATTTCAAGCAAAAGCTCAAAACTCAAATTTCCTTTTTAGCGTACTTTTTCAAGCACGTCTGTTTAAGGACAGCAGATATTTTCTTCAAAAGTAAGCTGTAACAAACTTTCTCAGGATACATCTGTTTTAACTCTTATAGTATACCACTTATTTTTCAATTTGTAAAGACCTTTTACCACATTTTTTCTTGATTTATACGCTGTAAACCCCCTATTTTCGGTTAGTTATGACTTCCTCATATTTCAGGCGTGCTGTATTACATAGATAAAAAAATGCCTGCCAAAACAGACATTTTTCATATATTTAAATTATAAAACTAGCAGTTCATAAGAAGTTCGGCGAGGGCATTGAGTATCTTATCCACATCAACATCAGAGCTGAATTTTACATCAAGCTTTGAGCCGCCTTTTTTATCCTCGCTTAAACTTACACGAAGCTTATCAGTGGCTTGATTTACTCTTATCTCAAACTCAGTATACATAGGATTTGTGATAGTACGCTTTATTTTCTTTTCAGCTTTTTTATTTGTTTCCAAAGTGGAGATAGCTTTTTCAAGCTCTCTTACCGTCCAGCCATTTTCTATACACTCTGTGGCAAGCTTCTCCTGAGTATCCTTATCCGCAACGCCTGCAAGCACCTTTGCGTGACCCTCGGTGAGTTTTTTGTCACGGAGCATTTCCTGCACATTTTCGCTAAGGGAAAGAAGTCTGATAGAGTTTGCCACAGCGGAACGTGAACGTCCAACAGCTTCTGCCACCTGTTGCTGAGTAAGACCATAGGTTTCCATAAGAGTCTGATAAGCTGCAGCCTCCTCAAGAGGTGTAAGGTCTTTACGCTGGATATTTTCAATAAGGGATATCTCAGCGGCTTCAAGATCTGTAAGCTCCTTTATATAAACAGGTATCTCATCAAGTCCAGCCAGACGTGCCGCACGCCACCTACGCTCGCCTGCAACTATCTTATATCCCCCATTGTCAAGAGGTCTTACAAGTATAGGCTGCAAAACACCATGCTGTCTGATATTTTCCGCAAGCTCATTAAGAGCGTCCTCATCAAACTCAGAACGCGGCTGATTTTTGTCAGGCTCAATAAGAGATATCCTTACTGTGGAAATGCCATTTTCACCATCATCATTTTTTACCGATTCACTATCAGATCGTGCGATCTCATCTATAGAATTATCAAAGAACAGGCTATCCAAGCCTCTGTCCATTTTGCTTTTTTTAGCCATTGTATTTTCCTTTCACATTATAAGATACAATGTTCCATGTGGAACATTATTTTTTCTTTATTTTTCTTTATTCTTTGCCGCTTTTTTCTTTTCTCTTTTAGTTATTTCTTTTGCAAGATTTTCATATGCCTTTGAGCCTTTTGCCTTCTTATCATAATAAATAGCCGGCTCACCAAAGCTTGGGGCTTCCGACAAGGCAACGTTTCTCGGTATGGTAGTTTCAAAGACTTCCTTTGCAAAGTGCTTTTTGACCTCGCTAATTATCTGACCTGTTATCTTGTATCTTTCAACGCACATTGTAAACAAAATGCCCTCGATATCAAGGTCAGGATTGAAAGAAACTTTTACTCTGTTGATAGTATTGTGAAGCTCAACAAGACCCTCCAAAGAAAGAAACTCGCATTGGAGAGGGATAAGTACAGAATCAGCCGCCGCAAGTGCATTTATTGTGAGCATATCGAGAGTTGGGGGACAATCTATAAATATGTAGTCATAAAATTCTTTTGCAGGCATAAGAGCGTTGCGAAGCTTCATTGCTCTGTCCTTTTCATTCACAAGTGAAACAGATGCACCTGAAAGATCCTGAGTTGTCGGCACAACTGAAACTCCACGGCAGGAAGTTGGCACGACAGCTTCAAATATCGAACATTCTTCAAATATTACATCAAACACTGTATTTCTGATACTTTTTTTCTTTATACCAAAGCTTGTGGTAGTATTGCCCTGTGGGTCAAAGTCAACGATCAGGACTTTTTTGCCCTTTAGTCCAAAAACCGCTGCAAGATTTACAACAGTAGTAGATTTTCCAACGCCGCCTTTCTGATTTGAAACGGCAATTATTTTTCCCATATTCTTGACCTCTTTTCTTAGTAGAATTATATCATATTTATTATACTACAATTTTTCACTTTTGAAAAGACCCTTTTACAAATTTTCTTGAAAATGTTCCACATGGAACAAATCAGATTTTTACTTTATCCGACAAAGCCCATGACAATTTAGAAAATAATACAAAGAATAAAGTATCAATATCAAAATCAAGGTCATAAAGAGCAGAAAAGTTTTCTGAATAAAATATAGCATTGAAGATCGTGAAGTGTTATGATTATTTTAAAACGAAACGGAGGTATAAAAATGAGCATTTTCCCAAAAACATTAACAAAAGCTTTCAGCGAAGAAACTGACGAATCACAAAGGGCTTCACCATATCAGACGTTAGGCAAAATAATCGACATTTCCATAGGAGAGATAAGGCCGAACCCTGTTCAGCCAAGACGATATTTCTCACCTGCCGAACTAACAAGCCTTGCAAAAAGCATTTCTCAGGACGGGATCATACAACCTCTCACAGTGCGGCGTGTAAAAGGCACTTTTGAGCTTGTGTCAGGTGAGCGACGTTTGCGTGCGGCAAAGCTTGCAGGACTAAGGTCAGTGCCGTGTATACTTATCAATGCCACAGAGGAACGTTCGCAGGTCATTGCACTTATAGAGAATATCCAACGTTGTGACCTGAATTTTTTTGAAGAAGCGGAAGCGATCTCTCAGCTCATCACAAAATATGGCATGACTCAGGAATCTGCGGCTATTCGTTTGGGACTTGCTCAATCCACAGTTGCAAACAAGCTTCGTATTCTGAAACTTAACGCTGAGGAACGCAAAATAATTCTTGATAACAATATGTCAGAACGTCACGCAAGGGCTTTGCTAAAGATCACAGATAATGACCGCAGGCTTGCTGTGTTGAACAAAGCGGCTGAAAGTGGTTGGACAGTTGACACATTGGAAAAATATATTGCCAAGCTTCTGAAAGAAGATGAAAAGCGTGCAAGCTATCACAAAAGAGCGGCTATGTTAAAAGATGTTAGATTGTTTTTCAACAGTGTCAATAAGGCGATAGATGTTATGAGACTGGCGGGAGTGAACGCTGACGCAAAACGTATCGACCACGAGGATTATATCGAATATATTATAAAGATACCATCGGAAAAGCAGGCAGAATAAAATGTTCCACATGGAACAAAAAAATTGGACAGGCTCAAAAGTCTGTCCAAAATTTTTTTATATATCGCTGTAAAAAAGCTGTTCCCAATAAGTGTATTCCCCGTTTTCTGACTTTGTAGCTTTTGCGCACGCCATGTAACGCACATCAGGGTTGAGGATATTTTCTCTATGAGGCGGTGAATCCATCCATGCGTCGAAAGCTTCTTTTACTGTGGTCATGCTGTTCATACCATATGCGATATTTTCAGCCGCCGCACGCCATTCAGGAAGGTCAGTTTCTTCTATAGCTGTGATGTATGAATTGCCGTCAGGTCTGTCATGAGAATAATTTTCTAGAAGTTCGTTCGCTCTCACATCTGCCGCAGAGTCAAGAAGCTCAAGTCCCTCAAGCTCTCTTAAACCATACTGTTTTCTAACCTCATTTACATAGCCAAGCATTTCAGATGTTTCAGCAGAAAGATTTCTATTTGACATATTCGTGCTTGAATCAGGTTCAGTAGGCTCGGCAGGCTGAGGAGCAGAGGGCTGTTCTTCCTGCATAGGCTCGGTAACAGTTTCAGTTTGCGTTTCAGTTTTCTTTTCAGTTTTCTTTGAAGTCGTTGTGGTAGTAGTAGCCGTTGTCGTTGTTGTAGTAACAGTTGTAGTCACAGCTTTTATATCTGCACTGTGAGGTGGCCGCATGGTCTTTCCGTTTATGATAACCTTATCCCCTGACACGCTTATGTAGTTATTGCCTACCACTATGGATTCCATAAGCTCATTATCAGTGTTTGTTATCTCCATACCCTTATTCATGGCTTCAAGCACATACTTTGAGCCGTTCACATCTTTTACAGTAGCTTTCTTTACTGTCTTGCCGTCTTTTACAATTTCAAACTTGTTCTCTGCGATACACCTTATAGTCACCTTGTCAGTTACGTTAAAGCTGCTGAAACTTTCATCAACATATGTCACCTTTGTGTTTGCATAGTAAACCTCGTTGGCTGATATTATTATCCTTGTGCCTTTATAACTGAACGAGTTGACCTTTTTTCCGTTCTTAGTGACAGTGACAGTATTTCCGTCACAGGTCAGTACAAGCTTATCACCGTTATCATCTGTTATCTCAAAAGAGTTCACTATCTCATTTGAACTGTTTATAAGAGTATATCCACCCTGCACATTTGCAAAAAGGGTATAGCCGCCATCAAAAACTATCTTTGTACAAGTCGCTGCTGTTTGTATAGTAGTCACTGAACCCGTGATAGTTTCGGCAGACTTTTTATTTGTGGTCACAGTTGTGGTGACTCCTGTGCTGACGCTTGAAAGCTTTTTGGGCTTTTCTTCCCCTGTGCTTCCGCAAGAGGAAAGACAACAGCCTGCCGCACAGACAACACATAATATTTTAACTAACCTATTGCTTTCCATGATATCTTAGCTCTCCTGTTTTTTCAAATGTTCCACATGGAACAATACAAAAAAGGCAGCCCTAGGACTGCCTTTGTGAGTTTATTTTGTGTTTGAAAGTGTCCATCTGAAAGGTGCTATTCTCTTTGCCCTTGTGTTGTCTATGTTCCAGTTGTTGAATGTGATAGATGGGTCAAAATAGCGATAATCAGTTTTCATCTTACCTTTGTTGATGCTTAGTCCCATTCCAGGTGATTTCTGGATAACTGCACCTATGCGGTGATGTTCCTTTTCATAATCAATTATCTCTTTTGCCGTTATCAGCCTTGAATCAGCAAGATTGTAGATTCCCTCATATCTTCCTGACGGTACATTGATGATACCATTTATAAAGTCGATAAGATTGAATACACAGCAGAATGAAAAACCGTATTCTCCATCATTGAATATGTATGCAACATTTTCCTTTGCGTCAAATACTCTGTCTCTCAAATTTTGTGTATACTCAGCGTCATAAATAGGAGCTACTCTGGCAATAACAGGTATAGTTTCAGACTTTTTAAATTCCTTCTGCATTATCTTCTCAGATGTCATCTTAAGATCTGCATAGTTTGAATTTCCCTTTTCAGGAGCAGTTTCCCTTATTGGTTCTCTGCCTTTCTGTACACCATATATTGCTGTTGTGCTGAGCAGGATAAAACTCCTTACCTCAGCCTTGTTTGCAGCCGCATATATGAACTTATCACATATCTTGCTCTTTTTCATCTCAGCGTCTGTTACATATGGATCTATATCGTTATCTACAGAATTTGCCAGATGCACGACAACGTCGATCTTGTTGCTATCGATTACATTTGTAATAGCGTCCTTATCTGTAATATCACACTGGATAAAAGTATAGTTTGGATCAGTTCCAATAAACTCATTTTTGCGTGTATCTATACCGAATACACGATGCTTTTTGTGCAGTAAGCTGGATGTAAGGTACAAGCCTATCATTCCGCTTGCTCCTGTAACTAAAATTGAAGCCAACTCTGCCACTCCTTCCCCAAGTAGAATTGCACATTTATTTACTATAATTATACCACAGTTTTTATTAATTGCAAATACTTTTTGAAGAAAACTGAAAAATTTAGATTTTCTTTATAATTTTGCTTGCTATATTTAGTGAATTGTGATAAAATTATAGGTATAAATCATAAACAAAAAATATAAAAACATTTTAACATATAAAAATATTAAGGAGCAATTTATTTTGGTTTATTCCGATCTTATATTTATACTGGGAATGTTCCCGATAATGACCATTATTTCGCTTTTCGACAGAAGCGCAGAATATAAAAACCTTATTCTGATAGTTTGTTCCCTGCTGTTTTTCAGTTGGGGCAGACCTTTTGTGTTCTGTCTTATTTTCCTGTCAGTTATCCTTGATTGGATATTTGGTCTTATTATTTCAAAAAACCGTGAGAACAAAGCCCTTTGCGGGATATTTTTAGTGCTGGATATTATAATGAACGTATCTCTTATGCTAATATTCGGTCAGAATATCCTTTATAATAAGGTAAAAAAGCTCAGTTTTGACGCCGCCATACTTCCACTTGGTATGGGTTATTATATGCTCAGAGGAATTTCTTATGTCTATGACGTTTTCAAGGGCAACTGCAAAGCAGAAAAAAACATTTTCTGCCTTTTGACTTATATGGTGTCACTGCATTTCATGCTTGTGGGACCTCTTGTGAGATATGGTGATATTGAGCCACAGATAAGGCATCGTGAGATCACAGGAGCAAAGCTCAACCAGGGGCTTAATAAGATAGTTTTTGGTTTTGGCAAGGTGGTGCTTCTTGCAGGCGTTTTTGAACAGATAAAGCTTGCAGGACTTAACGGCAAAGAGATAACTACCCTTGGCTGTTGGCTTGGTATGCTGTCATTCTTGGCTCAGTATTATTTTCTTTTCACAGGACTTTCGGATATGGCAAAGGGTCTTGGTCTTACAAACGGCTTTGTTTATCCTGACAACTACACCGACATCGAAGCTGACGGACTTTTCACTGGTATGATAAAAAGCTTCAATACAACTGTTGTTGACTTTTTCAGCGAGATTTTTTGCTGCAAAAAAAACATGAACAAGGTCTTTACTTCTGTGTGCTATATACTTTGCGGTCTGGCTCTTTCTATATGGTATCAGGCAAAGGTGAATTTCATTATCGTCGGACTTTGTGCGGCAGTGCTTTGTATCCTTGAAAAGCTGTTTCTTGAAAGACCGCTTTCAAAGCTGCCTGACCTTGTGAAGTATATTTATCTTTTGCTGACAGCTCTCGTTATTTTTGGCGGACTTTATTTTGACAGCTTCTATGGCTACAAAAAATGGCTCTTTGCACTTGCAGGAGTAAATGTGAAATACACCTTGAGCGTGTCTGTAAAAAGTGCAGTGCTGAAAAATATCACCCTTATAGTAATATCGTTCTTTATTGTCTGCCCACCTGCAAAAAGGGCTTTCTGCAAGATTTTTAAAAAGCTTTCACAGAAGTCTCAGGCGGCTTATGGCAGAGTTATGATAACAAAGACCATTATGACAGCGCTTGTTTTTGCAGTGAGCGTTATAACACTTGCGGCGGAATATGCGGCATAAAAAGAGGAAAATACTAATGGATAAGAAAACTACACGATTCAATATCGTTCACGGTGACAATGAATATGAGATACCGGAGGAATGCGAGGCTGCGGAGGAAGCGGCTGAAGAGCTTGCCAAAACGAATTTGGAGGAGCATTACAGCTTTATAAATCTTCTTTCCATAGCAGTCATAATGCTATTTGCCTGCATATTCTTTATTTCAGTTTCAGGAAGCGACATTGTGGAGGACAACAATCTGTCTTTAACATTCAAGACTTTCTTTTCAGGGGATTACACTCAGGCATTGGAGGACTCTTATAATAATAGTATACCTTTTCCTGACGCCATGAAAGCTGTTGAGGAGCGTATCTCTCTTATTTATGGTATCGGCAATAAGGTCACTGACCCTATAAAAGAAACGCCTGACAATACTGATTCTAACCACAACAGCTTCGATCATCCGACTAATAATGACAGTGATGATCCTGACGAAAATGTTATCACCACCACTGCAAAACCGCAGGACGGTGAAGTAACTACCACAAAGAAAAAAGAGGACAAGAAAAAAACAACAACTACCACTGCTATTGACAGACCAGAGGAAACTAAAAGCACCACAACGACTTCAACGGCTTCCACTACCACAAATAATGACAAGCCTTACTATACTGTCACCGAAACTGAGCCTATAGTACAGCCTGGTCCTACTACTACCACGACCACAACAAAGGCAACTGAGACCACAACTCATCCGACTGAAACTACAGAACCTACCACAGAGCAAACTGAGGGACCGTCAGATGAATAGCAGATTTGATAACCCTTTTCCCTATTCTGATGACAATAAAAGATATCATACCTACAATTATTATCTAAGGCACAAGTTCGGCACTAAGGTTTTCAAGATACCGTTTAATATTGACCTTGGCTGTCCGAACAGAGACGGCACAAAAGGTGTGGGAGGCTGTGTGTTCTGCTCGGCAAAAATGAGCGGAGATTTTGCAGGCGACCCTCATGAGGATATCCTTACTCAGTACAGAGAGATAAGGGAGAAAATGAGCAAGAAGTGGAGCAATGGTCTGTGCATACCGTATTTTCAGGCAGGCTCAAACACCTATGCTGACGTTGAAACGCTGAGAAAAATGTTTTATACAGCCCTGTCATTTGAAAATACGGCAGGGCTTTCTATCGCAACAAGGGCAGATTGCATCAACGAAGAAAAAGCCGACCTGCTCGGCGAGCTTGCTGAAAAGACGTTTCTTACTGTAGAGCTTGGCTTACAGACTATACATGACGAAACGGCTTTGAAAATGAACCGCTGTCATACTTTTGCGGATTTTCTCAAAGGCTATGAAATGCTCAGAAAACGCAATGTGAATGTGTGCGTGCATATCATCGACGGGCTTCCCGGTGAGGATAGGGATATGATGCTTGAAACGGCTAAAACTCTCGGTCAGCTTGATATACAAAGCATTAAGATACATCTTCTGCACGTTTTAAAAGGCACTGCGCTTGCGCAGATGTATGAGCGTGGAGAGTTCAGAGTGCTTGAAATGGACGAATATGTTAATATCGTCTGCGACCAGTTGGAGCTTCTGCCTGCAGAGATAGTAATACAGCGTGTAACAGGCGACGGTGCAAAGGACGACCTTGTTGCACCTTTGTGGAGTTTGAAAAAATTCTGCGTTATGAACGAGATAGACAAGGAAATGGGAAGAAGAAATTCATGGCAGGGAAAGGCTCTGTCGGAGTAAAAAGAGGTAAAAATGAAAGATATATGTGCAGTTTCGACACCACTCGCTGAGGGCGGTATATCAGTCATAAGAATAAGCGGAGAAAACGCCATAAGCATAGGTGCAAAGGTTTTTAAACCGCTGTCATGCAAAAGTGTTGAAAACATGGCAGGCTATACCTGTGCATACGGAAAAATAGTTGACAAAAACGGCAGAGAAGTCGATGACGGTGTCCTTACGGTTTTCCGTGCGCCTAAGTCATACACCGGTGAAAACGTCTGCGAGATATCATGCCATGGCGGAATATATGTTACAAAAAAAGTTCTCAGGCTTTGCATTGAACAGGGTGCGGAGCTTGCTCAGAGGGGCGAGTTCACAAAAAGGGCTTTTCTCAACGGAAAGCTTTCACTTACTCAGGCTGAGGGCGTAATGGAAACTATCTCCGCTCAGGGAGAATATGCACTTAATTCTGCAAACCTTACAAAAGAGGGCAGGCTTTTCAGGCTGATTTCTGATATGTCAAGAAAGTTTGTCACAATACTAGGTGAACTTGCGGCATGGGTGGATTATCCAGAGGAGGACTTGCCTGAGATATCTGAGGATAATCTCAGAGAGAGCCTTAAAAACGCTTTGGCAGGGCTTGATAAAATAATAGCAGATCATGACAGCGGTATGATACTGAAAAACGGTGTTGACACTGTTATCGCAGGCAAGCCGAATGTTGGAAAATCGACCCTCATGAATATGCTGTTGGGATATGACCGCTCCATAGTCACAAATGTGGCAGGCACTACACGAGATGTTATCGAAGAAAGTGCAAAGCTTGGCGAGCTTATTTTGAAGCTTTCCGACACTGCAGGTATACATGAAACTGATGATGAAGTTGAAAAAATAGGCGTTGATATTGCAAAGAAAAAGCTTAAAAACGCTATGCTTGTAATAGAAGTTTTCGACATTTCAAGAGAGCTTGACGAGGAAGACTTGGAGCTTCTTGAATATGTGAAAAAGCTTGGAAAGAAAGTTATCATAGTTCTCAACAAGTCTGACCTTGAAAATGTTGTTGAAAGGTCTCAGCTTGAAAAATATTCAGACTATGTGATAGAGATTTCTGCGAAGCTTGACGAGGGCAGAGAAGAACTTCAAAAAGCCGCAGAGAAGCTTTTAGGCATTGGCGGATATGACGCTGACAGCACGATTTTTGCAAATGAGCGTCAAATAGCCTGTGCAGAACGTGCAAGAAAATATCTTGCCATGGCTCTTGAAAGCCTTGATATGGGAGAGACTTTGGACGCTGTTACTGTGATGATAGACAATGGCGCAAATGCACTTTTGGAGCTGACAGGAGAAAAAGCTACAGAAGCGGTGGTAGACGAGGTATTTTCAAAATTCTGCGTAGGAAAGTAATTTATATGGTCTTATTTTCAGACAGGTGGTTTTATTATGCAAAAGGAATATTTTGATATTATTGTGGTAGGTGCAGGTCACGCAGGCTGTGAAGCGGCTTTGGCGGCGGCACGCCTTGGACTAAAGACGGCACTTTTTACCATAACACTTGACGGTGTTGCCAATATGCCATGCAATCCCTCTATAGGAGGAACTGCAAAGGGACATCTTGTTCGTGAGATAGACGCTTTGGGCGGAGAAATGGGCAAGGCGGCGGATAAAACTTTTCTGCAAAGCAGGATACTCAACCGTGGAAAAGGTCCTGCCGTTCATAGTCTGAGGGCGCAGATAGACCGTGTTGAATATCATAAGCTTATGAAAAAGACTATCGAAGATACTGACGGGCTTTATCTGAAGCAGGCTGAGATAACTGATATTTTATTTGAGGAGGACGGCAAAACTGTCCGTGGTGTGCGTACAAAGCTTGGCACTGAGTATGACTGCAAGGCTGTTGTGATCTCAACGGGAACTTACCTTGGCGGCACTGTCCATGTAGGTGCAGTATCATATTCAAGCGGCCCTGACGCAACTTTGCCTGCACTTGGTCTGACAGAGTGTCTTAAAAAGGCAGGCATGACCATAAGACGTTTCAAAACAGGCACTCCTGCCCGTGTACACAAGCGTTCCATAGATTTTGACAAGCTTGAAGTTCAGTGCGGTGACGATGATATAACGCCATTTTCTTTTGATAATCATGAAAAACTTGAAAATAAAGTCAAATGCTATGTTGCTTATACAAATGAAGAAACACACAAGGTAATAAGAGATAACATACATCTTTCACCTATATATTCGGGTAGGATACACGCTATTGGTCCAAGATACTGTCCGTCTATTGAGGACAAGATAATGAGATTTTCGGATAAGCCAAGGCATCAGCTTTTTATTGAGCCAATGGGTCTTGACACTGACGAATATTATCTGCAAGGTATGTCGTCATCACTGCCTGAGTTCGTTCAGCTTCAATTTTTGCACACTATAAAAGGACTTGAACACGTTGAGATAATGAGAAACGCCTATGCCATAGAATATGATTGCTGCGACCCTACAGAGCTTTCTGCTACGCTGGAGTTCAAGGCTTTTGACGGTCTTTACGGCGCAGGTCAGTTCAACGGCACTTCGGGATATGAAGAAGCCGCCGCACAAGGTCTTATCGCAGGCATAAATGCCGCACTGAAAATTCTCGGCAGAAAGCAGCTTATTCTTGACAGAGCGTCCTCATACATAGGCACTCTTATTGATGACCTTGTAACAAAGGGCTGTTCAGACCCTTACAGAATGCTCACATCACGAAGCGAATACAGACTTTTGCTAAGACAAGATAATGCTGATATAAGGCTTACGCCTATAGGACATGAGATTGGGCTTATTTCAGACGAAAGATATCAGCATTTGCTTGACAAAAATGCACAGATAGCCGCTGAGATAAAGCGTGTTTCAAAAATAAATATTGCGCCAAATCCTGAGATAAATGCCTATCTTGAATCTGTAGGCACTGACCCTCTCAACAACGGCATAAAGCTTGCTCAGCTTATCCGCAGACCACAGGTGTCATATGACGGTCTTGCTCCTTTCGATAAGGAACGACCTGAGCTTTCAGCAGAGGTAAAAGAGCAGGTAGAATTGCAGATAAAATATGACGGCTATATAAAGATACAGCTTGAACAGGTGGAGGCTATGCGAAAGCTGGAGAAAAAGGCTTTGCCTGCGGATATTGACTATAATGATATAAAAAGTCTTAGACTTGAAGCAATTGAAAAGCTCAATAAGATAAAGCCTGTATCAGTTGGTCAGGCAAGCCGAATCAGCGGAGTAAACCCTGCGGACGTAGGTGTGCTTTTGGTATGGCTCTCATCAAAGAATGACCATAGGGAGGAATAGTATGTCAAAGCTTATTTCTAAGGACGATTTTATAAAGCTTTTTGATAATTATGATATAACAATATCTGACAGCGATTATTCACGCTTTGAAGCTTATGCAGATCTGCTTTGTGAATGGAACGAGAAAATAAATCTTACTGCTATCACTGACCCTGAGGGAATTTCAATAAAGCATTTTTTTGACAGCGTTTATCCTTTCACACTTTTCGAGGTAAAAGAAAATGCAACGGTAATAGATGTCGGCACAGGAGCAGGATTTCCGTCCTGTCCACTGAAAATCGTCCGTGACGATATAAAGCTTACACTTTTGGATAGCCTTAATAAGAGGATAAATTTTCTTGCACAGCTTTCAGACAGTCTTGACCTTGGTGCGACCTGCATACACGGCAGAGCAGAGGAGCTTGGCAGAAGCATAGAGTGCCGTGAACAATTTGACATTGCCACAGCAAGAGCAGTGGCAAACCTCAGCGACCTATGCGAGTATTGCCTGCCTTTTGTAAAAGTCGGCGGATATTTCGTTGCATTGAAAGGCTCAGGAGGAAATGATGAGCTGAAAGAGGCTAAAAATGCTATTAAGATACTGGGAGGAAAGGTCGAAGAGGTCTTTGATTATGAACTTCCAACAGGCGACGGCAGAACGCTTATCCTCATAAGAAAAGTATCTGAAACGCCTGAGAAATATCCACGCAACAAGGGTCAAATGAAAAAGAAAAAATTATAATACGAATATATGCACAAAAAAACACGCTGAACCAAAATTCAGCGTGTTTTCTTATTGTCATTTTTAATTTAGAACTCTATCTTTGAGTAAAGACCTGAATCCTTCATTGTGTCCTCTGGCTTTGGCTTCTTGTAGTCCTTTTCAAAGCTTGTTGTGATGTCAAAACCCTTTGAGCGGCGATTGTTATTGTTTCTTCTTCTGCCGCCGTTCTTCTTGTAGCCGCCTCTGTTGTCATATTTTCTAGGTGTTGTAGAGCTGATTATTACCTTTCTCCATGGCTCTTCACCCTTTGACTGAGATGTTACACCCTCGATCTCTGATACAGCAGCGTGAATGATTCTTCTCTCATATGGATTCATTGGCTCAAGTGCAACTGAGCGTCTGCTTGATGAACGACCGCTTCTCTTTACGTTGTTTGCTATCTTTCTTGCAAGCTCTTCAAGCTGGGTCTTTCTTCTTGCCCTGAAACCATTGCAATCTGTGGATATTCTGAAATATTCTCTGTCTATCCTGTTGCATACAAGTGATGCAAGATACTGAAGTGAATCGAGGATATCGCCCTTCTTGCCGATAAGCTTCTCGAACTCTTCGCTCTTTATCTCAAAAAGTGCGCCGTTTTCAAGCTTTGTTACCTCGATCTCTGTGTTTTCTATGCCCATTGCCTTTATAACATTGAGTATATATTCCTTTGCACAGTCAGCCTTTTTCTGCAAAGTGTCGCTCCACTCTGCCTCTGCCTTGACTTCTTCCTGAACTTCTGCCTTTTCTTCAACAGCCTCTGTTTTTTCAGTTACAGTTTCTACCTTTGTTTCAGGCTCATATTCAGCTTCTACCTTTGCCTCACCCTTGATCTTTCCAAAAAAGCCCTTTTTAGGCTCTTCAAGAACTGTGAAAGTGATCTTTTCTACTTCTGTTCCAAATTCAACTGCCGCCTTGTTCTTTGCTTCGTCTACAGTTGCGGCTGTAAAGATCTGTTTCATTTTTTTCTGCTCCTCTCGCTAAAAAAGTTTAGTCAACAACAGGTCAATCCTGTGAATCGTCATATTCGTCGCCGTATTTCTCAGCCATTCTCTTTCTGGCCTCGTTAAGACGTCTTCTCTGCTCGTCTTTAAGCTCCGTCTTTGTTTTCTTCTTAGGCTCATCGTAATCCTCATCGTCAGAAAGTGACTTTCTGATCTCAGCAGGATCCTTACCAGCCTGTATCATCTGAGCCTCAGCCATTTTCTCCATAAGAGTAGGCTTGCCCTTCTTTTTCTGCTTTGCTATATCCTTCTGAACAAGCTCTGCAACGTGTTCAGGTGTATAGATCTTATTGAGTACGATAGTCTGTCCCAGTGCAAACAGTGAAGAATAGCACCAGTAAAGACCAAGACCTGCCGGATAGCTGAAACCGATCCACAGTGAGAAGATAGGCATACCGTAAAGCATTATCTTCATTCCCATTCCGCCCATATTAGCGGCGTCAGGATTGTTCTTCTTTACGAAATGCTGTGAAACGAATGTCACTATAAGCTGCAAAAGTGCTGATACAATAGGGATAATACAGGAAAGATCCTTCATTGTTGGTATCTTTCCAAGGAAAAGTCCGAAAATGCTATAGTTGAAATCTTCAGCCGCAGCCTTTACGCTTGTTGGAAGCACATCTGCATACTGTCCGCCCTCTTTTTCAGTGAAAACGAAAGTCATAAGCTCAGGTCTTGACTGAATGAGGTTTGTGGAGAAGTAATTCTCGTTAAGAATAAAAGTATCTATATCATTATGAGCCTTAATAGCATTCATAACGTTAGATATCTTGTTGTCATTAGAAAGTGCCTTTGCAGACTTTGGATACTTGTCTTTGTCTGTAAAAAGCTTTTCAAGCTTATCATAAGCTTCTTCCTCAGTAGCACCGTCTTTCTCAAACTTTTCAATAAGCTTTTCTATAGTAGTATCCTTGCTTTTTACCTCAGCACTGACAACATAAAGATTCGATATCATGTTGTTTGAGTCTGTAAGCTCCTCTTTATCTGCGTTTGAAACGTAGGTAAGAGGTCCGTAAATAACAGGGATAAGAGCAAACAGAATGACCATTGTGATGACCATTGGCAAACAGCTTGCCATAGGGTTTACGCCCGCCTTGGCGTAAAGGTTCATCTGCTCTTCCTGCATCTTCTGCTGGTTTTTAGCGTATTTCTTCTTTATCTTTTCAAGCTCAGGCTGAAGCATGGTCATTCTTGCCGTGCTCTTCTGCTGCTTGACGTTAAGCGGAAATACTATAAGTCTTGTAAGGATAGTGAAAAGCAGCAGTGCTATTCCGTAGTTCTTGCATACAAAATAGCAGCCCTTCATTATCCAGCCCAAAGGGGTCGCAATAATACCCATTTAATATCCTCCAGATCAATTATTTGTCATATTGATAACCTATATATCTGATTAAGCTCTCAGGCTTATTTTTTTCTGATTTTAAAATACTCAGTGGTAAGCTTGTCAGGAACATAGTCAACCCCTCCCAGACTCCACGGGTTGCACCTAAGCAATCTCCATACAGTGAGCAGCGTGCCTTTAAAAAAGCCGTGTTTTCTGTAAGCCTCCAGCGCATATGCCGAACAGCTTGGATAATACTTGCACCTTGGTCCGAAAAGAGGACTTATAAATCGCTGATAAAACCTTATCAGCAGCTGAGCCAGTTTACTCATTTTACTTTCTCTTTGCCCTGCCTGACCTGTTATTCTTTGGAACAGGCTTATTCATCTCTTTTATGAGTCTTTTTTTTATAAATCTTTCAATATCCTGAGTTTTCTTTTCCCCTATATCGTTTCTTCCCACAAAAACTATATCATAGCCCAGCGGAAATTCCGCCTCGTTAAGTCTGTAGGCGGCTCTTACTATTCTCTTTATCCTGTTTCTCGTTACTGCGCAGCCCTGCTTTTTGCCTGCCGTTATGCCAAGCCTGTTATACGGGCTGCCGTTGGGATAAAAATATGCTGCTACAAAACTGTCTGCACAAAATCTTCCCTTTTTATAGCACCTTAAAAATGCCTTGTTATCCTTTAAAACCGTTGTGAACAGCATCTTCATTTCCCCATTGTGTACTGTTTTTACTCTTTTCGCCTTTTCACGGCAATTTTGCCAAAAAAAGATAAAGACCCAATACCATGCAAATCAATGAATGGTATATAGGTCATCTGAGGCAGCGTCCAACGACGCTTAAATACAACTTCCTAGGGACATCGATTCAGGCGTAACTAACCGCCTGAATAATGCCTGTCAGACTTATCATCAGAAACTGCCTGTATCTCTTAGTAGCTGAGTCTAGCTCTGCCCTTTGCTCTTCTTCTTGCGAGTACCTTTCTGCCGTTAGCAGTAGACATTCTCTTCATGAAGCCGTGAACTTTCTTTCTCTGAAGCTTTTTAGGCTGATATGTTCTTTTCATCGAATTCTCCTCCTTCCGCTTTCAACACTCCGTCATTTTATACAAAAAAACGTCCTCGGAAATGTTTAAACTTATAGGGTCACAGCAAATTACAATATCGCTATGAAAAAAGCCCTTGTAATTTAATATTATAGCTCATTCACACACCATTTGTCAAGCCTGTTCATAATATTTTTATATTTTTTTTGATATTATTTTTCTTTGCTTTGAGGGGCTTACTGTCCGAAAAACCTGCCGCTTACGTCCTCCTTTTTAATGAGCATACAATATATTGTGTGCCAAATATAAATTTTATCTGTATTAAGTGTTTTTTCTTATCTTTGAAAAACATACTTTTTATTCTTATTTCTTTCCTTATATATAATATATAGGACTTGAAATTTTAAGTCAAGTGTGCTATAATAGTATAGAATTGATTAATTATGCCTGTTTATATTTTTTTAAAACTCTGACCTGCCGTCTGTTTGACAGGGGTCACGGCGGACAGCGGAAACACCGCACAGGCAGAGCTATTTTCTAGGAGGTTATGGAGAAACAATGGATTCCTTTAATGACGTATTTCAGGAGGTCCTGAAATATTGCCGAAACTGCAAAAGTATCAGCGAGCCGGGATATAACAAATGGATAAAGATACTTGAACCGATGAAGCTTGAAAACAATGTGGCTTACCTTCTCACTGATTCTGATTTTTCAAGAGATATCACTATGAATGCCTATGAGAATCTTTTAAAAGAAGCTTTTCTCAACACTTTGGGCTTTGAGGTAGATATAAAAATACTTGTTAAAGACAAAGAAGAAGTTAATGAAACTGAGGAAAAGGATATAGAAGTCAAGGTGGCTGACTTTTCTGATGAAGAAAACAACAATCTTACCTTTGATAACTTTATCAAAGGTAAATCGAATGATCTTGCCTATGCTTTCAGCACGGCTGTCGCACATAAGTATGACGAAGATCAGAAAACGCCGTCTAACACAAATACTATATTCAACCCTCTCATCATATACGGTGATTCGGGGCTTGGAAAAACTCACCTTATGAAAGCTATCGAGCATGAGGTAAAGAAAAATCACCCTGAGCTGAAAATTATTTACACCACAGGTGAATCCTTTATAAACCAGCTCGTTAAAGCTATCGAGTCAAAGGAAACTAATAAATTTCATGATAAATACAGGAATGCCGACTATCTTATGGTAGACGATATACAGACCATTGCAGGCAAGGAGCGTATGCAGGAGGAATTTTTCCATACCTTCAACGATCTTTACAATGCGGGCAAGCAGATAGTTCTCACATCGGATATTGCACCGTCAAAGATATCGAAGCTTCAAAACAGGATACTTACCAGATTTTCACTGGGCGTTCAGGTAGACGTTACACCGCCTGATTTTGAAACAAGAATGGCTATCGTAAAGAAAAAGGCTGATATGCTGGACTTACAGCTTTCTGACAATGTCGTAAGGATAATAGCAGAGAAGATAAAGACGAACATACGTCAGCTTGAGGGAACAGTAAACAAAATAAAGGCTCTTACCATTTATACGAATGAAAGCCCGTCCATATCTATGGCTCAGAGGATAATCAAGGAAATAATCATTGAAAATCACCCTGCTGAGATAACGGTTGACAGGATACTTCAGGAGGTAGCGGCGGCATTTGACGTTACTGCTGACGACATAAAATCAACAAACAGACGTGCAAACGTATCCCTTGCAAGAAAAATAGCGATCTATATCTTCAAGGACGTAAAGGGCATGACCTTTATACAGATAGGAAATGTGCTTAACAAAAACCATTCAACTATGACCATACACTATCAGGACGTTGTTAAAAATCTTAAAGAGAACAAACAGCTAAAAGATACCGTTGACGACATAATAAAAAACCTCAAGGACAATTAAACGGACTATTTCAACATTTTCAACATAGTTTTCAACAATTTTGTTGAATATCCGGACTTGGATATATAAAGCTTTGCGGAATGTTTTTCAAAACTTTGCACAATGAAGTTTAAACCATGGTGTTATAAAATAAAACACCGATTTTCAGGTTTCAACATTTTTTGCGATAATAATAAACATTCAACAAACATTTTTTCAACTTTTCAAACACAAAAAAAGTTTTTGAAAACACAGTTGAAGTGATGTTAAAATAAACTTGAAAAGCAAAACAAGTCTGCAAAAGGCTTTGAATGACTTTTCAACCATTTCAACACACTCTACTACTAATACTAATTTAATATTGATTTATTTATATATTATCAGAACAAAAAATATAAATTTGAGAAATTCATATGTTGAAAAAACAAAAGTCAGATAAATGTAATTTTTTAGAAAGGAAATTGCTATGAAAATTCTGTGTAATAATGCTTCACTTTGCGGAGCAGTAACAAATGTTTCAAAAGCAGTGTCAGAACGTGCTGCACTTAAATCTCTTGAGGGAATAAAATTCAAGCTTGAAAACTCAATGCTGGAGCTTACCGGCTATGACCTTGAGATAGGTATAAAAACTGTTATACCAGTAAAGAGCGACGATTCGGGAGAATTTATACTTAATGCAAGACTTTTTGCTGAAATGATAAGGAAAATGCCTTCTGAAGAGATCCTGATAGAGGTTTCTGAAAATTTTCAGGTAACGATCTCAGGAGGAGTTACCACATTCAATATCCCTGCAACATCAGCAGAGGAATATCCTGCACTTCCTAAGAAAGAGGAAGAAAACAAGATAACTATCTCTCAGCCTGTTCTTAAGGATATGATAAATCAGACAAAGTTTGCCGTGGCTGTTACAGACCTTAAGCCTGTTCTTAAGGGCGAGCTTTTTGAGATCGAAAACGGTACTCTTACTCTTGTTGCCCTTGACGGATACAGACTTGCTGTGAGATATGAGCCTATAAAGTATGACGGAAGTCTTAAATTCGTCGTGCCTGCAAAAACTCTCTCTGAGATAGCTGCACTTCTGGGAGATAATGACGAAGAAACAGCCTCCGTTTATCTCTCAAAAAATCATGTTGTGTTTGAATTAAACGGCTATCTTGTTTATTCAAGACTTATCGAGGGCGAGTTCCACCCTTATAAGTCAGCTATACCAACTACTTGCACAACTGAGGTCATTGTTGACAGGAAAGAGCTTATTGCCGCTCTTGAAAGAAGTTTGATACTTATAAGTGACAGAACACCGTCACCTGCAAGATGCTACTTTGAAAATAATTCTATAAAAATAAACTGCTCAACAAGCGTTGGAAAGATAACAGACGAGATAAAGGCTGATATAGCAGGTCCTGTTATCGAGATAGGCTTCAAGTGCAAATATCTTCTTGACCCTCTGAAGGTCATAAAGGAAGATAAGGTCAAATTGCAGATGAGCGGAAGTCTGCTGCCTATGAAGATAGTTCCGTGTGAGGGCGACGCTTATACTTACCTCGTTCTCCCTGTAAGACTAGCAAAGGAATAAGAATATGAAATATCAACAGATAGATGTAAATATAAAATCAGAGTTTATAAAGCTCGATTCTCTGCTTAAATATGCAGGCGTTGTGGAAACAGGCGGCATTGGCAAGGAGATAATCCTCGAGGAGAGAATTAAAGTAAACGGTGAGGTCTGCACAATGAGGGGAAAGAAGATCCGCCCCGGGGATAAGGTGCAGATAGACGAGATAGCTACAGAGATAGTGGTAAAATAAAATGGTGATAACCAAAATTTCCGCAGACGGATTTAAAAATCTCAAAAAAGTCGAGATATATCCTCATGAGAAAATGAATATTTTCTGCGGAAAGAATGCTCAGGGCAAAACAAATCTTATAGAAGCTATATGGCTTTGCAGCGGAGTGAGGTCTTTTCGCAACACAAAAGACAGAGAAATGATAGATATAAACGGACAGTTCATGAATATCGACATTTCATTTAAAAACAGCTTTCGCAGTCAGGATATACATTTTGCAATGGCAAGACCTAATGTGAGAGAAAAAAACGTCACCTTGAACGGCGTAAAACTGAAAACTCCCTCAAAGCTTTTCGGAAGCCTTGATTGTGTTATCTTTACTCCTGAGGATCTGGAGCTTTCAAAAGGCTCTCCCGAAAACAGACGGCAGTTTCTTGACCTTTCAGTGTCACAGATAAAAAATTCCTACAGCTCTGTTATCTCAAAATATGATGATCTTATAGAGCAGAGAAATATATTGTTAAAAAATATCTGTTACGGCAGATCAAAAAGAGAAGAGCTTGAAGTGTGGGATATCCAGCTTGCTCAGCTTGGGGCTTATATTTCGCTTTTAAGATACAATTATACCAAAAAGCTCGATATGTTCGCAAAAAAGCTTTATGAGGATATATCAGAGGGCAGAGAAAGGTTGGAGCTTGAATATTATTCCACTGTGTATTCAAATCTGGAGGGCAGAAAAGATTATGCAGGAGAAATGGCTGAAGAGTATCTAAGTTGTCTGCAAAATAATCTTGAGGACGATATAAGAGCAGGATTTACACAGAAAGGCGTTCACAGAGACGATCTTGCGGAAAAAATAAACGGACTGGCAGTTAGACAGTTCGCTTCTCAGGGACAGCACCGCTCTCTTGCTCTTATTTTGAAACTTTCGCAGGCTTATATACTTGCCGAGGAGATAGACGACAGCCCGTGTATACTTCTCGATGATGTTTTGAGCGAGCTTGACCTCTCAAGGCAGAAGTTCGTTATCTCGAAAATACACGATATGCAGGTCTTTATAACCTGCTGTGACAGGAATATCCCCTTTGACGAGAAAAGCCATGGAAAGATATTCAATATAGAAAACGGAATGATAGTTCAGGAGAATAAGTGATGTTTCTGCATTTAGGAAATAACTATTTAGTCAATACTAAAGATATCATAGGGATCTTCGATATAGAGAACACCTCTGTTTCTGCCAACACAAAGGAATTTCTTAATTTTGCGGCAAAAAACAGACGTGTTGTGAACTGCACATATGAAATGCCTAAAAGCTTTGTGGTGTGCCTTGATAAAGACTTTACGGAAACTGTGTATATAAGTCAGATGAGCTGTGCCACACTTTTGAAAAGAAGCAAAAGAATGCCTGAATGATGAATCAAAGAAATAAGATGATAAGATAAAAAACCAAGTGATGAGGGGGTTATTTTTTGGAAAATAACAACGAGATCGAGATCCAGAACACCGAGGAAATATCCATGGTGGATAAGCAAAATGATTATAATGAAAATCAGATACAGGTGCTGGAGGGTCTTGAAGCGGTAAGAAAAAGACCTGGTATGTATATCGGATCAACAGGTCCTAAGGGACTTCACCACCTTGTCTACGAGATAGTTGACAACGCTATCGATGAGGCATTGGCAGGATATTGCACTGAGATAGAAGTAGAGATACTTTCCGGGGACATTATCAGAGTTACCGATAACGGACGTGGTATTCCTACAGGTATACACCCAAAGGAGAAAATATCTGCTGCAACGGTAGTTTATACCATTCTCCACGCAGGCGGAAAGTTCGGCGGCGGCGGATATAAGGTAGCAGGCGGACTTCACGGCGTTGGTGCGTCTGTAGTAAACGCCCTCTCGGAATATCTTGAGCTTACAGTTTATGACGGAAAACATATTCATTTTCAGAGGTTTGACAGAGGTAATTATTCAGAGCCGCTGAAAATAATCGGCGATACTGATAAAACAGGTACTTCCGTTCTCTTTAAGCCTGACCCTGAGATCTTTCAGGAAACAACAGTGTTTGACTATGAAACACTGCTTAAAAGACTTAGAGAACAGGCATTTCTTAACGCTGGTATAAAGATAATATTCACTGATAAGAGAAATGAATCAGAGCCTGTGGGCGAAACTCTCCATTATGAGGGCGGTATAAGACAGTTCGTTGAGCATATCCACAAAACAAGAGGCGTTACTCCTCTTTCTGAGGAAGTTATCTATGTCAACGGCATGGAGGGTGATACTTTTGCCGAGATAGCTTTGCAGTATAACGATACTTATAATGACCTTATACTTTCATTTGCTAATAATATCCATACTCCTGACGGCGGTACTCATGAAACAGGCTTCAAAAATGCTCTTACAAAGGTAATAAATAACTACGGTAAGAAGTTCGGCTATCTTAAAGACGACGATAAGCTTCTTGGCGATGATGTAAGAGAAGGTCTGACGGCTATAGTATCCGTTAAGCTCACAAACTGTGAGTTTGAGGGACAGACAAAGGGCAGACTTGGAAATCCTGAGGTAAGACCTTTCGTTGACAAGATAGTTACCGAAAAGCTTATGAACTACTTCGAGGAAAACCCTACTGTAGCAAAGGCTATTTTTGATAAGTCCGTTCAGGCACAAAAGGCAAGAGAAGCCGCAAAGAAAGCAAGAGAGCTTACAAGAAGAAAATCTGCTCTCGAATCCTCTTCATTGCCTGGCAAGCTTGCCGACTGTTCCGAGAGAGATGCCTCACTCACCGAAATTTATATCGTCGAGGGAGATTCTGCGGGTGGCTCTGCAAAGGAAGGCAGAGATAGAAAATATCAGGCTATACTTCCTTTGTGGGGAAAAATGCTCAACGTTGAAAAAGCTAGGATAGATAAGGTATACGGCAATGAAAAGCTTATGCCTGTTGTTACCGCACTGGGAACATCAATAGGCGAGGACTTTGACCTTTCAAAGCTCCGTTACGGCAAAGTTATCATCATGGCCGATGCCGATGTGGACGGTTCTCATATCAGAACGCTTCTGCTTACATTCTTCTTTAGATTTATGCGTCCTCTTATCGAGGATGGTCATATCTATCTTGCTCAGCCACCGCTTTTCAAGGTCGCAAGGGGCAAGCAGGTAAGATATGCTTTCTCAGACGCAGAGAGAGATCAGTATATTTCTGAGCTTTCAGGAGAGAACAACCTGAAGGTAAACGTTCAGAGATATAAAGGTCTTGGTGAGATGGACCCTGAACAGCTTTGGGAAACAACCATGGATCCTGAAAGAAGAACTATGATAAAGGTGACAATGGAGGACGCTGTTAAGGCGGACGAGATATTCACTATTCTTATGGGCGATAAGGTCGCACCGAGAAAAGAATTTATAGAGAAAAATGCAGAGTATGTAAAGGATCTTGACGTTTAAAGAAAGGATACTGCTTTGGATAACAACGAAAATAAAAATCAGGAAACAGAGCTTGAAGAGGTAAAGACAGAGGAAACTGTTGAAACGGCTGAGAAAGCTGTGGATAATGCTGATGAGGTGGAAGAAGCAAAGATAGAAAAAGAGCCTGTTTTGAGCTTTGAGTATGATGTGAAAAACGAGGAAGAGGAAAGAGCTTTTTTAGCCTTTCAGAAGAAATTCGTTTATGCGCATAACTGGAAGATAACAGCGGCTTTCGGCGTTGTTGCGGTGCTTTTTATAGTGTCCATAGTGAGAAACCCTTCTGGATATCTTAACTGGGTGCTGGCGTTCATATGCCTTGCAATAATCGTTCTCACATGGTATAACACCAGAAGAATAAGAAAATATCTTATGCAGGCACTTAAACCTATTGAGGACGACAAGTATGTTTTCACCCTCTATGATGACAGCTTCAAAATAGAAACGCTGCCGACAGAGGAGGAAAAGCAGGAGGAGGACTTTACTCCTGTTCCACCGAGGATAGTTGGTTTTGAGGATATCTCACTGAACGTTTTGGAAAATGACGAGATGTTTATTATAATACTCAAAAAAGAAACTATTTATGTGCTTGCAAAAAGAGTTATGAACGAGCAGCAGCAGGAAACCCTGAGAAAAACTTTTTCAGAGCTGCTTGATAGCGATTATGAAATGATAGATAATAAATAAGAACAGGATATGTTCTTTTCAAAGTAAACCGAAAGGTTAAAAAGGAGTGGATAAAGTGAGCGATTATAACGTTATTGACACTGATGTTGAAGCGATAATGAAAGAATCTTTCATTCAATATTCAATGGCGGTAATTGTATCCAGAGCCTTACCTGATGTAAGGGACGGACTTAAACCTGTTCACAGAAGAATTTTATATACCATGTATGAAAATGGTCTTACACCTGATCAAGCTTACAGAAAATGTGCAGATACGGTCGGATCTGTGCTTGGTAAATATCACCCACACGGTGACGCATCAGTTTATGACGCACTTGTAAGACTTGCACAGAAGTTCTCAATGAGATATCCTCTTGTTGACGGTCACGGAAACTTTGGTTCCGTTGACGGCGACCCTCCGGCTGCCTACCGTTATACTGAGGCTAAAATGGCCAAGATGTCAGTAAATATGCTGACAGATATAAACAAAACAACTGTTGATTTTCAGTCAAACTATGATGACAGACTGAAAGAGCCTGTTGTGCTGCCGTCAAGATTTCCAAATCTTCTCTGTAACGGCTCAGTAGGTATCGCTGTGGGCATGGCAACGAATATCCCTCCTCATAACCTCCATGAAGTTATAGAGGGCATGAAAACTGTCATGAAAAACCCTGATTGCACACTTGATGAGCTTATGCAGAGCATAAAGGGTCCTGACTTCCCTACAGGCGGTATCATCATGGGCAGGTCCGGTATCAGAGCGGCTTACGGCACAGGTCGAGGAAAGATAACACTGCGTTCAAAGACCTCTATCGAGGAGATAAAGGGCAGAAACTGCATTATCGTCACTGAGATACCTTACATGGTAAACAAGGCAAGACTTGTTGAGTCTATCGCTGACCTTGTTAAGGAAAAGCGTATTGACGGAATACATTATATCAACGATGAATCCGGCAAGGACGGAATGAGGATCGTTATCGAGCTGAAAAAGGACGCTAATCCGCAGGTAGTTCTCAACAAGCTGTTCAGCTATACACAGCTTCAGGATACTGTGGGCGTTATAATGCTTGCTCTTGTAAACGGTATCCCTAAGGTGCTGACTCTCAAGGAAATGCTTGAGCAGTATATAGACTTTCAGGTCGATGTTATCACAAGAAGAACTAAGTTCGACCTTAACAAGGCTAAGGAAAGAGAGCATATCTTAAAGGGTCTTGTTATCGCACTTGACAATATAGACGAAGTTATCGAGATAATGAAAACTTCTAAGAATATCCCTGAGGCTAAGCAAAGACTTAATCAGCGTTTTGGTCTGACAGATATTCAGGCTGACCATATCGCAAACATGACTCTTGGACGTCTGACCGGTATGGAAAGACAGAAGATAATCGACGAGTTGGCTGAGATTGAAGTCAAGATAGCTGACCTTGAAGATATCCTTGCAAATCATCAAAGAATACTTGATATAATCATTGAAGAGGTCGAGGCTATTCAGGATAAGTTCGGTGACGAGAGAAGAACTCAGATAGAAAATGTCAGCGGTGAAGTTGATATAGAAGACCTTATCCCTGTTGAGGAAAGCGTTGTTACCTATACAAATGCAGGATATATAAAGAGAATGCCTGTTTCAGAGTATAAGGCTCAGAAGCGTGGCGGACGTGGCGTAACGGGTATGAAACAGCGTGAGGACGATTATATCGACGAGCTTCAGACCTGTTCTTCACATGACAATATACTCTTTATCTCCAATAAGGGCATAATGTATAAGCTCAAATGCTATGAGCTTCCGGAAGGCTCAAAGGCTTCAAGAGGCACAAATATAGTAAATCTTCTTGAACTGGGCGAGGGCGAGAAGATAGCCGCAATGATAAAAACTGCCGATTTTGACGAGGGCAAGTATATCGTCATGGTAACAAAGAACGGCAAGATAAAGAGAACTCCGCTGACTTCCTACAGAAATGTAAGAAAGAATGGTCTTATTGCAATCGGTCTTGATGAGGGCGATGAGATAGCAGGAGTAAGAATGACCTTTGGCGACAATGAGGTCATCGTTGCAACGCATAATGGTTATGCTATCAGGATAAGAGAAACTGACATAAGAGAGATGTCAAGAGTTGCACATGGCGTAAAGGCTATAAAACTCAGGGGCAGCGACTATGTTGTATCAATGGCAAGAGTAAGAGAGGGTGCAAGCGTTCTCACTGTTGCAGAAAATGGTCTTGGCAGACGTGTTCCGCTGGAGTCTTATAAGGTACAGAACAGAGGCGGCTACGGTCTTATGAACTATAAGAGCGGCGGAGTATGCGGAATAAAGGTCGTTGATGATGAAGATGATATCATCATGATATCCACAGACGGCATTGTTATCAGAATAAGAGCCTGCGATATAAGCATGATGAGCAGATACTCCCGTGGCGTAAGACTTATGAGAGTCGGCGAGGACGGCAGAGTGGTTTCATTCACAAGAACTGAGCATGACGACGAAGCTGAAACGGCAGAGGTAGAAAAGGCTACTGCCGATGAGATAGCAGAGGCTCAGGCTGAGGAAAATGCTGAGGTCATTGAAGATAATACCGAAAGCGTTGAGAATGAGGATTCTGAGAACACGGAAGAATAAAGAATGAATAATATGACACAAATTTTTGACATTAGCGAAGTTGAGAATGGATTATCTTTATTTAAAGAAGACAAACCATTTAGTGATGAAAAAAAGCTAAAGGTATATTATATATCCGATATGCATTTAGAACATCATTTTAATTATGAGATATCCATTCAAAAGCAAATAAATAAAATAGTTAAAGATTTATTTAGTGATGATTTTAAATCAGATTTATCAATGAATAATTTAGTTGTTTTATTTAATGGAGATATCGCTGATAATGCAGAATTTGTGTCATTATTTTTTAATCAGTTTATCCTTAGGTGGAATTATGTACTTTATAAAAGATATAAAGTAAATCAATCTAATATATTACCTGATGAAGAAGTAAAAGCATATGAAAAAATTCGAGATCAGCAAATAGATAGATTAAATAAAATTGGAAAATTATATAAAAAGAAAAATCTATGTGAAAAACTTCTGTCATTAGACATTTCTGATCTTGATAAAAGTATCAAAAAAATGAAATTGCCTGAATATGTTATAAATATTATAGAAAAAATTACGAAATGTGATTATAAAATAAGGTTTATAAATAATTATATTATTCCATATGTTGAAAAAAGAGAAAAATTCACTTTTATTAAAACAAAACTTCCTATATTTGTAACGTTAGGAAATCATGAAATCTCAAACTTTGATACTTTAAGTCAAGCGTATAATTATTATAAATCTCTTTATGATTCACTTGGAATTAAGCTTTTGCATAATAATTCTTATGAAAATGATGATTATATTATTTTTGGTGGTATAGGTTTTGCTAAGTATAATGAAAGATATAATGCAGATAGTTTGTGTGGACCCAGATTATTTTCGAGAAAAGAAGAAATAAAAGAATCAGATTTGTTTTTTAAGGAGTATAAAAATAGATTAGATAATGCTATAAATCAAAAGAAAAAATTAATAGTAGTAAGTCATTATCCAGTAAGAGATTGGTCGCTAAACTATGTGACTGATTTGCATTGTTCTTATTTTACAGGACACACTCATCAAAATCAAAATTTATTGCAAAAGAATATTTATGCAGATAATCAAATAGGATACTATAATAATTGTTTTAAAATGAAATCAGTAAATTTAGGTGTAGCTAGCAATCCATTTTTCGACTATAAAGACGGATATCATGTTATAACCACTGAAGATTATGCAAAATTTTATAATTATTCAAAAGAGCGTATTCAAGGAACAAAACTCATAGAAAATCAAATAAAAAACTATGGGGAAAAGTTTTATATGATAAAGCACAAAGGTAAGTATGTATTTTTCCTCATAAGCCATATAAACACTAAAATTTGTATTGGTGGAAAAATAAAAACGATTAGTAATTGTAGTGATATCGAACATTTTGATAAAATTTTCGATAAAATGGTAAATAAATATATAGAATTATTTGCACCTTATTGGAAATATATAAATCAAATGGCGAGTGAAGTAAAATTCTTAGGTTATTGTGGAGATGTACATGGTTGTATTGTAGATTTAGATTTTTGCAATCATATTATGATAAATCCACTTGATCAAAAGGTGACATTTTATAATTCACCAACCATGGGGTTTGTAAAGATATTTGATAATTTAGAAAATTTAATAACCTATATGAATAATGGATATATTTTAAATATTGAAAAGAAAAAAATGTTAGAACTTAAAAATAATAATGCAATAATAAGTAAAACAAGCCAAGAAATTTCACAAGAAGTAGGTGAACTTATAAAAATAGATATAAAAAATAGTGTATATTCAATTTCAAATTATATGAGACAAATACAAAGATTATTTGATTCAAATATCCTTAGAGATTGGAACGAAGATATAATAAGCATACAAAAAAAGGTGAGCGGCACATGACCGTTCACCTTTTTGCATATCAAAATTACTTTGTTATCTTGTCCTTGCCGCCCATGTACATTCTCAGTGGCTCAGGGATATTAACTGTTCCGTCAGCATTGAGATTGTTCTCGAGAAATGCGATAAGCATTCTTGGAGGTGCAACAACTGTGTTGTTAAGAGTGTGAGCAAAATACTTTGTGCCGTCCTCTGCCTTTATTCTTATGCCAAGACGTCTTGCCTGTGCATCGCCAAGATTTGAGCAAGAACCAACTTCAAAATACTTCTTCTGTCTTGGGCTCCATGCCTCAACGTCACAGCTCTTTACCTTGAGGTCTGCAAGGTCGCCTGAGCAACACTCAAGTGTTCTTACAGGAATATCAAGTGAACGGAAGAAATCAACAGAATTCTGCCACAGCTTGTCATACCATGCCATGCTATCTTCCGGCTTGCAGACAACTATCATTTCCTGCTTTTCAAACTGGTGTATTCTGTAAACGCCTCTCTCCTCAATACCATGTGCGCCAACTTCTTTTCTGAAGCATGGTGAATAGCTTGTGAGAGTTTTTGGAAGTTCACCCTCTGGAATGATAGTGTCGATAAATCTGCCTATCATTGAATGCTCAGAAGTACCGATGAGATAAAGATCCTCTCCCTCTATCTTGTACATCATGCCTTCCATTTCAGAAAAGCTCATAACGCCTGTAACAACGTCTGAACGTATCATGTAAGGAGGAATGAAATATGTGAAACCTCTGTCTATCATGAAATCTCTGGCATATGAAAGAATTGCAGAATGAAGTCTTGCAATGTCGCCCATAAGATAATAGAAGCCGTTTCCTGATGTTCTTCTTGCACTGTCAAGATCAATACCGTTAAAGCTTTCCATAATGTCAACGTGATATGGGATCTCATAATCAGGAACAACAGGCTCTCCGAATTTTTCAATCTCTACGTTCTCGCTGTCGTCCTTGCCTATTGGAACGCTTGGGTCGATAATGTTAGGGATAACGAGCATTCTCTCACGGATCTTGCCCTCAAGCTCCTTTTCCTTTTCAGCCATAGCGTCAAGTTCAGCACCGATAGCGGAAACCTCAGCCTTTACCTTCTCAGCTTCGTCCTTCTGACCCTTAGCCATAAGACCGCCTATCTGCTTGCTCATTACCTTTCTTTTATTTCTCAGCTCGTCAGCCTTTGTTTTGGCTGCTCTGTATTCCTCGTCAAACTGAGCCACCTCGTCAACAAGAACGAGCTTTTCGTCCTGAAACTTCTTTTTGATGTTTTCCTTGACAAGCTCAGGATTTGTACGGATAAGCTTAATATCTATCATTTTACATACTCCTTTTAGCTGACGCAAAAAAAATTCCTTACGTCGCAATATTTATCCTTTTAATAATATCACTAAAAGGAGATTTTGTCAAGACAAAGCCCCTTTAAAACAGGCTTTTGAAACAGGTTTTGAGAGAACTTATTTCATAGATGAAATACTATCATGATATAAGTAACAGTGCGAATTTCATAAAAACTATTGACATTTTGTATCAAACGTTTTATAATTATAAGGTGAATGTGTTCGTTATGGGCGTATTGTGCCATGACGGCAGAAAAGCCTCTGGGCTTAATAAATTTATCAGGAGGATTAAAGGTGCGAAAAGTTAAAAAACCCGTGTTTTTTATCGTGCTTTTGTGTATAATTGCATTTGGTTATCTCACTTATGCAGGAATACATACTCAGTACGGAGATATAAAAACAAGCTATATCAAGGGCGTTGAAGATATCCGCTGGGGTATCGATATTCAGGGTGGCGTAAATGCTACGTTTGAACCTGCCGATAATTACGACGCCACAAAGGAAGAAATGGACGCTGCAAAGGCTGTAATCGAGCAAAGACTTGTAAGCCTTAATATCACAGACAGCGAGGTCTATGTAGACTATAAGAAAAATAAGGTAATGGTTTCATTCCCATGGCAGGCTAACGAAGAAAGCTTTGATCCTGAGGCTGCCGTTTCTGAGCTTGGCGAAACTGCAAAGCTTGTATTCAGAAAGGGTAAAGAAGAAAAAGGCGAGCAGGTGCTTACAGGAAATGACGTTAAAAAGGCTGAGGTAAGACAAACTCAGGACGAAACTACAGGAAATATCAAGTATGTAGTAAGCCTGACACTCAATAACAGCGGTAAAAAAGCTTTTGCTGACGCTACAACTGAGCTTGCCGGAAAAGGCTTTATCTCTATCTGGATGGACGATAAGTGCATTTCTGCCCCAAGCGTAAATTCAGCTATCACTGACGGCGAGTGCGTTATCGAGGGCAAATTCACATATGATTCCGCAAAAGCTCTTGCAGATAAGATAAATGCAGGTTCTATCCCATTTGACCTTAAAACAACAAGCACAAACATCATTTCACCTACATTGGGTGAGGGTGCAAAGAATGCAATGGTCATCGCAGGACTTATCGCATTTATCGTTATCGCTGCATATATCATCATTATCTATAAGCTGCCGGGCTTTGTTGCGTCTATCGCACTTATAGGTCAGGTAATAGGTTCTATTGCCTGCATCACAGGCTTCTTTGGAAATATCGACAGCTTTACATTGACTATCCCTGGTATCGCAGGTATTATCCTTTCTATCGGTATGGGCGTTGACGCTAACGTTATCACAGCCGAGAGAATAAAGGAAGAGCTTAACAACGGCAAGACCCTTAACGGAGCTATCGAGCTTGGCTATAAGAGAGCATGGAGCGCAGTATTCGACGGAAACATCACAGTCGTATTTGTTGCAATAATCCTTATGGGTGCCTTCGGACCTACAGACAGCGTTTTCGGAACACTTCTCAGCCCTGTATTCTCAGTATTCGGCGCAAGCACAGCAGGTACTATCTATTCACTGGGATATACTCTTCTTGTAGGTATCCTCCTGAACTTTGTATTCGGTATCTTCTGTTCAAGACTTATGCTTTCGTCCCTCTCAAAGTTCAAGTGCTTTAAGAAACGCAAGCTTTACGGAGGTGCTGAAATAAATGAGTAAAGAAAAAAAGACCCTGAACGTTGTGGGTCACAGCAAGTTATTTTATTCCATATCATGCGCACTTATCGCAATTTTTATCATTCTTACATTCGTTATAGGTCTTAACGTGGCTATCGAGTTCAAAGGCGGTACAGTTTTGACTTATACATATGAGGGCGATATAAAGACTTCTGACGTTTCAAATACCGTTTCTGACAGTATCGGAGATAAATGTACAGTAACTCTTGGCGAAAACACAGGAAACGCAGGAAAGACAGTAGAAATAAAATTCTCATCAACAAAGGGTATAAGCGACGATAAGCAGAACACCCTGAAAACAGCCCTTGAAAAGGACTTTCCTGATAATAACATAGAAGTTTACGAGTCAAACGACGTTGCAGCTTCAAGCGGTATGAACTTCTTCTTCAAGTGCCTTGCTGCTTGCGCACTGGCAATGGTCATCACTATCATTTATATCGGATTCAGATTTAAAAAGATAGGCGGTATCTCAGCAGGTGTGTTCTCAGTAGTTGCCCTTGCACACGATATGTGCATGGTATACGGTTGCTTTGTAATATGCAGATTTGACATCAACGCAAACTTTATGGCAGTTCTGCTGACTATCCTTGGATATTCTATCAACGCAACTATCATCATTTACGACAGAATAAGAGAGAATGAAAATCTTCTCGGCAATAAAATGGAGCTTGAGGATCTTGTAAACCTCTCTATTACACAGACAATGGGACGTTCTATCCATACAACTGTTACAACAGTTCTTGCTATGGCTACAGTTTGTATCGTCTGCATAATCTGCGGAGTAACATCTATCCTGAGCTTTGCTTTCCCACTTATCATCGGTATGATATCAGGTGTTTATTCTTCTAACTGTATCGCACCTACACTGTGGGTACATTGGAAAAAACATCAGGCAAAGAAGTCACATTCAGGTTCAAAAACAGGCAGCGCAAAGAAAAAGGCTTCAAGAAGATAAAATTTTATGGACGGTATGTTAAACATATCGTCCATTTTTTTATGTGATATTCTATTTTTAACACTCCATATCATGGATAAGTCCGCAGTTTCGCATGGAGATAGTTCCGTTCTTGCCTGTTATGTAATGGTCAAGAACTGTCACACCTAAACATCTCATATATCTCATGACCTCACGGGTGAGAGTAACGTCCTCCTGAGAGGGGGTGTTGGGTGAGTCAGGGTGATTGTGGGCAAGGATAACAATATCAGTGCCGCTGTTGAGAACGGCTTTTGTAAGCTCACGAAAATCAACAGGGGTAAATCTCGCACCGCCTGCGGATATGTCTGTTACGCTCTTTATGTGAAAGCCAGAGTCGATACAAATTACCTTGAACTTCTCCTGCTTTTCGTTTCTGAAACAATTATTTACAAAACTCAGCGCCGCAGATATGTTTCTAATGTCTATCCTGCTGTCTGTGACAGTGGAGCAGTAGTTTATAAGCTCTCTGAAAAATAAAAGTGAGTTTGCAGAGCTTTCGCCCATGTCCTTTACCGAAGAAAGCTCCTCCACAGAAGCGTTAAGAACGCTGTTTAAGCTTCCGAACTTTTTTATAAGCTCGTGCGCAATATCATTGGTGTTCTTTCTTGGCACAATGTAAAATAAAAGCATTTCAAGTATCTCATGCTCGGAAAAGCCCTTGAAATTTCCCGATTCTTTGAAACGTTTCCTCATTCTTTCTCTGTGACCGCCGTGGTCTGCTTGACTGCTCATTTTATCACCTCTTATACAAGTATAAAATATCCGCACTTTTTTGTCAATAAAAAACCATTGTGACTTTATTCTTTACAGATAATTTCAGCAAGAGGGTAAGCTAATAATATTTAGAAAATTTTATTAATAAATCACAAATAGCGTAAAATGCTAAAAAAACCTTCAGAAATATCAAAAGTGTCTGTGCGAAATGACGTTGAAAAAGGTTGTTTTTTTATGATATAATGAAATGGTAACTATTATATTATGGAGATGTTTTTATGACAGACCTGACGGTGGGAAAACCGTGGACAGTGTTGTGGAAATTTTCCCTGCCTATGTTCGTGAGCGTGATATTTCAGCAGATGTATTCCATTTTTGACAGTATCATAGCAGGAAAATTCGCAGGCGAAGACGCTCTTGCGGCAGTTGGTGCGTCTTATCCTATAACAATGATATTTATGGCGTTTGCAGTGGGAAGCAATGTTGGCTGTTGTGTGGTGATATCTCAATTCTTTGGTGGAAAAGAGTTCTCAAAGGTAAAAACCGCGTCAACTACTACTATAATTTCATGTACAATACTTGCAACGGTGCTGACAGTTTTTGGACTTGCGTTCTCTACTCCTCTTATGAGAATGATAAACACGCCTGATAACATCTTCCGTGACGGTGAGCTTTATCTGAAGATCTATATCGCAGGTCTTATCTTCCTGTTTCTTTATAACGTGGGTACAGGTATTTATAACGCAATGGGCGACTCGAAAACACCATTGTATCTCCTTATCGGCTCATCAGTTGGAAACGTTGTTCTCGACTATGTGTTCGTGAAGTTCTTTAAATGGGGTGTGGCAGGCGTTGCATGGGCTACTTTTATCGCTCAGGGAGTGGCTTGCGTGTTCTCACTGCTTATTTTGGTGAAGAAAACCGCAGAAATTAAAACAGAGGAAAAACCACCGCTGTTTTCAGGAAAAATACTTAAAAAGATAACCCTTTATTCTATACCTAGTATTTTACAGCAGAGTTTTATCTCAGTGGGAAATATCTTTGTGCAGTATCTTGTAAACAGCTTCGGCTCGTCTTGTATCGCAGGATATTCTTCTGCAATAAAGCTAAATACCTTTGCTATAACAAGCTTTACAACGCTTTCAAACGGGCTTTCAAGCTTTGTTGCACAGAATTACGGTGCAGGAAGGAACGATAGGATAAGAAGCGGATATAAAGCAGGACTTGTTATCTCGGCTATCGTGGCAGTGCCTTTTATACTCTGCTTTTTCTGTATGCCAAAAACTATGATAAATCTGTTTCTTGACGACGGCGGAACAAAAGCCGTTGAGATAGGCACAACATTTTTGAGAATAATATCGCCTTTCTATGTGTTTGTGGGCATAAAAATAATGTCAGACGGAGCACTTCGTGGTAAAGGTGCAATGCAGTATTTTATGATATCAACTTTTACAGACTTGATACTCAGAGTAGTGCTTGCGTTCGTGTTGGCAAGACCATATGGGTCAACGGGAATATGGCTGGGGGGGGGGGGGGGG
>ERZ779654.242-NODE-242-length-35452-cov-14.264344_pt1 | contig 35452 bp, 33 predicted proteins | sample MGYA00511075_ERZ779654 | MGnify/ENA primary metagenome ERZ779654 (study PRJEB29588, sample SAMEA2155636) | human gut metagenome | biome: human gut; feature: human-associated habitat; material: faeces | place: Denmark | collected 2008/2010 ...
CTATACCGTGCTGCCGGAGTATCAGGCCATCTGCGGCCTGACCGTCGACCGCGCGGACTACAACCTTATTGCCGAGCTGCCGACCGACGTGCAGTTCGCCAACGAGAACGCCGACCTCTACCGCAGCATGTCCAACGACTTTTCGGCCATCCTCAAGAGCCTGACCTTCTCCAAGGGCGTCACGCGCACGGAGGTCACGGCGCCCACGCAGACGTCCGGCAGCGGGTCTTGAAAACGCAGTGCGTGCAAAAAACACCGTCTCCCATTAGGTGTGTCCAGTTAAGAAAACATTCTAAGGCGAGAGAGAAACGGTATAGCTTCGGCTATGCCGTTTCTTTCATTTTTGCCTGCTATCAAATACTTTGGACATTTCCAAAATCCCGATACCTTTGTAGTAGATATCTACCTCTTGTCTGCGGTTGATTTTGCTATGGGGATCGGTCGCTGCGTGAATGACGATCTTCTCAACGAACTCATGCAGGATACGAGGTGTCAGCTCCGGGATATCGGTGTACTGGCGGACAACGGACAGGAACCTGTCAACATTGGCACTTTTGCCTTCTGCTTCTTCGATTTCCTCACGGAGTATTGCAGCCTGTGCCTGCAAACCAGCCTGTTCCGCTTCATAGTCAGTGGACAGCTTGTGGAAACGCTCGTCTGTCAGCTTGCCGCTGATGTTGTCCTCATATAGCCGTTTGAAGATCATATCCAGTTCTGTGATACGCTTCTCACTTTCAGACAGCAGCTTGCGCTTTTTGGCAAGACCTTTATTGCGTTCCTTTACATCCATATCCATGACCATTTGAACAAAGCGGTTTTCATGGATTCTTGCGAAGGACACGATCTCCCGTAGATTTTGAAGGATCAGTTCCTCCAGGATGACCGTTCGGATGGAATGTGGCGTGCTGCATACTTGCTTTCCCTTGCGGTAGCCAGAGCAAATGTAGTATTCCTGATCTTTTCGGAATCCGGTCGCTCTGCACTGGTACAGGATCGAGCCGCAATCGGCACAGTACATCATGCCGGAGAACATTCCCATTTCGCCCATCTTTGTCGGACGGCGCCGTGATTGCCGCGCCTGCTTTACAGCCTCGGCAATGGCTTCTGTCCAAATCGGTTCATGGGTATTCTCAAAGATGACCCATTCACTTTCGGGATTTTGGATTCTCTTTTTGCTCTTGTAGGACTTCTTTGTGGTCTTGAAATTCACCGTATGCCCCAGGTATTCACGCCAGCGATCCATAATTCCTGCTATCGTGGTATTGTCCCAATTATAAAGGTCTCCCTGATTTTTAACATTACAGGTGATACCCTTACTTTCATAGTAAGCTGAGGGCGTAAGAATTTTTCGTTCCCGCAGCTTTCGTGCTATCTGGGACGGTCCAAACCCATCCATAACATACAACCCAATCTCATATACCACATCGGCAGCCTCACGGTCGGGTATCCAATGTTTGCTGTCATCCGGGTCTTTCATGTATCCGTAGGGCGCATTAGTCGTCAAATGTTCTCCGGCGTTCCCTTTGACCTTCATCACAGCACGGATTTTCTTGCTGGTGTCTTTCGCATACCACTCATTGATGATATTGCGGAAGGGAGTAAACTCATTGTCGCCCTGGGTGCTGTCCACCCCATCGTTTACGGCAATAAAGTGAACATCATGCTCCGGGAACATGATCTCGGTATACATACCCACCTGCAGATAATCACGACCAAAACGGGACATATCTTTGATGATGACCCGTTTGACGATCCCTGCCTCCACATCGGCAATCATTTCCTGGAAACCAGGCCGATTGAAGGTTGTTCCCGAAATGCCGTCATCAATGTAAAAGCGGAAGTTGGTGTACCCGTGTTCAAGAGCGTACTTCTGTAAAATTTTCTTTTGGTTGATGATACTGTTGCTGTCGCCCTGCAATTCATCGTCACGCGATAAACGGCAGTACAAAGCGGTAACAGCTTCGACGCTCATAGCGTTGTAAGGGAATTGAAGCGCGGCAGCGGTGTTTGACTGATGAAACATAATAACCTCCAATCTGGCAGTCAAACACGGTATGAAGTTCTATCTTCATTCTACCGCGCTTTGTTGGTTTTGTCTGCCTATGGAGGTCAAATTGTAGCGGCTTTTTTTCGGACATCATCCTTGATAAGCCGCTCTATTTTAGAAACCACACCGTCTTTTGTTTGTTCCAGGAAGAACGAATTGACGGTGAAGGTTGTATTTCCAATTTTCTTTTCGCTCCGTACTGGCGGGGCGAATTTGTTTTCAAAGGTTCTATCTTCTTGCATAGATTGACCCCTTTCATTGTTTGCAAGTTGATAAGCAATAAAAGAGGCAAAACGGACGGCTGCTGGCACAGCTCCACGGGAATCTCACCCCGGCCCATGCTGATGGGTGCGGCGCACAATGCTTTGTGGGCGTTCAATGCGCGAGTATCTTTGACCCTGCCCGTGTGTCATCGCCCGCAAGCTGCCACGCTTGCTTTGCGGTCTGGTGCTGTTCGCTCGCCCGTTACAGTGGTCCCGTCCTGCGGACTTGAAACGAGGTCATGGCGCACCGACCGTGTGGCTCGGCACAAACAGGAATGTATCCGTTCGCCTTATACTGCGGCGTTGGCCTCCCAACGGGCTTTCTTTGTCAAGGTGCTGCCTCCGTTCACGAAAGAGAGAAACAGGGAAAGGGTAAGCTGTTTCCGCTTTCAGACCGGGCTTGTCAGCTCATGCTGACAATGGAATGAATGAGCTTGATCTCCAATCGGCGCTTCATGTACTCGTCCACCCGAACATGGGGCTGGCCGTCAGGATCATAAAGCGTCCGGGTGCAGAGCTTATTGATATAGCCCTCATAATACCGGAGTACCTGATCCACAGCCTGAGAGTCCCCGTCACGGGCGGCGTCGATCACCGAAAGAGGAAGAAGCTCCTTGCCCTTGTAAGTGGGTTTCTTCATACCTTCAACCTCCCTTCGGCATGAGTGCGGCCAACTTGATCCGCAGCTCGGTCAATGATTTTGCCCTTCGCCGCTGAACGGCGCTGCGAGACATTCCAACAAGGCGGCCAACCTCCTGATCCGGCAGGTCCAGAACAAAATGCAGGATCAAAATACTCTGCTCCTGAACGGACAAACCGGCGAAGGCGTCAGCCACAAGCTCGTTTTCGATATGCAGGTCATACCCGTGGGACGAGAATGTAAATCTGTCACTGGGGTAATGATCTACAACGTAGAGCTTGTCCATCTCCATTTGCGGAAGGTCGCTGAATGACAGTTCCCTGTCACGGCGCCTCTGCATTTCCCGGAGGTAGTCGATTGCCTCATGGTACAGTACCAGCTTGCAGTAAGCATCGAACTGGCACCGCTCGCCATAGTCATTGCGGGGGATCATATCCATCTTTTCACCCCCTTTCCTGGGGGAATGAGGTGGTTTTCTCCCTTTCCGCTAACAAGGCGAACGCAAAGCCGCTCGCTACCCGCTAAAAGCCTCCTTTTTGAAAATTTCTCAAAAAATTTTTTCGAGGCGGGCTTGTCCTCGGAAAACAGCAAAAAGCGCCCAGCAAGTCGCAACGGACCTGCTGGGCGCAGAAATGTTTTATAAAGAAGATTGCTTACATGGTATATTTCATACTCAAAGCCGGACGACTCCGATGGAGGGGCTACGCTTTTTTTAACTGGTGCAGATCATGGATACTGCGATATAAAAAGAGAGACACGGCAAAATAACCTCCATCGCCTACCGTGTCCCTGCAAGTCGTCATTGGTTTGTGCAAGCGCAAAGAAACGGCGGCTCTGATTTCTCAAAACCGCCGTTAAGGTAATAACTTAAAATAGGCGCGCAAAATCACCTGCCCCAACCAACGGTTTTTTTCTTTCCCCGTAGTCGGGGCAGGTTCATACGCTATGTAATTATTCTTTCGTGACTAATTCTTTCAGTCGTTCATAGGTCTCGGTGCTAATATCGTGTTCGATCCGGCAAGCATCAGCCTCCGCCGTTTCAGGATCAACGCCTATGGATATGAGGTGCTTTGTTAAAAAGCAATGGCGTTCGTAGATTTTTTCAGCCACATCCCGGCCAAGGTCGGTCAGGTGTATATAATGGTTTTCGTCTGTTGTCAAAAAACCGCCCTCTCGTAAAGTTCCTACTGCGTAACATACGCTGGGTTTTGAAACCTCCATGTACCGGGCAACATCCACGGAACGCACCATACCGAGTTTCTTTTGAAGTATAAGCACGGATTCTAAGTAATCTTCACCGGCTGTGGTGGTATGTTGTTTGTTCTTCATTTCTTTCTCCCATGCCATTCGTACCAGTAAAGAAAAATGCATTGTTTCTTTTTATTGCTGTATCTTACTACTGGATATTTTCCAATTAACTGCTTTTTCTCTAATATTTACGAAATCGGCATAAATTCCAGGCTGTGTCATCAACTCTTGATGTGTACCGCGTTGGGCAATTCCGCCATTCGCAATAACAACAATCTGCTGTGCATTTCGGACCGTTTTCAACCGATGAGCAATAATAATAACCGTTTTATCCTCTGTCAGCTTCTCAATGGCCTGCTGGAGTTCTGCCTCGTTTTCCGGGTCCACACTGCTTGTTGCTTCATCCAGAATTATGATAGGGGTATCTTTCAAGATAGCCCGCGCAATCGAAATACGTTGCTTTTCGCCGCCGGATAGAGTAGCGCCGCTCTCACCAATGACGGTATCATAACCGTTTGGCAGTGCCATGATAAAATCATGGCAACACGCACTCTTTGCGGCTCGGACAACTTCTTCGTGAGTGGCATCCGGTTTACCGAACTTGATATTGTTCTCGATGCTATCAGCAAAGAGAAAAACATTCTGAAAGACCATGCTGATATTAGAAAGTAAACTATCCAACTTATACTCCCGTATGTCGGTGCCGCCCAGTTTAATGCACCCTTCATCTACATCCCAAAAACGGGTAATCAAACTGCACAATGTCGTTTTACCGGAGCCAGATGGACCGACTATCGCCGTAGTGGTTTTTGCAGGGATCGTCAGATTGACATGGTTCAAAATTTGGTGATCGCCATAAGAAAAGCCAACATTCTGCAATTCAATCATGGTATCTTTCGGAGCAATATCTTTGCCGGACAAATCCATTACTGGTGTATTGTCAATAGCGTTCACCTTGTCGATGGAGCTTTCTATTAACCGAAGGGCAAAGGACTTTCCCCCCGCCGCCTCCAGTTCACTGAAAATCAAGAAGGAGGCAACACACATCAGCAAGCAGTACACCAGCGTCATGCTGCCTTGCAGATAGAACAGAATAGAGCAAAACATGATTGCCACACTCGCCAATCGCAAAACAAACAGTTGCACCATTCCGTAAGGCCCGAAAACAGTTTCCAGTTTGGTATTGCGTGCGCGGCTTTCCTCAATGGCCTGTTTCATTTTCTGGTCCGATTTGCCACCGAGATTGAAAGACTTTACAATGCCCATACCCTGGATATATTCCAGTGTGGCGCCTACCAAATCCTCCTGTGCTGCTTGCCGTTTAGGAGATACTTCCTGTGATTTCTTTTGAAGCACGGAGTTACATAGCAAAAACAGCGCAATCCCCAAGCAAGCCAGCAGACCAATCCTCCAGTCGAAGAAAAACATCACAATGGTAATGACTGTTACATGGATAAAACCGTGGATCACTGTAATCAGAACTGATGGTGCATTATTCTCTACATCACTGATTGTTGTGGTGACGGTAGAGGTCAGATTCCCCAAACTATGGCTGTTAAAGTAGCCCATCGGCATATACTTCATCCTGTCGCCTATATGGATGCGCTTATCCGCGCACATAAAATAGCCAACTCTTGTTTGAGAAAAGTCTGAAATATAACTACAAACGATTTTTCCAATCACTCCTGCCAAAAGAAGCAGAAACGCGAACAAAATATCCTGCCCTTTGATTCCTTCCATCAATCCGTTGAGGATCAGAAAAAGAGCGCCGATCTGAAACATATCAAAGATTGAGTGCAGCAAGCTGAACACCACTGACTTTTTCAAAACCCCTTTCCAGTGGCCAGAAAAAGCATATATTTTCTTTAAGGCAGTAATCATGCTGTTGCACCTCCTTCATCGCGGCTCCCAATATGAGCCTTCCACATTTCTTTATAGAGCGGGCATTTTTTCAGAAGTTCCTCATGCGTGCCGGTTGCCTCGATTCGCCCCTGATTCACCACCACAAGCTGATCCGCACCTGTCACCGTATAGAGTCGATGAGCGACCATAATCAGCGTTTTGCCATGTACCAATTTAGAAATAGCTTCTTGAATCAGGCTTTCATTCTCAGGGTCAAGGTAGGCTGTTGCCTCGTCGAAGATAATAATAGGAGCATCTTTCAACATAGCTCTGGCGATGGCAATTCGCTGTCGCTCACCACCCGATAAGTGGCCGCCTGCACCGCCCACAATCGTGTCATACCCATGCTCCAGGCCCATGATGAAGTCATGGCAGCCACACTTTCGGGCAACATCTTCCACTTCTTGATCGGTAGCCGACAACCTCCCCATACGAATGTTTTCACGGATACTTTCATCAAAGAGGTAATTATCCTGCGATACATAGGACACATACGAGGAAAGCTGCGACAGGGGAATATTTTTCAAATCCACCCCGCCAAGAGAAATAGTGCCGGATGTTGCCTCCCAAAAGCCGGTAATCAATTTGGTAATCGTTGATTTGCCTGAACCGGAAGGCCCAACTAAAGCCGTCATTGTTCCAGGTTGTATTGTCAAATTGATATGATCCAATATCGGCTTCGAGTCATTCAGGTCATAAGAAAAGGAAACATCCTGGAATTGAATAGACTGATTGTGAATATCAGCATCATGATCCGGCCGCACCATTTCCGGTGCATCCAACAGATTTCCCACTTCTCCGACGATCGTGCCAAGCTGCGAAATATTGTCAGTAAATTTAATTGCTCCCAAAATCGGACCAACAATGCCCAGGGACAAAATCATAATGGTCAGAAAGACCGGGACAGACAAGGTTCCATGTTGATACAGAACGGCACCAATGGGAAGAACCACCAGCCAAACACTGGGCCAGATAGTATTGCTCATGGACATAAACAACTGCGTGTCCTTCATCCAATCGACCGCATAACTGGCATCATCATTTACTGCATCAGAATACTTCTGATAAGAGTTAGCCGACTGATTAAATGCTTTAATAACCTCAATGCCACCTACATACTCGATAATGGTTGCGTTCATTTTTTGAACCCGTTTCATCAGGCCGGAAAAGCGTTCACTATACCCCCGTGACATTCCCATGTAGCACAGAAAACCAATAGGCAGAGTCACAAGAGAAGCCAGTGCCATGCGCCAGTCTAAAACAAACAGATATACAATAATGCACAGCGGGACGAACAGATTCGATGTCATTTCCGGCACCAGATGCGCGAGGATTGGCTCCATGCTCTCTACCCGATCAACGATGACATCCTTGAACCGGCCGGAGGATTGATCCATAATGTAACCCATTGGCACCCGTGAGAGTTTGTCTGCAATTTTAATACGGATCTCTTTCAAGGTCTGGAATGTCGCTGTATGAGATACGGTTGTTGAAAGAGTAGAAAAAAACAGTTTCAGTGTGAAACCAAGCAATATTACGCCGCACCACAGTGCATAAGTGTTTAGGGCAGTCACGCCATCAATCAGACAAAGCATGATATAAGCGATGGCGAAGTATGGAATCATCCCACAGGCCACACCCAAGATAGCCAGGATGATAGAGAGCGCATAGGCTCTACGATGTGTTACAGTCAGCTCCCATAACCGCTTGACTGGCGATGGTATTTGTTTCATCATCTCTCACCTCCATAAAAGCAATACGGGGCAGCCGGTACCTCCCGACCACCCCGCATCGTCAAGCTGTGTTATTCTGCCGGAGTGATTTGTGTCACATCCAGGAAAGCATAATCCGAAGCAAAGTTATAATCTGCGATCTTGTCCGTGTTATAGACAATCATATCCATCTGATGGGTCAAAGGAACATCCAATACCTGATCGAGATCGGTATTGATGAGCAGTTCAAACAGTTCCTTCAACCGGGCATCATCGTTGCAGGTCTTAAACTCGCTCAATGCGGAAATAAACTCATCAGAATTATCCAACAGTGGGATGGAAACATCCTCTGGCATCTGAGCCATCATTGCAGAGAACCAGCATTGTGGCATTGCATAATTGAAGAAACCAGCAGTCATTGCGGTAATATCCCATCCTGCAGGGTTCATGTAACTTGCATACCACTCCATCTTTTCCATGCTCTTAATCTCTACTTCAATGCCAACTTCTGCAAGCTGGCTCTGGAACAACGTGGCAATGGAACCGATGGTACTGTCGTCAGTAGGGCAAGTAAAGACCACATGAAGCGGCGTTCCATTCTTTTCCCGGATGCCGGTGGACTGATTCATGATCCATCCTGCCTCATCAAGAAGCTGATTAGCACGATCCACGTTATAGGAATAATCCTCTGTACCGCAAATATCTGAGTAAGGCGTGCCATCAGGAACAATCGTATTCGCCACAGGTTCATAGCCATAGGTCAGGCCTTCGGAAATCGCCTCTTTGTCGATAGCATACGCCAAGGCTTGCCGTACACTCAGATCAGACAGATTCCCATTGAAATTCAGAATGATATTACGGACCGTGGAACCAGAAGGAGCAAATTTACCCTCAATTCCATCAATAGCAGTCGCCTGGTTATAGTCCTCATAACTCAGTTCAGCGGAGCCATAGATTAAATCAATTTCACCAGTTTTCAATGCCTGTACGCGGGAGGCGTTATCCGGGATATACTTTGCAACGATCTTGTCGTAATAGGGCTGCTCACCCCAATAATTCTCATTACGAACAAAAGTGGTGTACTGTCCTGCTACATACTCGTCATAGATATAGGGGCCGGTACCAGCATATCCGTTGACTGTCTGGAAGTCACCCTGCGTAATCTGTTTAGGAGAAATCATAGTGCATACATCCGGCCAGCAAAAATCGTTGATGTATGCAAAGTACGGTGTATCATAGGTCAGACGGATAGTGTATTCATCCACCGCCTCAATATTGGTATAATTGACAACACCGGGCAGTGATGTAAAAGACGGATTGATATGCCAGGACTCAATATTAGCAATCGCTGCCTCTGCGTTAAAAGGTTCTCCATCATGGAAGGTTACACCTTTCCGCAAGTAAAAGGTAAGCTGCGTACCATCATCGCTCAGTTTCCAATCTTCTGCCAACACCGGCTGGATTTCCCCATCCACATATTTCACAAGGCCCTCATAGAGTAGTTTCTGCGTGGGGCGGTTATCCGCAATCATATAGAGGGGCGAAAGGGTTGTTGTTTCGCCAATCGTGGCGATGTTTAAGACCTTTTCGCTCGTTTCGGTTCCGTTTGTAGCATTTTTGGTCCCGCCACAGCCAGCAAGCATACCCATACACATAACAGCGGCAAGAGCGAGGCCCAAAACACGTTTGGTTCGTTTCATTTTGTTTTGTTCCTTTCTGTAATTTTATATTTATCGAACGGCTTTTTTAGTAATTTTGCCGTGTTCGATCTCATATATGACCTCGCAGAGCCGCGAGGCGATTTGCAGGTCATGTGTAATGACTAAATAGGCACAGTCATGTTCCTGCTCATATTTCTCCAAAAGTTGAAGGACCGCTTCTGTTGAAATCAAGTCAAGACCTGCGGTTACTTCGTCCAGAATTAGAAATTCCGGTGATATAGATAGGGAGCGCAGTAATGCAAGCCGCCGCTGTTCCCCGCCAGATAGTCTTCGGACCGGAGTATCAAGGAGGTTTTTGGATAAACCGGTTTGTTCCATCAATTCAGCAATACGGTTTTTTCGCTGTGACGGAGAAAGATCAGTCAGATTTACAAGGGCTTCCTCCACATTTTTGGATGTACTCCATGCTGGATTTAGCGTTCCGCCAGCATCCTGGAATACCGCTTGAATCTTGCCACGATATTTTCTCCATTCTCGCAAACTCCATTTTGTGGTATCTACGCCATTGATAAGGATGCGTCCTTCAGATGGGCGTTCCAATCCGATCATCAATCGAGCCAAGGTGCTTTTTCCGCTGCCGCTTTCTCCCATAATGGCGATGCTATGACCCTGCTCCCATATCAGAGCGGCATGATCCAATGCACAAAATGTCTCCCCCTGCGCATCATAGTAGGTTCTGGTGAGGTTATCTAATTCAATGCGGTCCATTTCCAATTCACCTCCTCTCGGTGGCAAGCAGCTTCGGCAAAGCGCTTAGTCCATGGCTGTTGCGGGTGAATGAATAGCTGCTCAGTTGCCTGCGTTTCAATAATTTTGCCACGTTCCATCACATGAGTGATAGGGCATAGGGCTTTCATTGCCTCAGTATCATGGGAGATGAATAAAATTGCTGCTGTCTTTTGATATTTTCTCAGTAACTCCAGCAGTAAATCCCGATTTGCTTCATCAAGGGCACTGGTCGGCTCGTCTGCCAGAACATATTTAGGCTTCGTCCCCAAAATCAGTGCCATAGCAATCCGCTGGAGCATACCACCGGATAACTCTCCAGGATATGCACTTAGCACTCGCTTTGTATCGGTCAGGTTGACTTGCCGCAGCACATTTTCCGCAAGCGCATGAGCCTGTTTCTTGTCCAAACCAGTGTGCATACGGAGCGTTTCAATAATCTGACGTTCCATCTTTGCGTGTGGGAAAAACGCTGTCATTGGGTTTTGTGGAATAAATCCAATCGTCTTCCCGCAGAGCGCTCGGCGCTCTTTCGCACCATGTATCAGCAAATTATCTCCATCCAGGAGAATTTGCCCCTGTGCGATCTCCAGATCACCACTGTTCATACCCATAATGGATTTAATCAAAGTTGTTTTTCCAGAGCCACTAGCCCCAGTCAGTCCAATACAAGTCCCTTCATCAATAGATAATGAGACATCGGTTAAAATCGGTGTGTCATTTTTTACTTTCACAGTCAGATTTTTAATCTCAAGCATCAGGCCCCCTCCTTTTCCAAAAGCCTCCCTAAGTAGTTGAAACAAAGGGAGCTGATAAAAATAAAGAAGATCGGGTAAAAGAGCAACTGCGGATGAGTTCCAGCCAATGCCCTCGCATCGGAAAGCATAACTCCCCAATCAATTACATCATCACCCAGAGAAAGACCGATGAATGAGAAACCGGAAATCGCAATAATCATTTCTGCACAGGAAAGGCAAATAAATTGCACAACGTCACGGATAATATTGGGAAGGATATGTACCAGCATAATTCGCATTTTGCTTGCACCGCAGGCAATCGCGCACATGATGTATGCTTTGTCGTACTCACCCTCAATCAAAGTTTTAACCAACTTAATCATCCGAAGAACCAGCGATGCCGTCAGTGCCACTAACATGGTGGGGATACTATTCCCCCAAATACCAATAAAGATAATCAGATAAGCCACAGGCGGAATCGCTGTAACTGCGTTCAAAATACTTTCTGCAAGAATATTTCTGCGGCGTCCCGTCTTTGCCAGCAAGATGCCAAAGACGATACCTAGCAAAATGACAATAGCTGATCCGACCAACACAATGCCTAAAGTTATTTTCCCGCCTTCGAGAATGCGTGAAAACTCACAACGGCCAAAATCGTCTGTACCAAACGGATATTCTGCGCTACTGGATAGATATTTCCCCCGAATATTTGTGGCCGTCGGATCGTGGGGTGCAAAGAACGATCCGAACAAGAAAAATAGCAATATTACAATCGGGATTGAATACGAGAGAATATGTTTTGTCCGGCTCATAGTCTGGCCCCCTCTCTCGCAGAAGCATCCCGTTGCAAAATCCGCCGTAATATATCCGAAAGGATATTGAACATTACCAGCGAAAATGCAAGAAACAGAATTGTTGCGTGGATAACTGGTGAATCCCGATACAACACGCTGTCGATAATCAAATAACCAAGCCCTGGTAATGAGAACACGCGCTCTACAATCGCAGAGCCGGCCATACAAAGCCCGAGCATCTGGCAAAAGCTGGGAAGAAGTGTTACTACTGCGTTGGGGAGTGCATATCGCAATAAGATTTTTCCTTCTGATAAGCCTCTGCAACGAGCATAGAAAGCACTATCCTGCTCCATTTCTTTTTGAATATTATTCGCCAGCATAGGTGAAAACAGTGCAATACACCCAATACCAATGCAGACTGCGGCTGGGAGATATCGCATCAATCCTGTGTTTCCTGCCACCGATGTCAGGCCGAGCTTGACAGCAAAAATATCAAGGTAGGTGCTGGCAAAGAAAAAGGATGGGATGGACACCCCTGCAATACACAGAAAAATCAGTGCATGACCAATCATTCTTTTTCTTGTCAAATAACAAAGACAGCCGAATAGAAGAATGAAAACTGCTTGAATAACGGCTGAAATCAATACAATCGTTACTGTAATGCCAATAGCCGTTGTGACTTTCTCAAACACTGGCTGCCCGCTTACAAAGGATTTTCCAAAATCCAAATGGAGTGCATCCCGTACCCAAGTCACATACTGTACGGGCAGCGGATCATTGAGCCCCATATCTTCCCGCAGCGCCTCCATCTGCTCATCCGTAAAGCTAAATGCTGCAAATGATCGGCGAGCATATGCTTCTGCCGGATCAATGGGCGATAGGCGCACAAGCAGGAAAGAAATCAGCGTGACAACAACAAGCGTTATCAGCATTTCAAGGACTTTATTGACAATAAATCGCCTTGTTGCCTTGCTCATTTGTTTCCCTCCTAAAAAAATAAGCTTTGCGGTTAGAGAAGTCTAACCGCAAAGCTTATGATACTTCATATTTAATTATTGCTCCACTCCCAGAAGCCCCAATCTATCCAAAAAGCCAATCAATTTCTACTCTTTCGGTATTCGCTGGGAGATTGCCCTATGATCTCCTTAAAAGCAGTGGAAAATTTATTGGGATTTTCGTATCCGACCATTCCAGCTATCTCCGCTATTGACATCTTTGTTGTAACTAAGAGTTGGGTAGCTGCCTGCATTTTATATTCACGTTGAAATGCGTGGATTGGTTTCCCGTAGACCGCCTTAAAACAGTCCTTCAAAGCGGTAAGACTCATCCCATATCTATCTGCAATACTTTTCAATGTTTCTCGGCTATCTAATTGGTTTGCCAACTCACATTTTAGTACTTTAATCTTTTTGATTTGGTTAGCGGAATAGTATGCAGCAGTCTCAAAATTCTCTTGCGGGAGCATCTGGGAAAGCAGAAAAAGACTCTCCAATACTTTTAACCGTAAGTATCCCATAGGAGCTGTATCTCGTACTTCACAGATTTCTTGAAACACATGACGCAGATTGGGAGGAGTCTTAATAATCGAACAACAATGGCCGTCACAGAATTTGTCTATCAATTCTTTCAGATTTATTGAAACGCCCTCTACAACATTTTCAAAAATCAGTCCGGTTATATCTAAGTCGATAATAAATGCAACTCCATCGTAATATCCAATCGGAAATTCTGGTGGTTCTCGTTCGGGAGATAGAAGGCTAACCGCGAAATCTCCTTCACCCAAGTAGGTAACAAAGCCATGCTTATACTCACACTCAAATCTTCCGGCACGACAGTATGCTATTTCTAAAATGTTTGGCATCGCTCTACTTCGCATACGGCATGAGGAAGCCTCAAAAGTTGAATATGCTAAATCAATACCAGGAAATAGATGGTAGCAGTGCATAAATCCGTTTGGCGTATCGCATTGCATTTGGTACTTAGTTTCATTTTCGTTTTCTTCCATGATTTTTGCTTTAGTTCCAAAAACATCCAACTTTGCAATTTCTGCGTTTTCCATTAGCCGCATTTAGGAAACCATCTCCCTTTCGTAGTTAGTCATAAGTAATCAATGTTATATTAGCACAATCATAAAGGAAAGTCTATTTTTATCATGCTCAAAACAATTTTTATCATGCTCAAAACATGTTTGGATTTTGGAATTATAAAATGTAGGCAAAGAGCATATAGCATCATTCCATGTGCAAACTATGAAATATAAAATGTATATGGGTGATGTTGAATGGCAAAAGTTGAAGACTGCCCTGGCTTTGAAACCTTCGGTGCAGATGTAAAAGAAGCACGGAAGGCGAAGAACCTTGCACGAAAAGATTTAGCCGAAAAGGTGAATATTGATACCAGGTATCTTGCCAACATTGAAAACGAAGGCACGATCCCCAGCCTGCCGGTCATCATACAGCTTGTAAAAATCTGCGGCTTGCCGATGGAGAGATATTTCAATCCAGAGGTCATGCGAGAGGAAAGCGAGCTGCGCCAGCGGGTCGGACAGAAGTTAAAGCTCTGCCCGGAACAGTATTTGCCTATCGTGGAAGGTACCATTGACGGGGCCTTAAAAATTGAAAAGCCGAATGAAGAAACGGAGGGTGTCTGAACATCCTCTGTTTTTCTTATTTTGTGGGCATTTTGGGGCTTCCGCAACGCTTTATAAGTAGGGATAAGATACGGTAGCAAGCACAGCAAGCGAGTACCCGCTTGCGAATTTTGAGATTTTCAGGTCCCTTGCCCGAAAATCCAAAATTGCTTGTTGGGATAATCCCAAACCCTTATGAAGAACGGAGGCGGCGCATGGCAAACCGAAAGCGGAATATCCAAATGAAATTCTATGTCACGGAGGACGAAAAACGGCTCATAGATGAGAAAATGAGCCAGCTCCCCACACGCAGATATGGTGCCTACCTCCGCAAGATGGCGATTGACGGATATATCATCTATACGGACACCGCAGATATCAAGGCGTTCATCAAAGAGCTTTCCTCTATCGGTCGGAATATTAACCAGATCGCCAAGCGAATTAACGCCGGAGGCCCTGCGTATCAGGCTGACATGGACGAGATACGGGAAAGGCTGGACGAGATATGGCAGTTACAAAGACACATCCTATCAAGTCAACGCTGAAAGCAGCCATTGACTATATCTGCAACCCGGAAAAGACGGACGGAAAGCTGCTTGTATCCTCCTATGGCTGCGCCGCCGAAACTGCGGATATCGAATTTGCCTGGACCCGCCGCCATGCTATTGACAAGGGAACGAACCTGGGGCGCCACCTGATCCAAGCCTTTCAGCCTGGGGAGGTCACGCCGGAACAGGCCCATGAGATCGGCATGGAGCTCGCAAAAGAAATCCTGGGCGGCAAGTATGAGTTTGTACTTACCACTCATATAGACAAAGATCATGTTCATAATCACCTGATTTTCAATGCGGTCAGCTTTGCGGATCACAAGCACTATCATTCCAACAAGCGGAGTTATCACTATATCCGTCGCACTTCGGACCGGCTTTGCAAGGAACACGGTCTGTCTGTCATCATCCCAGGACAGGACAAGGGCAAGAGCTATATTGAACATCAGGCTACGCAGAACGGCACCAGCTATAAGGCAAAGTTGAAAGCGGCCATGGACCGGCTCCTACCATCTTGTTCCGATCTGGAAGAACTGCTCCGCCGCCTGCAGAGAGAAGGCTATGAGATCAAGCGCGGCAAGTATATCTCCGCCAGAGCGCCGGATCAGGAACGGTTTACCCGTCTGAAAACCCTGGGTGTGGACTACACCGAAGAAGCCCTTGCCGCCCGGATCGCCGGACGTTCCAGACCTTCCCGCCAGCCGAAGCAGCGGAGCGGAAAGATTTGCCTGCTCATTGATATCCAGAACAACATCAAGGCACAGCAGAGCGCAGGCTTCACCCATTGGGCGAAGCTGAACAATCTGAAACAGGCCGCCAAGACCATGAATTTCCTGACGGAATACGGGATAAGCAGTTATGGAGAACTGGAAAGCAAATTGAACGCAGTATCCGCACGCAGGGATACCGCTCATGCGGAGATCAAGCGGATAGAAAGCAGAAGTGCCGAACTTGCCATTGTGATGAAGCACGCTGGCACTTACCGTCAGCTAAAGCCGCTTTATGACCGATACCGTAAATCGAATGATAAAGAAAAGTTCCTGCGGGGGCATGAGAGCGAGATCATCCTTTTTGAAGCGGCCGCCAGAGAATTGAAACGGCTGGGGGCTGTGCCGCTGCCGACAACGGAAAGCATGAAAACGGAGCTTGCCAATCTCAACGCAGAAAAGGAACGGCTCCTTGCAGAGTACAAAACCGCAAGGACCGAAGCCCAGGAATACGATACCGTCAAGCAAAATGTGGGTGCGCTACTAACCGTTCCAAAGGAACAGGAACAACAGCGGCGGCATGAACTTGAATAATTTTCTCTGAAAGACGCTGGGCGCAGCTCCCGGCATCCTGTATAATGGAACTGCGGAAGGAGGTTTTACCGATGACAAGAAGCGAAGCAATCAAAGCATTTTTCTTCAAAAGTGTACTGCCCGTAATCGTGGCGCTGATCCTGTATTGTATTTTCAAATCCGCCTGCATGAAGAACAGAGAGCTTGACTATGTATGGCTCTGGATACTCTGCGGGCTGCCGTTTGGCCTCCATCGGATGTGCCTCTGGATCGTGCCGGGCGGCGGCTCCCTGGGTGGAGGGATCGCCCTGTTTGCATTGAACTTTATTATCGGCGGCGTGATAGGCGGTTTCGTTCTGGCATGGCGGTTGATTGTGGCGGTATGGTATGTGCCGCTGACGGTGTACCGGCTGATCGTTGGATGATTTTCTTGCGTCATGGAAATATGGAAAACTGCCGCTCGTGCTGATGGAAAAGCCATTCACAACCTGATGGAAAAAGACAAGCCTTTTCCACAGGTTTGCAAACAACTTTCCCACAGCCTCGCAATTCTGGCAGTTTACGCACATTTCCACAACGCCTACTACGGCGGCTATCCATCCTTTCCCATCCAATCCTAAAAAAATACTATGGAAATCCTTCTCTAACTGAGGTACAGTTTGTACCCCTGTTCAAATAATTTGATTAAAAAGAAAAAGCGGGAGTACAGCCGATCGGACGAACCGAAAAGCTGTACTCCCGTTTTGTGTGACAGAAAGTGTTTGAAATCGACTCTTTTTCTTCGTGTGCCAGCAATCAGACCGACACCAGGGAAATCATAAAGGCTACCTTTGAAAACACGGATGTAGGGAATTATTCTGCGGTTTTCGCCCCCTTATCCTCACAGATTTTAGACCGTTTGGAACTGTAATGCGGACAAGCGACCAGACATACCCGGAAACTCTGCTTGCAACCGTGAACACATTTTTTGCAGATATGGTTATACTGCCGCCTGCCGTTCTCGCCCAGGAAGAACGCCCATTCCAGCCGCCATTTCTTGCTTCGGCTCATAGGCAGTCATGCTCCGGCACATCACGGCCGGGCTTCTTGCCCTCCGGGGGCTTGTACTCGGCACACTCCCGTTTTGCGTCCTCCAACCTCTCACGGATGGAAGGCTTCTCCGGCGTTGTCCGCTCTGCGTACTCCTGGGCTTTTTCCAATTCTTCGCCACGTCTGCCGTTGTTGATAACACCGTCGATCATGCCGTAGTCATCCTCCAGCGTCATTTCCGCTGTGCGGAGAGGATTGTCCTTTTCTGGCTGCTCCGCGAGGACGGCAAAGGCTCGCGTACCGTTGCCCATGATAAGGTATTTTCCATCGTCAGACTGATGGTGAACCCCATATCCTGCCACTTCCATCTGTTCCCGTGTCATATTGGTCACACAAAAGCTGCCTCTGGGGGTGTTGATCCGCTCCTGTGTCGCCATTTGATCCGGCGTGGGGATCGTGACCTCCGCTGCCCGTTCCGGCTGCAAAAATTCCGGCACCTGGGAGAAGCCAAAGCGGTCACAGTAATGAGCGGTATCCTTCCCGTCCTGATGCAGCACCACAATATCGGACACGGACAGGGAGTGCCCCTTGAAGTCTGCCGGGCGGTCGATATTAAATCGGGTATAGATGCTTCCCAAACTGTCCTGCTCTGTCAGCGGGGCGGTGTAGACCAGTTCATAGTTCTCCGGCTTTACAGAAAGGCCATTGTTGCGGATGGCCTCCAACGGCTCAAAGCGGTAATCCAATGTTTCATTGCCGCTTTTCAGTTGGTAGATGGAAAAGGTATCTCTCGGAACGGCCTGCGCCTGCTCCGCAATGTCGGCGGGCGTCTGCACATAGGCGGCCGCCTCCGCTGCATACTCCCGTTCTGCCTTTTCCGCAAAGGCCAGCATTTCGTTAATACGGGACTTGTCCGGGTTCTCCAACGCTGCCTTGACCTCCGCCGGGTCGAAGTCCAGAAATTCCTCATAGCCTGTGGCGTCCTTGAATTTTTCGATCTCCGAAGGAAGATAGTCCTCCTGCGTCTGCCCCAGCGCCGCCAGCTTTTCATCCAAAGCGGAAATGCGTCCGGCCATCAGATTTTCGTAAAGTTTCTCCTTTGCAGCATGCGCCTCCGGGTGCTCCGCCGCATACTGCGGATCGTTCTGACGGAAAAACTCGTCCATGTCAAAGGCGATATCCATAGCCCACTCGGATTTTTCTTCTTCGGGAAGATCGTCTTGAAAAGTCATCACCCGGTACTCGTCGGGGATACTGCCGCGCTCACCGTCGTAATACTCATGGAAACTATCACCCGTATCACGCACATAGCCCTGATCCGTGAAGGTGCCGTTTTCCTCCAACGCAACGTCCCGGCCGTAGGCCTCATAGTCGATGTAATTCTGCAAATGCTCTGGCACCTGCATAACGTCCAGTTCTTCGATGTAATAGCGGCCCAGATCGTCATAGTCATGGATATTGGGGTAAACCTCATAGCAATCCAGATTCTCGGTGAGGTTGATGATCTCCTGCAGGCTGCCGCAATGGTCGCCCATTTCCATACCGGCCTGAAACTGTGCGTATTCGCTTTCGCTCATTTCATCCAGCTTCGATGCCAGATAATTCAGCTCGTCCAGATTTTCATATTCACCCAGCTTACTGTAAAGACCGTCCACATAGCAGTCATAGTCCGTGATGAACCATTCCTCATAGGGCTGGCCGAAGTCATCCTTCTGGCCGATCCCGATCCGCTTAAACACTTCCTTCAATTTCTCGGCGGTGGTGGGAAACTTCACCCACTCGCCCACAAGCTCGCCCTCATTGTACTTTCCAAGATTGGTAATAAAGGCGGCAAAGGGATAATCCTTGTCGTGATCGTAATATGGCATATCAGCACCTCCTTACAGTTCCGGCGCAGACTTTTCCTTATGGGGCTGCGCCTTGCTTTTCTCTGCACATTCCTTTTTGCCCTGTTCCAACCGTTCCCGGATGGATGGCTTTTTCTCTGGCTCCGCAGGGCGTTCATGGTTCCACTCGTCGCCGGAGAGAGAAATATATCCGTGTTCCGTAAAATGACCCTGTTCCTCCTGCATGGCATACTTGCCAAAAGGAACAGGGTCGATTGCCTTCAGAAGTTCCGGGGGCAGCAGCATATCCATGTGCTGTGCCAGATACCGCCAGCCCAGATCGTTCAGGTCGTGGATGTTTGGCTCAAATACAAAATAGTCGATGTTGGCCGCAAACTCCTTGAACTGCTCCGGCGCTGTCAGCTTGAAGGGCGAGACCTGCACCGCCGCCAGCACCTCCCGGTCCTCCGGGGAGAGGGCAGTCACCGCCGCCCTCACTTCGGGTAAATGTTCCAAAGTCTTATTTTCTGCCATTGACACCTTCCTTTCTTTTCGGAAATTCCAGTTTGAAGTTGATGTATTTGCCACCCGTGTCATCCAGGATCACCGCAGCGTCATAAGCAGCCTGTTTCTTTTCAGACCACATTCCCTTGACATTGGTACGGCCCTTTTTCAGAAGGTCCGTTGCCATCTTCTTTGTCAGCTCCTTCTTGCGGCTCGTCCAGAAGCGGTCATTTTTCCAGAGGACGAAACCGCAGGACCGATCCGAACACGCAAAGTTCTTCTTGCCCTCATAAACCGGCTGGCCGCAGCGGGGGCAGGTGCCGATCACTTCCTTCTCCGGGGCAAACAGCTTTTTGCCATCCTCGGAAATGCAGGAATAGGTGGACACGATCTCCTGGACCATCGTGCGGATACCGTCCATGAAGGTATCCGGGTCAGCGCCGCCCTTTGCGATCTCCGTCAATTTTTGTTCCCATTCCGCCGTCAGCATGGGAGAGGTCAGCGGCTCCGGCAGGACTGTGACAAGGTTGATACCGGCTTTTGTGGGGATCAGGCTCTTGCCCTTGCGCTCCACAAATCCGGCTGCTACCAGCTTTTCGATGATAGCCGCCCTGGTCGCAGGCGTGCCAAGACCTTTTCGCTCCGCCTCATCGGGAATATCATCCTTGCCTGCGTTCTCCATAGCGGACAGGAGGGTATCTTCGGAGTAGGGCTTCGGCGGCTGGGTAAAATGCTCGGTAACAGCAACCTCCGCACCGCCAAAAGTCTGCCCTTTGGTGAAGTCCGGGAGCGTATCGCCGTCCCCATCCGCAGGCTTTTCTTTTAGGGAGGTACGGAAAATGCGGTCGATCTCCCGCCAGCCTTCGGAGAGGATGCGCTTGCCCTTTGCGGTGAAGGAATAGCCGCCGCAGTCGAAAATTGCCGTGACCGCCTCATACACATACGGCTCCGCTGATGCACACAGCAGCTTGCAGTAGACCAAGAGAAACAAATTGCGCTCGCCCAGGGGCAGAGCCTTGATATCCGCTTTTTCAATCTCCATCGTGGGGATAATGGCGTGGTGATCAGATACATCTTTATCGGAAATCATGACCTCCACCAGCGGAAAGAAGTTGCCGCAGCCATCAAAAGGTGGTAGCTTTGCCGCCAGGTGGATCACGCAAGAGGCCGTTTCCGCCATATCGGAGGTCAGATATCGGCTGTCCGTGCGGGGATAGGTCAGCAGCTTCTTTTCGTAGAGGCTCTGGGCGTAGTCAAGGGTCTGCTTTGCCGTGTAGCCAAGCAGCCGGTTTGCCTCACGCTGCAAGGTGGTGAGGTCATAGAGCTTCGGCGGCTGTTCTTTCTTCTGTTCCTTCGTGACAGAGGTACAGGTGATGGCCGCACCCTTGCACATGACCGCTGCCTGTTCCGCCTCCGTTGGATCGGTGAACTTTTCCGACACCGCCTCGGTTCCATCCAGCGTCAAGCGCAGCAGATGATACTTTTCCTTGTGAAACAGCGTGATCTTCGCGTCACGCTCCGCCAGCATTGCCAGTGTGGGTGTCTGCACACGGCCCACATTCAGGGTACGGTGATAGAGAACGGAGAAAAGGCGCGTGGCATTGATCCCCACCAGCCAATCCGCTTTCTGGCGGCAGAGGGCAGATTGATACAGGGCTTCATAATCGGCGCCGGGGCGCAGATCAGAAAAGCCCTCCCGGATAGCGCTGTCCTCCATCGAAGAAATCCAGAGACGGAGGACCGGCTTGCGGCAGCCGGCCATTTCATACACCAGACGGAAGATCAGCTCACCTTCACGCCCGGCATCACAGGCATTGACGATGGTATCCACGTCGGGGCGATCCATCAGGGCACGGAGATTTTCAAAAGCGTCCTCCTTGCCCGGTGCCAGCACATAGCGGAACGGCTCCGGCAGAATGGGAAGATCATCATAACGCCATTTCTTGAAACGCTCGTCATAACTGCCAGCATCCATCGGGGATACCAAGTGTCCCACGCACCAGGATACGAGAAGGCCGTTGCCCTCATAAAAGCCATCGGCCCTGGATGAAGCACCCAGGGCCGATGCGATAGATTTTGCCACACTCGGTTTTTCTGCGATAATCAGTTTACTCATTCTTTTCCTCCGTTTCCTCGTCCTCAGTCAGATATTCTTCTTCATCCTCCAGGTCGAAATCATTCAGATCAGCGGGAACTTTCTTTTCCTGCTTCGGTTTCAGCACCAGGAAATAGACTGCCGCGCCGCCTCCGGCTGCAAGGATCAGCAGCACCGCCAGGATCGCCCCGGTATTGCTTTTCTTTTCGGGTTCCGGATTCTCCGGTTCGGTGGGCTCCGCAGCTTTCTGTTCTGTGCCAACACATTCACTAAGATTTTTTACGCAGACCGGGCAAGCGGTATTGACCGCACCGGCCTGGCACTTTTCCGTACAGGTGCAGACAATAGGTGTTTCCGCCTTTTCTCCATCCTCCGTGAGCGCCATGAGGTCGGCTTCATCCACCTGGTTCAGAAAATGCACGGTTTCCTCGCCCTCGTCGTCACGGTCAATAATGAGATAGAACACATTGCCATTCTTCGTTTCTACTGTGATAAACTGCTTGCCGCTGGCAGTAGGGCTGCCGATATCGTCGATCAGCGAAAGGTTCCCGTCCGGCGTCAGGGCGGCACCGCCATTCAGACCGCTGCCCAGCATCCCCAGCAGATTTTCCAGCGTTTCCGCGTCCAGAGAGAAAGAACCTTCCCCGGAACCAGCCTCGCCGTCACTTACCGTCATGTAGCCGGAATAGACATAGCCGATTTTCTCCGGCAGGATGACCTTCAGCCAGTCGCCGTCCGTGCCGATCACCTTCACGGTCGTTCCGTTGGGAAGCTGGGTGAAGGCGGTGTAGTCCATTCCCGCACCCGTGCGGACATTCAGATTGCCGCCGCCCGTGGTGACGGTGCCGGTCTGCTCAGAGTCATTTTCGCTGGAACTGAACTGGATACCATCATCGGTGACGGATACTGTGACCTGGCTGCCTGCCAGAGTGGAAAGCAGATCAGAAACATCCCCGGCCGTTTCCTGTTCAGCCACGGGCTCCGTGGTTTCCTCACCGCCGCTGGCAAAGGCGGTGACAGAAAAAGCGGCAGTGCTGAGCACCACCGCCAAAAGAGCCGATACCATTTTTGTCATAAAGTTATGCTTCATCCTCGTATCCCTCCGTTTCCTCATGCTCGGTGCTGGTCTCCTGCAGCATACCTTCCGGCAGGGAGATCATACCGCTGGCGTAGGCTTTCAGGAAGGCGGTCAGCTCCTTGTTGTCCATTTTCACGGCTTTCACCATGCGGACAATTTCCAGATTTTCTTCCTCCGCAAGCTGCGCCTCCAGCGCGCGAAGGCGTTTCTGCTGTTCCGCGATCTTTTCTTTGGTTTTCACAATATCGTTGCGGATCTTCTGTGTCGTTGCCATAGTCAAATAAACTCCTTTCCAAATCGTTCTTTCCATGAATAGTTGCGTCCAAGCCCACGGACAGTTTTCAGATTGGCTTTTGCGTTGTCCTCAAGTGCCAGTGCACGCCGGAATAAATCAGGGTAATGCTCACGCAGGTCGATGATTTCTTCTGCCCGCATACTGGGGCAGAAAAAGCAGGAGGATTTTCCCGGCTGCGGCAAGCCTGCCGCTTCGATTTGCCGGATACATTCCTCTCTGTCCCATCCCCATTCCATCAAGGGATACCATTTGCTGTATTTTGGGTCTGCTAAATCATTCAGCAATACTTTGTCGCTGCGGTAATGCTCACCTGCGTCATAGCCAATGAACTTGACTACCTTCTTCCCGCTGCGCCAGACCTCACGGCACGGGGGATAATTGTTGCAGAACTTTTCCTGCGGGCCGATCTTGTGTTTCAAAGAGCACCGCTTAAAGCCGTAGGCAATAGAGGGCAGCGTGCCACTTTTCAAACATTCATCCTCCAAAGTCAGACGCTTGCCGTCCTTTGTGGTCTTATAGACTCGTGTGATCTCTGGCATACCATGTTCTTTCAGCCATTGATCCATGATATCCAGATAAGCGTAGGTATGCGGATGCTCGCCGCCCGTATCTGCAAACAAGATCAGATCAACGGGAATGTGGTGCTGGTGCAGCCCAACAAGAAGGGCGGTGCTGTTTGCACCGCCACCATAGGAGACAATATTGATATGCTCACCTCCAATCAGTTGTAGGGCGGTCGCCCGAAAGCGTAAAAGTGGGATTGCCAGTAGCTTGTGTTGATATCTGCATACTGGATAGGGTCACCGCAGTGCAGCATTTTTCCGCCGCCCACATAGATACCCACATGGGAAACGCCCGGTGTATCGTAAGTGCCGACGAAAAAAATCAGGTCTCCGGGCTTTGCGTTGGCAGAGGATACCGGGGTGGAAATATTGTAGAGCCCCTGGGCTCCCAGCCTGCCCGTATTGCAGACGCCGCTTTGCGTCAGCGCCCAGGATACGAAGCCGGAGCAATCAAAAGAAGTGTTCGGATTGCTGCCGCCCCAGACATAGGGATAGCCGATGTACTTCTCCGCCTCGGTAATGAGCGTCGCAAAGGTTTCATCTTCCAGTGCGGAAGGCTGGATATCATAGGTGGTGGGCGGTTTGGTGTACTTGTCTACATAGCCGGAGCCGGGGAACAAATCTTCCCGGTTTCCCAGCGTTGCCATATAGACCGCATACAGGGAAAGCATTTCCTCGTCCATGATGTAGACCGGCACATGGGAAAGATCGAAGTTTTCCAGCTTCACCTTGCAGATATAGTAGTTGTACGGTACTTCCACGTCATAGTCATTTCCCTCGCTGTCTGTCCGTGTCTCCGTCCGATAGCGCACCTCCACTTCCACGGTCTGCGTCAGGATGTACTGCTTTTCAAAGAGCATTTGCAGTTCCTCCTGAACCTCGTCGATGGTGAACACACCTTCATGGAACGCCGTGAGAATGGAGATCAGCACATAAGGGTCATGTTCGATCTCGTCCAGATCAAAACGGTATTCGTCATATCCGGGGTGCAGAGTCTCATAGTGGTCCAGCTCATATTGAAGCTCCTGCTCCAATTCGCAGTAGGCCGCCTCTGCAGCCAGCATATCCGTGTCCTCGGAGAGATAAGAGGAAGTAAATACACCGCCCACACCGGAACCTGCCATCATGGAACAGGAAGATACCCCGCCAAACAGCAAGGCAATACAGGTACCAATGCCGATCACCAACAGAACCGCCCGGCTATGATGCTTGATGTAGAGAAAGGTTTCCTTGAATGCGTCCTTTACTTTCTGTGCCGCACTTTTCGCCGAGGCCGCTGTGCTCTTTGCGGTTTTCTCTGCTTGTCGCAGTTCCTTTGCATAGTTCCGCTTGATCCGCTGTTTCTGCAGAAAGCGGGATACCGGGTTAGAAGCCGCCAATGCAGGATCATCATGCAGTGCCTTTTGGTAAAGGTAATCGGCGTTTGCCTTAAAAGAAGCCTGCTCTGCCTTCGCCGCATCACGCCAGGGCTTTGTGCGGTGATGGTGGACGGCGGCACGGACTTTGCCTTTTCCGTAGGCAAGCCCACGCTCCGTCAGCACCTCGCCCTTGTGTCCGGCCTCAACACCCACATTTTCCTGTTCCACCTCATGCACCTTCGCATGGGCAGCGTGGACGATCTCATGGACCGGCCGAGAAAGCGGATTGTGCCGCAGGCGTCCATTGGGGCGTTTCTCCACTTCTTCAAAGTGAAGCTGCGTTTTGCCTTTTCCGGCTGTCTCGTCAAAAACACGCTCGGTACGGAGAACTTTCTTTGTGGGGATAGCGGCTTTTGCCGCATCCAATTTGTCCGCCGCACGGTCGGAACGGTCGATGTACTTTCCAAGTATGGGATCGGCACGTTCTTCCTCGGTAAATTGCAGGCGGGAGGACGGGCGCTGCCTTGCGGCAGAACCATCCCGCACCGCCTGGGTGTCAGCCTTTTCCGCCTTTCGTGCGCTTTTCTTCTCATGGTGTTCCGCCGCACGCAGGGCAAGGTCAGCCGCAGCGCCAGCGGATTCTTCCGAAGAAGCGGACAGCTCTGTTTCCGGCTCCCGGCTGCTGATATGTTCCACCTCGCCCGTGGCAAGGTTTTCCGATACCGCGCCGTCACGGGTCATTTTCTGAGTGATCTTATCGGTCGCTTTCAGTTCCCTCATAGGCAGTCACCTTCCTTTCCATAGGGGCAAAAGTCGCCGCAGGTGCCATTCTCGATCATGGCGATATAGCGGAAAATGGGATAGGCCTGGGGCGGGCAGACCGCATTTCCTAATGTTTTCAGCCGCAGCGCCCGGTCATCCATGCGCTCAGTCATGCGGGGGATTCCTTCCGGTTCGGCGGCCCAGAGGATACGTCCGTCCATCCTTTCGGGAAGCCCATGAGCCATTCTACCCAATCCGGGTTCAGCGCCGCCGTTTCGGACACCGGCCGTTCCTGGGAGATGATCTGCGCCGACAGGTTCCCGTCCTTCTTCGCCGGATCGAAGGCCGACGGCTTCAAAGTTGAGCGGAAACCGTCCGACGCCACCGGGGTCAGATAGAATACCGCCGCCGACAGGCTGAGGCTCCAGATTGCCCCGTTTCGGTTCCTCTTGCGGAATATCCCATTGTCCGACAGGAACACATCCAGGCTTGCCGCGTCCCTGGCGGTGTTGTTGTCGGAGGCAAGGGGCGTGGGAAACATCAGCCGCGACGATAAAAGTTCGCTGGCGCTCATGCCATGCGCCGACGCCGCAAGCCGGAAATACGAATGGGAGAACAGCGTATCCCGCTTTTGCCAGGTCAAAGATCGTTTTGTCGAGCCCCATATTGATGAAGCCAGCAACATTTTCCCCAAGCACCCAACGGGGCCGCAGCTCGGTAATAACGCGGCACATTTCCGGCCACAGGTAGCGTTCATCCGCAAAGCCCTTCCGTTTTCCGGCGGTGGAGAAGGGCTGACAGGGAAAGCCGCCTGAGATAACGGTAACTGTTTCAAGTCCTGTTTTTTCAAAAAACGCCTCCTTCGTGAAAGTAGTAATATCCCGGAACCTGGGAACATCCGGCCATCGTGCGGTGAGGACGGAGTGCGGAAAATCCGCCCACTCACACTGGCAGACGGTTTCAAACCCGGCAGCCTCCGCCGCCAGGTCCAGACCGCCAATGCCGGAAAACAGGCTCACATGGGTCAGTTTATTCATGGAGCATCCGCTCCCGGATGGATTTCTCCATTGTATCGTAGGCCCAGGGCGTATCATCCGCGGGTAGCCCCCAGCGCCTGCAAAGGCGTTTCATCCTGCGCTCATAGCCGGACACGCTTTTCTGGATTTTCAAAAGTGCCTTTTCGTCCGCAGCCTCCGCCAGTCTGCGGGTCAAACTGAAATGATAACAATAGAGATCATACAAATCACCGATCAGAAGCCGAAAACTTCCGCTGCCGATCACATATTTTTCATCATTCATGCGCCGTGCCTCCTTTCCCGGTTTCACCAAGTTTTGTCGTCATAATGCTGTAAAGCTCATTATCCTGCGGAAAGTGATCCACAAATGGCAAGATCACATTGCCGAAGAAGATCAGCCCCTCGCCGGGGCCTGCGTTGCTGATATGTGCCGCTTGCTGGGTGGAGATATTCAGTCGTTCACAGAGGATTTTCCGATCCCCGCTGGCCTGATTGAGAAGATAGATGAAGTCGCTGTTTTCAAAAATGTTCTCGATCTCCGGGGAGGCAAGAAGGTCCTTGATGTTCTGGGTGATCCCGGTGGGGATACCGCCCCATTTACGAAAGCGTTTCCAAATCTCCACACTCCAGGAACCAACCTCGCCTCGCAGCAGAAGATGGAACTCGTCCACATAGTACCGCGTGGACTTGCCCTCGCTCCGATTCACCGTGACGCGGTTCCATACCTGATCCTGAATGACCAGCATCCCAAGATTTTTGAGCTGCTTGCCAAGTTCCTTGATATCAAAGCAGACAAGGCGGTTGTTGATATCCACATTGGTTCGGTGGTTAAAAACATTCAGGCTGCCATGCACATACAGTTCCAATGCCGCCGCAATCCGCTGCGCCTCCGGCTCCGGCTGACGCTTGATCTCGTCATAGAGGTCGCCAAGGACAGGCACGTTCTCCGGCTTCGGATCGGCAAGATAGGGGCGGTACACCACGCGCACCGCACGGTCGATGACCGTTTTCTCCACCGGCTCCAAACCGTTGCGCCCGCCAGCTGCCAGTTCGCAGAAGGATAGAATAAAGTCGCTCTTTAGGGCAAGCGGGTTATCATCCTCGGAGTAGTTCAGGCTCATATCCATGGGGTTCACATACTGGCTGCTTGTGGGAGAAATCTTGATGACCTGCCCGCCCAGGCGGTGGACCAGCGGAAAGTATTCCGCCTCCGGGTCGCAAATGATGATATCGTCCTTTGTCACCAAAAACACATTGAGGATTTCACGCTTTGCCGAGAAGGACTTGCCGCTGCCCGGCGTACCAAGAATCAAACCGTTGGGCGTTTTGAGCTGCTTGCGGTCTGCAAGGATCATGTTGCCGGAAGTAGCGTTCAGGCCGTAATACAGCGCCTCGCCGCTCTGGAAAAGTTCCTGAGAGATAAAAGGAACAAAAATTGCCACGGCAGAAGTGGTCAGACCGCGTTCGATCCTGATTTGGTTGACGCCCAGCGGCAGCACCGACACAAGCCCCTGCTCCTGCTGAAAGTCCAGCCGCACCAGATGACAGTTGTACTTCTGCGCCACAGAGGAAGCCCGGAAGATATCGTTCTCCAGCTTTTGCTTTGTGTCCGCCACATTGACTACCAGGAAGGTCATCAGGAACATTCGCTCATTCCGGCTTTGCAGATCACGGAGGATGTTCTTTGCTTCACCTGCATAGGTGGCAATGTCGGTGGGGATGATGTCCATATCGAACCCTTCCCGCGCCGCCCGCTTCTGAGCGTCGATCTTCATACTGTCCAGATCGGTGATCTTGCGCTTGACAGTTTTGATGGCTTCATTCTGATCCATGCTGCGGATATGGACGCTGACAAAAATGCTGCTGTCCGTGTCAAGCAGATCGGCAAGCACCCGGTCATTGAGTTCCGGGGCTGTGATTTGCAAAAAGCTGACCGCGCCGACTTTGCTGCCCATCTGAAACCGCCGTGCTTCGCCAAACCGAAAAGAGGACGGCGCAATGAAATCCTTGACCGACAGGCCGGAGGGCGCCAGCCACTCCCACGCAAAGGAAAACGGATCTCCGTCTGGGTGAAGGATACCGTGCAGCACCGCCAGCCACTCCTTGCCATCCAGCACCTTTGCCAGTGCGCCCATGGCCTTAAAGTAATTCAGGGCATCCAGCATGATCCGGGAAAAACGGGCTTTTGCCTCCTTGCTGTTCTTTGCTTCAATGGTCAGCACCAGGAATTTTGTCTTGACCATGCCGTTGTTGCCGTGTTCCAACTGCCCGCGGAGTATATCCGTGTAGAGGGCGCGTACCGTGTCGAACTTGTCCTCCTGCGCCGCGATCTCAATTCGTTTGCGAAAATCCGCTTTGTTCACCTTGCGGCAAACAAGGGATAATTCCATGCCGATAGAAGCGTCATGGGCGTTATACATATCGCAGAGGGCTTCAAAAATCGCCGTCTGGTCATCTGGCTTTGCAAGCTGGTAATTCACATCCTCAAATTCCAGGCAACGGCTCCATGTGGTATCATCCAACCGGCACAAGCCGTCCGGGTACATCTGACGGAAGGGAATGGTGTCCTGCGCCGAGTGAGGTTTCCCATCACCTCTGGCGGTTTCCAGGATACGGCTGATCTCACGCTTTTCTGCGGCGGTCAGTTTTACCGCGGCTTTTGCCGCCTGCCGTGCCTGCGGCTCTGGCTTTCGCTTTCTGAACAATGGCTTTCACCTCCTTTTCCGCCTGGGCCTGCCGCTCCAGGGCTGCATAGAAATTGTTTGTCTGGTAAGGGCGCTCCTTCGTCCGCAGGAACATACAGCGGATAATCTGTCCGGCCACCACCTCCAGGGGTTGACCGTGCCGCTCATACATGGCGAGCAGAAAGAACGGGAGCATGACGATAATCATGCAGAACGCGGCGGCGCTGTTGCTGGCCGTGCGTCTGAGCAAAAAGAAAAGCGGTACTCCGATGAGTGCCGCCGCTCCGAAACATATAAGCTGCCGTTTGGTAAGCCCAAACAGCACTTTGGATTTTACTTTCGTCAAATCCTTTGGAATGGTCACATACGCCAATTTATCAAGCCTCCTTAATGCGCTCCGAACAGGCTCTTAGAGAGGCTGCCGGTCTTGAACAGGGCGAAGCACAGCAGGACCGTGTAGCCCATGCAGGCCCATATCGCGCCTGAGATGTTTCCGTCCGTGGCGATACTCTGTACCAAAACAGAGTAGATTCCCACGCACACCATGATTAGAAATGCCTGGAACGCCAATGCAAACAGGGATTTCAAGTAGTTCTGTCCTGTATGGCTCCAATCCCGGTTCGTCATAGTGGCAAGCGGAATTGGTCCAACGGAAGTTGTCAAATACACCTCGATCATGCGGCCGTAGATGACAAGCATGATACAGATGGAAAGGGCGTTCATGGTAAGCCCCACGAAAAGGGACTGGAACCACAGCCCGAACAGTTCTCCCGTGCCCAGGGCTTCAAGCTGCGCCTCCATATCCGTGATGACGCTGCTGATATCAATGGAGGTATTCCCAATGATGACGCCTGCGCTGCTGTTCACAACGCTTTGCCCGACATCGAAGATACCCATGACGATATTCCATGTGTTCGTCACAATAAGAACGGCACAGAAAGTCTTGAAAATCCACTTGAAGAACATCCAGGTATCTACATCGTGCAGATTGTTTTTCTCTGTCACAAGCTGGATCAGCTCATAACACATTACGAATGTCAGGATAACCCCGGCGATTGGAACGATCACCGTTTCAGAGAGGTTTCGGATCATAGAAAAGACGCCGCTGTTCCATGCCAGCGGCGTCTGTCCCACTTCACCGGCGATCTCGCCTACTTTGGTATTGACCGTATCGAACATGCCCGACAGGTTTCCCGTGATCCCCTCGATGAGCAGCCCTCGGAGCCATTCATCGAGTTTGTCGAGTATGCCGCCCATAAGCGATCACCGCCGGACGATCAACCGAACATGCCGGAGAGCAGAGGTACAAGGGTGATGCCGATGAGGGCGACACCGCCGCCGGCCATCAACTGTTTCATACCCTGGCTTTTGGAAGCAGGGTTGTCCTGACCGTAACCTTCCAGAAGGTTGATAACGCCCCAGATACCAAGACCTGCGCCCAGGGCCACTACGAGAGTCTGCAAAACACCAACTGCACTGTTGAAAAATTCCATAAAATAATCCTCCTAAAAAATGTTTTTGATTTTGGGTTAAGTCGTTGCGTCAATCTCGTACACATCGAAGGTGTCCGTGGGTTTTACCACGGCACGCTGCTTCTTCATGTACCGTTCCATGTCAAAGACATTTTTAGGGTCGGCGTCGGCCGTGTATCTGTAATTCGGGTGCTGGGTGAGGTCGTACTTGTCCGAAAGGAACGGGCGCACGCCCCGCAGCATGAAGATACACTTGCCGCCGTCCATCACTGCCAATTCGTCCTGGGTCATCAACTCCTTTCCTAATTTCTGATAACTGAGGCCGTGGGAAACCTGGCTGCCCCGGTTTTCGGACTGGTTATAGAGATCAATGGTCTCTTTCCCCAGCAATTCCGAAATTTCCTTGAGCGTGGATTTCTCCTTGCCTCCCAAAAACAAAGTGCTGTCACAGTTACCGACAATGGTATCTGCCGCATCTTTGTAGATGGTCTTTAGCTGACTCTGCGACTGCAAAATAATAGAAGCCGATATTTCACGGCTTCGGATGGTGGCAATCAGCTTATCGAAGTTCGGTATCTGGCCGATGTTGGCAAACTCGTCCAGGATTAGACGGACATGGACGGGCAGTCGCCCGCCGTAGAAGTCATCCGCCTTGTCGCAGAGCAGATTGAAAAGCTGACTATACATGAGGGCGGCCACAAAATTGAAGGTGCTGTCCGTATCGGAAAGGATCACAAACAGCGCCGTCTTGCTGTCGCCCAGGGTATCCAGTTCCAGTTCGTCATATTCCATCAGGTCCCGCAGCTCCTTGATGTCAAAGGGAGCAAGCCGGGCACCGCAGGAAATGAGAATGGATTTTAAGGTTTTGCCTGCCGCCATCTTGAATTTGCGGTACTGCTTGACGGCAAAGTGGTCCGGCTCCCGTTCCTCCAACTGAGAAAAAAGCAGGTCCACCGGACTTTGATAGGTTTCGTCGTCCTCTCTGGCTTCACTGGCATTGATAAGGTCCAGAAGTGTGATGAAGTTCTTTTCTTCCTCCGTGGCCTCGTACCAGATGTAGCCGATCAGTGCGGAATAATAGAGGCGTTCCGCTTTGACCCAGAAATCTTCCGAAGATTTTTCGCCTTCGCCCTTCGTGTTCATAATCAGGGCGTTCACCAGCTTTAAGATATCTTTCTCTGATCGGATATAAGCCAGCGGATTGTATTTCATGGATTTTTGGAAGTTTATCAGGTTGAGGCACTTGATACGGTATTTCTTCCGTTCCAGGAAAGCGCCGATCTCCGGCAGCAAGGTTCCTTTCGGATCAGTGCAGACATAGGACGAATGAGCTTGCAGCAGCGACGGCTTACAGAAGAACCGCGTCTTGCCGCTGCCGGAACCGCCGATCACCAGAATATTTTTATTTCTGGCATACTTCGGCTGCTTTGGACGGCTCGCCATCGTAATCCGTTCCGTCTGCGTCATGGGGATGTTTTGGAAAAAGTCCTTGTCCATGTAGGGAGCGATATCCGCCGCCGTACCCCAGCGGGCAGAACCATACTCGATCCCGTGGCGATACTTCTTAGCGTTCTTGCCTTTCAGGTAGACCGCCATGCGAAGGATCACCGCACCGGCTATGCCGATCAGCAGGTCCGTGGGATGAAAACTGAGCCACGGGGAGGAAAGGGCTGCCGTGAAGCCGTCCCCAATGGAGAGCAGCTTGCCGGAAAGGTCAGCACCGGGCGCAAGCCGGAAAGCCTGTGCCAGCTTATCGAAGGGATACACGAACAGAAGATACGGGAGATTCAGCAAAAACAGTTTTTTCATGTTCATCTCTGCACGCTCCGATCTTTGACCTTTACTTTCTCCCGGTCAATGGTGCGGTGTTCCACTTTCTCCGCCGCCTGTTCCTTCGCCTGGGTCAGCCGTTCCCGGATGGAGGGCTTTTCCTCACGGCTCATTTTCCGGCTGGCAAACTCCTGAAATGCCGCTGTGATGGCATCCGCGTCCCGGCTTTTGAAAAAGACCAGGTAACGAGGCTGCTCTGCAGTGGTGTCCTTCTTCAAGGCAAAATCCACATGGTATTTCTTCGCCACATGGGAGAAAGCCTTGATATTCTTGTCACTGATCTCGATATTGGCAAGACCGGCGTTCTGGCTGGCAAGCTGTTTAAGGCTCTGCCTGCCGCGGTAGATTTTGGGCTTCTGGCTTTTCTGGATTTCCTCCAGGAACTTTTTGACGGCTTTTTCAAAGACTTGCTCGCTTAGCTTGGCTCCGTCAACAATGAGCGTTACGGCGCCCCGCGTTACTTCCTCCTGCATTTAGCCTCGCCCCCTTTGCCCGTCCCCGTACATATCATGCTGCACCAGGGAAGAATAATAGCTGTTGATGGTGGTCGGGGCGTTATACAGCGCCGCCAAAAGGTATTTCTTGATATTGCGGACATAGGTGGTGTTGTCCTTCATGCAGTCCATGACATACTGAACATGAGAACTGTCCAGCTTCATAAACCGGGACTTTACCACCTCTGCCGGATAATCGTCTCCGGCAATGCGAATGACTTTGCGGGCAGAACATACGGTATCCACGATCAGGTCAACGATTTCGTCAAGCTGTTCACGGTCGATATGGCTGTCCTGCACCAGATAGCTGTACTCGATGTTGTCCAAAATCACTTCACGATAACATTCTCTGGCTCCCATCCGATCCGTTCCCATCCTTGCCCCTGCGGGGGTGGGGGGATTTGATTGGATAGGATTTGATATCTCCGTACTTGATAAATCAGTTCTTGATGGATCGTTACTTGATCTATCTTTATTTAATTGGGCGGGTTCTTCCTGAATAGGCGTGACCAATGTTGGGTTTGCCTGTACGGGATTTTCCCGTATAGGTTTTTCCTGTGCAGGCGTTGGCTCTTTAGGCTGCTCCAAAATGGTGTACTCAATCGAGCCGAGCTGACCGTTTGCGCCTCTGACGCGCTCACGGATCAGATAGCCGTGTTCCTCCAGCTCCCGGATGCCGCCACTGATACTGTCGATACCGTCCTTGCAGATACGGGAAAGCCCCTTCATGGTGTAGTCCCAGTTCTCCGGCAGGGACAACATGAGGGAAAGAAGCCCCTTTGCTTTCAGCGACAGGGACATATCCCGCAGATGATGGTTTGACATGACCGTGTAATCACGGGTCTTTTCAATACGGAAAACTGCCATCTTCGATACCTCCTTCCTGTGAAGATAAAAGTGTTGATTTCGATGAAAAAAGCCTCCGTTTTGCCTCTCGGATGTGTTCCAGAGGAAAACATCCACGCCCGCCTGCTTGCAGCAGTCTGAGAGGGAAAAGCAGAGGCTTTCGCACCCTAAGTGATACAGTTTTGAGACAGGGACAGGTGCGGGTATGAAAAAACGCCATGGGACGGTTGCCTATGGCGTGAAAACAGGAAAAGGGCGCTGATATTTGCATATCAACGCCCTTTGAGCCTGTCAGTATTTGATTGTTTCGACTTCGCACCGTGTTTGCACCATGAAAAACATTGATTTTACTGACTTCTTCAATGTTTTCTTATCTGGTGCTACCATTTGGCGCGGGGCTTTTTTACGCTTCAAGAATCAAAACGGATTCAAGAATTCAGTTTGATCAGGCAGTAGCCTTCGCCATGAAGATAGTGAAGGTGATGTCCAGATTGCCCTTGTAGGCGTGAGCCGTCAGGCCACTGGAGGTAAGGGTCGCCGTCAGGGACTGAGTATAGCTGCCGCCCCATTCATTGACCACATAACCGGCCTGCTGCAGAGCGTAACCGGCATTGTTCATCACATCTACGTCGCTAACGCTCGTCGTGTTGGAGCTGTAGGTGAGGTTGACACGCAGAGTGTTGGCGTTGACCTCCCACTCGTAGGTCTCCTCGCTGCTGCTGCCGGCGCTGCCCGGAGCATCCACGGTCTGGATCACGATGGTGGTGACTTCGCCATCCGAATTGGTCTTGTACCAAACCTTGTCGTTGTCGTCCTTCTGGATCGCGTTGACATTGGTGGCAGAGATGGTCTTACCGTCGGCGCTGATCACGAAGACCTCGCACTTATCGGCAACACTGATCGGGGTGCCGGCAAGGGTGATGGTGCCGTTGACAACAGCGTCATTCTGCTTAGTGGGCTTGGCGGCCACATACTTCACCGAGGTGTCAGTAGCGCCGGTAGTGATCTTATCGTTGGCATAATAGCCGGCAACCAGGCTGTAGACGCCCTTGCTGTCCTTGGTCAGCTGGCTGGCGATGGTAGCGGTGATCTTGTTCGCAGCGGTAGCGGCCATCTTGATCTTGGTGATCTCACCGCCAATGATGGCGTCATACTCATAGTAATCACCAAACTCCTCGGTGTGGTTGACCGCGGGATTGCCGTTCTTATCGCCCTTGATGAAGAACACGCTCTTGGAGTTGCCGCTGATCACAGCGTCACCGTCGTGGGCGACAAAGACGACCTTGGCGGACGCCGAGCCGTTCGGCACGTAAACGGCGCAATTGTCATCAGCATCGGTCAGATTGATGGGGG
>ERZ779654.249-NODE-249-length-35185-cov-6.689297_pt1 | contig 35185 bp, 33 predicted proteins | sample MGYA00511075_ERZ779654 | MGnify/ENA primary metagenome ERZ779654 (study PRJEB29588, sample SAMEA2155636) | human gut metagenome | biome: human gut; feature: human-associated habitat; material: faeces | place: Denmark | collected 2008/2010 ...
TGGAAAAGAAACCACTGCCCCGCCGGTTGACGATTATCGGCGGCGGATATATAGGACTGGAATTTGCTTCCATGTATGCCCGTTTCGGAAGCAAAGTAACGATCCTCCAGAACGGTTCTGTATTTCTGCCGAAAGAAGACCGGGATATGGCGGAAGCGGTTGAAAATGTATTGAAATCTTATGGCGTGTCCGTCATTACGGGAGCCGGTCTGAAGGAAATCAAAGAAGGGACGGCGGTTTATAAAAAAAACGGAGAGGAAGATACGCTGGACGGCGATGCCATTCTTCTCGCCACGGGACGCGGGCCGAATACGGAAGGTCTTCATGCGGAACGGGCCGGTGTGGAATTGACAAAGCGGGGCGCCGTCGTTACCGATAAGCATCTGCGGACAACCGCGGAAAATATCTGGGCGGCCGGCGATGTGTGCGGCAATCTGCAGTTCACCTATATTTCTCTGGATGACAGCCGCATTATTCTTTCCGATATGCAGGGTGATGGAAGCCGTACGACAGAGAACCGCGGTGCTTTCGCTTACTCTGTCTTCATGGAGCCGTCTTTTTCCCGTGCAGGCCTGTCGGAGAAAGAAGCGGCGGATAAAGGGCTGAATTACCGTGTGGTGCGGATGAATACCGATATGATTCCGAAAGCGAAAGTTCTCCGCAAGACGACGGGGATGCTGAAGGCGGTCATTGATAAAGACAGTGGGAAGATTTTCGGTGCGGCACTTTTCTGTCCCGAATCTTACGAAATTATCAATATGGTGAAGTTAGCAATGGATCATGATTTGGATTACACGGTGCTTCGTGATTTTATCTACACGCACCCCACCATGTCCGAAGGGCTGAATGATTTGTTTGCCTTATAAAAACGGATAACGGCTGGCGGAAACCGGAAAACGAGAAGGCGGATAAATCTATCCGGAGTCCGGAAAAAGCCTGACAATAAGGACAGCATATCTTATTTATGAGATGTGCTGTTTTTTATTTTTACCCAATGGAGTATGTGATAAGAAAACAGAGAACAGATATCAGAGAACAGATATCAGATAACAGAAACCAGAGGACAGAAATCAGAGGACAGAAATCAGAAAACGGAAATCAGATATTAGAAGACAGATATCAGAAAGCAGATATCAGAAAACAGATGTCAGAAATCAGCAGACAGAAAACGGAAATCAGAAGACAGAAGACAGAAAACGGATGTCAGAAATCAGAAAACAGGAAACAGATATTAGAAATCAGATATCGAGGCTGTGGGCTGTCATCTGCCTGAGAGTGAGTGATCCACGGCTGCCCGCAGTTTTTTTATTTCCCCAGACGGAAGCGTTCCGGAATATGCTCGGGAATGATCCTTTATGTGTCTTCTGCCCATGCATTGAAAGATAAAATGAAAGCTGATAGTATATGTGTACTGTTTATGTCGGAAGAGGGGAATAGGATTGGAGCAGAAACGGGAAAGCGGGGCATGGAAGGCTTTTCAGGAAGCGTTTCCTTACACGGTTCCTATTTTCGCAGGATTTTGGTTTGTAGCGTTTTCTTATGGGATTTATATGCATTCCATGGGGTTCGGCTTTCTTTATCCTGCCCTTATGGCGGCATTCATTTTCGGCGGTTCGCTGGAGTTCGTCGTAGTGACAATGCTTATGAGTCCGTTTGCCCCGCTGGATGCCTTTGTTATGGCGCTGATGGTGCAGTCCCGCCATTTATTTTACGGTATTTCCATGCTCGAGAAATATGAAAACATGGGGTGGAAGAAACCGTTTCTCATGTTTTGGATGTGCGATGAAACATTTGCTTTGAATTACACAGCCACAGTGCCGCGTGATGTGGATCGGGGCTGGTTCATGCTCTGGGTATCCTTCCTGAATTATTTCTATTGGGTCAGCGGCGCTACGGTAGGCGGACTTTTGGGATCGCTGGCAGCATTTGATACGAAGGGGCTCAGTTTTGTGATGACTGCGCTTTTTGTTGTTATTTTTCTGGAACAGTTTTTACGGGAGAAAAAACATTATACCGCAATGATCGGCGGCGTGTCGGCAGTGGGGTGTCTGGCTGTTTTCGGCGCGGAGTCGTTTATACTTCCGGCCATGGGTCTGATCCTGGCGGCGATTACGCTTTTGCGGAAGCCGATTGAGAAAGCAGGGGGATTTTTATGACGGAAATGCCTTTATATGAACAGGTTCTCACGATTGCTGTCTGCGTTCTGGCAACAATGGCAACACGGATGGTTCCTTTTTTTCTTTTCCGGCCCGGGAAAACTCTGCCCGCTTATATCCAATACCTTGGGAAGGCGCTGCCCTCGGCGGTATTTGCCCTTCTTGTGGTGTATTCGCTGAAGGACATTCATTTCTTTTCGGGAAATCATGGTGTACCGGAGGCGCTGTCTCTTGCGGTGATGGTCGCGGTTCATGTGTGGAAGAGAAATATGCTTCTTTCCATGGCGGCAGGTACGGCATGCTGCATGGCGCTGACAAGGGTTTTATAGAAAGCGGTAAATATGGAAAACCGGGGAAATATTTCCCCGGCTTTTTGAATCTCTTCCTTTGGAACTTATTCATTTGTACGCCTGCGATGATTTGCTTTATAATCATGGGGAGGCAGCCATAAATGCTTTGAGAGTTTAAAATTCCAAGAAGCATAAAAACAGCAATGAACAAGGAGATAAAAGCAATGTCCGGTTCAACGGATAAGATATTACAGGCGCTTGAGGCGGAACAAATCCGCCGCCTGAACCTTACAAAAGAAGATTTACAAAAATCATACCGTAAATTGGCGGAACAGAATTTTCCTGACGATCAAAGAATCCGATTTATTGCTGATTTAGGAGCCTGCAAAGATGCGGCATATCATTATCGGCTTATTTGTAAAGACTGGGAAGAAGATAAAAAGCTGCATTTAGAAAGCAGCTTTGATCAACACGGAAGAGAAGGCCTTGCGTTTTTATTTAAACAGCTGGATACAGTCAGGGATGAAAAGTTAAAGATATTGACCGCGTTTCTCGTAGCGGAAACTCTTTCCAAGTTGAAGCATAGAGATTTCTATGTATCATTCTGCAATCGGCTTATTCCTGTTCTTGTTTCACTTATTGATACAAATGAAAATATTCTTCGCCGTAAAATTATCATCGCTTTCGGGTGGATAGGCTCATCAAAAGAAATGGATATCTTAACAAGACAAATATCCAGGGATAAAGATGCCCTTTGCCGGGCATGGTCTGCAGCAAGTCTTATGCAGATGTCATTTCATAGAGTGGAACGGGAAATGCTGCGGACGAAAACAAAAGAAGTATTTGCGCAAGCCATTGCAGAAGAGAAAGACTTATATGCCTGCGGAATGATTATAGAAGCAGCGCAAACATTGTTCAGCAAAAAATGGATATCTTCAACTGTTGTAGAAAATATGGAGCCTGAAAAGATAGAGAAAGCAAGACAGTCTGCCATCAGGTTTTTGAGCAAGTGTTAGATAAAAAATATAGAAATGCAGGAAACAGTCAATCAAAAATAATGGTTTACTGTTTTTTGCTGTTTAAAAGTGGAAAGGGTGTCAAATGGAAAATACCAATAAATCAAAACGGTACCTGATAAACGCTTCGTACGGCGCATGTGCGGAAGCGGAACAGTTTTTCCTGACGGCGGGGACAGCATACTGCATGGCGCTGACGTGTCTATTGTAGAAACCGGCAGCAAGGGCGGGAAGGATGTTTTATCCGATACGGATCTCTATGCGGCCGCAATGCGGGGAACCGGAGGATTGATAAGGATAATGGGGTGAAGTTAAGAATACATAATGGTACTCAGGTCAATTTCAGAACAATGATGAGTAGATTAAAAGTCTTTCTGATAGATAAGTACAGAAGGCTTCTTATGTGAAAAGATAAAATATCTATCTATAAGATTTTATTTATGAAATATAAGAAGAAACGAGAGGATATATGCATATATTGACAAGAATAATAGAAAAGGATAATAATTAAATAAAAATGAGGATATAGTTCAAAAATAATACAAAGTAAATTAATGATTTTGAAAGAGAGGGTTATGGAAATGAATAGGAATTTGATTAGAACAAGTTTGTTAATGATTTTTATGAGTATTCCGGTAGGGTATTCAAATGTTGTATTTGCCGAGGCTCCGGTATATTCTTTGGATCCGGTATATGTTGTCGGAGCGCATAAAGTTTTGGATTCAGACAAATTCGGGAATATTATTACAGAGCAATCTTACTATAGAACGGGCGGAGATGTGGAAGTGGTAAACAGGAAAGAAATAGAAGATCATCATTATAATTCTATTTCAGAAGCGATTAAGTCTATACCCGGCGTGACATTCTCCAATCCAGGATACCGGGCGAACTGGTATGGATATGCAGCCTATTGCAATGCATTTTCTATCAATGGAGATACCCGTGTTGTGGTTCTTGTTGATGGGCGGCGTGTAGATAATCCAGCGACGGAATTGTTTGGTGACAGCTCCGTATCGGCAAGTAAGGGCATGACAGATCTTGATCAGGTTACAAATATAGAAAACGTGGAAAAGGTGGAGGTTATTAAAGGACCGGGCGCATCTGTATATGGAGCAGATGCTACCGGCGGTGTAATTAACATCATTACCAGAAAAGGAACAAAAGTGACTCGTGGAGCAATTGAACTTGCTACAGGATCGTGGAAGCATCATCTGTATAATATAAGCTTGTCCGGCCCCGTAGGAGATAAATATTCATACTTTGTTTCTGCAAATCGGGAAATGTCCGGTGATTCGTATTTTTACGACAGAATGACTGGTGCGAATCATAAGTATTACAATACTCATTATAAGGAAGAAGGGATAAGTGCGAGATTTGACGGGGAATTTGATGATGACCACAGCTTGAGAGTATGGTTCAATCATAACAATGGCAAGGACGGTTGCCCCAATGATGCTATTGATTACAGGTACTGGAATGAAACGGATTGGAATCGGATTATAGATAATGCTCAAAATAATGGAAAGTTAGGAGATACGGATAATCCCGGATATCGCAATGTGTATGCGATTGACTCCATGTTCGGCAGCTATACTGCGTATAATAAAAATGATTTGGATATTACGTATACATTTAAAAGAGATCATGGCTTAGAAAACTTTGTCCGCGTGTATAACCAGGATCATCATTACCAGGTCTTTGATAAGTATAAATGGACCTATCCCGATGGGACTACTTTGGCGCCCTGGCCGGGAAATTATGATAAGTTTAAAGAATTCATGGATCTTTGGGGCGGTCCGATCTCAAAAGAACATATTAATACATACCATGTGGAAAAGAATAAAGGGATAGAATTACAATTGGCCAGACAGATAAAAAATAATGATATCATTTTTGGCTTGACGTATGATAGAGGGGAAAATAATGATTATAAAAAGAACTATAAAACCGGAGAAGTGAAGGTTGGAAAGACGCAAAGAGATACACTTGTCGGTTATATACAGGATAAGATCCGTTTGAGTGATAAATTTGAAATAACTCCGGCTGTCCGCATGTCGCATTATGGAAATTATAGTGCTCATATTTATAAAAGAGATTGGTCAAATGGGACAATTTATCCGGTCGATTATGATGATACAGGACGCAGAACACAGTTTACCCCCAGTTTGTCAATGCAGTATCTATTTACGCCCCGTTTAGCGGGCTATTTCAGCTGGACCAATATTTACAGGCCTATTAAGCAGCAGGATTTATTTGAAGCAGATATATTGGATGACAAACCGTTAAAGGATGAAAAAGGGAATGTGTATACGATCGGCCTGCGGAGCAGAATCGGTTCAAATACCACTTTGGGCATTCATTATGCGATTACCAAAATGAGTAATTCTGTTACCAAATATTCTGTATACAGCAAGAAAAAATCTGACTATGTAACGAAAGCGATCAATGCCAGGGAAGATAAAAAATCATTTAATGTTGTCTTAAATCATAAATTGGGAGACCATTGGTTTTTAGGGGCTTCCTATACTTACCTATATGATAAATTTAAAGGGAAAGACGGGGTAATCCTGGACCCGGATATCTCATGGGATGGCAATCAGTCAGCCAATATAGACGCCATGATTAACCATCTCCGCCCGATAAATTATTATGCAATGAATGTGACTTATCAATGCGGGAAATGGAACAGCAGTTTGCTGTTGAATTTATTCAGCGGCTGTGACAAGGATGCGTTTACAAATAATAATTACATTGTTGCAGATTTGTCTGTCAATTATAAAATAAATACCAATAAATCCGTGTACCTTAAAGTTAATAATTTAACAAATGAAGGCTATGAGAATATGTACTATAAATATGATGGAAAAGGTGCTAAACCTCAGCCGGGCAGAAGCTTTATGTTGGGGTTCAGATATGGATTCTAATTATTTAAATAGGAAGTGAATATTATAGGAGGGCTGATGAAGAATATCATAATTCTTGAACTTTTACTGGCTCTCCTTGTTTTATTGCTGGGAGAATCTCTTTTTGATATAAGAAAGGAAGAGTTTCAGGGGGAAACATTAAAAATCGCCTACACGAAAGATATAGGAGACGTAGATCCTTTTGATTCCGGCTCTCCGATGTTTGTCCAGGATTGGGTATATGAGGGACTGGTCGGAATGCAAAATGGAAAGGCTGTTCCTAAATTGGCAGAGTCATGGGAAATTACCGATGATGGTAAAAATTATATTTTTCATTTACGGAAAGATGTCTTTTTTTCAAATGGGAAACCGCTTACTTCGCAAATTGTGAAAGAAAATATATCTGAATTAATTGCTAAAAGAGAGCAGTATGGATTTTTAGATATGTTGAAAAAGATAAGTAAAATCGAAACACCTGATGCGCATACAGTTATCTTTCGATTGGATGAAGTATGCAACAGTTTGCTGAATGAATTATCTTTTACTCGTCCGTTGACGATTCATTTTTCCAAATCCGGCAAAGAGGGAAATGAGGTCTTTTATGGGACGGGCAGATGGATACTGAGAAAGAATATAAGAAATCAATATGCCCTGTTTGAAAGAAATGAAAATTATTGGGGAGAAAAGCCTAAGTTCAAATATGTCAAAGTTTCTATCATACCGGAAGTATCAACGATAGAGAATGCTCTTCGTTCCGGTGATGCGGATATGTATGTGGATCAGGATGGAGCGCTCAGTTTTGAAGAAGCATTTAATTTACAGCAGGAGGGGTTTTCTGTAGGAATAACCCCTTTGTCCCAGATTGTTTTAATCGCCTTGAATACGGAGAAAATACGTGAAATACCAATCCGTAAAGCATTGGCGTTGGGAACGGACAAAAGAGGGGTGATACAGTTTTTGGCAGAAGGGAAATTGAAAGAGGCGCATTATTATTGGACGGAGAATTTACCGGAAATGCCGCCTGGTTTGCCATATTACAGCTTTGACAGAAAACAGGCGGATGAAATACTGGATAAGCAGTACCACCGTGGTACGGGTCCTTACCGGGAAAAAGACGGAGTCCGTTTACAACTTTCTTTGGGGTATCCTGCAGGAAATCATAATCAGAGGAATTTGGCCCTTATACTGAAAGATATGTACGCTAAAATCGGAATTGATCTTATTCCTGATGAAGATGATTTTTCGGTGTATTTAAATAAGTTTCGGGACGGGAAGTATGATATGGTTTTATATACAACTTGGGGGAATGCCTATGAGCCTTATTCCACTCTTACAGAGATGAGGACAGACGGTTCGGGGTTTAATATGTTTCAACGTGGTGCAGATGACAAGGAAACTTTATTTAAAGCAATGAAAGAGATGGATTCCAGCCCTGAAAGAGAATCTGTTTTGAGATATATGGAATATATCAATGGCAGTTTTTATAGAAGTGTCCTATTTATTCCGCTTTATCATGACTATATTATTCATGTCTGCAGAAATGATATAAGCGGCTTTGTACCGCAGGAGGATGCTAAAGACCGAATAGATATTACACATGTGTTTCGACAATATTAAAGGAGGAATGTCAGGTGCTGAATGATGAAATAAAAGATTATTGGGAAGGCGAGTCTTATGTTTATAGCGATATCATAAAAAAATCGCTTGATGATGAGGGGAAAAACGCATGGGCAGATTTAGTGCTGGGAAATGCCCCCAAAAAAGAAAAGCTGGAAATCCTTGATGTGGGAACCGGCCCCGGGTTTTTCCCTGTATTATTAGGGGAAAAAGGACATCATGTAACCGGTATCGACATTACGGAAAATATGATCCGGCGGGCTGCAGAAAATATATCCGCAGCCGGGGTTAAGGCGGATTTAGCTGTTATGGATTGCCAGAATATACAATATCATGATGAGAGCTTTGATCTTGTAGTCTGCAGAGACTTAACATGGACACTTGCGGATCCCGTTAAGGCTTATAAGGAATGGACAAGGGTGTTGCGGAAAGGGGGCGTCCTTCTTGTATTTGATGCCTGCTGGTATTTACATCTTTTTGATGAGAAACGTATGAAAGTGTTTGAAGAATATAACAACAACCTGCGTAAAAAATATGGACATGGTATATTTGACGGACATAAAAATACAAAAAAATGCGATGAACTTTCTAAAAAGCTATTTATGAGTGATAAGCATCGGCCTTACTGGGATATGGAATTCTTAATTTCTTTAGGGTATCGCCGTGTATTTGCAGAACCCAGAATCGATGAACTTGTACGAGATGAAAAGGCCCAAGAATTTTATAAGTTGTTTCCGGAATTTCTTGTGGGCGGAATTAAATAATATCGATAGCAAAGAGATGGGGAGGAGGAAATATTGAAAAGATTTATAGTCAATTATTTGAAAGACTCATTGATTCTGATTGCGGCTGCATCCTTGATATCCTTTTTCCTGATCCGCTTTATGCCGGGGGATCCGGCTGCCACATACCTCAGTTCAAGAGGAATTCCTGTTACGCCGGAATCATTGCATGCAGTTGCTGAAGAATTGAAATTGTATGATCCGGTTTACATGCAGTATATTTATTGGCTTAAAAACGTGATCCGTCTGGATTTAGGGTATTCATATCTGACGAAGGCACCAGTTGCAGTTGAACTTTTTCGAGCATTTAAATATACGCTTCTGTTGGCATTAAGCTCTATGTCAATGGGAATCATTTTTTGTCTTCTTGCAGGCTGTTATGCAGGGACACATCCTGACAGCCGGTCTGATTATTCCATTCGTTTCTGCGTATTGACGTTAAATTCCGTCCCTTCCTTTATTATCGGTTTTTTACTGATCAGTGTATTTTCAGTGTACCTGCATATATTTCCTGTGCAAGGGGCGTCTTCGTTCCTGCACTTGTTCCTGCCTTCTTTAACTATGGCATTGGGCTATGTTGCGGTGTATACGAAACTTTTACGAAACAGTATTATTGATGTTTCGCAAAAACCGTTTGTTGTGTTCGCGTATACCCGTGGTTTAAAAAAATGGGAAATTTTTTGGAAGCATATATTTATGAACGCAATATCACCTGTCGTGACTATGGCAGGACTTGAATTCGGAGGAGTTATTGCAGGTTCTCTTGTCATAGAGAATGTTTTTGCCTGGCCGGGACTTGGGCGTTTAGTGATTATTGCGATACATGGAAGGGATTACCCTGTGATACAGGGGTATATTCTGCTGACAATGACAGGATTTATCATATGCAATTTCATTGCGGAGACAGTTTGTATGAGGGTGAGAAGAAGGTGGGGATGAAATGGGAAATATCCGTTTTGGTTTGCATAGAAAATATCCGCCTTTTTTAATATGTTTTTTATGGGTAATCGTATCCTTTTATTTTCTTGTGGCGATATTTGAACCGTTTTTCTTAATGCATGACCCTAATGCTGTCGACTATACAATGAAATTTGCACAGCCGTCGATCCAATATCCGTTTGGCTGTGACCAATTGGGGCGGTGTGTATATTCCCGTATCATACAAGGGGCAAGAATAAGCATCGGTTATGCGGTGCTGGTCGTATTTATATCATGTATATGGGGAACCTCTTTAGGGATTATTTCGAGTTATTACGGTGGAAAGGTGGATCGGTTGATTGACCATGTATGTAATTTATTCAGGGCATTTCCGGAAATTATTGTTATTTTGATTTTGGCAGGGTTGGGCGGAAAGAATATATTTTTTATTTGTGCAGGGATGATGATCATGCATTGGGGAATATATACCCGTGTGGTAAGAGAACTAACTGCTGACGGAAAAATGAAGAATATGGTTTATGCGGCACGTATGGCAGGGAATAAGACACCCCGGATATGGATAAAATACATATTCCCTATTGCCGCACCGGCTGTTTTATCTATGCTGGCTCTGGATTTTGCAGGGTCGCTGCTGGCCATGTCAGGATACTCTTTTCTTGGGCTCGGGGTTCAGCCGCCTCAGGCCGACTGGGGAACATTAATCGGAGAAGCGCAGGCCGTATTTATTTCCTATCCGAGACTTATCTTTTTTCCAAGTATCTCTATCTTGGGAATCAGCCTCAGTGTCAATATGATTGGGGATTGGATCCAGCAAAGATATCAAGCAGGGGAAATGTAATGGGGAATAATTTATTGGAATTGACGGGGGTATCTGCCGAGCTTCAGAGGAAAAGGATTATAGACACAATCAATTTGGCAGTGCCAAAAAGGAGTCGTGTGTCCATAATTGGTACAAGCGGCTGCGGGAAATCCACTCTGTTAAAACTGATAGCAGGTCTTTTGCGGGCACCTGCATGGCAAGTCACAGGACAAGCAGCTATCGAAGGAAAATGTTTTAATGCGGGAGATTCTGCTACGTTGCTGACAAACTGTGGACGGCAATATGCATTTATCGCCCAGGATTCGTTAAGCATATTTGATCCGCGGTTAAAAATTAAAGAACATTTTCTTGAAATCAGCAGATTAAGGGATGGGGAAAAAGAAGAGTTTTTGCTGCAAGTGATGTCGTTGTTAAGAAACTTATTGATTACGGATCCGGAAAGAGTACTTGAAAGTTACAGGAATGAATTAAGCGGAGGCACATTACAGAGGATATCCATAGCTATGGGGCTGATTCATAAACCAAGGTTATTGATAGCAGATGAGCCTACATCAGCAATTGACAGGTATTCAAGAGCACAATTGATTTCTGTATTGAAAAAAGTGTATCGTGACACAAATTTAAGTATGCTCATCGTGTCGCATGATATAGATTTCGTTAAAGAAATTTCGGATATTACTTATGTGATGAAGCAAGGGAAGTTTATTGATAAAATTAACACAAAAGAGTTGGGTAATGAAGACAATGATTTGTATACACGATCGTTCCTTCAAGCTTGTAACAGGTGGAAAAAAGAACGTTTATACGAAGGATCCTGATTATCTTATTTAAAGGAGTATCTTTGTGCCGAATATACTTGAACTGAAAAATATTCATCAAACGTATAAAAATGAAGAAGGAGTCAACAGGCCTGTTTTGGATGATGTAGATTTCATGCTGCAGGAAGGAACCTGTCGTGCGATTTTAGGAATGAGCGGCTGCGGGAAAACTACACTTTGCAGGATTATGGCAGGCATTGAAAAGCCGTCAGGCGGACTGGTTCGGTATAAAGGGGAAAAGATTAATTGGAAAAGTATTTCGAGGAATAAGATTCAAATGGTTTTTCAAAACAGTCTGGATGCGGTGCCTGAGTATATGACATCCTATGAGATACTGAAAGAGCCGCTTAAAAACTTTTTTAAATGCAGCAAAGAGGAAATCTGGAGTAAGATAGTAGAGATGTTGAAGGCTGTGGGCCTGTCGGAGGAATATACAGGATTATATCCGCGGCAGTTAAGCGGCGGAGAACTCCAGCGGATATGCATATTACGTGCATTAATGGCAGAACCGGAAATCCTTATACTAGATGAGTCCCTAAGCGGGCTTGATATTTTTACTGAAAATAAGCTTTTAAATTATCTTTCGGATATAAAAGTAAAAAAACATTTATCTATTATATTTATATCTCACAGTATAGAATCTGCATATTATATTGCAGATGGAATTACGGTAATGGATAAGGGAAGGATTATTGAAGAGATTGATGATATTTCCTTGTTTTCAGAGTTGTGCCACCCTTTTACAAGCCGATTGATGCATGGGCTGCCTATATCAGCATCGGCTACGCAGGATTATAATTTTTATCTGGAAAGATTTAAAAAGGGTGATACGAGGTTAGTGACGGTAAAACCGGGGCATCGGATTGAATTATAAATAGAATATATCCTGATAACAGTAGGCTTTTGTAACCATCCATATTATTTGAGAAGCGGATGGCTTTGTTTTTTGCAAAGTTTACGGCCGCAATGCGGGGAACCGGAGGATTGATAAGGATAATGAGGTAAAGTATAATAAACGGGAATGCTTTACGGGTGTGGAGTATTATCTTTACATGTAAGGAGGAACGCAGGGTTGTCTTTTTTTTCGAAATTATTGAAAATAATAAGCCATAAGAAATATCAAAAAAATCCGTTAGGAAAGAAACTTTCTCCTTTGCAGCAGTCTGTTTTGAATATAGGTGCTGTGAATGCGGAGCAGACCATGTTTTACTGTGATTCATTGGAAACCGGCTCTGAGAAAGAGGAAATTAGAAATAATTTAGCGGCTTACTATGATATTATTGATGAAGAAAGCGCTTTGCATACGCTGGAATGGCTGCTGGAACGAGGACACCGCGTATACTTTGATGCGATTAAGTTGTTTTCTGCCGGTATATCGCCGTCTATTACCGATGAAATCCTGACACCGGATGAACAACTTGACACACCCCGTTATATGAAAAATGTAAAGGAGATGATAGAATCCCTGACAGAAAAAGGATATATCAGTTCCCAGGCGGATTTACGGAATCAATCTGTTCTTGCGTGGGACATGGGGCGGCTGGTGCTGATCGCGCGCTGCTGCTTTGAATGCGGATATATTACGGAAGAAAAAGCATGGTGTTATATGGAAGAAGCACATAAGAAGTGCTGCGCAGTGTATAGCGACTGGAAAGAATTTGCGGCGGGATATGTGATCGGCAGGTGCATGTGGGGCGGTATGAAGCAGATGCCCGGCGGAATCATGGGTATTGCAGAAGGACTGCTCCACGATCCGGAGAGTCCCTGGCAAAAAGCACGGTTGCATGTATTTGAAATGTAAAGGAGAGTATTTATGGGTATGGAAATAGCATTGATACCGGCAGCTATGTTTATCATGGGTATAGGTATGATGATTTACATGAAGAAAAAGAGGGACAGCCTGGCGCCGGGATATGCACAGCAGGAAATGAAGAGGTTCGTGAAAGAAATGGTGCCGCAGTTATCTGAGGAAGAATTTCATGTGATTGACTGCCCCTGGAATGCGGAGCATCATTTTGTTATCGCTTATACGGACGAAAGTATTTTCTTTATCCCCGCCCTTCCCAATCCTATGACGATGAAAATTATGAAGTACAGCGGGGAACGTGGAGCCGGACTGGGCAGTCTGGTCAGCCATACCATTCTTGGCAGTGATTCGGCGGACGGTGTAGAAATGGTGCCGGCCAGTGCCGTTTCCGGAGTGGAAATTGATGAAAGTGCAAGAAAGGTTCGCATTGCTGTCGGAGACGAAGTGAAAAAGTATCACTTCAAGGAGAAGGATTGTTTTGGAGGAGACCACGCGGAAGCGCTCCGTGATTTCTTCCGCTTCCTGCGCGGCATAAGGGCGTGATCCTGACATAAAAAGGAATACCGATAAAAGGACCGGATTTCATGACAGGGGAGTCCGATCCTTTTTGTATGATCCTTTCAGCTTGCCGGGGTATGACTGCATGTTTTAGATTACGGACGGAAGCGGCTGCCGACAGGGAGAAAATATTTCCCTGATGGTGTTTTCCTATTGTTCAGAGGACTTGAAATGTGTTATCATACGCAATAAGCTATTAAGGACAAATCTCTTTTCGAGAGAGAAGTTCTTTTTCGGACTCGTCCGTCGGGGACGGTTCCTGTGGAAGGAATGGAGGGAGCATTATGGCAATTAAGAAGAGAATGGTAGGGATTGTCGGCGTAGGACATGTAGGTGCCCATGTAGCGTTTAACCTGGGGATGATGGGGATTGCCGATGAAGTGCTTCTTTGCGATTTGAAAGAAAGCAAGGTGACAAGCGAGGTACAGGATCTGAATGATGCGGTCATGTACATGCCGAATCATGTCATTTACAAGGCGTCCGATTATGCGGGGCTGAAAGACTGCAATGTCATCGTGAACGCTGTGGGCGATATCACGCTTTGCGCTTCCGGCAGCCGCGACGGGGAATTGGAAAACAGTGTGAAACAAGTGGCTGATTATGTCCCGAAGGTCATGGCCGCCGGATTTCACGGACTTTTTGTGAGCATTACGAATCCCTGTGACGTGGTGGCGAATCTGATCGCCCGTAAGAGCGGCCTGCCGAAGGGGCATGTCATGGGTACGGGGACGCTTCTCGATTCTTCCCGTCTGATTCATGCGATATCGGAACAAACGGGCCTTGATTCCCGCGGCTTTACGGCGTTCATGCTTGGAGAGCACGGAAATTCCCAGATTGTTCCCTGGTCGCAGATAACTTTTTACGGCAAGCCGCTGTCAGAAATGGAAAGTGATCCGAAGTTTCGGTTTGATAAAGAGGAAGTACAGGAGCGCACCATTAAAGGCGGATGGGTGACTTATTCCGGCAAGCAGTGTACGGAGTACGGCATTGCTTCGGCGGGAGCGACTTTGGTCCGCACGATTCTTCATGATGAAAAGCGTATTCTTCCCTGTTCGGCTCCGCTGGACGGCGAATACGGCGAGTCCGGTATTTTCTGCGGCGTACCGGCGGTTATCGGCGCGAACGGCGTGGAAAAGGTGATGGAATACAATCTGACGGAAGAGGAGCTGGCACGTTTCAAGGCGTGCTGCGCGACAATCCGCGCGAATATCGCCAAGGGCGACGCGATTCTCGGCGAATAAGGAAATGAAAGGCTGTGATGGAAATGTCACGGCCTTTTTTGCCGGCGCAGGCGTTTTATTTCTGTAATCGATGGTTTTCTATTGAAATGTACATCGGCGCTGAGTACAATAAAAAATATATATGCGCTTTTCATCTGAAAGAATGCAATCGACACATAGGGGGGAGTTGCTTATGAGAAAAATCCGGAAGGTCCTGGTGGCCAACAGAGGCGAGATCGCCATCCGTGTATTCCGTGCCTGCAATGAGCTGGGCATCAGGACGGTGGCTGTTTATTCCAAAGAAGATGTACTGTCCCTTCATCGGAACCGTGCTGATGAAGCGTACCTGGTAGGGGAAGGAGATAAGCCGATTGATGCTTACCTGGATATAGAGGATATTATCCGTATCTGTAAGGAGCATCATGTGGATGCTGTCCATCCCGGCTACGGATTTCTTGCGGAAAATGCGGAGCTGGCGAAACGCTGTCAGGAAGAAGGACTTATTTTCATCGGGCCGCGTGTGGAACATCTGATCATGTTCGGTGACAAGGTAAATGCCCGTATCCAGGCGGAAAAGGCGCAGATTCCCATGATTCCCGGCACAAACGGTGCTGTGGAAAGCTTTGATGAGGTCAGAGCTTTTGCCGAGAAATACGGTTTCCCTGTCATGATTAAAGCGGTCAATGGCGGCGGCGGACGGGGTATGCGGAATGTGGACCGCATGGAAGATCTGGAGGAGGCGTATCACCGCGCGAAGTCGGAAGCGAAAATGGCTTTCGGCAGCGATGAGGTGTATGTGGAAAAATGTATCATGAATCCGAAGCACATCGAGGTGCAGATTTTCGGTGATGAAGCGGGACATGTTATTCATCTGTTTGAACGTGACTGCTCTATCCAGCGCCGCCATCAGAAAGTTATTGAAATGGCGCCTGCCTGGTCGCTTCCGAAGAAGCTGCGTGATGATATCTGTAATGCCGCCGTCAAGCTGATGAAGAATGTCAATTACCTCAATGCAGGGACGGTAGAGTTCCTTGTGGATCAGGATGAAGAACATTTCTATTTCATTGAAGTGAATCCCCGTGTGCAGGTGGAACATACGGTCACGGAAATGATTACCGATGTGGATATCGTGAAGACACAGATTCTTATTGCTGAAGGCTATTCGGTGGATAGTCCGGAAGTGGCAATCGGTCTGCAGCCGACGATCTGGTTCAAGGGGGTGGCGATCCAGTGCCGCATCACGACGGAAGATCCGCAAAACGGCTTCATGCCTGATACAGGCAAGATCATTGCCTACCGTTCCGGCGGCGGGCCCGGTATCCGCCTGGATGCGGGTACGGCGTATACGGGAGCGGTGATTACTCCTTACTATGATTCACTCCTGGTCAAAGTAACGGCCCACTCGCTCCATGCGAAGGATACGATATACAAAATGCTCCGCTGCCTTGATGAATTTCGTATCAGCGGTGTGAAGACAAATATATATTTCCTTCAAAATATGCTCCGCACGAAGGATTTTCAGGAAGGTCTCTGTGATGTCAATTACATCGACCGCCATCCGCAGCTTCTGGATGAACCTGAAGCAATCAGCGACCGCGGTACGAAGCTGCTCCACTATATCGGAGATATCACCGTCAACGGCTATGCCGGGGCGGGTGCGAAAGAAAAACCCGATTTCGCTCCGGTAGCGCCTCTTTCGGCAGAGGGGGAAACAGTACCCCGCGGTACAAGGCAGATGCTGGAAGAATGGGGACCTGAAAAATTTTCCAAATGGGTCATGGATCAGAAAGAACTGATGATCATGGATACGACATATCGTGATGCCCACCAGTCACTTTTGGCGACCCGTGTGAGGACACACGATATCATGAACGCGATCCGTTACACCGCATGTCATGTGCCGCAGCTCTTCTCTTTTGAAAACTGGGGCGGCGCGACATTTGATGTGGCTTATCGTTTCCTTGACGAAAGTCCCTGGGAACGGCTCCGCCAGATGCGTAAAGCAGCGCCGAATATCCTTTTCCAGATGCTTACCCGCGGCGCGAATACGGTAGGGTATACGAATTATCCTGAAAATGTGGTCCGCCATTTCATTGATGAGGCGGCAGATAATGGGATTGACGTGTTCCGCATCTTTGACTGCCTGAACCAGCTGAGCCACATGACGATTTCCATTGATGAAGTCCGCAAGAAGGGCAAGCTGGCAGAAGCGTGCTTCTGTTACACCGGGGATATCATGGATCCGAAGCGGCAGAAATATTCTTTGAAATATTATACGGATCTGGCGAAGGAAATGCAGAATGCCGGTGCCAACCTGATCGCTGTCAAGGATATGGCGGGACTTTTGAAACCGGAAGCGGCATACGCTCTTGTGGCGGCGTTAAAAGATGCTGTGGATCTTCCGATACACCTCCACAGCCATGAAGGCGGCGGACTGACGCTGTACAGCTATGCAAAGGCGGCGGAAGCCGGCGTGGATATTGTCGATGTGGCGACAGGCGCGCTTTCAAACGGTACGAGCCAGCCGTCCATGACGGCGCTGTACTATGCGCTCCAGAACAATCCCCGCCAGCCGAAACTGAATATCGAAGCCTTGGAAACGATTGACCGCTACTGGCAGGGCATCCGTCCCTACTATGCAGGGGTGGACAGCCGGATGGCAAGTCCGAATACCACGCTTTTCCAGCATGAAATGCCGGGAGGGCAGTTCTCTAATCTCCGCCAGCAGGCGACTGCGGTGGGACTGGGAGACCGCTGGCCGGAAGTTTGCCGCATGTATGCCAGAGTGAATATGATGTTCGGCGATATTATCAAAGTAACGCCGTCGTCCAAAGTGGTCGGTGATATGACACTCTTCATGGTGCAGAACCATCTGACGGAAGAAGATATTTATGAGAAGGGGGCGGCCCTTGATTTCCCGCAGTCCGTGGTTGATTTCTTTGATGGGAAACTGGGCGTTCCTTACGGCGGATTCCCTGAAAAGCTGCAGAAGATTATTTTGCGCGGGGAAGAACCCCATCTGGAATCTCATCCGCAGGATGTGGACTTCGCCGCGGTGAAAGCAGAAATGAAGGGCAGGCATATGTCCACGCGGGAAGAAGATATTTCCTCTTACTGTATTTATCCGAAAGTTTTCAGTGATTATATGGACCGCTATCATCAGTATGGCGACCTGTCCGTCCTGGATACGCCGACGTTCTTCTTCGGGATGAAACCGGGCGAGGAAATCCGAGTGAATATAGAAGAAGGGAAGATGCTCCTTATTCGTCTTGACGGGATCACGAAACCTGACGGAGAAGGAAACCGCCGTATCCAGTTTGAGCTGAACGGCATGCCCCGTGAAATTAAAATTCATGACAGGCATGTGGCGGAATCTGCAGTGACCGCAAGGAAAGCGGATAAGGATATTCCCGGCGAGGTAGGGGCGACCCTGTCGGGATCCGTCGTGAAAGTGCTTGCGGAAAAAGGCGGGCATGTGAAGAAAGGCGAGCCGGTGATTGTCACAGAAGCCATGAAGATGGAAACGACGATCACTTCACCGGTGGACGGCATTGTAAGTGAGATTCATGTGAAGGCAGGGAGCCGTATCGAATCAGGCGATCTTCTCATGGTGATTGAATAAGAGGTAAAGCGGAGATAGAAACACGAAAGGGTTCTTTCCTGACGGAGAGAACTCTTTTTGCGTGGGGATTCAGAAAAAGATGGGAAAAGGAGGGGAAGTTTCCTGAATGCGGTGATATAATACGAATGGAGTATTTCAGGAAGAATCCTGAAAAGAAAGTTTAACAGGCGGATGCCTGGGAGAGGAGCGGATTATGAAATTTTATCGCTGTAAAAAGTGCGGCAAAGCAGTCGCTGTTCTTGGAGAGAGCGGGGAAGACATGTTCTGCAGGAATGCGGAGATTGAAGAATTGATTCCCAATACCACAGATGCTGCCGGTGAGAAGCATGTTCCCGTTATCACGAAAGACGGATCGAAAGTGCATGTGGCAGTCGGCGCTGTAGAACATCCCATGCTGGAAAGCCACTATATCACCTGGATTGTTCTGGAAACGAAGAACGGAAGCCAGCAGGCGGATCTGAAACCGGGCATGAAACCGGTGGCTGATTTCGTTCTTGCCGAAGGGGATGAAGTTGTAGCGGCGTATGAGTATTGCAATTTGCACGGACTGTGGAGAGGAGAATAAGGATGAAGAAGTATGTATGCAAAGTTTGCGGATGGATTTATGATGAGGCTTTAGGCGATCCGGACAATGGAATTGCCCCGGGAACCAAGTGGGAAGATCTGCCTGACGATTTCAAGTGCCCGCTCTGCGGTGTCGGGAAAGACGACTTTGAGATCATGGAAGACTGATCGGTGACGGACAAACTGCAGGAAATGAAAACTCCTTCTCTGGCAGAGGGAGTTTTTTTATGGATCATTTCTTAAGCCTTCATAGAGGAACGGGTTTTGTTGCAATAGAGAGAATTAAATGATAGAATAAATCGGTAGCATATTTTACAGGGAAAAGCAAGAGAAAAATATTAAAATAAAATATTTCAATAGCAAATAAGTTTTTATCTATAACTAAAATATTTTTATAGAAAGATATAGAGAAAACATTTTAGGTGAAAATGGATTTATATTGCAGAATGTTTTTCGCTCGTGTAAAATTATGCTTTACAGTCTCTATTTATATATAGTGAGAAGGCTCGCGGAGAAAAGAGGAGCCCGGCTCAAATCGGGAACACTGATGAAGTACAGGATATTTTGTGGCTTAATCGGTGTTTCCTTGGCCTTGTCTTCTTTTCATCCCTGTTCCCATGTGTTGGAAATTCAGATTTTATATGGAAGGAAAGGGTGAGGCGTGGAATGCCTAACAGCAAAATGTTCAGACCCGTCCAAGTAGGTACTAAGAAAAGATATACCTACGCCAGATCTCAGGAAGTTCTGGGGATGCCCCATCTGCTCGATTTGCAGACCAAATCTTACGAATGGTTCTGTAAAGAAGGGCTGAGGGATGTATTTGCGGATATTTCTCCTATCGAGGATAGTGCTCATAAATGGGCGCTGCATTTCGGCGAATACTATTTCAAGAAAGAAAAGTACAGCATCGATGAATGCAAGACGAGAGATGCTACTTATTCCGCTCCGCTGCAGGTCAAAGTCCAGCTTGTCAATAAGGAAACCGGCGAAATCAAGGAACATGATCTTTTCATGGGCGATTTCCCGATTATGACGGATACAGGCACATTTATTATCAATGGCGCCGAACGTGTTATTGTTTCCCAGCTTGTCCGTTCTCCCGGCGTATACTACAAAAAGGAAATGGATACCTTTGGGAAGGAAATCTATTCCGCCCAGCTTATTCCGAACCGCGGCGCATGGATTGAACTGGAAACTGATGCCAACGGTGTTGTTTCCGTCCGTATCGACCGCAACCGCAAGATGCCCGTGACGTACCTCATCCGTGCGCTGGGTTTCTCTTCCAATGAAGAAATCATGGAGCTTTTCAATAATGATATCCATATCGAAGAGACGCTCAAGAAGGATGAAACGCAGAATACAAAAGAAGCACTCATCGCTATTTATAAAAAGCTCCGTCCCGGCGAACCGGCGACAGAAGAAAGCGGCACGACCCTGCTCCGCAACTTCTTTTATGATCCCCGCCGTTATGATCTGGCGAAGGTCGGACGTTACAAGCTGAATAAGAAGCTCTCCTGGGAAAACCGCCTCAAGGGCCACCGTACGGAAGGGCCTATCGTGGATACGGAAACCGGTGAAATCATTATCCAGGGAAATGCCCTTATCGACGAGGAAGCCATCGCGATCCTGAAGAAGAGCGGCGTGTTCAGCAAGGTAGAAATGGTGGAAGTCATGACCCAGAAAGAGGACGGAACACCTGTCAAGGTGATCTGCTCCAATGGGATGCGTGATGACGGCTATCGGATTCTTGACCGCGCGGATATTATCGCGGCGGTAGACTATCTTTTGAATATGATCCAGGGCTATGGACGCCAGGATGATATCGATCATCTCGGCAACCGCCGTGTCCGCTGCGTCGGCGAACTGCTCCAGAACCAGTTCCGCATCGGCTTGTCCCGTATGGAACGTGTGGTTCGCGAAAGAATGACTACCCAGGATCAGGACAAGATGACCGCCCAGGCGCTCGTCAATATCCGCCCTGTCGTGGCAGCCATCAAGGAATTCTTCGGCAGTTCCCAGCTGTCCCAGTTTATGGATCAGACGAACCCATTGGCGGAGCTGACGCATAAGCGCCGTCTGTCCGCTTTGGGACCGGGAGGGCTGTCTCGTGAACGTGCAGGGTTTGAAGTCCGCGACGTGCATTATTCCCATTATGGGCGTATGTGCCCCGTAGAAACGCCGGAAGGTCCGAATATCGGACTTATTTCCTCGCTGTCCAATTACGGAATTGTCAACAAGTACGGCCTGATTGAAACGCCGTACCGCCGGATTAACCCGAAGACCCACGAAGTGACCAATGAATGCCTCTATGTGACGGCTGATATTGAAGAAAATAAAGTTATTGCCCAGGCCAGCGAGCCGCTGTCGGATACCGGCGCGTTCCTGAACCGGTATGTGGCCTGCCGCCGCGGTCCTGATGTTCTGGAAGCTTCTCCTGAAGAAGTGGATCTCATGGACGTTTCTCCGAAGCAGGTCGTTTCTATCGGTACGTCTCTCATTCCGTTCCTTGAACATGATGATACGAACCGTGCGCTCATGGGCGCCAACATGCAGAGGCAGGCGGTACCGCTCCTCCGTCCGGAAGCGCCTCTTGTAGGCACGGGTATGGAGTGGGTAGCCGGCCAGGACTCCGGTGTCTGCGTTCTTGCAAAACGGTCAGGCGTGGTTACCTCTGTCAACGGGAAACAGATCATCGTCCGCGCGGATAACGGCGAATATGATACTTATGATCTGATTAAGTTCCTCCGGTCCAACCAGAGCACCTGCATCAACCAGCATCCCATCGTATACAAAGGGGACAAAGTCGAAGCTGGGCAGACACTGGCGGACGGCATGTCCACCGACGGGGGCGAGCTGGCTCTCGGACACAACGTGCTTGTGGCGTTCGTATCCTGGGAAGGATATAACCATGAAGACGCCGTGCTCATTTCTGAACGTCTCTGCAAAGATGACCTGTACACCTCTATCCATATTGAAGAATACGAGTGTGATGCCCGTGATACGAAGCTGGGCGAAGAAGAGATCACAAGAGAGCTGGCCTCCGTCAGCGACGACGCTTTGAAAAATCTTGATGAAAACGGTATTATCCGTATCGGCGCTGATGTACGTCCCGGCGATATCCTTGTCGGCAAAGTAACGCCGAAAGGGGAAACGGAACTGACTCCGGAAGAACGTCTTCTCCGTGCCATTTTCGGCGATAAGGAAAGAGAAGTCCGTGATACATCCCTCCGTGTGCCGCATGGAGAATTCGGGAAAGTGGTCGACGTCAAGGAATTTACCCGTGAAAACGGCGATGAACTGGCGCCGGGCGTAAATAAGCTCGTCCGCGTTTATGTTGCGCAGAAACGGAAACTCCGCGAAGGCGACAAAATGGCGGGGCGCCACGGCAACAAGTGCGTATGCTCCCGCATCCTGCCTGTTGAAGATATGCCCTTTACTCCGGACGGACGTCCTGTCGATCTGGTGCTGAACCCCCTCGGCGTTCCTTCGCGAATGAATATCGGGCAGATCCTGGAAATTCATTTGTCCTGGGCCTGCCATATGCTTGGCGAAGAAATCAAGGAAGCCAAGACAGATCCCGTAAAGGCAAAAGCGCTTGAAAAGCGGCTCCGTGAAGCGGGCTATGATTTTGACACCTACGGCATGCCCGAATCGACAGAATCCGGCGTCCACATCGCGACCCCTGTATTTGACGGCTGCCGCGATGAAGACCTGGCTGCCACCCTTGCCGCCGCAGGACTTCCGGTCAATGCGAAATCCGATCTTTATGACGGACGTACCGGCGAGAAGCTGGACGGACAGGTGACGATCGGCTGGAAATACATGCTGAAACTCCATCATCTTGTCGATGATAAGATCCATGCCCGTTCTACCGGCCCGTACTCCCTTGTGACCCAGCAGCCGCTCGGCGGCAAGGCGCAGTTCGGCGGTCAGCGTTTCGGTGAAATGGAAGTCTGGGCACTGGAAGCATATGGCGCCGCGTACACCTTACAGGAAATCCTGACGGTAAAATCCGATGATGTCATTGGCCGTGTCAAAGCCTATGAAAAAATCGTCAAAGGCGAAAACATTCCGAGCCCCGGTGTTCCCGAATCCTTTAAGGTTCTTATGAAAGAACTCCAATCCATCGGGTTGGATGTCCGCGTCCTGAATGAAGACAAAGAGGAAGTTGTCATGAAAGAGCTGGACGAAAGCGATCTGGAACCATCCAATGGCGGCGAACGCTGGCATAAAGACGAAGTGAAAGCGGCCATGGAAGGTGAGGATTCCGTTTCCGCAGCCAGAAATGCCATGGAATCCAGCATGGCCGGAGAAGGGAAAGAAGTGCCGGCAGATGATACGGCTTCTTTCAATGATACGCTGGAAGCGGAAGCGGCGGCTCCTGCAAATGAAGAAGCGGCTTTTACTGAAACTGATATAGAAACTGAAGCGGGTCTTGTCGATGACCCGGATGCCTGATTTCCGGAAAGGAGCACTGAGCAATTGTTAGACGTAAATGAATTTGACTCCATGAAAATCGGTATTGCGTCTCCGGAAACGATCAGATTATGGTCTCACGGAGAAGTAACGAAGCCGGAAACAATCAACTACCGTACACTGAAAGCAGAACCGGACGGTCTTTTCTGTGAAAAGATTTTCGGACCGACGAAAGATTGGGAATGTAAGTGCGGCAAGTATAAAAAAATGCGTTATAAGGGCACGGTCTGCGATAAGTGCGGCGTGGAAGTGACAAGCTCCAAAGTACGCCGTGAACGCATGGGTCATATTGATCTGGCCTGCCCGGTATCTCACATCTGGTATTTCAAGGGGACGCCGAGCCGTATCGGCCTCATTCTCGATGTGTCCCCCCGCCAGCTGGAAAGAGTCCTTTATTTTGCCGCCTACATCGTAATAGATAAAGGCGAAACAAAGCTTCTGGACAAGCAGGTTTTAAATGAACAGGAATACCAGCAGGCCGTCCAGGAATACGGCGCCGGTTCTTTTGAGGCGCAGATGGGGGCGGAAGCTATTCAGAAGCTTCTCCGCCAGCTGGATCTGGAAGCCTTGGAAAAACAGCTTCGCGAAGATGTGGACAGCAGCAGCAACCAGCGCAAAGTCCGCAGTATCCGCCGGCTGGAAGAAGTGGAAGCTTTCCGCAAATCGGGCAATAAGCCGGAATGGATGATCCTCACCGTGCTGCCTGTTATACCGCCGGACCTCCGTCCGATGGTGCAGCTTGACGGCGGGCGTTTTGCCACAAGCGACCTGAACGACCTTTACCGCCGTGTCATCAACAGAAATAACCGTCTGAAAAGACTGATGGACATGGGCGCGCCTGAAATCATCGTCAGAAATGAAAAACGTATGCTGCAGGAAGCTGTCGATGCCCTCATAGATAACGGCCGCCGCGGCAGAGCGGTCAGCGGCCCGGGAAACCGTCCCCTGAAATCCCTTTCCGATATGCTGAAAGGCAAGCAGGGCCGTTTCCGCCAGAATCTTTTGGGGAAACGTGTCGACTATTCCGGCCGTTCTGTTATCGTAGTCGGTCCTGAACTGAAAATGTACCAGTGCGGCCTGCCGAAAGAAATGGCGATCGAACTTTTCAAACCGTTCATCATGCATGAACTGATCGCCCGCGGTTTGGCGAGCAATCTGAAATCGGCACGGAAGAAAGTGGACAAGCTGTCCCCTGAAGTCTGGGACGTCCTTGGTGATGTTATTAAAGAACATCCCGTACTTCTGAACCGCGCCCCGACACTCCACCGCCTCGGCATCCAGGCGTTTGAACCGATTCTGTGGGAAGGCAGGGCGATCAAACTGCATCCCCTTGTCTGCCCGGGTTACAATGCGGACTTTGACGGCGATCAGATGGCGTGCCATCTGCCTCTGTCCGTGGAAGCGCAGGCGGAAGCGAGAACGCTCATGCTTTCCATCAACAATATCCTGTCTACGAAAGACGGCAAACCTGTCGCCATTCCTTCCCAGGATATGATTCTGGGATCATACTATCTGACCATTGTAAAAGAAAGCAAGGAAGAGGAAGACGCGCTTGACCCCTCGAAATTCCACGCCTTTACCAATTACGATGAAGTCATGCTGGCCTATGCACTGAACCAGGTACAGATCCATGATTTCATTAAAGTGGACATACCGGGACACGGTCTTGTCATCACGACCCCGGGGCGCCTGATTTTCAATTATGCCATTCCCAAACCTCTCCGCTTCTTCTATAAACGCCCTGACGGAAAAGAAGGTCTCGGCATCACCATCGGCAAGAAGCAGATGGGCAAACTTGTCAATGACTGCTTTAAGAAGCTGGGCTTCAAAGAAACGGGAGATCTCCTGGATTCCATTAAATCACTCGGATTCCATTATGCCCTTGTTTCCGGCATTTCTATCGGCATTTATGACGTGGCCGTACCGGAAGCCAAAAATGATATCCTGTCCGCAAGTGAAGCGCAGATTGAAAAAATCAAGGAATATTTCCGCCGCGGCCTGATGACGGATGACGAAAGATACAGGAAAGTCGTTAAAATTTGGGAAAAAGCGACCAATGATGTCGGTGAAGCGATGAAAGCGTCCATGACGAAAATGAATCCGCTCACAATGATGGCCCAGTCCGGCGCCCGCGGTAACGATAACCAGATCCGCCAGCTGGCGGGGATGCGCGGCCTGATTGCCGATACATCCGGTAAAACGGTAGAATTGCCTGTTAAGGCAAACTTCCGTGAAGGGCTAACCGTCCTTGACTACTTTACGTCTTCCCACGGCGCCCGCAAGGGTCTTGCCGATACGGCTCTCCGTACAGCAGACTCCGGTTACCTCACACGCCGCCTTGTCGATGTTTCCCAGGATGTCATCATTCGGGAAGAAGACTGCGATGTGCAGACACTCAATTTCGATCGTGAATGGAATAAACTGGTTTCCAAGGCGGCTGTCCGCAGCCGTTACAATGTCCACCGCGCTGAATTGGACGGTTCCATTCTCGAAGAAGACGTCATGAACCGGCGCAGCGGGGAAATTCTCCTTGTGAAGGGGAAAACACTGGATGCGTCCGATGTGGCCCTTATGAACCGTTTCCTCGTTGATTCTGTCGTTGTTACCGTTCCCACGGCGGAAGGAGAAGCGGGCGAACCGAAAACCGTTACCTTCGGCGTGGAGGATGTCGCAGCGGAATACAAGAGTATCGTGAAACATCATGTGACAGTCCGCTTCTTTGAAAAGAAATTGGAAACGCCGGCTCTGAACCGCAAAGGAGAAGAAGTGCTGGCGCAGGGAACCGTCCTTACGGCGGAAGTGGCTGAAAAACTTCTGGCTGCCGATATTCCGGTGATTTCCGTACGCATGGAAGGCACGGAAGGCGTAGAAGTCCGCAAAATTACGGAAGCCGGGGGTCTCATCGAGTCTCTGGCTGACCGTATCGCCGGCCGCTGCCCGCTGGAAGATGTGGTGAATCCGGAAACGGGAGAAATCATTGCCGCGAAGAATGAAGAAATCACTGACGACCAGGCTGCTGAAATTGAAAAGCATTATGACCGTCTGAAAGTCCGTTCCATTCTGACCTGCCATTCCGAACACGGCGTATGCGCGAAGTGCTATGGCAGGAACCTGGCAACAGGCCGCCATGTGGAAATCGGCGAATCAGTAGGCATCATCGCCGCACAGTCCATCGGCGAACCGGGTACCCAGCTGACCATGCGTACGTTCCATACGGGCGGTGTCGCAACGGCAGAAGATATTACCCAGGGTCTGCCCCGTGTCGAAGAATTGTTTGAAGCGCGCAAGCCGAAAGGCAACGCGATCATCTCCAATATCGCCGGCAAAGTTACCATTGAAGACTCTCCGGAAAATGCGAATATCAAGATTGTCACCGTGACCAATGAAGAGACATCCGATACCTACAAGATTCCGTTCGGAAAGAGGATTTCCGTCAATGAAGGCGATGAAATCGAAGCAGGTACTCGTCTCATTGAAGGGAATATCAATCCCCACGATATTCTCCGTGTCCTCGGCGTACAGGCGACCCAGAACTATATCGTCAAGGAAGTGCAGAAAGTTTACCGCTCACAGGGTGTTGAAATCAATGACAAGCACATTGAAATCATCGTCCATCAGATGCTCCGCAAGATCAAAATCGATGACCCCGGAGATTCCGAATGGCTTCCGGGACAGACGGTGGACATCGTGGCTTACCGCGTCATGAACGAACATCTGGAAGATGAAGGAAAGAAACCGGCGGTGGGTGAGAACCTGCTTCTCGGTACGACGAAAGCCGCGCTGGCGACAGACTCCTTCCTCTCGGCGGCTTCTTTCCAGGAAACCACCAGAGTTCTTACGGAAGCGGCAATCAAAGGGAAAGTGGATCCGCTTCTTGGCCTCAAAGAAAACGTCATTATCGGCAAGCTGATTCCGGCAGGTACGGGGCTTGCCCGCTACCGCAGGCTCTCCGTACAGCATAACGCGGAACCCCGGACGGCGGAAACCGCTGATGGGCAAGCTGACGTGCAATAAGTGTTTAAATAAAATATCCCGCTGTGTAATCCATGGCGGGATATTTTTTGTGGGAGACGGAAATGCCTGACTTGAGAAAATATCCCTGATTCCTTACAATAAAAAGATAAATGATATATTACAGGAGAATTCCATGTTCAAAAAAATCATGGCGGCTCTGTCCGCTTTCATTCTGGCAGGCTGTCTTTACGCGGCGGCGGAGGATCTCGTCATCGACGGACTGGGGAAACTGTCTTTCGGGGAAGACGTGCAGATTACCGACGGAGGGGGCAGCCGTGCGGAAACCATATTTAAGAAATCGGGACACCGGAAAGATTACGGAAAAACAGATTGGGCGGCAGTGATGTACTTCCTCACCACGCCTCCGGGAATGGACATGTACCCTGACCGGGCGCCGTACCCTTACGACTCCCTTCATCTGTACCAGATCAGGAAATCCGATATCCGCGGCACCTATTCCGCTTCCGTCTCTGTTGTGAAAGGAACGGAAGAAGCCTTCTTCCATGGGAAACGGGAAAAGGCTGCCCGGTTTTGGGAGCGCGCATTCCATGAAGATGCGACACGGCCGCACTCCCTCTTCGGCCTGCCGAAAATCAGCATAGAAGAATATCAGCGGATGCTGAACAGCCGTTTGGATGAAATCAAAGGGCAGAAGCTGCAGGCGGAACTGGTTTCTTTTTCACCGTGGCATGCCTATAAAAATCATGACGGCACCTATCGCTGGACTCAGGAAGCGCGGGTGATTATTTCCGACGAAAGACATCTGTCCTATCCGATGTGGGTCTATACGAATCTGTACAGGCAGGGCGGCATGTATTATCTCATTATCGTACAGGGAAGCCATACGGCGGCGGAAAAAATCGGGAAAAATTTACTTTATGCCTTTTACGGACTGGAAAGGAGCAGCACATGAGTTGGAAGAAAACGGCGGCAGTCTTTATGACGGCTCTCTGTATTTCCGGCGGCGCGTCTGCTTATAACTTGCAGTCCATTGCGAAAGCACATCTGCCGCCTGCGTTTACCTATCAGGATATCCCTGAACAGCAGGAATTGAAGTTCCACAATTTCACCTATCCCTATCACATGGGGCAGCTTTCCGTCATGCTTCAAAAAAGCCGAAAATTCGCTTACGGCTACATTGTCACCGCCAAGCTGCCTCCTGCGGGAGCGGATACATTGAAACCGTTCTTCCGGGAATACCTGACGGTAAAAGAATGGAGAAGCCTTTCCCGCATGAACCGCGCCTTTCTGGATGAGGACTCGCCTCTGCGCAAAGGGGCGGAAGAGGTAATGAAGAACTGGGCAAAGAACGTGGTGGGAGAATTAGGAGAAGGCGTGAAAATCACCCTGTCCGATTTCGAGCCGTATCGCAAACTTACAGCCGACGAAGCCTATCTCTATACGATGGGCGCGAAAATTACCTTTGATTCCGATGGACTCATCCTGCCCTTTTACGGCAGAGCGTATTTCTTCCGTGAAAATGACCATATAGATGTGATGATGCTCCTTACTCCCGATGAAGGAAAAGAACCCCTCGTTTACGCCATTGATGATCTGGCGAAAGCGGCGGCAAAGGAGACGGATATGCAGGAAGAAAAAGAAGATCTCTCCGTCATGCTGGCAAAAGGCGCAGCAGGAAATTGAAGCGGAGAGGGGCAGCAAAGAAAACATTTACAATGCCTTCTGTGTAAACTATAATTGAAAATAAGAAAAACATTTGAAATATTACTTTGGGAGAACGATCATGCAGGGGAAAATCGTAACAGCCTTTATTTTTTAACCATGATGACGGGAGCGGTATCAGCTGCTCCCGTTTTAAATTACACAGGAGAGGAGCGGCTGGAAGAAGCGCGGCAGAGAGAAGAAGATCGGCAGGAACGGCTGTGCATGCCCCGTGTAGAAAATACGTGTAGAAAATATAGGAAGCAGCCTGAATGAAAAAGAAGAGACGCAAGGTGCTGCCCTTGAGCCAGTATTTAGAATAAACGAAATTATTTTATCGGGGCAGGGAGAAAAGTTCGGCAGGCTGCATAAAATCATTTACGGGAAAGACAGCGCCGTCATCCTATGGAAAAACGCATTTCCCATCAAAGAAGGAGACATCCTGAACATCCGCCACCTGGAGCAGGGGTGGAACAGATGAAACGCGTCAGCTCCCTGGACGTATCCATGAAACTCCTCCCTGCCGATAACATATGAGGAAAAGGATAAAAGAGATAAAGAATATGCAGAAAGAAGTTGATTAGAGCGGAGGAAGGAATGCATATGATAGATACATTAATATGTATAGTTTATATTTTTGTCGGAGCCAAATGGGTTTTAAAAAAGGTAGAAATAGAGATGATATCTGCTCCAACAAACTGGAAAATTATCGTTCTGAAATTTTTAATATGGTTGGTAGTGCCATTAGAAATTTTTATATATATCCATTTTTATGATAGTGGTATGGTGCGAATATTTTTGGGTGTGAGTGTGTTGCTTTTGTATTTGATAGAGACCTGGCTGTTATTTAACGAAATGAGTAAAGCAATTGTGGAAAGTAATATTGATAATAGAGAAAAAGATGTTAAACATATTCTTGAAAAAAGAAAGTTTAGAATTCAACTTGGAATAATTTGTTTTGGTATAATTGCCTTTATTGCGCTATTAGTTGGGATTATGCCAGATTAATATATTTATTATTAAACAGCCTAAACGAACTCAAAGAAATCTTCAACAAGACAAAAGTAGAAGAAAAACAGGAACTTATCCACATGATGAACATAGTGGGTAACCAAAGCACCCATGAAGCGGCAGACCACTATGGATGGAAAGAAGGCTCCACGGAAAAACTCCTGCTCCATGGAGTCATAGGCACACTGACAGAAACCGTGGGCGGAGGGAATGCATTGGCAAGAGCCATATCGGGAAGCGTGAACGAATTTGCCTTGGTGTACATGGGAAAAGCAAAAGGAAGAGACTGAATGGACACCCACCCCGATATCGTACGAGCCATCAGCACCGCTTTAGGAGCAGTCGCAGGAAGCCTGACAGGAGACCGTACCAAGGGACCGGAAAAAGGAATCTCAGGATTCATTTACGCAGAAAATACGAACTCTTACAACAAAGGAATCGCCTACCTGAAACAAGAAGGCTTTACACAAGACAGTGCCGTTAGCCTGTTCAAAGAATATAACCGGTACCTGAGATTAGGAGTGGACTGGAAACATCCCGCCGTCCGTTTACCGGGGATCCAGGCAGATGTCGATAAAAATTATAAAGTAATCAATTCTTCCGGTATCCCAAGGACAGCAGACTGTATAGCGGATGAAATAGATATAAGGTGTAGGGAGCTGATTTAGCGCCGGTTATCTTTGGAACAGCGTTAGGGAGTGGTGGTGTTGCATTTGGAATGCCGGTTGTGTTTGGACTTGCTGGCGGTGTGCTTGGAGATTATGCGAAAGAATATATAAAAGCAGAGATACCAACTAATAAAGAAGAGGAAGTTAGAAAGTATTACCAGGAGGTAAAGAATAGATGAATGTACTAATTGCCGGTGGATTCTGGTCTATTGCAAAATTTATGGTGCTTCTGTGTTGTACTGTTATTTTAATAATAAAATCTCTATATTTCTATATAAAAACATGTAAAAAATGGAAAAAATGACACAGATATTCTATATTATGATGGTAGGATCATTTTTGTTGAGTTTAATTATCGGTTTATGTGGTGTGGTTGGTTTAATCAGAAATTATTGGGATGCAGGATCCCTTTCTATGCTAATATTTAGTCAAATTTCAGGAGGAATTTTTGTAAAAGAGTTACTAAAAAATGATTATATTTATTTATCAAAAAAGGAGTTGGAAAAGTATAAATTCTTGGGGAAAGGATTTTTTTTGACTGGCATAGTATTACTGCTTATGTTTTTAATAATCTATTTGTAATTGTTTGTAATGCTGGAAAAGGATAGAAATTAACCAAGCTTATAAAGTAATCAATTCTTCCGTCCTCCCGGAAATAAAAATGACCAATGAAAATAATCATTTGGGGTCTCCTCATGTGTGGAACGATGGGAGGCATTTTGAGTACGGGTGGTGGTATACCAGTTGTTTGGTGGACTTGTGGGAGGTACAGTTGGAAATTATGTTAAGGAATATGAAAAGACTGTGGAATACCTACTGATAAGGAGATAGAGGTGAGAAAAACATATAGTGAGGTAAGACGCAAATGAATACCTTTATTACGTATAAGAATTTACTTAGTATAAAGTTCATTTTATTATTGTGTGGAAGTATTATCTTTATTATAAAAACGGTGAGTGTATATCAGGAAAAACATAAAAGTTGGAATATTCTTACTAAAGTTTTTTATGTTTTAAGTATGGGGTTATTTGCAGCAGAAGCAATCATTGTAATTATGGGTGTTATTGGAATATTAGTGAAGGATTGGGATGTGATAGTAATAATTATGATGATTATTGATGGGATTGTTGGGGGAATGTTTATGAGAGAATTAACTCTGAATAAAGGAGTTCAATATACAAAAGAAGAGTTAAGAAGATATGAGATTTCTCAAAAATGCCTTTTTGGAGGGAGTATTATATTATTCTTTTTGATGATGATCATATATTTGTAATTATGTATTATGAAAAATGTGTAGTAGATAAAATGACCGAACTGCCAAAAACACTGAGCGAATACTATGATATGGAGGAACCGCCTCTAAAATCTCCTTCAAAGCAGAAGGAGTGGTAGGGATCGGCATGGCACTTAACGATATCCAAAAGGACAGCAGACTGTATAGCGGATGGAACAGATATCGTGCTTGGGGAGCTGATTTAACACTGATCATTGCGGGGATAGCTGGTGGTGGTGCTGGTTCCATATTTGGGGTGCCGGCTGCAGACGGAATTCTTGGAGGAATAGGTGGAGATTACTTTAAGGAATATGTAAAAGCAAGAATCCCTACTGATAAAGAAGAGGAAGCTAGAAAGTATTATCAGGAGGTAAAGAGGTAATGGAAACCTTTATTCTTGATAGTTTTGGGGCAACTATAAAATTGACAATCTTTTTATGTATGATTGTAATTTTTATAGTAAAAAGTATGCAGTTTTATATGAAGCAACATGAGTTTTGGAATATGCAAGTCAAATTATTATATATTTTATTCATAAGCCTATATTTGGGAGGGAATATAGTCATCATAGGTGGTGTTACTGGAACACTTACGATGAATTGGGGGAGTATAGCTGTTCGTATGATAATTATAGGTACAATTGTGGGTGGTATTTTTGTTAGAACATTGAGAAAACGCTATGCAATGCACTTTTCAAAACAAGAATTAGAGAAATATGGGTTTGCGGAAAAAGGTCTTTGGATGGGAGGTATTGGGTTAATGGTTATTGTATTAATAACGTATCCATATTGGTGAAGAAAATACTAACCGATAAAGAGAAAGAGGTCCGATTGTTATATCGGGAGGTAAAAAAGTAAATGGAGAAAATATTACATCAAATCCTAATAAATATATATGATTGGCGTATGTGGGTGGTTTTAATTTGTATTCCACTACTGTTTGTAGGGAGTATTTATAGTTGCATACAGAAAAGACATGATTGGGGACGAAAAGAGATTGTATTGAATATGGTACCTATATGGGTATTTTTATTGGGAGGCGGATTGGTATTTGCACATGTACTTGATTTGGTGGATTTTTGCGCCAATGTGATTGGTGGGATACTTATGGGGGTTGGGAGTGTGATTAATGGGATGTTTGCAGTTATGGAAATGAAGAAGGTGGAGAATGTAAGAAAGAGGATGAAATATGAAGCATGGGTCAGTTTCATTGCAGGAGTAATGATATTGATACCGATATTAATGTTTTTTATTCCTGGATAAAGAATTAGAATAGGAAAACGTTACGATATCTGGGTCAAAACCATACAAACACTAAAGGTAAGGTGGGGATTGGTATGGCACTTAAGGATATTCAAAAGGACAGCAGATTGTATAGCGGATGGAATAGATATAAAGTTATAACTGCTGATTTAGCGCCGGTTATTTTTGGAACAGCGTTAGGGAGTGGTGGTGTTGCATTTGGAATGCCGGCTGTGTTTGGGCTTGTTGGCGGTGTGCTTGGAGATTATGCGAAAGAATATATAAAAGCAGAGATACCAACTGATAAAGAAGAGAAAGTTAGAAAGTATTACCAGGAGGTAAAGAATAGATGAATGTACTAATTACCGGTGGATTCTGGGCTATTGCAAAATTTATGGTGCTTCTGTGCTGTGCCATTATTTTTATAATAAGAGCTATATATTTCTATATAAAAACATGTAAAAAATGGAGAAAATTGACGAAAATATTCTATGTTATGACAATGGTGCCATTGTCTGCGAGCTCAATAATTACGTTGGGAGGGGTTTCTAATATAATCAAAGGTGATTGGGTAATAAAGGTGTTTTCTGTAGTGATTTTTGGTGGATTCATGGGAGGGTGGTATGTGAAAAGTTTATTAAAAGAGGAAGGTATGCACTTTTCTAAAATGGAAATAGAAAAGTATAAATTCTTAATAAAAAGTTTTTGGGGGTCTAGTATAGCGTTATTGGTCATGGCTCTAATAATTTATTTGTAACGATTCTGTTTGTATGCGTGCATAGTGCAGGTGCATTTGGAGATTATACGAAAGAGTATATAAAAGCAGAGACGCCTACAAATGAAGAAGAGGAAGTTAGAAAGTATTACCAGGGGGTAAAGAAGTAAATGGAATTCTTGGTAGAAATGATCAGAGTTAATGCATTTGACCCTCGTATCTGGATAATATTAATTTGTATTCCTTTGTTGTTAGTAAGAATGGTATATGTGAGTATAAAAAGAAAAAATAGTTGGGGAATATCTGGAATATTTTACAAATTAATACCATTTTTATTGCTTATATTTGGAGGGCTATTTGTGTTTGGTCATATTATGGGAATATTAAGCTCTCAGTTTGCCATAATAGGTGGATTTTTAATGGGGACAGGAGGGATAATTAATGGACTTTTTCTTAGACTCGAAATGGAAAAAGAAAAAGATGATAATCATATTATTCAAAAATCTTCAATGTTATATCAAAAGTCGATTGCCAGTTTTGTTGGAGGTGGAATAATATTACTTGCGATGATTTTATTCATATTATAGTTCTTAATAAGATTTTAGATTACTCCCTATGAAAGGCAGGAAGCATCACCTATGCAGCCATAGCAGACAGCATCATCACCACCACAAAAGAAAAAACAGACAAAGAAATCAGCCACGACACAGCAAACGCACTTAACACACTCTCCGAAATCTTCGACAAAAAGAAAATAGAAGAAAAACAGGAATACGTGAACATCCTCTCCCAAGTAGGATACCGCCTCATAGGAGACATAGCGGGACATAAAGAAAACGAACTGAATAAAAAAGCAGAAAAAGCCAGAAAAGAGAATAACAGCATACTGGCGGAGAAATACGAAAAAGAAGCAAAGAAATGGAGCGAAAGCGGAACCAATAGAATCGCCATGCATGGAATCATGGGAGCCTTAGTATCCAAAGAAGCAGGAGCAGGAATGACAAAAGGACTGA